>Ga0308156_1000196_pt1 | contig 188202 bp, 184 predicted proteins | sample PhyAR2_FD_201041 | JGI IMG/M metagenome (GOLD analysis project Ga0308156, IMG submission 201041) | Phyllosphere microbial communities from UC Gill Tract Community Farm, Albany, California, United States - DLSL A.R2 | ecosystem: Host-associated > Plants > Phyllosphere > Unclassified | place...
TAACAAAAAAAGAAATTTACACATGAAAAACGGAATCCACCCAGAAAATTATAGACTTGTTGTTTTCAAAGATATGAGTAACGACGAAGTATTTCTTTGCAAGTCTACAGCAGAAACAAAAGACACTATCGAGTACGAAGGACAAGAATATCCTTTGATCAAAATGGAAATCTCTTCAACGTCTCACCCTTTCTACACCGGTAAAGTGAAATTGGTTGACACGGCAGGTAGAGTTGATAAGTTCATGAACAAATACAAAAAATTCGCTAAGTAATTTTTTGACATTACAATAATTTAAAAGTCTTTCGTTTTCGGAAGACTTTTTTTTATTGTAATTTTGTTAGAACTAGAAATTAGAGGTTAGTTTAAAACTTCCGGTCTCTAACTTCTAGTTTCTAACCTCTAACTTCTATCAAAATGCAATTGGTATTTTCAGATGCACAATATTGGGAAGATTTTCTTCCGCTTACTTTTACACGCCCGATAGCTGAAATGCGCTGCGGGATTCTTACATTCTCTGAAAGATGGCAGAAAATTCTGGACAGCACAGAGATCTCCTTTTTTACAGAATCGTATTTACAGAAAAAATTTCCGGAGCCAGAAAAGAAAGAAAGCCTTTTCCTGGTAACGAACTTTCTGCCTACAGAAAAAGTTATCCAACAAATTAAGGACCTTAAGAAAGGTGAAGCCCTGGTGTATGAAGATGAATTAATTGCTGCCAAAATCAATATGGATGGTTTTTCGCTCCACCAGATCGAAAAAATGACGGATATTAAAGAAGAGCTTGTTTTTTTTAAAAGGCCGGCAGATCTTTTTACCTATAATCAGAAAGCGATCGATTTTGATTTCGATTTGCTGACAAAAGGCAGAACTTCTCAGGAACTGTCTTCCACGAATGGCTTTTTAGGGGACAAAAAGGATCTGTTCATCGAAGAAGGCGCACAGATCGAATTTTCAACCCTTAATACGAAAACGGGTAAAATCTACATCGGAAAAAATGCGGAAGTCATGGAAGGATGCCATCTTCGTGGCCCGATCGCGCTTTGTGAAGAGTCTAAATTTAATCTGGGAGCAAAGATTTATGGGGCAACGACTATTGGCCCGCATTCTAAAGTGGGTGGAGAAGTGAGCAATATTATTATTTTCGGGTACTCCAATAAAGGGCATGATGGTTTTATCGGGAATTCGGTGATCGGGGAGTGGTGTAATTTCGGAGCAGATTCCAACTCTTCCAACATGAAGAATAATTATGGAAATGTGAGATTATGGAACTACAGAAGAAAGGCATTCGAGGATACCGGACTTCAATTTGCCGGACTGATTATGGGAGATCATTCCAAAACAGCCATCAATACCCAGCTGAATACCGGGACTGTCGTAGGTGTGGCTTCCAATATTTTCAAGGAAGGATTTCCTCCGAATCTTGTGGAGAATTTTTCATGGGGCGGATTTAAAGATGACGAACGATTTAAATTAGATAAAGCCTACGAAGTTGCGGAAAGAGCCATGGCCAGAAGAAAAGTCGCTCTGAAAGACGAAGATAAGGCTATTTTAAAACATATTTTTGATACGTATTAAACCGATCAATAAAGGAAACTTCAAATTTTTTTGAAGTTTTTTTGTTTTTAATGTAATATTATGTAAAATCCGGTTGTCTTACTTATAGAAACAAAACTTATGACCCAGGATACTTTCAAGAGTACGGTATTTATTCTCAAAAATGAGATGTATCGCTTTGCGAAAAGGTTTGTCATGAGCAGTGATGAGGCGGAAGATGTCGTTCAGGACCTGATGATAAAGTTCTGGCAGAAGAAAGACGAATTGGAACAGTTTGGAAATTTAAAATCCTATGCTTTGAAAGCAGTCCGGAACGAATGTCTGAACAGGCTGAAGCACCACGAGGTAAAAACGGGTTTTGCAGATATGCAGCTTCACCGGTCGGAGCTTTACAGCATGGAAGTAAATAATCTCAAGGAGCATATCATTGGTTTTATCAATCAGCTCCCTGAAAAACAAAAGATGGTTATCCATTTGAAAGATGTAGAAGAATATGAAGTTTCGGAAATAGCAGAAATGCTGGAAATGGAAGAAAACGCAGTACGAGTAAATCTGATGCGGGCTAGACAAAAAGTAAAAGAACAAATCTCACAATTGATGAGCTATGAGCAAAGACAAATTTCAAGATAAATATAACGAGATCTTCCAGGATTTAAAGGAAGAGAAAATGGATTGGGATTTCGAGGATTTCCTGAAAAAAACAGAAGGTAATGATGAGGTCGTGAACGATGACGAAGCTCCCGTCATTCCGATTGGCAGCAAAGCCAGGCCGTCGATGCCAAAGTGGTTCTGGATGGCAGCAAGTGTGGTGATCTTATTAAGTATAGGTTTTATATTTAATTACAATCAAAAAAATGTTGAAGATCAGGCACAGCTGGTAGAAAATCAGATCAAACAGCAGAAAGATCGTTTCATCGAGGAAAATAGTGAACATCAGACTCAGGTTGCGGTGAATTCTGTATCAGATTCAGTATCCGGAGTAAAGAAAGACTCTGTTTTCCAGGAGAATACGGTGGCTGAAAAAGATTATTTAGATGAAATTTTACCTAAAAGAGGAAGGCTTAAAAAAGAGAGAAAGCCAAGATTTGTTTCCAATTCCTCTTATCGAAAGGTTTCAAAAGATTCCACAGGTTACAAAGATTCTTACGTGATCGTAAACGGGAAAAGAATTGATAATGTGGAAGAAGCCATTAATGTGACTAAGTATTCATTCCAGATATTTGCAAATAACGTTAGTGAAAAATTAGCAAAACCAACAGTCGTAGACGACGACTATTAATTAACCTTAAAGATTATGCACCTGATCAGGCACTAATAATCAAAAAAATAAAATTGACTCATGAAAAAAATATTCATCATATTCGCATTTGCCTTTTCACATTTTTTCAATGTGTACGGGCAGGATAAACTAGACCAGCTTTTTGACAAGTACCAGGAAGTGGAGGGCGTAACTTCAATCAAAATTGCAAAACCCATGTTCGGTATGCTGAGCAACCTTGACCTGGGAGACGCAGAACTTGATCAGATTAAACCTTTATTATCAAAAATTAAAGGACTAAAGGTTTTCATCGCAGAAAAACCAGAGGATGCAAATTCTAAAAAGGGACAGCAATTGTCTCAGATTAATAAAGATATAAGATCTTATTTAAGTAATCTGAATTACAGCGAGATCATGACCATGAACAGCAATGGGGCAAAAATAAAATTCCTTTCGGCAGAGGAAAAGGACGGGATTCTTGATGATTTGCTGCTGAGTATCGACAGCGGAGGAGAAGAAAGTATCCTGATAAAGCTGGACGGCAGACTTTCTATGAATGATATCAACAAGCTTATCAATTCTACAGAAACCAAAACCAGTTCTTCAACAAGTACGAGAGTTAACTTTGCTTCCCAAAATAGCCCTTCTTATCTCAGCGGCGAATCCAGAAGTGTCGGGGAATTCGACGGAGTTCAGGTAAGTACCGGTGTTATCGTGAATTTTAAACAGGAAAATCCGGCTTCTGTAAAGGTCATCGCAGATGCAGATAAACTTCAGTATATTATCACAAAGGTTGATAACGGGGTTCTGAAAGTATATATTGACAATAAAGGGCAGAGAAATTTAAAGTTTAAAAATATCAGTGTCAATGTTTCTGCACCGAAAATTGATAACATTAAAACTTCATCGGGAGCTGTTTTCAATGCTGTCAACAATATCAATGAAAATGCCCTGTCAGTAGACCTTTCATCAGGATCTGTAGTGAATGGTAATTTCAATATCACCAATAATGCAAAAGTAGAACTGAGTTCAGGTGCGGTTATTAATTCTACCATCAATTCTAAAATGGCTACGATCAAAGCATCCAGCGGGGCAGTGGCAAATCTTACAGGAAACGCAAACACAGGGTTTATAGATGTAAGCAGCGGAGCGGTTTGTAATGGAGAAAAATTTCAGTTCAACGAGCTTGAAGCAGAAGCTACGTCCGGAGCAGTGTTATCCGGCCATGCGGTAGAAAGACTGAAAGCTACAGCTTCTTCGGGAGGAGCCATTAAATATAAAGGAAATCCTGTTATCAATTCAAATATCAGCAAAACTTCCGGTGGAAGCCTGAAACAAATCAACTAAAAGCAAAAGCCATGAAAATTTTAAAAAATATGATTGTGATCGTGTCCTTAATGTGTATGATGCAATCCTGCATTGTTTCCGAAAGGCCTAATATAGCGTACTTTTCAAAATCGGGCCGTGACTTTGGAGATGCCAAGTTTGTTAGTATCAATGTTCCGTTATTTCTTGCAAAACCCTACATTAAGAAAGCTTTAAAGGAAGACGGAGAAGATGAAGAGCTCATCAACCTTATAAAAAAAGTTTCAAAAATAAAAGTCATGACCGTAGAAAACGGTGATCGCGAAATGCTAAGAGATTTTGCCAGCTATCTGAACAACAATAATTATGAAGAATGGGCAACCATAAAACATGACGGTGATAATGTGAACATCCGGGTAAAACAAAAAGGAGATGCCATTAAAAACATGATGATTACGGTAAATTCGGATAAGGAACTGGTCTTTGTCGACATCAAGGGGAGCTTTACGGCCGACGATATTTCGAGAATGATCGCTTCAGCAAAAGATAAGTAGAAATATTCATATTCAATCATATACTAAATTTTATTTTGTGAAAACCATTTCTTAATAAGGAGTGGTTTTTTTAATTTAAGTTATTGATTATTAAGTTTTATTTAAACTATTAAAATCAATTTTCATATTCCGTCAAAATACCTTAATTTTGCAAGAAAGTAAAGATGTCTATTCATAACAAAATTGTAGAGACAGCCATCACTTTCGATGACGTGCTTCTAGTTCCTTCTTATTCAGAAGTTTTACCTAATCAGGTTTCATTAAAATCAAAACTTACCGACAAAATTACGCTTAATGTTCCTATCGTTTCCGCGGCTATGGATACGGTTACGGAGGCCGAACTGGCGATTGCACTGGCAAGAGTGGGCGGTTTGGGCTTCATCCACAAAAATATGACGATTGCGGAACAGGCCGCTCAGGTAAACAGAGTGAAACGTTCTGAAAACGGAATGATCTCAGACCCCGTAACGCTTTCAAAAGACCATACACTGGCTCAGGCCAAAGATACGATGGCCAAATATAAAATTTCAGGTCTGCCGGTAGTAGACGCGGAAAATACCCTGATCGGAATCATTACCAACAGAGATGTTAAATATCAGGAAAACCTTGATATGAAAGTAGAAGAGATTATGACGAAAAATAATCTCATCACTTCTGATAAAAATACCAATCTGGAAAAAGCTAAGGAAATCCTTCTGAAAAACAGAGTGGAAAAACTTCCGATTGTAGACGGAGAGAATAAGCTCGTAGGATTGATCACGATTAAAGATATTGATAATCAGCTCGAATATCCAAATGCAAATAAAGATCAGAATGGCAGGTTAATCGTTGGAGCAGGCGTTGGCGTTGGCGAAGATACTCTCGAAAGAATTGAAGCGTTGGTAAAAGCCGGCGTGGATATTATCGGGATCGATTCTGCACACGGACATTCTAAGGGCGTGCTGGATAAAATCGCAGAAATCAGGAAAGCATATCCGGATCTGGATATCGTCGGTGGAAATATCGTAACGGCTGAAGCGGCTGAAGATCTGATCAAAGCCGGAGCAAATGTCCTTAAAGTAGGTGTTGGGCCTGGATCTATCTGTACAACGAGGGTTGTGGCAGGGGTTGGTGTTCCTCAGTTATCGGCTATTTACAATGTGTACGAATATGCCAAAACCAAAAACGTGACTGTTATTGCCGATGGTGGTATTAAGCTTTCAGGAGATATTGTAAAAGCGATTGCCAGTGGAGCAGGAGCTGTAATGTTGGGTTCACTTTTAGCGGGAACTGATGAAGCTCCGGGAGAAGAAATTATCTTCCAGGGAAGAAAATTCAAAACCTACCAGGGAATGGGAAGCCTTTCAGCGATGAAAAGAGGCGGTAAGGAGAGATATTTCCAGAGTGAAGCCAAAAAGTTCGTTCCTGAAGGAATCGAAGGAAGGGTTCCGAGCAAAGGTAAACTGGAGGATGTTATTTTCCAGTTAACAGGTGGCCTCAGAGCAGGAATGGGATACTGTGGGGCTAAAGATGTTGAAGCTTTACAGACAGAAACAAAAATGGTAATGATCACAGGAAGCGGTTTAAAAGAATCTCATCCTCATGACGTTATCATTACTCAGGAAGCCCCGAATTATTCTTTGTAAAATTTTTTTTAATATAAATTAGAGAAGGTGTCTGAAAAGGCACCTTCTTTATTTTTTATTGACGGGCATAGTGAATGTTCAGCTATATAAGATGAATATTAAAATTATAATGAAACTTTAAAGGGAAAATCATAACGAAATTGTTTTTTAATATTTTCAGCAAAACAATACATTTTATTGTTAAATTTGTGATAAAAGTAATAACTGAATGAAGAAAATTTTATCTCTTTTATTTATATTTTATTTTTTCACTTCTGCTTTCTCACAATTGGACAGGGAGCATTGGTTTGCCCCGATGGTAGACCGGACGGGAAATCCGAATCCTTTTCAGAAATTATATCTTTCCACCAACCGCACCACGCCTTTTCCGGTAAGCATCTACAATAACAACGTTTTAATTGCTACGGTAAATATCAGTAAGAATAATCCGCAGAAAATTGATATTCCGAGAGAATATATCATTACGACCCAGCAGACCGATTTGTTTACACCCACCACAAAAGGACTTTACGTAAAAGCAGAATTCCCTTTCTATGCGAATTTTAGATTTTCTGTGTATAACCACGCAGAGATCATCACATCAAAAGGAATATCATCTACAGGAAAATTGTTTTATGCTGCTAGTGCACCCATTACGGTTAATAATGACATCCTCAATTTCATGGCAAGTGTTCTTGCGACAGAAGATAATACAACGGTTACTATTTCCGGATATAAACCTGCTGTGCAGTTTTCCAACGGAACGACGGGCACGACAAATCCGACAATAACTTTTACTTTAAATAAAGGACAATCGTATATCGTAGATGGTATCGGAGATATTGCAGGAAACGCCAACGGATTTATCGGGGCAAAAATAGTTTCCAATAAACCTGTAAATGTCACCAACGGAAATTTCAACGGCCAATATGCGGGGAACTTCCCACTCAGTTCGGATATCCTGATGGACCAGTCTGTTCCCGTTGAAAGGCTGGGAAATGAATTTGCGGTTGTAAAAGGAAATGGAAATATTGGTTCCAATATGGAAGGTGCACTGGTCGTCGCTACTGAAAACAATACCGAAGTTCGTGTTAATAATGAGCTGATTCCTGTGGCCACTTTAAATATCGGCGAGTACTTTATGATCCCTGATACCAAGTACCAGCTGCAGGGGAACGGGCACTACAATTTATATATCAGAACCTCCAAAAATGCCTACGTATACCAGCTTCTTTCAGGTGCAAATACCGTTGGTTTCGAAACGGCTACCGGGGGATTCAACTTTATACCGGCACTCAACTGTTATCTTCCAAAGCAAATTAATGAGCTTGGATTTATTGATGAAAATTTTGTCTATTCAACCGGAAACCCAACCGGGATTCTGAATATTCCCACCAAATTAAACCTTATTACGGAAAGAGGAGCTGTCGTTACCGTGAACGGAGCCGTACCGCCAGGGACAACCGGTCCTTTCAGTGTGAGCGGTAGCACCAATTGGGTGACTTATGGCATTCCGAATACCACAGGAACCATTACCATTGTCTCTTCCAAGGCGATTATGGCAGGAATTAATGCCGGAAGTGATGCGGTAGGATATGGAGGCTTCTTTGCCGGCTTTCCCACACAGCCTGTCATTTTAACGTCCGGCGGAGGTTGTGCTCCGGGAGTTGTATTGACAGTAGACCCGATTATTTACGATACCTACCAGTGGTACAATAACGGAAGTATGATTCCGGGTGCTACAGGCCCTTCCTTTACGCCTGCCGGATCAGGATTTTATACCTGTTCGGTAACGATGGGAAGTTGTGCTCCGTTGGTAACCGAGCAGTTTAAAGTATTAAACTGCACCAAGCTTTCATCAGTAAGTTATGATGTTTGTGATACAAAGACCATCACACCTGCATTTACCACTTCTGCACAAACGCCTGCGCCCTCGACAGTTTCCATCGTTACGCCTCCTGCTTTAGGGACCGCTACGGTAAATGCCGCAACAGGCGTTATTACTTATACGGTTACCAATCCGGGAACGACTGGAACCGATACGTTTACTTACACTTTTTGTGGAAATGATCCCGATCTCCCTGACTGCGAGACGGTAACCGTTACCATTAATATTCTGGCTTTAACGGTAAATAATGCAACCATCAACGCATGTGATAACGGATCTGGACAAGGTGTTTTTAATTTAACGACCGCGGTTGTTACCAATAATACACCTGTAACGATTACGTATTATCCGTCTCTGCTTACTGCTCAGAATGAAACCGCCGGAACTAACATATCAAGTCCTACTTCTTATCCTGCAGGTAACGGAACCATCGTATATGCTGTCGTAAAAAACAATGTCGGCTGTAAAAGCATAGCACAGATTACCCTCAATCTGTATCCTTATCCGGTGATAGTCAATAACTATACGGGATCTTTCTGTGATGATAATCTGGATGGTACGGTAAATGTTGTTTTATCAGATGTAACGCCGATTGTACTGAATAACCCAACCTACTTTACATCAGTAAGATACTATGGAAATATTAATGATGCAAATTCAGGGAATACCAATACTCTTCCGAATAACTGGTCTTACACGGCAACCACCACCATATATATCAGGGTGGAGTCTCCGGATGGCTGTGCGCCTGTGGTCAAACCTCTTGTATTTACCATCGGGTCCAGACTTCCCCTCATAAAAACGACGCATTCGGTTACGTTATGTGATGATGATCTCGACGGGACCAAGGCGATCGATGTATTGTCATATATCAGCCAGTTTACCATAGATCCTGCCGTAACGGCAACCTTTCATGCCACGCAGCTGGATGCTCAGAATAATACGGCACCACTCACCAGCCCGATAAATATCGCAGGATTACAAACAATTTATATCCGCTTTGAAAAACCGGGATCATGTCCTAATATAGCTACAATTGTTATTAATATCAAAACGCCGAAGCATTCTGATATTCTGGTCAGCAAAGTGATATGTCCGAAAACGAAAACCACATTGAATGCCGGTCCGGGCTTTGACAGTTATTTGTGGAGTACGGGAGCGACCACTCCGTCTATCAGCAATGTAGGTCCGGGGAATTATTGGGTAGATCTTACTTATGACGGCTGTACATACAGACAAAATGTTACCGTGACAGAATCGGTTCTCCCAGCCATCACCAGCATCGAGATCAATGGAACTACCGTAACGATAGGGGTAAGCGGAGGCACGCCGCCCTATGAATATTCTCTTGACGGAAACAACTGGCAGGGTTCTAATGTCTTTATAAATGTTCCGAGTGGAAACCATACGGTTCATGTAAGGGATTCCAACCAGTGCGAAGAGGTGACAAGACCTTTTGTGATGATCAACCTTATTAACACCATTACCCCTAATGATGATGGCTACAACGATGGAATTGATTATTCTTCTCTAATGAATAATGACAATATTGTCTTCAGGATATTCGACCGGTACGGTGCTGAAATTTTTCGGGGAAGTTCGGCCAACCGATTTACCTGGGATGGAAGAATTAACGGCAGGCCTGTCAACACAGCGACCTATTGGTATTTCATCAGCTGGACAGAATTCGGGGGGACCACTACCGTCAAATACACAAGCTGGCTGTTGGTGAAAAATTACTGATACGAACACGATAATGGTTTAATATTAAATACAATCATCATTTATAACATTCATTAACAGTTTTGATTAAAGTTTAATATAACTTTAACCACTTTTCACTACTAAAATAGGTATAAATTCATGCTTTTCTGCTTAATTTTGCTCTCATTATATGAAGAAACTATTTATCCTATTGCTGTTGGTTTTTCTGATAAAAATTAACGCTCAGTCATACTCCGGTGAAGTTTTTTTAAGAGACAACTCCGTATTATATCTCAACCAGGTATATGTTACCAACATTAATACTCAGAAGACCGTTCTCAGTGATTATAATGGTGATTTCAGTATTTCTGCCAATCCTGGGGATATTATCCGCTTTACCTCGATCGTCACCGAACGGAAAGATGTGAAGCTGACTCCTGATATGATCAGCCAGAAGAATTTAATCGAATTGAAAATTGCTTATCACGATATCCAGGAAGTGGTTATCAACAGATTTAAACCGACCGGAAACTTAAGATACGATGTCAATGCCTTAAGAAAGGAAGACAAAGCATTAGCCATAAAAAAGGTAATCGGTTTGCCCGAGCCTAAAGGTGACGGTACGCCGCCTCAATTACCGGTTGCCGGACTGCGAGATGGCGGACTGACCTTCAGCCTCGAAAGTATCTATGATATCCTGTCGGGAGAAAGGAAGAAAAAGCAGCGCTATATGGCGTACGAAAAGATGAATAATTCAGTAACGCAGATCAAAAATTATCTGGGGAAAGACTATTTCATAAAATTCAAAATCCCGGAGAACCTTATTGATAATTTCCTTCAGTTTGTCTATACTTCTGAAAATATTGAGCCTTACATCATGGCCGGTAATTTTGAGGCGGTAAAGATTCCTATAGAAAAATATCTGCCGATCTACCAGCGAAGACTGCGAAACTCCCATCTTCAGGAAATCGTGAAATAAATAATTAATTTTATAATATCAAATGTATACCGCAATCAGCCGTATACATTTTTTTTGTTCTTTAAATTATTTTTAATTTTATCACGATAAAGTGCAGTTTATATAAAAAGAGTAAAATTTCCGTTATACTAAAGTACTTAGTGATAAATCTTAATGTAATTGAATGAAAAAGATCCTTTTGATTTTTTGTGCTATTGTTTTCGTAAATGTTTCGGCCCAGAAAAAAGGCAAAGACTACAGTGATATTTTAAAAAGCAAAAATATATATGAGATTAATGCTTTCCTGCGCGATGCCCATCCCGACGATCCCAGAAGATCTGTCCTGAAGCCCCGCGTCATGGAAATGATGAAAGAATACATTAAGCATGCAAAACCCGGCGACACCAAGGTCAGGCAAATGCAGGACTGGCTGGCCATGCTGAAAAGACGGCCTTCTACCAAAATATCATTTGAAGAATTTAATGCCAATATCAGAAAAAAACAGATCGCACGGTATCAGAAGGAACTCCAGGTGGGGCAGTCTGCAGTCGTTTATACGCCGAGTAACCCCAAAAATGTTTATATAGCTCCCACAGCGGTATCAACGGTGACAACGGCCGCCGTACCCGATACCGAAGCATCGGAATTCAATATGCTGATGGCGGAAAATCCGGTCGAGCATAAAAATAAGACCGTGAAAATATTAAACTCTCTTTTCGATAACGATCCTAACGCCAAAGAATGTATTGTCATGATTGAAAACAAATCCGACTGCAATATTATCGTAAGGATTGAAGGGATAGGAGTGACCAAATACAGATTGCCCGTTCCGGCTCATAGCGACAATTCCGTTGTGGTGCAGAAGGGGGATTACCTGTTCACAAGTGTGGTCTGCGGTGCTCAGTACGCTTCTCAGAAAACCATTCAGAAACCCCTCATGGTTGCCCTTGGAAGCTCCGCAAAGAAATAAATTCCAATTTTAATTGGTGATTTAAAGAAAGCATCTATAAATTTTGTTATTTTTGCAAGATTTTAGAAATGTTCCATGGGGAAAAATAAATTAGCAAGATTCGCAGAAAACAAAATATTACCAAATGTCATTCAGCCGACGAGAGATGAAGCGCTGGAAGGTTTTAGGCTTAAAGGAAAATGGAGAACAGATTTTTTTAAGAATGATCATCCGATTGTCCTGGAGCTTGGCTGCGGCAAAGGAGAATATACTGTGGGAATGGCCAAAACTTTCCCGGAAAAGAACTTTATCGGTATCGACATTAAAGGAGCGCGGTTCTGGTTTGGAGCCAAAGAAGCGCATGAGAGCAATATGCACAACGTGGCATTTCTCAGAAGCCAGATTGAGCTGGTAGAGCATTATTTCGGAGAAAATGAAGTCGATGAAATATGGATCACGTTCCCGGATCCGCAGATCAAATACAAGCGTACCAAACACAGGCTTACCCATCCCGATTTCTTAGAACGGTACAAGAAGTTCCTGAAACCCGGCGGAATTATTCATTTAAAAACAGACTCCGAGTTTCTTCATGGCTACACGCTGGGCTATCTGCAGGGAGCCGGATACGATATCATTACAGCGCACCACGATATTTACGGTGCTGTAGAATATGATCCGAATACGCCGCATTTAAGAGACATTAAAACCTATTACGAAGAATTATTTTCTGCTAAAGGAAAAACAATTACCTACATTAAATTCCGAATTAATTAAAAAACAAAAAATGATGAAAAAAACACACCCTCCAGTCTTACCAACCTGTCTTGTCGTATTTTAGGCAAGCGATACAGTTTGTTCCGAAGGATATATATATTATATTCTTCTATTCTTATTTATATAAAACACATAACATCAGCTATGAAAAAAAATACCTTTATCATTTTATTATGCAGCCTTGTGGCATGTAAAAGTACCGGTGTCGAAAAACGTTCCCATGACATTTTAGAAAGTACCGATATTAAGGAAATCGAAAACTACCTGGCCACGACACATCCTGACGACCCGAAAAGAAGTGTCCTGAAACCTAAGCTCATCGCACTGAAAAACGCGGAGTGGACAAAAGGTAAAAAGGATGCAAAACCCATGGAAGCCAGACCTATTATTTCCGAAATACCAAGCGGTGCGCTGAGCAAACCGAATTCTAACGAGGCTGAAGAATTTAAAAGACTCATCACTTCTACTTCCCAGCAGCATAAAGACAAAACCGTAAAGCTCCTTAATGCCATGTTTGATGAAGATATCAACAGTAAGGAAATCATTCTTCTATTTAAAAATCAGTCGGACTGCAACCTTGTGCTGAAGATCCAGGGAAAAGACTTCTACAATATGGCTGTGCCAGCAAAAGGCGAAAATTTCATCGTGATCAAAAAAGGGGCTTATACATTAACCGGAAATGTATGCGACGTGGTGTATTCTTCTAAAAAAGATCTTAATAAAAGCATTTTTTTAACCATAAGCAATCCTAAGCCGGTAGCCACTAACCCTGCGGGCAAAAACTAGCAGGTGTTTTTTATGGTTAAATAAAACCCTGCCTTCACCATTCCGCCCGGATCACAGCCCTGTTTTTGCATGTTTATTCTCTCAATAGAAAACGTCGAAACGTTTTGGTAAAAAGGTCCCGTCGTTTTAGATAAAACGTCTCGTCGTTTTGGGTAAAAGGTCCCGACGTTTTGCTATGTGCCCTGAAGACCTTTATCATCGTTATCTGAACAGTAAAGACTACCTTTGTAGGTATAAATGTATTGATATGAAGAAGTATATTTCGTTTTCAGTTGTGCTTGTTCTGTTCCTGAACAGCTGCGGCAATAAAGTTTCTACCACACATTACCCGGTCCGCCAGCCCAGGCCTGTTCCTGCAAATACCGGAAGCAGCACAACTTCCGCAGTACAGGTAGAAAGGGAATATCAGGCTTTAATGAAAACCTACAAGTCTGAAACCGCTGAGGTTTTAACGCATTTGCTGAATGATTCTTCCAATGATCCCAGGACGTCAATCACCGTAGAAAATACATCACCCTGCAATATTGTTCTTACGATAAGCGGAAATAAATACTTTAAAAAAATCCCCATAGGTGCCAGGAAGATCGGAGCAGTGATGGTTCCGAAAAATCAGAATTACAACCTCTCGGGGATGGTCTGTAATGCCGTTTACCAGAAAACCAGGTTTGTGTCAGACTCTTATGAAGTAAAGCTTTCAAACTGATAAAAATAAAAAAACCGTTGGATTCTTTGAATCCAACGGTTTTTTGTATGGTAAGAAAATCTTAATGATTATTCTGCATCGAAATCAGCATCTTTATCAGCAGATACTACTTCTCCTTCTTCTTTAGATTTTTCTTTATCAGCTTTTCTCTGAGACTGACCTTCTTTGATCGATTCTGAAACGATGCTCAGGATCATATCGATAGATTTAGAAGCATCATCGTTTCCTGGGATCACGAAGTCTACTTTTCTTGGGTCAGAGTTTGTATCAACGATACCGAAAACTGGAATACCTAATTTCTTAGCTTCAGTTACCGCGATGTGCTCTCTCATGATATCTACAACGAAGATTGCAGAAGGAAGACGAACCATGTCAGAGATAGAACCTAAGTTCTTCTCAAGGTTAGCTCTTTGTCTGTCTACCTGTAATCTTTCTTTTTTAGATAACGTTTCGAACGTACCATCTTTCTTCATTTTGTCGATGGAGTTCATTTTTTTAACAGCCTTTCTGATGGTAACGAAGTTCGTTAACATCCCTCCAGGCCATCTTTCTGTAATATAAGGCATATTCAGTTCAGCAGCGTGTTTAGCCACTACTTCTTTCGCCTGCTTTTTAGTGGCTACGAAAAGAACTTTTTTACCTGCAGAAGTTAATTTTTCCAAAGCGCTGCACGCTTCATCCAATTTAACTGCTGTTTTATGTAAGTCTACAATGTGAATACCGTTTTTCTCCATAAAAATGTATGGAGCCATATTTGGGTTCCACTTTCTGGTCATGTGACCGAAGTGTACGCCAGCCTCTAAAAGGTCTTTTACATTTGCTTTTGCCATGTTTTCTGTTTTTGTTAGTTTACTTTCCGTTTTTTAAACAATCAACAACTTCTTTAGATGGGAGAAGCGTTTGGATGCTAAACGTAACGGGCAATTTTGCTTTAAGCTGTAGGCACTAAGCTGCAAGCTTTAAGCGGATTAAAAATTTTAATAAGTTCAAATAGCTTATTGCATATTGCTTTAAGCTTACCGCAATTCTTAACGTTTTGAGAATTGGAATCTCTTTCTTGCTTTTTTCTGACCTGGCTTCTTTCTTTCCACCATTCTTGCGTCTCTTGTAAGTAAACCAGCTGGCTTCAATGCTAATCTGAACTCAGCGTTGATTTCGCATAAAGCTCTTGAAATACCTAATCTGATAGCCTCTGCCTGACCTGTATTTCCACCACCGAATACGTTTACGGTAACGTCATACTGACCAACAGTTTCAGAAAGGATGAACGGTTGGTTCAATTTGTAAACCATCACGTCTGTAGAGAAATAAGTTGCAGCATCTTTACCGTTTACCGTAATGTTACCAGTTCCTGGCTTTACGTAAACTCTGGCTACAGAAGTTTTTCTTCTTCCGATTTTGTGAACTATAGACATAATTAATTATTTAAATTCGTTAACATTAATTGTTTTAGGCTGTTGAGCTTCATGTTTGTGCTCAGTCCCTTCATATAAATAAAGATTCTTAAGGATCGCAGCGCCCAGTCTGTTTTTTGGTAACATCCCTTTTACTGATTTTTCCAATACTTTTAAAGAATCTTTTTTCTGAAGTTCAGCCGCAGTCATCGACTTTTGACCTCCAGGGTAACCTGTATGCCAGATATAAGTCTTGTCGTTCCACTTGTTTCCGGAAAGAGTAACTTTCCCAGCATTCAAAACGATTACGTTATCACCACAATCTACGTGAGGTGTGTAATTCGTTTTGTGCTTACCTCTCAAAATCTTTGCAACCGTAGAAGCTAGTCTTCCTAACGGCTGTCCTTCAGCGTCTACCACAACCCATTCTTTATTAGCAGTAGCTTTGTTCGCTGAAACAGTTTTGTAACTTAATGTATTCACACGTTTTAGTTAAAGATTAAACATAATTTTCCCCTAAAAGGGTGTGCAAAGGTACAAATTATTTTCGGAATGCAAAATATATTTGATCTATATATTTAATCTTCAAATGGGTGGACGTATTGGTTTTGCTTAAAACATTAGTTCTCAGGATGTGTTTGTAGGTCTTTGAAGATGTAATAATATAATGCGTCTATTGTATTTTTTGCTGCTGGATGTTGAAATAAATTTATTTAATTTAAAATTAATGCTAAAAAATTACGGATATCATTAGGATCGCTGGTAATTCTGTATATTTGCGCAAAACCTTGTTAAAGCCATGAGCCACGGAAAAATCAGAGCAGAAAAGAACTGTCTCAATTGCGGTCATACTGTTGAAGAACGATTCTGCCCACACTGCGGACAGGAAAATGTTGAAACCAAGCAGCGTTTTCATTTTCTCTTTACCCATTTTATTGAAGATTTTACCCATTATGACGGACAGTTCTGGAAAACCATCAGATATCTTTTGCTCAATCCCGGGAGACTTACCAGTGCTTATCTTGCAGGAAAAAGGCAGGCTTATGTTGCTCCGGTAAAGCTTTATATTTTTATAAGTTTCATTACTTTTCTGCTTCCTTCCTTATTTTCCGGCTCTAAGGAATCTAAAGAATCGGAAACTAAAACAGAAAAAGCAGCTCAGAAAATTGAGGAAAAACAACAGGAGGAGAAGGTCGCAAGATTTACGGACAGTCTTACCCAGAAGATGAATAATGCTCAGAAAGAAGCAATAACCAAAGATGCCAGAATCACAAAAATAAATGGCAATGATATAGAAACTGATGCGATAGAAGAAACCGCAGATGGAAAACTCACGATTCTCGGCGCATCAAATATGAAGCAGTTTGATTCCCTATATGCCAGAAAAGCAAATGCCAGACGTGCCTATGGTTTTATGAGGCCTTTCGCAAGAAAAGTGTTTTATCTGCAGAGCAAGGGTTTAAATAAAGAAGAAATTTTCGAAAAATTCTCAGAAACTTTTATCCATACACTTCCGAAAGCACTTTTTGTTTATCTCCCTGTTTTCGCTTTTTTTCTCTGGATTTTTCACAATAAGAAAAAATGGTGGTATTTCGATCACGGTATCTTTACCCTGCATTACTTCTCCTTTTTATTGCTGGGAATTCTTATTCTGATATTTTTCAACAGGCTTATCGATCTTATTCCGGACAATATTGTTATCGGCCTTTTGAAGATATTAGCTTACACTGCGGGTGTAATTTACCTGTTCATGTATTTCTTTATGGCACATCACAGAGTGTATGAAAGTTCGAGAGGCATCAGTGTGATGAAAGGTTTTGCATTGCTTCTGATAAATTTTATCGGAATTTTATGCATGTTGCTTTTATTGATGTACATCAGCTTTATCATACTTCATTAACGACGAAGTGTCTTAGAAGCCCTGAAACTCGCGATCAGATAATAAGCTACAAAAACCGTAGAGAATTTCAGGATGGAAGGAATGGCCAGCTCAAGATTAAACAGTATAGTACCCACTGCTACCAATAGGGCCATTGCCAGAAAAGAAAGACCTAATTTTTGTGACAGTTTGAAATTGGGGGTATCGAGGAAATAAGCAATTCCCCAGGCAAAACCAAAAGCGATGGCATAATAAATATCGAGCCCTATATTCTCCGAACTGTAAAAGAAATAATTGATTAAAAAACTTACAACAGTTCCCAGTAAAAAATAGAGTAATGCCTTTTTCATATCCTTATAAATATAAATGCAAAAGTATAGAAATTAATCTGAGTTTTTAAAAGGCTAATTCTGCCATGAAGTTTTCTATATAGGAAAAGCCTTGTCTTCCTTAATCATAATCTCCGCCTTATTCTAAACGAATGTTTGTTCTGTTGTGAAAATCACAGCACCTATATTTTATTTAAATATCTTGAAATCAATCGTTTGAATTAAAATTAAAGGTTGTTATTTTATTGTTATATTTGGAAATTCAGAAATTTTCTAGATTTTTTATGGAAACCCAAAAATATACTCCAAACAATAAAGTAAGAATCGTGACGGCAGCGTCTTTGTTCGACGGTCACGACGCGGCAATCAACATTATGCGCCGTGTGATCCAGGGAACAGGATGCGAAGTGATTCACCTTGGCCACGACAAATCGGCTGAGGAAGTGGTGAATACCGCTATTCAGGAAGATGCCAACGCGATTGCCTTAACGTCTTATCAGGGCGGGCACAACGAATATTTCAAATACATTTATGATCTTTTAAGAGAAAAAAACTCCCCGCAGATCAAGATTTTCGGCGGCGGAGGTGGTGTAATTCTGCCGGAAGAGATCAAAGAATTAATGGATTACGGGATCGACAGGATCTATTCTCCGGACGACGGCCGTGAGCTTGGCCTGCAGGGAATGATCGACGACCTGGTTCAGAGATCGGATTTTGCTACCGGAAAGGAAGTGACGGCCCAGGATCTGGATGCCATCAGCTTTGAAAACCCGACCAGCATCGCCAAAATCATTTCAGCGGTTGAAAACTTCTCCGAAGAAAAACCGGAACTGGTTGCTGCCATCGACGAAAAATCAAAAGATTTACACATTCCGATTATCGGGATCACAGGAACCGGAGGAGCCGGAAAATCTTCATTAACAGACGAATTGGTAAGACGTTTCTTACGTTCCAACACCGATAAAAAAATTGCCATCATTTCCATCGACCCTTCTAAAAAGAAAACAGGAGGCGCATTATTAGGCGACAGAATCCGTATGAACGCGATCAATGACCCGAGGGTTTATATGCGTTCGATGGCCACCAGGGAAAACAACGTTTCCGTTTCGCCATTCATTCAGTCGGCTTTAAATGTACTGAAACTGGCACATCCGGATGTGATTATCCTGGAAACTTCGGGGATCGGGCAATCCGGATCGGAAGTTTCTGATTTTGCCGATGTTTCAATGTACGTAATGACCCCGGAATACGGAGCTTCAACACAGTTGGAGAAAATCGATATGCTGGATTATGCTGATTTGGTAGCTTTAAATAAATCGGATAAACGAGGGGCTCTTGACGCGCTTCAGGCGGTAAGAAAACAATTCCAGAGAAACCATTTATTATGGGAACAGCCATTGGATGAAATGCCAGTGTATGCCACAAAAGCATCTCAGTTCAATGATCACGGAACAACCGAGCTGTACAACCGGTTGGTTTCTAAAGTAAACGAAACCCTTCGACAAGCTCAGGGTGACCATGCTCCACAATTTCAAGGATTTATTGAACAGGAAATTACAGACGAAGTAACGATTATTCCTCCAAAAAGAGTACGCTACCTTTCCGAAATTGTTGAAAACAACAGACAATATGATGCGAATGTTGAGAAGCAGGCTGAATTGGCAAGAACAATGTACCATATCGAAGGCGTAAAGAACATCCTTTCCAATGAAGCTCTGGATGCTGAATATCAGAAGGCTGAAAAAGAGCTGCAGCAGGAAAACATCGACTTCCTGAAGACCTGGGATGATACGAAAAAAGCTTTCCACGCTGAGTTTTATTCTTATTTCGTAAGAGGTAAGGAAATTAAAGTGGAAACCTCAACGGAATCTTTATCTCATTTAAGAATTCCGAAAATCGCTTTACCGAAATACAATGATTGGGGCGACCTGATCAAATGGAAAGGACAGGAAAACCTGCCGGGAAGTTTCCCCTACACAGCAGGAATTTATCCATTTAAAAGAACCGGAGAAGACCCGACGAGAATGTTTGCCGGAGAAGGAGGCCCGGAAAGAACCAACAGAAGATTCCACTACGTTTCTTCGGAAATGCCGGCCAAACGGCTGTCTACCGCTTTCGACTCGGTAACCCTGTACGGTCAGGATCCTGCTTTACCACCGGATATTTACGGTAAGATCGGAAATGCCGGAGTTTCCATTGCGACCTTGGATGACGCGAAAAAATTATATTCCGGATTCGATCTGGTGAACGCACTGACTTCCGTTTCAATGACGATCAACGGACCTGCGCCAATGCTGTTGGCTTTCTTTATGAATGCAGCCATCGACCAGAACGTTGAAAAATATATTATTGAGAATGGCTTGGAATCTAAAGTTGAAGAGGTTTTAAAAGCTAAATTCGACGATAAAGGGTTAGCAAGACCGAAATACAACGGCGAATTGCCGCCTTCAAACAATGGTTTAGGGCTGAAATTACTGGGAATTACCGGTGATGAAATTATTCCTGCCGATGTATATGCGGAAATCAAGGCGAAAACCATCGCTACCGTCCGCGGAACGGTTCAGGCCGATATCTTAAAAGAAGATCAGGCGCAGAATACCTGTATTTTCTCTACGGAATTTGCTTTGAGATTAATGGGTGACGTTCAGGAATATTTCATCAAGGAAAAAGTAAGAAACTTCTACTCCGTTTCCATTTCAGGGTATCACATTGCGGAAGCGGGTGCAAATCCTGTTTCCCAGCTGGCCTTCACCTTGGCAAACGGTTTCACGTATGTGGAATATTACCTGTCCAGAGGAATGGACATCAATGACTTCGCTCCTAACCTTTCCTTTTTCTTCTCCAACGGGATCGATCCTGAATATTCGGTGATCGGCCGTGTCGCCAGAAGAATCTGGGCCAAAGCGATGAAGCTGAAGTATGGCGCCGATGAAAGAAGCCAGATGCTGAAATACCACATCCAGACTTCCGGACGTTCGCTTCACGCCCAGGAAATTGATTTCAATGATATCAGAACGACGCTTCAGGCATTGTATGCGATCTACGACAACTGTAACTCGCTACACACCAATGCTTACGATGAAGCGATTACGACTCCGACCGAGCAGTCTGTAAGAAGAGCGATGGCCATTCAATTGATCATCAATAAAGAATTGGGGCTTGCGAAGAACGAAAATCCGCTTCAGGGTTCATTCATTATCGAAGAACTGACGGATCTGGTGGAGGAAGCTGTGTATGCAGAATTCGACAGGATTACGGAAAGAGGTGGTGTTCTGGGTGCTATGGAAACGATGTATCAGCGTTCCAAGATCCAGGAAGAATCGATGCATTACGAATGGCTGAAACACACCGGCGAATATCCGATCATCGGGGTGAATACGTTTTTAGGAAAAGACGGTTCGCCGACGGTTCGTCCGGGAGAAGTGATCCGTTCGACCGAAGAAGAAAAGCAGTTCCAGATCGAGATGCTTCATAATTTCCAGAAATCGAATGAAGATAAATCCGAAGAAGCCCTGAAAACGCTGCAACACGCTGCCATCAATCAGCAAAACTTATTTGAGGTCATGATGGATGCCGTAAAATACTGCTCGCTTGGGCAGATTACCAATGCTTTGTTTGAAGTAGGCGGTAAGTACAGAAGAAATATGTAGTCCGTAGCCGGACAGGGAATTTTTACAACTAACTGTTTAAAAATTATAAAGTAAACCTCAGAGAATTTTCTTTGAGGTTTTTGTATTTTTGAACTATCTATATATTTTAATTTAAAAAAATTAATGAAAAAATTCTCTTTCTTAACGCTTATACTTTTCGCTGTAACATTCTTAAAAAGCTGCAATTCATATCCGATGGCTGCCACGCATAAAAGTGACATGAACAGGAATACTGAGGAATTACAAAAAAGGCAAGAAGCCGAAAGAAAAAAAATAGAACCGAACGAATTTAATAATTTCGGAAAACCGGATAATAAATAAAACATTATTGAAAAATTTAAATTTTCAACTTATTAAGTTCATATTTGTTTAGATGAAACCCAACGCCATCTTCAACTGGAGCAGCGGAAAAGATTCTGCCCTCGCCCTGTATAAAATTTTACAGGAAGAAAAATTTGAAATTATTTCTTTACTCACCAGTGTCAATAAAGAGTTTCAGAGAATTTCCATGCACGGGGTCCATGTTTCGTTGCTGGAAAAACAGGTAGATAGTCTGGGTTTTCCTCTAGCCAAGTTGGAACTCCCGAAAGAACCGTCCATGGAGGAATACCGTGACCTAATGGAAAGCACCATGAATGATTTTAAACAGCAGGGCGTTACGCATTCCGTTTTCGGGGATATTTTCCTGGAAGATCTGAGGGAATACAGGGAAGATCAGTTGGCGGCAGTAGGCATGCAGGGCGTCTTCCCTTTGTGGAAGACAGATACGAAAGACCTCATTGAAGAGTTTCTGGATCTCGGTTTTAAAACCATTGTTACCTGCGTGAACGAAACCTATCTGGACAAAAGCTTCGCCGGAAGGATTATTGACAAAAAATTTATTGAAGATCTACCTGAAAATGTAGATCCCTGCGGAGAAAACGGAGAGTTTCATACGTTTACTTTTGACGGTCCTATTTTTAAAAATCCGATTACTTTTGAAGTAGGGGAAATCGTAAAGAAAACCTATCCGAAACCCAAGTCCGGCATCAATGAAGAAAACGGAGACTATGTTTTCTGGTTCTGTGATCTGATGGCAAAATAATCCCATGCTAATTTCCGTTAAGGGTTTAAACTGTTGCTATGAATCTGATCTTAAAAATTGAAAAGCCCTGTAAGGAACCTTTAGACCAAATGAAGAGTGATTCAGGAGGAAAATTTTGTAGCTCCTGCTCTAAAAAAGTATTGGATTTATCTCAATTAAATGGCGCGCAAATTAAGCAAATCATTCAGGAAAACAAAGGTGGAAAAATTTGCGGGATTTTATCTGAAAATCAGCTTAACAAAGCTATTCCAGGAATTATTTCTTATCCGGAATTTCCATCAAAGCGTGCAAGGTCTTTCACAAAAATTACAGCAGGACTTGTCCTTATCGCAAGCATCATTAATCTTTATCCCGCACAGTCTGCAAAACCTCGTACACCCGAAATTTCCATCACAAAAAATACGGAAAAGAAACAGACAGCAAAAGAAATCTACAAAGATAACGGCGATACCCTTATCAAAGGGAAAGTCATCAACAAAAACACAGGAAAGCCAGTGCCTGATGTAACTGTGAAATTAATCACCTTTCAAAAAATTTATAAAGGCATGACAGACAAGAATGGCTTTTACTCCCTGGAAATTTCCGAGGCTGTTATTAGAGAAGAAAATCTGCTTGAATTTAATCCTTCTTCCGATACGTTAAACACAGAACTGGTTATCTTAAAAAAAGAAGAAATTTTAAACAGGAATATCACGTGTCTTTCAGAAAATAGAATCTACGCAGAATATGGCGAAGTGAGTGAAGTATGGCCTTACATGAACTCATTAGTGGTTCTGGAAGGTAAAAAGATAGATTATAAAATTTTCAACAAAAGCTATCTGCTGTTTCATGATCGCTATGAAATCTACTATATTCCCAAACCTTATAGCCGGGCATTTACCCGTAATGAAAAAATTGAGGATGTATTTATTGCTTTTATTAAATAAAAAGTACAAATTGAAACAGATCATTTTATCGTCGCCTCATCTATTAAAATAGAGGGATTACAGTGAATTATCCTGGTAGAGCCTGCAGAAAATCCTTCATCTTATCAAGAGATTTTTTATGTTCATAGAAATTGATAAAAACGAAAAATATAATGGTGTGAAGGATGTAAGGCAATACTAGACATAATACAAGCGGAAGTATGGTCACGGGATCATCTGTCCGGAAAAATCTGAAAACATGTTTATCATCACGAATAATAAGCTGGAAAATCATATTGCCACAGATAACAAACAATCCAAAATTTTGTTGATAGATCGTGAAAAATGAATTCTCGCGGTATTTAAAATCTCTTTTCATATACCTTCTCATTTTTTTACTGAAAGCCCAATATAAAAAAGGTATCATGACCATCAGTGAGTTATAGAACTGAAAAAGGTCATTGTACATTTCCTGATCCGCTGAGAAATACACCAGCAGCAAATTAACGGTAAAAGAAGCCAGGCCGAGAAGCAAAGCTTTTCTGAATATACCGGTGTACTTTTCCTTAACGATTTTCTTTAAGATTACAGGAATCTGCTCCCTGTAAAACAGTGAATACCCCGTCAATTTAAATTCACTTTCCCACAATTTTTGCGCCTTATGGAAAGCTTCCTCAAAACTCATATTTTCTTCAGCCTGAATATCCGCCACCTGGGAAATCATGTGGTCTTTTACTTCCAGCAGAATATCCAGTGGAAGCCTGTGAAAAATAAGATAGTCGGTAACTTGCTGTTCCTGTTCTATGGTTGTCATTTATCCTTGTTTTTAAACCAAAACGTTAATCTTTTTTGAACTGAAATATAAAAGCTGCAACTGAACCGCCAATGCATACGTGCAGAAAAGCTTGGTTATCTGCAGGTCTAAAATCTTCCAGTAATCCGCCGTCATGCCATGGCCAATATAAAAGACAGCCAACCCGGCCAACATAGTTCTGACCAGCAAAGGATGAAAATTCATACTTGCATAATTTGAAACCCTGAAGCCTTTTCTGATAGCATTGTATAAAAGCATGGCAATCCATACGATAAACAGCAAGATCTGCAGATTCATAAATAAATCGGAATCTACCTGTAATAATAAAAAACCTGCTCCTGAAAATACCATTGAAACCAATGTTATCTTGCGGAACCTCATCTGCACTACCTGCTTCTCGATCCTGGCTATCTTTTTAAAAGACAGGAGATCGGCCCGTACCATTTCAAGCTCTCTTTTCCAGCTGATCCTCGCTGCTAAAAATGCTTCCTGAAAACTCTTGCCTTCATTTTCCATAAGGCTGCCGATCTGCATCATAAAATGATCTTTCACCTCATCAAATATCTGAGGTGACAATTTTTTCGAATTCAGATAAGCGGTAATCTGCTTTTCCTGTTCCAATGAAATCATATATTAAAAATGGTACTTAAATTAAACAAATAACTTTTCATCTCCTCTTCCTGTGTGACCTGCTGTTTTTTTCCTTTGTCGGTCAAAAGATAATATTTCCGGTCTCTTCCGTTGATCTTCTGAATTTCGGAAGTAATCATTCCTTCCGCTTCCAACTTATGGAGAAGAGGATACAGCGCGCCTTCCGTCATTTCCAGCTCGCCTTGGGTAAGCTCTTTCGCACGCTGGGTAATCTGGTAGCCATACATTTTCACTTCCTTCGCAAGCAGCTTCAGAATGATGTTCTGCAATGTTCCTTTATAAAGACTGTTCTTTTTCAATATCGAATCTTTTATACCTCACAAATTTATGCATAATTTTATTATGTATTATAATTTAATTTTATTGTTTTTAATTTTTAGAATTAAAATAATTATTGATATTAAGCCCCTGCTTAAATTGTACCTGATATTTTTTTATGAATTCTACTTAATATACTTCATTCAAACGAAGTTTCTCCTTATTATAATAGTAATAAATCTTAACATCGACATATTCAAATTCAGCTTATAAAACGTAAAAGATTAATAAATCAAGCCATAACTCGTTAATTTTAAAATATTTATTAATGAAACGCACTCTGAAATCATATAACCGAAATTTATAGTTGATGTATTGAAACATTAATTTTTCATTTCTCCATAAAAGGTTAGAAAATCATATCTTTGTCCCAATGATTGCAGAGAAAATTATTTTAGGGATCGACCCCGGGACAACGGTGATGGGTTTTGGAATTATTTCCGTGAAAAAAGGCAAAATGGAAATGGTCTCCATCCATGAACTGTTGCTTCATAAATATCCCAATCACGAAACCAAGCTTAAATATATTTTTGATAAAACCCTGGCGCTGATCGATGAGTTTCATCCGGATGAGGTCGCATTGGAAGCGCCTTTCTATGGCAAGAACGTACAGAGTATGCTGAAGCTGGGACGGGCGCAGGGCGTAGCCATGGCTGCCAGTCTTTACCGCAATGTCCCCATCACGGAATATTCCCCGAAAAAAATAAAAATGGCCATTACCGGAAACGGAAATGCCAGCAAGGAACAAGTCGCCGGAATGTTGCAAAACCTTCTGAAATTAAAAGAATTCCCGACCAAATACTTGGACGCCTCCGATGGCCTGGCCGTAGCGGTCTGCCACCATTTCAATTCGGGGACAATTACCGATACCAAATCTTACACAGGCTGGGAAAGTTTCCTGAAACAGAACCCCGGACGTTTAAAATAAAAAAATCCCGCAGAACACCCCACATATTCGCGGGATTTATTATTGTTTATCAAATTTTATTTTGCTTTATATTCTTCGGGTGTAATTTTAAAATCTGCCGTTTTCTTGCCGTCCTTATCGTAATACGTATAAACCATCGTTACATCCCGATCGCGGAATTCCTTGATTTCGGGGGACGTCTTCACGACACGCAGTGCCCCTTCTTTTGCGGAAGTTTTAAAGGTTTCGATCTCATCCGGGCTTACCGCATCTTTGGTATCATCCGTTAAAGTGTAATTGTACCTGAAAATTTTACCGGGCTGTACCGAAACGCTGTCCAGACGGACTCCGTCAGCCAGGATCTGGGGTGTGGTCTTGTTGATGTTGGCCGCCACTTCTTTAAGGTCGTCATCAATTTTATCTTCTTTTTTACATGAAGTTAAAGCCAATGTAAGGCATACCAGGGAAAGGCTGATTGCATTTTTCATATTTAAATTTTTAATGATTGTTACTTAAAGATAAGAATATTTTCCGGAATAAATTTAATTTGCTGATTAACAATTAAATAAGCATCTACACGATCATACTTGGTAAAACATAATACTATCTTTTACATTGGTATGGATTTTAGTAGTACCTTTGTATAAATTTTCTGTCATGAAAAACAACCAACGAACTATAAATCAAGCGAATCATAATATCAATTGGTTCCAGAAGTTTCTGATGGTCTGCTCCGGAGGAAACATTCACATCCTGAGAAAAACACCGAGCGAATGGAACAAATTTGCGGGAATCGGTGGCATCGTCCTGTTTACGGCAGTTTTTGCCACCCTCTCTGCCGGATATGCCATGTATACGGTATTTGATGATATCTGGACGGCCATCGGCTTCGGGGTATTGTGGGGACTGATGATCTTCAACCTGGATCGTTATATCGTTTCTTCCATCAAAAAAACGGGAACCTGGTGGAATCAGGTCCTGATGGCCATTCCAAGGCTGATCCTGGCGACTTTCCTGGGGATCATTATCTCCAAACCTTTAGAGCTTAAAATTTTTGAGAAAGAGGTAAACAAACAGCTGAATACCATCATTCAAAGAAATAAAAAACAACTTCAGGGAGAAATGAGCGGCCGGATCCTTCAGCAGAGCGGCCCCTTTGAAACGGAAAAGAAACAGATCTCCGATAAAATCGCCTATTATCAAAAATCCTATGATTCCGCATCCGTAGAGCTGGAAAAAGAGATTCTGGGAAAACAATCCGGGCTAACCAGCGGAAAAGAAGGCTTCGGACCGAATGCCAAACGCAAGCAGGAGCTGAAAGAACAGAGAAGGCTGGACCTGGAAAATTACCGTAAGCAGGCTGCTCCCCGTCTGGAATATCTGGATAAGGAAATCTCGAAAGTCTACACCAACCTGGAATCGGAAAGAAAATCCACGGAAACATTTGAGGATAAATTCAATGGTTTTGCGGCAAGGCTGCAGGCTTTGGACGAACTGGGAAAAAATTCTGCGATCATCGGATTGGCGGCGACCTTTATCATGGGTCTTTTTATCTGTCTTGAGATTTCGCCGGTGCTGGTAAAACTGATTTCCCACGTCGGGCCTTATGATTATCTCCTGGAAAAAACCGAAAACGATTTCAGGCTTTATTCAAAAGAAAAAGTAGAGAAAGGCAATGCTTTAACGGATTTCCGGATCGATGATTTTAAAGATAAATTAGGCAGGTAATTCATTTATATATCTCATATCAAAGCCTTTCGGGAGTATTTCCGGAAGGCTTATTTGCTGCTGAAAGTTTCATTAAGGAATGTTTTTTGTTTAAAAATATCTATGCCATCATCAGTGATTAACAGATATCATTATTTTCCTGAGACTGAGATTTTAAGGATTTTTTATCAGTCGGGTGCGGTTTATGATTATCTGGAGGTTCCTGTAGAGATCATTGAACGTTTTAAAACGGTACAGTCAAAGGGAAGATTCTTAAACTACGTAATCAAACCGAAATTTGAATATAAGAAAATAAAATAGTATGCGTTGCTCTTAAAATAAAATGTCCCCAATAAAAATATTGGAGACATTTCTTTTATTGCAGGCAAGAGATTATTTAATAATCAGCTTGGATGCCTTAGTGTTTTTACCGTTCGAGATCTGGATCATATAAACGCCTTTTTCAAGCTGTTGATTGATTTTGTAAAGATCTTTTCCTTCCTCAGTAACAGCCGGATTTGCAATTAATCTACCGGACATATCCGAAATGGAAACTTTCAGGCCTTTTCCGTTTTTAGCTTTAATAAATACTTGGTCACCACTTACTGCAGGATTAGGATAGATAACCAGGTCGTCATTATCAGCCTGAGCTTCACTTGTTGCAAGATTGTTTACCAGTCTTACAGAATAATCTTCTACTTGTCCATACTCTAATTGTCCACATGGTGCATAATTGTTTTGAGATTCAGCATCTACCAAAACTCTCATTCTTAGCGGTGTATTCAATACTGCGTTGGCGGGAGGCGTAAATGTAGCACTTAGCGTTCCAATCGAACTTGAGTTTAAAGCAATATTATTTGCGCTCCCTACTAATTCCGAAGCTTCAAACGTTCCGTTATTATTATAATCAATCCATACTCTTGCGGATTGAGGATTTAGCATAATGTCAACTTCTACGGTTTGAGGTTGTCCTACCACCAGATCAGTAGAAGAATTCACCAGGCAAGACTGAGTGGTATAATCTACATAAAAAGAAGGAGCAGCTCCCCACAGCCCTGCAGATTTATTATTAATTTGTCCTAGTCTTACTGCCACAGGTCCGGTTAAAAAACCATTTGTCGCGGCATTTGTTACTCCTGTAGGATTGCATGTTGCTGCAATTGGAACCATAGAGGTTGCTGGTGTTGAAGGTAATGCAGTAGCTCCTTTTGATGTTGTTAAACTGCTTCTGATCAACATGAAATAGTTGTCGATTCTTTCTCCCTGTCCGGCGGTAAATTTCTGAGCAGTGGAATTGGAATAATTCATCATATTATACTGCACACCCTGATAGTTAACACCAGTACAAGGATTAATATCGGAATTGCTTGGTACCGGCCAGAGTGTGTATCCGCTACCTGATCTTTCTGTATCACAAATACCATCATCATCATCTTCGCAAACTCCCGTGGTTGGCGGACAATAATCAGAATCTCCAGGAATTGCATCGTAAGTACCATCTTGGAAAGTATGAAGTAATCCCATAGCGTGTCCAAATTCGTGAGCAAATGTTGTATCGTGAAGATTGGTAACGACCCCCGATTTCATAAAAGATTCATAGTTTGAATCTAAGTTATTAGGAAAAGATGCAAATCCCATCAGTCCGGAATTAGGAGAGCTGTCTCCGTCAAATTTGCTGATAACATAGATATTGAAATATGCCGATTCAGGCCAATGTGGAGCCAAATTTTTGATTGCTGTCCTGCTCGCTCCGTTGCTGGTGGCATAGGCCATACCGTTGGTATTATAGCCGGGTAATGAGTTGCCATTATATCTTACAATTCCTGTGGTAGGTTCGCAATTTGGGGTTCTTTTCGCTAAAACCAGTTTAATTGGAAAAACTGCTGATTGACCAAAGTCAGATGCTACTCCGCTGGCAGGCCAGGCATAGGTTCCTGCATACATCTTATTGGCGTTTTCTATCCAGGTTTGAATTTGTGCATCAGATTTGTTATATGTAGTTCCAACGGCAGCGCCATTAGGATAGATAACATGGACAACTACCGGGATTTCATAAACACCATTTACCAGTTTTGAAGTTGTCGCAGAAGGATTTTTTAACTGCTCAGCTCTGATCTTTTTGTAAATTTTTTCAAACTGTTCCCTCATTCCAGGATTTTGTCTTTCCTGTAATGCTAATTCTTCATCAAAACCACAGATTCTATGTTGCTGCTGTGCTGTTAAAGCTAACGAGAGCATCATAGAACCATAAAGTAATATTTTCTTCATTTAATAAAAATTTTAAAGTCCCCAAATTTACAAATTAATTATTAAGGTCATTATATTTTTTTAATTCTTTTAAAAAAAACATAAATATTTGTCAAAATCTTTAATTTTTAGTGGGATAGCTTTTATATTAAGGTCTTTTTACTACTCTTTTAAATCAAGGAGGCTGTCCGATAAGACAGCCTCCTTGATGAGTATTTTAAATTCCTTTTCAATTAATATTTTTCACCAATATCCATCCGGTATATTTAATTGGTGTTTTTTCTTTGTTAGGCTCATTCCAGTTGATATGGAACCAGTAAGTTCCGGTGATCAGCTTTTTATCATAGTGTTTGCCGTCCCATTTGTAGTTATTAAACTTATCTCCTGTAAAGATTTTGTTTCCGTATCTGTCGTAAACGACAAAGGAAAGATTGTCTTTGTAAGCAAGCTCACTGTAGTCTATAAAGTCATTTTTGTTGTCACCGTTCGGAGTGATGGCATTGATGAGATTCGGTACAGTGACTTCAACAGATATTGGGGTACAGTTGTAGAAGTCTTTAACAAAGAAGATGTGCTGACCTCTGGAAAGCCCTGCAAATACATTCGATTCTTGCCAGTTGGAAGGGGAGTCCACAGCATACTGATAGGGACCTGAACCTCCTGTCACATGTACGGTGGCTGTATTGTTTGAAATTTCAATTTCCGTGATTACCGGAGCATCCGCTTTTTTTACATGAACGAACTGTTTTATAAAACATCCGTTGTCTTCCAGGATCACCCAGTATTTTCCCACTGTTGCGCCTTCCAGTACTTGTGTAGTTGCTCCTGTGTTCCATTCATAAGAAGCGTATCCCGGTCCGGCATCAAGGTTTGTTCTGTTATCTATACAGATGATCTTGTCAGTAAGAACGGCGGATCTTTTAGGAGGGATAACTTTTAAATTGACTTTGGCAATAGAATAACACTGATTGCTGTTATAAACTCTTATAAATGCAGTTCCGTCTCCGGAAATATACGTGTCTGCATTAAGTATCTCATTGGTCCCATTGCTGGCATCCACGAAAGTAGGGTAATATTTTTTTGTTACCGGGCTTTCAGTTGTTACGCTGGCTATTGTAAGATTAAATTTAGCTTTGGTTTCATCGGTTTCGAGGAAACATTCACTGAGTGTTGCTTCATTTACTACCGGTGAAGGATAGAATGATAAGGTTATTTTAGCACTGCCCACGCATCCTTCATTGGTCGTCACTTTTACGTAGACAAAGCCTTCTGCTGAAAGATAATGGGTGGGTTCTGTGATCATATTGGTTCCTTCATTAAGACTCTGCAGGGTAGGGTAGAACTTTTTCACCACAGGATTGTAGGTAGTAACCGCTGCGGTCGTGAGGTCAAAGAATCCTTTTCCGTTGTACTGGCAGGCCTTAACGGTTTTGTCGGTTAAAATGAAAGGAACGACATTTAAGGTTAAAGTCACATGTTCGCAATCGATAAATTCATTGGCATTACCGCAGAACTGGTATACGATGGTGTCAGGTCCTATGTAGCCTGTGTTCGGAATATAGGTAATCTGTCCGTTTGACGGGTTGAGTGTTGCTGTTCCGTGCGTAGGATAGGTAAGGATGGTCACTGTGCTGGCTACCGGCGTTTGTGAAGTATTGAATGAAAATGCCGGGGTGATCACTTTGGTGGCGCACGCATTCAGGGTTGCTGTGGTATTGGTCACGCAGGCGAATACCTTGTAAATAGGGGTCGTTACCGGAGGGCATGTTCCCATCGTTACTTTTACCGTATAATTTCCTGCCTGTGTAGGTGTATGGACGTTTTGCGTAGCCCCGGGAATGGCAATATTATTCAGGTACCACTGGTAGGTTTCGAAGCTGTCATCAACCTCAAGAACGATTCCGGGAACGCAGTCTCCCGATTGTTTGGCAATTACAGGAATGGATGAAAATCCCGCGAAATATCCTCCGTAGCCGACAGCCCCACTTCCTCCTGCAATTCCTGCGGTTACGGCCTTCGTAGAATATACGGCGACATTACCGGCAAGTGCCGGGATCGAGTAGGTTTGCCAGTCTGAAGTACCCTGAACGGGATAAGGTCCCTGTGCAGCTGTCGGAGTTACCGGAGCGCCTCCGTTAACACTGTAAGTGACCGTTGCACCGGTTTCTGTAATGATGTTTAATTTAATATCATTCGTAGTCCCGTTAAGGTTATTAATTAAAGCAATCTCATCGATTTTTCTCGGGAGAAAACAGTTTAAAGGCGGAATGTAATTGTATCCCAGGGTTGCAATACTTGTGGACAGGCCTGCAAGAAGCTGGTAAACGTAAACGTTTTTAGACGTTTTAATGTGCATATTGTAATGCCCGTTGCCCTGATCTATATAATTGACATTATTGGCCGGAGCACCGGGATTCGGCCCGTTTACCCTGTAATATTGTCCCTCGGCAAGTGTTGCAACCACAGGTCCTCCATTGATCCGCACCTCGGTGTTGCTTTCGGTTGCGATGATTAAGGCATCTTCCATTTTGGCGGATACATCACCGTTTCCTTTTACAATAATAAATTCATTTCCGAGTCTTTCTACCGGAACAGATTGATCCATAATGATATCAGAGCTTAACCCTACGGGGCCCCATGAAAACTGGCCGTTGAAGTTACCGTTGGTCACTGATACAGGTTTGTCGGCTTCAATTTTAGCACCAATAAAACCCGTTGCATTTCCGGACTGGTTTCCCGCTCCTTCGATAATGTAGGATTGTCCCTTATTCAGAGTGAAAGACATGGAGGGTGTATTGGCTCCTGTAGTACCGTTTGAAAATACCACGCCGGAGCTATATCCTGATACGGTAACGACGGTATTGTTTTCTGTGGCAAGAATTCCCGTCATGAAATTGTAAATGTCACCTCCTCCGACATCCGTAATGGGCGCCGCAGCTGCATAAAACTTTTTACCAATCCCCGCTTTACCTTTAGAAGTTATAATTTCCCCGTGATTAGGAATTGAGAATCTGAGATTAGCATAATAAGGTTTTGGCCCTTTCGTATATAATCCTTTTGTAATCGTTTTGAAAAGATCAGTCTGCAGCGGCGTAATAATATTTGAATTTGCACTTGTAATCGGAATATTATATATGGCAGGATTACCTTTAGAGACCGTAACGGTTTCTATTACCTGGTTGTTATTATAAATATCGATGTCAAAAGGTTGTACGGAATCGGTAGAGAAATAAATCGCCTGGCTGTTCTGGCCTCCGATAAGGCTTGTATTATTTTTCATCGGTGCAAACCAATGTTCTGTATCTCTCTGCGCAAAAACAATATTAATACCCAAAAGCATTAATATGAAAGATAATAGAAGTCTTTTCATATGGATATGGATTATGATTTCTACAAAAATAAACTATTATTCAATAAGTTATTAATAAATCATAAAGAAAGTTAATTTTATTAACGATTTTTAATTAAAATACATCCTGGATATGAAACTGGTAATTTTATCGGCTTGGGTCTGATTTAAAATTTTCCGACGAGCAATCATTAATATATAAAGTTTGAACTTATGGGGTAATATGCAAAAAAAATCCCGGCGAAAATTTTCGCCGGGATGAATTTTTTAAATCAGAAAAAGATTATAAGCTTACTCTTACAAATCCTGTTACTTTAAGATCAGCATTTACAGACTTCACATAATCAGCAACTGATATAGAGCTGTCTTTGATAAAATCCTGGTGTACCAGAGTGTTGTCTTTGTAGAATCTCTGCATTTTACCTTTCAAAATATTGTCGATAATATTAGCAGGCTTTCCTTCTTCTACAAGTTTGTGTCTTTCGATTTCCAATTCTTTATCAATCGTTTCCTGCGAAACAGAAGTTTCGTCAAGAGCAATTGGATTCATTGCAGCAGCCTGCATAGAAACAGATTTGGCAACTTCATCAGCTCCGTCTACTTTTGCAGAAAGAGAAGTGATGGCAGCGATCTTATTTCCAGCGTGGATGTAAGCTCCTAAGAAAGGACCTGTAATTCTTTCGAATGCACCGATCTCGATTTTTTCACCGATCACACCTGTCTGTTCGATTAATTTCTCAGCAACAGTGATTCCGTGGAAGTCTGTAGCCAATAATTCTTCTTTAGTCGCAGCAAAGATTGCCATTTCAGCTAATTCGTAAGCTAGCTCGATGAAAGCTTCGTTTTTACCAACGAAGTCGGTTTCACAGTTTAAAGAGATGATAGCACCTAACGTGTTATCCTCGTTTACTCTTGCGATCACCGCCCCTTCAGTAGATTCTCTGTCAGCTCTGTTGGCAGCAACTTTTTGTCCTTTCTTTCTAAGGATATCTACTGCTTTTTCGAAATCTCCTTCCGCTTCAACTAAAGCTTTTTTGCAGTCCATCATCCCTGCACCTGTCTGGTTTCTCAATTTTGCTACGTCTGCAGCAGCTGGTGTATAAGACATAATATCTATTATTTTTTTTATTTAAGATTAGTATTAATTTTTAGCTTAATTTTAAAGCGATGCAAAGATAATGATTTTAATGATAAACTAAAAAATGACTTTTTGCGTTATTTTATATATTTAATAAATTTTTAAATGTTTAGTTAATGAAAAAAATATTTCTCCTCATATTTGTATGCATATTTACCCTTGGTTTTTCACAGAAAAAGAAAAAGACAAAATCGAAAACGATCGTAGAGAAAGAAACGGTGATCATTTACACGGAAAGTGACGCGGAAGCAACAGCAGAGGCCAGGGTAGTGGCAGGATTTCTAAAACAAAACCCGGGTCATGCCAAAACGGATTATTTCAAAAGAAAGCTCATGCAGATCGTTATGGCAAACAATTCGCCGGAAGCAAAGCCTACCATTAAAGCAATAAGTGAAGATAAAATCAAGCAAATGGTGCTGGATGAAAATAGTCTTAACAAGTCCAAAGCAATTGCTGCCAAGGCGGGTGCAGCCACTCCCGAACGTACCGTAAATTATGCCAGTGTGGCCGGTACAGCCGCTAAAAAGTCCGGAACAAGCGAACAGCATAACAAAACAGCCGCAATGCTTACCCATCTTTTTAATAATGATCCGATGGATAAGGAAGCATATATCAATATCCGGAACCGGTCAAAATGCAATCTCATTGTAAAAATAAACGGCAAAAAATATTATAATCTAGATGTTCCTGCCAACGGGCAGAATTTTCTTTTGGTGGAAAAAGGAGAATACATCCTGACGACCATGGTTTGCGATGCCAAATACTCTTCATTAAAAAAGATCAATAAAGATATTGAGATTGAGTTGAATCTGAGAGATTGATGACAAAAAGAAATTTATAAAAAAACAAACGGCTGGAATAAATTTTCCAGCCGTTTGTTTTTATTTTATCCTTTAAATTGCCCCATCGCAATAAATTTATCTTGTCTTTGGGTTTCCAGTTCCTGTCCTGTGAATTTTGAGAACGCTTTGATATTCTGCAAAATAGAAGTTTTAAGGTTTTGGAAAGCTCCGGCCGGATCATAATGGGCGCCTCCCAGAGGTTCCTCAATGATACCGTCAATGAACTTTTCTCTTAAAGCATCTTTAGGGGTAAGGTTTAATGCATTGGCTGCATCTTCCTTATGATCCCAGTTTCTCCAGAGGATGGACGAGCAGCTTTCCGGTGCAATTACGGTATACCAGGTGTTTTCCAACATGTATACCTTGTTTCCTACACCAATTCCCAATGCACCTCCACTGGCTCCTTCTCCGATGATGTAAGTAAAGATCGGGGTTTTTAGCTGAACCATTTCAAAAATATTTCTGGCAATAGCTTCACCCTGGCCTCTTTCTTCAGCTTCAAGGCCCGGATATGCACCCGGTGTATCCACTAAAGTTACGATAGGGATCTGAAACTTTTCGGCAAGTTTCATTAATCTCAATGCTTTTCTGTATCCTTCAGGATTCGGCATTCCGAATCTTCTGTGCTGTCTTTCTTTTGTTGTTCTTCCTTTCTGCGTTCCGATCACCATTACTTTCTGGCCGTCCAACGTAAGCAATCCGCCTACCATTGCCGGATCATCAGCGAAGTTTCTGTCTCCGTGAAGTTCAAGGAAGCTGCCTTTATCAGCCATACCGTTGATATAATCCAGTGCATACGGACGATCAGGGTGACGGGACAGTTGTACTCTTTGCCAAGGGGTAAGATTGCTGTAGATTTCTTTTTTCTTTTCCAAAATCTTATCCTCGATCTGGCTACATGCTAATTTTACATCAACACCACTTTCTTCTCCTACTAAAGAACAGGTCTGCAGTTGATCCATAAGATCTTTGATAGGAAGTTCGAAACTTAAATATTCCATTTCTTGAAGTAAATTAAATCTTTCAAATTTATGAAAAATTATATGAATCTATTTAAAATTATTAATTGCATTGTTTATCCGGGAGATAGCTTCCTCTCTTCCAAGAAGTTCCATGATATCCGGAACGTCAGGTCCTTTCAGTTCCCCTACCAGCGCGAGACGTAAAGGCATCATCACTTTACCCATTCCCAGGCCTTTGTTTTCCGCAAAATGATGAACGGAGTCTTTGATATTTTCGGCATTAAATTCAATATTCTGCAAATTTGCAGCAAGCTCTCCCAGGATCACAGAAGTTTCGTCATTCCAGGCTTTTTTTGATGCTTTTTCATCATAAGAAGTCGGAGCTTCAAAAAAGAATTTACCGTTTTCATAAATATCTTTCGGGAAGGTTGCCCTTTCTTTCATCAGGTGAATTATTTTTAATAACGTATCATCTGAAAGCTTTATCGGTAAACCTGAATCTTTTAAAATATGCAGCAATTCTTCGTCTGACGTTTTCTGAATGTACTGGTGATTGAACCATTCTGCTTTTTCCTTGCTGAATCTTGCTCCGGCTTTATGAACTTTATTTAAATCAAATTCTTTCGCCATTTCTTCCAGAGAAAGGATTTCTTTGTCATCGGCAGGTGACCAGCCTAAAAGCGCTACCATATTAATGAAAGCTTCCGGAAGATAGCCGCTTTCACGGTATCCTTTTGAAACATTTCCGGTAGCAGGATCTGTGAAATCAAGAGGAAATACGGGGAACCCGAATTTGTCGCCGTCCCTTTTGCTCAGTTTTCCTTTTCCTTCAGGTTTTAAAATTAAAGAAAGGTGGGCAAACTGAGGCGCTTCCCAGCCCATCGCTTCGTATAATAATGTGTGTAAACCTAAAGATGGCAGCCATTCTTCACCGCGGATCACGTGAGAAATTTCCATTTCGTGATCATCAATAATATTGGCGAAATGATACGTCGGCATCCCGTCATTTTTCACTAAAACTTTATCGTCTAATGTATTGGTATTAACGGAGAATTTTCCACGAATGATGTCCTCAAGGTTCAGTGTTCTGTCAACCGGCATTTTGAATCTTACGACATACGGCGTTTTTTCATCAAGCAGCTTCTGAACCTCTTCATCAGAAAGTGTCAGGCTGTTTTTCAACTGATTTCGCGTTCTGTTGTCATAAGAGAAAACGTCACCTTTCGCTTCGTATTGGGCGCGGATTTCGTCAAGTTCTTCTGCCGTATCGAAAGCGATATAGGCATAATCTGTTTTCAGAATCTGTTCCGTATAACGATCGTAAATATCTCTTCTTTCGGATTGTCTGTAGGGAGCAAATTTTCCTCCTTTTTTAGGGCTTTCATCGGCAATGATCCCGCACCATTCCAGGGCTTCCTCGATGTATTCTTCGGCACCCTCCACATATCTTGCGGTATCGGTATCTTCAATTCTCAATACAAACTCGCCACCCTGATTTTTAGCAAAAAGATAGTCATATAATGCAGTTCTTACGCCTCCCAAATGCAAAGGTCCTGTAGGACTTGGAGCAAAACGTACTCTTACTTTCCCCATTTCAATTAAAATTTTGATGCAAATTTAGTTAAAGAATTAATGTAAGCCAACAACACAGTCTTTTTATATTAGTATTAAACAAAAAAAACAGCAGGACTCCCGGTCTTGCTGTTTATGACTGTACATCAATTAAAAACAATGAAATACTAGTAAATATTTGTGATTTCACTCACTACGATTTCGTGTCTTTCAGAATTGTTCCCCTCTAAAATAAATGTAGCATAATATTTTGGAGAGCCTGAATTTAAAGCATTTGTTTTCTTAATAATCTGCAGTTTGAATTTTGGATCTGAAACGTTCCCCGTATCTGTATTTGATGCCCAGATAGCATTGGAAGAATTGTATGGAGCATTTTTGTACAAAACTAAGTTTCCATCCGTTTGTGCACTAAGGTAGGGTTGTACTGTTCCATTAGCAAAGGTTGTGTTTGATGCCCATTTTACAGGATATGGAGCTGGACCAACCCCTTGAATAGGACTTGCATATAAAACCAAATTACCATCGTACTGAAGATCCAGATGTATATTCGCATTGCCATGGTTGAGTACTAGAGATTGTCCGGCATTTAAGCTTGAGATTTTGTTGCTTTCTGCGAGAACCTCTGTTTTAGTTAATGATATTTTCTCCTGGTTTTTAGAATTTTGTGCCATTACAGCAGACTCTTCATTTACTAAATCTGTATCTCGCGAACACGAAGCAAGGCTTAAAGCTAAAAGAGCAAATGACGAAACTCTAATTAAATTTTTCATAGTTTTTAAGTATTTAACGGCGCAAAGATAAAAGAAAATTTTGTTAAAGATCACTTGCAAATGAAATAATTATTTAATGTAATGAAAGCCAGTAAATAAATTTATAAATGACAAATCAGCCAAGTGGATTATATTGGAGTATTTGCATATTTATTGTTGCTTTATTAGTCTGAATATTTACTTTTGTATAATAAAAAAGCAGTACATTTATGTTAGAAATAGGAGAAAGGCCTTGGGGCAAATATTATGTTTTGGCCGATGAGCCAAATTACAAGCTAAAAAGGATTGAAGTTAATCCGGGTCAGAAACTATCCTATCAATACCATCATAAAAGACAGGAACAATGGACGATCATCGAAGGTGATGCCTCTGTTGTTCTGGATGATAAAGAAATCAGTTTAAAATATGGTGAAAGTATTTTCATCCCGCTTGGAGCCAAACACCGCATGATGAACCTTTCAGATAAGCCTGTCGTATTTATTGAGGTACAGACCGGAACTTATTTTGGAGAAGATGATATTGTAAGGATTGAAGATGAGTATGACAGAAGTTAATTTGTGCAACAAACATAAAAATGGCTGTCGGAATTTTGCGACAGACATTTTTTAATTTATTTTTTTATCCCGATTATTTTTAAAACCTTGTTAATTTTATATTTCATTGTCCTTTTATAGCCAAGAAGTCTTATTCTTTCCATTAGTCGGAAATTTTCATTCATTGTGGCAAGAAGATTTTGTAGGAAAAATACTCTTAATAAATCTTTGTCAGTAATAATTTCTTCCAGCTTCTTTATCGCATTGGTTTTATTTTCATACATAAAAAATTCATTGTTGGTCATTCCTGCGGAGCTCATGCGGTAAGCAATAAGATATTCCTTGACAAAATGAGTTTTGGGGTGATCTCCAAACGCCTGCAACCAGAAGATCCAGTCTTCTTTTGCTTTCAGATCTTCGTTGAATCTATACTTTTCTACAATGTCACGTGAAAAGATAGCGCAGTGAATCGGGATAGAAAACGTGTTGTCCCATTTAAGCAAAATATTTTTTTGATTAAAATACTCATCCTTCAGCGTACAGTGAGGTGGGATGCTGGTTTTGGTATCATTATCAAAACGTTGGAAATCGGTGATAACGATCGTATTGGCAGGTTGATTAATTTGATTTAAGGACTTTTCAAATTTTTCTTTATATAAAAAATCATCACAATCGAGAAACTGTACTAAATCTCCGGTTATATGCTCTATGCCTGAGTTTCTTGCAGAGCTGAGACCTCCGTTCTGCTTCCTGATATATTTTATTCTGCTGTCTTTTTTCTGCCATTCCAAGGCCTTTTCTTCAGTATTGTCGGTACTGTCGTCATTGACAAGGATGCACTCCCAGTTTTCATAGGTCTGGCTTACAAGTGAATTGATACAGTCATCTAAAAAGATTGCCTGATTGTAACAGGGAACAATAACGGAGATTTTTAAAGAACCGTTCATTTTTTCTGATTATTTGTTTTATAGATTTTTTTTCCGTCCTGTATGCCTTTGATCATTTTGCCGATCAAAAGCTTTTTTTCCGAAAAAGAATATTCCTTTCCTTTCAGGACCGCCATTATTTTTGCAAAGCAGTCTTTATATAAATTTTTATAAAATAGGGAACTGAAGTTCCCGGGAAAGTAAGGTTTAATGTTTTTTCTGAGTAAAAAGAGGTTACGATATTCGTAATAAGCCTGTAAAGGACGGATTTTATGGGAAACCACTGTTCTTTTCCGGTACATCACTGCTTCTTTTGTATACAGTACATTCGTGTAAAGATTCGCCAGGATTCCGTATTCGGTGTCGTCTCCCGCGATGAAATATTCTGTTTTCGGAAAACCAATCTTTTCTACAATATCTCTGTGGATAAGCATTCCCTCAAAGCACGCCGTATTAACATAACAATAATTTTTATGTTCCAGAGAAATGTTGTGATGGATAATTGGCATACAGGTTCTGTGGTCGAAATAATGCTCCCATTCAAAAACTTCATTATTATCACTAAAGACCCGGAGCGGATGCATACACTTTGATTTTTCCTGGAACTGTAAAAGATTTTCGAGACAATCTCTGAAAGGCTCTACATCATCATCCATCACCCAGATCCAGTCGTAGCCACTTTCGTATGCTCTTTTTATACCGGTGTGAAACCCTCCGGCCCCGCCGAGATTCGCTTGGGTAATAATCTCGAACTGAGGAAGGTCAAGCGTCTGAAGATAGTCGCCGGTACCATCCGTAGATCCGTTGTTCACAATTATTATTTTGTCAATAGGAAACGATTGGTTCAGAATGCCTTGTATGCATTCTTTTAAAAGTGCCAGCCTGTTATACGTAACTACAACGGTGCATATGGTGCCGGATTTGTTCATAGGTTTGAAATTAATTTTTGTATCCGCCCTACAGCTTTTTCGTACCGGAGATTTTCTGCAGCAAATTGATAAGCATTTTGTGCAATTTCATGATAATATTTATCTCCTTGTTTTTCAACAAATTGAATCTGATTTATCAGGTCCGAAAGATCATTCTTTACGGGAATAAAATGTTTATACGGTTCCAGTTCAAAGTGGTAATAAGATTTCCATTGCCTGTCCTGGATAAAAAGAAGTCTTTTGGTGAATAATAACATTTTAATTCTTCCACTGTAGCCTCTTCCTTCAATGTCAATTAGGTATTTGTATTTTGTGTGATCTTTCAGTGAAATATAAGGAATGTCTTTTTTCCCTTCTACAGCCTGATCTACACAGGTGTCATAAGCTTCAATAAGATCCGGAAATTCGTCGGAATACTGTATAATTTTCTTTCGGGTCGGATGAGTCTGCACGTTGCCAATCCATAACATTTTTTTTTGCTCATAAGGCTTTTCGGCTGCCATGGAAATTTCCGAGACCGTTTTTCTGAAATCCGGGATGCCGGCCTGCTTCCAGTGATCAAAAATAAAATCGGGGAAAACAAAATCGAGGTCTTCCTTTCTTTCACAGCAATAATAAAAATTACCTTTTACAAGGTTTTCGGTGGGGAAATCGCCGGTATGAAGACTGAAGAAGATTTCTTTTTCCGAAAGTCCCATCGCAATTGCATCCAGAATCTGCTTCAGGGAAGATTCGGCTCTGGTTTGGAAAGAGTTGTGGTTTTCTGCAACGGCAAGCTGCCTGTTGCGTATAGTTACATTTAATAATTCTTTTACAGGCTCCTGTATTTTCTTTTTTTTAAACCACATCTACACGAATTTTTTAGCAATTTCCAGCGCTTCTGCAATGACATGATGCATATCCATATACCGGTAAGTTGCGAGCCTTCCAATGAACGTAATATCAGAAAGCTTTTCTTTTTCCATTAAATATTTTTCAAGCATTTCCATATCTCCCTGTAGTCTTTTGGGATAATAAGGAATGTCCTTTTCTTCCGTTTCTTTGCTAAATTCTTTGAAATAAATGGTTTTTTCGTGTTCTTCCCAAGGTGTGAAATGTTTATGCTCATGAATTCTTGTGTAGGGAACTTCCTGATCGGCATAGTTGATTACAGCATTGCCCTGGTGATCTCCTTCCTCAGTGAATTTTTCAAAAAATACGGTTCTGTAGCCTAATCTGCCATGCTTATAATCGAAATAAGCATCAATAGGGCCGGAATAGAAAACATGTTCGTATTCAGAAAAATCGATTTCCTGAGCGGAAAGCTTTTTATTCAGGCTAACTGTAATATTGGGATGGTCAAGCATTTTTTCAAAGATCTCCGTGTAGCCGTTTCTGGGAATACCCTGAAAGGGCATGGCATAGTAATTATCGTTATAATTAAACCGAACAGGAAGTCTTTTGAGAATACTGGTGGGAAGCTCTGAAGGCTCGCAGCCCCACTGTTTTTTTGTATATCCGTAAAAGAAAGCTTTGTAAAGATCTTTACCTACAAACTTTAGAGCCTGCTCTTCAAAATTTTGTGGTATATCTATCGAAGTGTCGCTCAGTGAGGCGATAAATTCCTTGGCTTCTTTTGGCGAAAAGTCTTTTTGAAAAAACTGATTGATAGTATGCAGGTTTACCGGCAATGAATATACCTGTTTCTGGTATACCGATTTCACCCGGTTTATAAAAGGAACCATTTCACAGAATTGCTGTATATAGTTCCATACTTCAATATTGTCGGTATTGAAGATGTGAGGTCCGTATTGGTGGATGGTAACGCCCGTTTCTTCATCTTTTTCCGTATAGCAGTTTCCGCCAATGTGGTTTCTTTCTTCCACCACGTGAACAATATGGTTTTTACTGAGCTGTTCTGCCAGGACACTTCCTGAAAAACCGCTTCCAATGATCAAATATTTTTTCATGTATTAATGTTTACTAACGTTTTTTAGCCCTTGACAATTTTTTGAATCCAGTTGCTGAAGCCGTATTTTCTGACAATATCTTCAGGCAGATCATGATATGGCTTCTTTAAAAACGTATCAATATTCTTAAAATTATTATTTTCAACGACAAAGATATTATCCGGATGGTAAAAGTCATAATTTTTCACCGTAATATTATCGGTAATTACTTTTTTACGATAATATAATCCCTCAAAAAAACGTATGGAAAGCCCATTGTGCAAAGGGTCGACAAAATCAAGAAGGATATCTGATTTTTTCACATATTCCAGGTTTTGCTCAAATGTGATCCTCTCCTGAATGTAGCTGATTTTACCGTTCTTCCTTGCCGGTTCTTTGAAATACTGAATGAAAATCGAAAGATCGACATTGTACTCAGATATTTCATCAATAAAACGGTTGATTTTTTCTTCCCTGCTTTCCCAATATAACCCGACAAAATAAAGATTCGGATATTCCATGTTATATTCCTTATGAACAGCAGGAAGATAATCAAAGTAAAAGTTAGTAATTAGCTTGATATTTTGTTGATTTTTTACCTCTTCAAAACAAAAAAAAGTGTTGAACAGGTCAAAATATTTCTTAACCTCCGGAAATTTGTTGATTCCGTCCCATTGATAAGCAATTAATTTGGAAGTTTTGGTTTTAAGGTTCTTTATAAATGAAACCGGGAAATTATCTGGGCGAATCACAAGAATATAATCGAGGTGGCCTTCTATGGCTGAAAGTCTACTTTCAAGCTCTTCCAGAAAATGACGCCTGAGGAGGTTTTGTTTGTATTCTTTATTTCTGAAGATATTTTTAGCAAAGAAATTCTTAATATTTTCAAGTCCTTTATATCTGAATTTTGAAACTTTATCGGTGATGAGAAAAGGTGTAAAGCCCGCACTTTTCAGATTGTCCGTGAAGAGATGTGGAAAATCAGAGTAGTCGGGCATTACCAGAAGAAATTTTTTTTTACTCATCATTTTATTTAGGATTTAAAATACGAAACATTAAAATTTTAAAGTGTTTCCTCAGGCTGTTTACAGGATTGTTAAAATACTCTTTTTTTATTGTCTTGCTGTCTTTTAAACTAATGGTATTGATATATTTAAAATATGCTTTCTGAATGTCTCTCATATTAATATCACCATGGAAGTCGGGATTGGTTTCCTTAAATGTTTTTTCCATTTCGACTACTGCTGCTTCGGAATAATTTGACTCATTTTTAAAGTTTCCGATAATTATTTTCTTTAGATAAGAAATGTAATAAGCTATAATTGTTTTCTCGGGATATTTTAGATAATACTTATTATAAATAGTCTTAATTACACTCAAATATCCCAAAAGGTTTTTATCACTTTTCTTTTTTGTAATCGACTGTGCGTTATCAACAGTATAAAGGTAAGTGACTTCTGGCACTAATTTTACATTTTTAGCCTTAAACATGGTTTCAAAGAACCATAATTCATCTTCATGGTAAATTCCACTTAAAAATTTCAGATGATTTTCTGAGATGAATGGTCTTTTGTAAAGTTTATTCTGAGCGATCGGGCTTAATCCTTCGGTTATGTTCTTTAAGAGCACTTCCTGATTTTCATTCTTAAATAGTTGTATTTCATTAGGATGGGGTAGTGATGACACTGCTTCTTTTCTTTCCCATGCATAAGTGGCTGTTTTTCCTGCAATAATATCTTCTTTACCTGTATAGGCGGAAACCAAAATTTCAATAGCTGTTGACGGTAGAAGATCGTCACTGTCACAGAAAAAAATAAAATCTCCTCCGGCTTTTTCAAGCCCGAAATTTCTAGTATCGGAAAGTCCTTTATTTTGTTGATCGTAAATTTCAAACCTGTCATCTGAAAAACCTTTGATTATTTCCAGAGTGTTATCTGTACTGCCGTCATTGATCAGGATACACTGAATACTTTTATAAGTCTGATTCTGAATGCTGACAAGGACATCCAGGATATAATTTGAAGCGTTATAACATGGGATAATAATGCTTACCGAGGGGTTCATTTTAATTAAATTTTTTTCAGGGTTTCACTTACGGCTTTAATCGAAAAAGGTTTCAGACTGTCTATAGAATTTTTGCTTAACGTATTCCAAAGATCCTCATCATTATTCAGTCTTATAATGGCTTCTGCAAATGATTTTTCTTCATTGGCAATCAATACATTTTTTTCGTTGACAAGCTGCATTCCTTCTGCGCCGATGTCTGTGGTGACTACCGGAAGGAAATATTCGAAAGCCTGTCCGATTTTACCCTTTACCCCTGCGCCAAATCGTAACGGCGCCACCATGAGTTTTGAGGTTATAAATTGATCCTCAATACTTTCTACAAAACCTAAAAATTTAAATTTAGGATATTGTTTAACATCAAGCTTGTCGGCGACATTTCCGATGATGCTTACTTCAAGTTCAGGATTTGTATTCCAGACCAGAGGCATTATTTTGTCATACAGGAACTTTACCGCATCGATATTTGGTTCATGAATTGATCCGATGAAAAGAATTCCCTTGCTTGCTGTGAAATTCTTTCTTTCGGAAATATCAATCTTAGGATAATGAATGTTGGATATGGTGATGATCTTATTTTTATCTGCATACCGGCTCATGATCTCTTTTTCTTTGTCGGAAATCGCAATGATGTAATCCAGTTTAGGTGCGACAACGGTTTCCAGCCGGAAGAAGTGCTTATAATTCTTTTTTAACGAAATACGATTGGGTTCGATCTCAATTGCTCTTTTGAACCGTAAAAAATGGATGTCTACCATATCATAGATATATTTGGCATGAGGCAGAACCGTTTTCATTTTTTGATAAAATAAATTAAGGGCAAGCGGGCCGTTGAACCAAACGAAATCTATTTTTTTCAGGGAACCTGCAAAATCGTAGATGTTTGGGAACTTTGCGTTTTCTACAAACACAATGATATTTTGTTCTGTATAAAACTTTACGTAAAGATCATCTTCAAACATATCGGGCGCGAACAGGATACAATTGTAATCTAAACTTTTATAAATTAAAATAATCTCTTTAAGCCTGTTAGAACCTGAATCTTTATCATGGGTAGGGAAATCCCTGGATGTAAATAGGATGGTTTTTTTTGAAGGATCGAAGGAGGTAATGCTGGCAATTTCCAGGGTACCAAGAGTTTTTAGTTTTTCTTTTCTTCTGAAGTGTTTTTTTATTTTCTTTATAATTCCCATTATTATGTTTTTTTGTTGAGCCCGAAAACCTTATCCGTCCAGTGATCCAGTGTGTATTTGTAGTAAATCTCCTGCGGAACTTTCTCGTAGGGAGTCTCAAAAAAAGATTTTTCAAGATTACTGCAAGTTTCATTTAAAACCAGGATGTTCTCAGGACTATAAAAATCATAATCTTTAATCAATTGATTGTCTGTAATGATTTTCTTTTCCAATGCCATCGCTTCAAAAACCCGGAAACTCAGTCCATATTGGTTTTCACGGGTAAGATCAAGCAAAGCTCGCGAATTTTTATAATATTCCGGAAGCTTTTTATGACTTATTTTTTTTATGCTGAAGACAATGTGCAGGTTTTCCGGAATTTTAATGAAGACATTTTTCAGCTGATGTTTCCATCCTTTCTTTCCGATGACAATGATCTGGAATTTGAGTTTCAGCTCCAGAAGTCTTTTGGTAAGAAGTTTAATGAATTCTACTCTTTTATTGTCATAAGATGTGATGTAGAAAAGATCCATTTCAGGATTCTGTTTTTCGCACCGCGTAAGGGGAAGGTAGATGTAGTTGGTCAGCTTTTCAAAACCATATTGCTGCACATCGGCAATATCGAATGAGAAAATTTTATCAAAAAGATCCAGTTTTTCTTTGTCGACCGGAACCCGGTCGAGGCTGTCATAAAGATAGGTGATTAGCCTTCCGGTATATTTTCTAATTTCTTCAAGTGTTGACAAGTCAAAAGTATCGGGATTCATCACCAAAATCTGATCCTGGTAGCCAATCTGTTTCAGAGAATCGGTAACAAATTTTTGTCTTTTTTCTGTTTTCAGGTTTTTATTAAGGAAAATTTTGCTTACGGCATTCGTTGCCCTTTCACTAAAATTAGAATGGGTGACATCGCTTATTTTAATGTGCCGGGCGTCTATATTTTTAGACTTCAGAGCATCCACAATATAGTAATCATATCCCCAAAAATCGAAACTAATTACACAAATTTTCATCCAGTTAGTTTTGTTCCTTTTTTAATGATTCATAAGTTTCAAAAACACTTAAGGACTGCAGGTAAGAAAGCTGGTAGCCTTCTTTTCCGTCAAGAATACCTAAACGCAAAATGTATGCCTTAAAAAACTTGAATGCTGTCTTGGAATATTGGGAGATACGGTTATATTTTTTGCCATGGGCCGCCAATTCCTGTCCTTTCAGAACGCCGTAATGAATCATTTTTGTTTTATAAGACTCATAATCACTAACGGAAAAATGCAAAAGTTTATTTTTCATTTCGCCAACCGTTCCGTTAACATGGAGCGTTTCATGAACTTTTTTTCCACTGATATACCGGGCCCTGGATTTTCTGAAAAGCCTGAAGTTTTTGTCAGTCTGCGTTCCTGAATAGTGAATCGGCTTTCCGGCAAAGTAAAATTTCCGGTAAAAGTAATAAGCGTCTTTCTGCGCAGGCTTTTTAAGTTCGTTTATGATTTCTTTTTTGAGGGGAGCGGTGATTCTTTCGTCACCGTCAAGAAATAATACCCAATCGTTTTTTGCAGCATCCAGTGCGATATTCCTCTGCTTTGTAAAGTCTTCAAATGCGTTTTGAATGATCTTTACTTTCGGATATTTTTGTGCAATTTCTACAGTTTTGTCCGTACTGAATGAGTCTACCACGATAATTTCGTCACAGAAATCAAAGCATTCCAGTACTTCCTGAATGTTTTTTTCTTCGTTATAGGTTATGATTAAGCCACTTACATTCATCACACCTTGTTCTGTCATTACCAATTAATTTATCTTTCCTAAAACATTTTTAATCTACCAAAGATAAGTTTTAATTTGAAATGTATCAGCGTATCTTTCCCCTTTATGTCTATTCTGCACAGTTCATAAGGTTTTCGGGTTGGGAAATAATTGATTTTATTTCCGATTCTGACCGCGTAGAGAATTCCCAGACGTTGCAAAACTGAAAAAACGGCTGTTTTTGCCGGATCTTTTTTGGGATATTTCCCGTAAGGATAGGCCAGAACCTTTGAATATTGTATATTTTCATCCTCCAGAATCTGCATGTTTTTTTGAAGATCATGTTCTATAAAATCAGCAGAAACACTTCTGAAGTTTTGATGAGAATGACTGTGAAGAGCAATTTCAAAACGTTCACGGTTAAGATTACGAATCTCCTCAAAATTCATCATCTCATTATTTTTATATCCTTTCTGAATAAATTCTGTGGGAATAAATATCGTTGCATTCAGATTGTATTTTTCCAATAAGGCCGGGAGATGGACTTCATTATTTTTGTATCCGTCATCAAAGGTGATAATAATGCTTCTTCTGCATGGAATATTCAATTCACTGAAAAACCTGGATTGATATTTTTTTTGGTTTAAATATTTAAATTGATCCTCAAGATTCTTCAGGCTAACCGTAAGATCTTCGCCGCTTTCTTCTGCAATCTGATGATACATTAAAATGATCATCCGGTTTTTGGGGAATAAATAAAGATAAAGCCGGAAATAAATGACAACAAAAAGCAATACGGGTGTGGTGAAATAAAGAATCATCATAACTCACCACATTTTTTTCTGATTTCCCGGATTCTTATTTTTTCACGCAGTTTTATGTATTTTAAAAAAGTATAATAGGACATGGTCTTCGCTACGTAAAATCCCGCAAAACCATCTAAAAAGCCAAATTTAAATACAAATACTTTGATAAACTCGAAAACGGGACTGATGATGATTTTAAAATTCTGATATTTTTTCCCGCGTTCAAACATCTTTTCCGCCATCATATCAGAATACGTATTGATTTTAGCAATGTGATGATGAATGCTTTTGTAGGTATAGTGGTCTATTTTTCCTTCCAGAATTCCCGCTTTTTGGCTGGTAATCAGGAATTCATGGACTTTATCATCAGAATATTTTGCAGAATCTTTTCTGAAGAGCCTTTCTTTGCACACATTTCCCCATCCTCCAAACCTGATCAGGTGGATGCCGAAATGATTGTTGTATCTGGCCTTATATACACAGTGTCCCGTATTTCCTGAAGAAATGATATTCCGGATCGACTGCAGCATCTCTTCATCCGGGACTTCATCTGCATCCAGAAAAAGCACCCACTGCTTTGAACAAAGGCTGAGTGCATAATTTTTCTGCTCACCATACCCGTTGAATTTCCTTTCATAAAATTTTATATCCGGATAATTCTGAAGACAGATTTCCTTCGTCCTGTCTGTGGAATGGCTGTCTACGATAATAACTTCATCAACGGTGTCTTTAACGGTATTAAGTAATCTTACAATATTATCTTCTTCATTGTAAGTAATGACTGCGAGGGAAAGTGCCATTTGTGTTAAAAAGAAAGGATGGTTTTTTCAATAATTTTCACACAATCCAAAAGCTGCTCTTCCGTAATAACCAATGGTGGAGCCAGTCTGATGATATTTCCGTGGGTAGGCTTCGCTAAAAGTCCGTTTTCTTTTAACTTTAAACAGATATTCCATGCGGTGGAGCTTTCCGGTGTGTCATTGATCAGAATGGCATTCAGTAATCCTTTTCCCCGAACTTTTGTGATCAGAGCGGACTTTTCTATTATTTTTTCAATCTCAGATCTGAATAATTTTCCAAGTTCTTCAGCTCTTTCAGATAATTTTTCTTCCTCTACGACATTAAGGGCGGCTACTGCTACTGCGCAGGCAATAGGATTTCCTCCAAAAGTAGAACCGTGTTGGCCGGGTTTTATGACGTTCATGATCTCGTTATCGGCTAAAACTGCTGATACCGGATACATGCCTCCGGATAAGGCTTTTCCTAAAATCAAAATATCAGGCTGTACATCTTCATGATGACAGGCAATCAGTTTTCCGGTTCTTGCGATTCCGGTCTGAACTTCGTCTGCGATGAAAAGAACATTGTGTTTTTTACACAATTCGGAAGCATTTTTCAGGAAACCGTCATTCGGAACATAAACTCCCGCTTCACCCTGGATGGGTTCGACTAAAAATGCCGCAATATTTCCAGCTTCTCTGTTAAGAACTTCTTCAAGAGCAGCAATATCGTTATAAGGGATTTTAATAAATCCGGGTGTAAAAGGACCATAATTCTGATTGGCATCAGGATCATTTGAAAATGAAACGATCGTCGTTGTTCTTCCGTGGAAGTTGTTTTCACAGACAATAATTTTTGCTGCATTTTCGGAAATTCCTTTTACTTCATAGCTCCATTTTCTGGCTAATTTTACGGCAGTTTCTACCGCTTCAGCCCCGGAATTCATAGGTAAAACTTTATCAAAACCGAAAAGATGGGTGATTTTTTCTTCGTATTCTCCCAGCTTTGAATTGTAGAAAGCTCTCGATGTCAAAGCCAGTTTTTTAGCCTGCTCTACCAAAGCGTCTACGATTTTCGGATGTGAATGTCCCTGGTTTACTGCAGAATAAGCAGAAAGAAAGTCATAATATTTCTTACCTTCCACGTCCCATACGAAAACGCCTTCTCCCTTATCTAACACCACAGGAAGAGGGTGGTAGTTGTGGGCGCCGTATTTATCCTCAAGGCCAATAAAATATTGTGAATCTTTCACTGTTTCTGCTGTTGACATATATGTTGGTTTTTCGCAAATGTAAACATTATAAATGAGATGAGTAAACAGAAGGCTAATGCTGAAAAAAGAGCGATTTTAAGAACTTTTAAGTCCGTTGGAAAAATGAATCAGAGAATATTTATCACACAGATAATCTGTTATAGTTATTATATCTTTGAAAATATGAATTTTAGTATTTGTTAATTTAATATTAGTAAATCAACTTTGTCAAGGTATAAAAATCTGACAAAATTTGAAAATTTCAATAATATCATCACTGCAAAAAGAAAATGATATATTTCATACATGTTAGATATATTTTTTTAACTTTACGACAGTAAAAGCAAAAATACTTTTGAATAATATAAAAATAAAAAATGCTAAATCGCAATTAACCGCTAGTATTACTACAGATACCAATGAAAAATCTTTTAGTTTCTGGAAAGATGAGAATGGAGTATATCAGGTAAGCAGTATTGCAGATGGAGGTATCACCAATAGCGGAGGAAATTCTACCCAAATGACGATTACCAATCCACATACAGAAGGGGTTGCTCATACTCATATTACTGGTGATTATAATTGCTTTTCCAATGGAGATATCTTTAATTTTCAAAAAGGAAATGCTGCCCGTCCTTCGCTTATATATTCTTTTGCTTTTGCTTCAGATGGTTCTGCTTACATGCTTACAATAGTGGATCAAGCGAAATTTAAGACATTTATGGATAATCATCCGATTACCAACTATTTTACAATAAATTCTCAGGGGTATGCTATTTCAGCAGGTTTTAAAGAAGGAACAGATTTATATAATGAATTTAAGAGTGCTATGGAGCAATTTTTGAGTCAGGGGGTTTCAGAAGACGATGCCTTTGCCGGTGCTACTGCTCATGTATTAATTAAATATGATACAGGAGCTGCTTTAAGCCAACAAGATAGTAATGGAAATTTTAATTCTATATTTGTGAATGAATCCATATCACCATCTTCCACAGTACAAAGTGTACCAATAAAAACTTATACTAGAACTTCGGAATGTAATTTCCAATAAATGAATCTTATAAATATGAAAACATTATATAAAATAATTACTACGTTATCATTGCTAGGTTTTACTAATATTTATGCTCAGGTTGACACCCTTAATTATCTTAAACAATTTGAAGTGAATAAAGTAAGCTACATTGGGCAGCCCTTTTCTAAATTATTAAAAGATATGGCGCAGATTTATCCAAAAACAGCTTGGTCTGTTCCTTTAACGGGAAAAAAGACTATAACTACTAATACACGATTTTACTTTTGTGCAAAAGAACTTAGCTTTCACAATGTCATTACATTATGGATAGAATGGCAGAACATTATCCCGAGAGATCAAACCAAATATTACGAACAGAAGAACGACTTCTACTTCACTAATGAAGAGAGGAATTTCTATGGAAGTAAAATAATAAAGGATATAAAAGTATTTCGTTGATGAATCTTATGTTAATAGTGAAATGTTAATAATTATTTCAAATTTCTTAGTTTAACAAAATTTCATAAAAAAACCGTCTCATTTTTGAGACGGTTTGGAAATTTATTTTAAAATAATCTTAATGATTATCATATTTTCTATCCATTACAAAATCCTCCATGAATTTCGTCGTATAGTTTCCTGAAAGATAATCTTCATTATCCATCAGCTGTCTGTGGAAAGGAATTGTCGTTTTTACCCCTTCAATATAAAATTCTTCCAGTGCTCTTCTCATTTTGGCAATCGCTTCCTCACGGGTTTGAGCCGTGGTAATCAGCTTGGCGATCATTGAGTCGTAATTGGAAGGAATTGTATATCCTGAATAAACGTGTGTATCAACTCTTACCCCGTGTCCGCCAGGAATATTCAATCCTGTAATTTTCCCCGGAGAAGGTCGGAAATCCATGTAAGGGTCTTCCGCATTGATTCTACACTCGATAGAATGTAACTTAGGGTAATAATTGATTCCTGAAATCGGCGTTCCTGCAGCTAAAAGAATCTGTTCTCTGATCAGGTCATAATCAATAACCTGTTCCGTGATCGGGTGTTCTACCTGGATTCTTGTATTCATTTCCATGAAATAGAAATTTCTGTGCTTGTCTACCAGGAATTCGATCGTTCCTACACCTTCGTATCCGATAAATTCTGCAGCCTTAACAGCAGCTTCACCCATTTTCTCACGAAGTTCGTCCGTCATGAAAGGAGAAGGCGTTTCTTCCGTCAGTTTCTGATTTCTTCTCTGTACCGAGCAGTCTCTTTCCGAAAGGTGACACGCTTTCCCGAATTGGTCTCCCGCAACCTGAATTTCAATATGTCTTGGTTCCTCGATCAGTTTTTCCATGTACATGCCTCCGTTACCGAAAGCGGCCACCGCTTCCTGAATAGCAGATTCCCAGTGGTCTTTAAGGTCTTCGGCTTTCCAAACAGCTCTCATCCCTTTTCCGCCGCCTCCTGCTGTTGCTTTGATCATTACAGGATACCCCGTCTCTTCAGCAATTTTTACGGCATGTTCATAAGATTCTATTAATCCGTCGGAACCGGGTACACAAGGTACACCCGCTGCCTTCATTGTTGCCTTGGCATTGGCTTTATCTCCCATTTTTTCGATTTGCTCAGGGGTAGCACCAATGAACTTAATACCGTTCTTCTGGCAGATTCTTGAAAAGTTGGCATTTTCAGATAAGAAACCGTAACCCGGGTGAATGGCATCTGCATTGGTAATTTCTGCAGCAGCAATGATATTAGGAATTTTAAGGTATGAGTCTTTGCTCATTGCAGGACCAATACAAACCGCCTCATCAGCAAATCTTACGTGAAGACTGTCTTTGTCTGCCGTAGAATATACCGCAACGGTCTTGATCCCCATTTCTTTACAAGTACGTAAGATACGCATTGCAATTTCGCCACGATTGGCTATTAATATTTTTTTGAACATCTTCTTTAATTTGAAAATTAGATAATTTGAAAATTAGACATGAGTACGAAACTTAAAAGTTAGCTATCTAACTTCTATTTTCTAAATTCTAACTTCTAACTAAATTATGATGGATCTACTAAGAATAAAGGTTGGTCGTATTCTACAGGGGTAGCATCATCTACTAAGATTTTAACGATCTTTCCGCTTACTTCAGACTCAATTTGGTTGAATAGCTTCATCGCCTCGATCACACAAACAACTTTTCCGTTTGAAACTTCATCGCCGACATTTACAAATACATCTTTGTCCGGAGAAGGTTTTCTGTAGAAAGTACCGATCATAGGAGACTTAATGGTAACATATTTACTATCATCAGAAGCCGGCTCGGTGCTTTGTGCCGGAGCTGCCGCAGGAGTTGCTGCCGGTGCCGGAGCCGCCGCTACCTGTTGAGGAGCCGTATGGTAAACCGCAGGCTGAGCATAAGCCATTTCGCTTCCTGCTAATGGAGTTTTAATAGTGATTTCGAAATCTTTAGTCTTGTATTTTACTTCAGATACTTCTGCTTTAGATACAAACTTAATAAGATTTTGTATGTCTTTAATGTCCATAAAATTGATATTTGATTTTGGGTCAAAGATACCAAAAAATCGTAAAAAACAACAAAAAACCGCCAAATTTTATAAAAATCAGGCGGTTTTTGTATAAAAACGAGTGTTTTTCAGTGAAAGCGACTCTTAGTTTTCTTCAGTAGTTGCTACTTCTTTTTCCAATACTACTTTACCTCTGTAGTAAAGTTTTCCTTCATGCCAGTGAGCTCTGTGGTATAGGTGAAGCTCTCCTGTTGTTGCATCTTTAGCCAATTGAGGAACTACAGCTTTATAGTGAGTTCTTCTCTTATCTCTTCTTGTAGACGACTGTCTTCTCTTTGGATGTGCCATTTTCTAATAACTTTTTTAACTGATGAGTGATGAGATTCATCATCTCATCATTAAACTATTTAATTTTTATTCTTTAAATTTTTTAGTGCGTCCCAACGGGGATCACTTTCATGTTCTTCTTCTTCATCTTCTTTCGGACTGAACTTTTCCAGGATTGCAAGATCTTCATCACTCACATTCGGTGAGATTTTCTTCATCGGGATTGATAGCGCTACATTTTCGTACATCAGCTGTGCTATATTGAAAGCATGATCGTTTGTAGGAATCGTAATGACGTCTTCTTCACTGTCGTCATATTCTTCACCGAATTTTACCAAAACCTTGATTTCATTTTCGATAGGGTGGTCAAAACTTTCGTTTGTAATGTCGCAAACCAGCTCTACCATGCCATCTGCTTTAATCTCAAATTCCAGGAATGTAGTATGCTTGTCTAATAAGACATCTACTGAAATTCTGGGATTTGTAAATTCCTGATCAGTGTCAAATAATTGAAAGAACTTTTTATCTATCTCAAACCTGAACTCGTGCTTGCCGGTTTTTAGCCCGGAAAAGCTTACGTCATAGTTTCTTAACTTGTCCATAAAATGAGTGTGCAAAAATATGCAATTTTTTTATAATAACAAATAAATTCTAAAACAAATTAATTTAAAATCTCTTTTAAAGGTTTAGCCTTCAGATTCGTCCGGCAAATCTTCGTCTATTCCGTTATCAACAGCCATTTTTCTGGGCTGAAGCCGGTTGCTCATCAAATCGTTGTATTCGCTTCTGTTTCTGAATATCTTAATAGCGGTAAAAATAGCTTCTGTAAAACTTTGCTCATCAGCAATATTTTTTCCGGCAATATCGTAGGCTGTTCCGTGATCCGGTGATGTCCTGATGAATGGAAGGCCTGCAGTATAATTCACGCCCTCCTCATAGGCCAGTGTTTTAAAAGGCGCTAAGCCCTGGTCGTGGTACATGGCCAAAACCGCATCGAAGCTTTTATATTTTCCAGGCTGGAAAAAACTGTCGGCAGGGAAGGGGCCGAATGCAAGGATTCCGTTGTCTGAAAGTTCCTTAATGGCCGGCGCGATGATCTCAATTTCTTCTTTTCCGATCACGCCGCCGTCACCCGCGTGCGGATTCAGTCCTAAAACGGCAATTTTAGGTTTTGAAATATTGAAATCTTCAATTAAAGTCTGGTTTAAAACCCGGATCTGCTTTTTAATTTTTTCCTTGGAAATATTTTCAGCAACCTGGGCGATCGGGATGTGATGCGTGAGCACGGCAACTTTTAATTCTTCCGTTACCAGGAACATCAATCCTTTTTTATTAAATTTCTCTTCAAAATATCCGGTGTGTCCTGCGTGTTTGAAACCCATCTTCACCATCTCATCTTTATTGATCGGTGCTGTGACAAGGACATCGATTTCTCCTTTCAGTAAAGCTTCTGTGGCCGCTTCCAGCGAGTCGATGGCCATTTTGGTGGATTCTTCCGTCGGTGTTCCCAGCTCTACTGTAGAATTGTCCTTCACCAGGTTTACCATGTTTATTTTTGCTCCCTGTGCCTGTGACGCTTCGTTGATGTAGTTGAAGTTTACGTTAAGTTTGAAAATATTTTTCTGATAGGTAAATAATTTTCCCGAACCAAAAATTACTGGAGTGAAAAAATCCGTAATGGTTTTGTCAGCCAGGGATTTCATAATGATTTCGGGACCGATGCCGTTGAAATCTCCTATTGAAATTCCTACTCGTACTTTATGGTTTTTTGGGCTCATTTTGATTATCTTTGAAGATTAATAAACTACAAATTTAGCAAAAAATAATATGTTCACAGGAATAATTGAAGCAGTTGGAATAATTGAGAAGATTGAAGAAAACGGAAGCAATATTGATTTTACTTTAACCTGCCCTTTTACCCATGAGTTGAAAATCGACCAGAGCCTGGCGCATAACGGCTGTTGTCTTACGGTCGTGAAGATCGACGGAAACCAATACGTAGTAACAGCCATCAATGAAACTTTAGAAAAAACAAACCTCGGAAAATGGGAAGTCGGAACGGTGGTAAACCTTGAACGATGCATGAAAATGGACGGAAGACTCGACGGACATATCGTGCAGGGACACGTTGATAAAACAGGGGAGGTAGTAAATATTGAAAACAAAGACGGAAGTTATTTCATCACCATGTCATACGAAAGCGATGGAAGTTTTGTGACGGTTCCGCAGGGTTCTATCACGGTAAACGGAATCAGTCTTACGGTTGCCAAAAGCGAAGATAACAGATTTTCAGTGGCGATTATTCCTTATACCTGGGAATTTACAAACATGAAATATTTGAAAATTGGGGATAAAGTTAATTTAGAATTTGATATAATTGGTAAGTATATTGCTAGGTTAATTAAAAAACAGAATGTCAATTAGTATGTACAAAGGATATAGCTTAAGAAACCGTGTCTTTTTTGGATTCTTATTGGTATGTCTTTTAAGTGTAGTGGCTTCCTCACTGGTTCCTTATTTTGTCCTCAGGGAAAATTCTGTACAGAAAAGCAGGATTGATATGCAGGAAAAAACAGGAGCGGTCATAAGGTACCTGGATTATGCAGTGAGCATGAAACATACCGAAACTCAAGATCTTCCCCGGCTTCTGGATAACAAAATCTTTGAAATTGCCGATATCAATCAGCATGATATCATTTTATATGATTTAAAAGGGAATTATCTGCTTTCAAATAAAGAAGAAAGTCTGGTAGAACAGAAAAAGATTCCTATTAATATTGTCAACAGAATTCTGGCTACCAAAGCCAGGGTTGATATTAAAGGCTATGATGCTTCCAGGGATGCAGTTCTTACCTCTTCCTATCTTTTGCTGAAAAACAATGATCTTGAGCCGATTGCCATTATATACATTCCTTTGTATCATAATGAATCGGCTTATTTTGATGTTCTGAATACTTATGTAAAATATATAATCCTTGTCGATATCATTCTTATTTTATTCAGTGTCTGGTTCAGCTGGGTGATGTCCAACAGTCTTGCTAAAAACATCACTAAGTTTTCCGATATGATTACCCGTATTACCTTATTCGAAAATGAAATGCGGCCTATCAGATATTATAAAAACGATGAGCTGAATGCTTTGGCAAGGGCTTACAACCGGATGATTCTTCAGATTCAGGATCAGAAAGAAAGGCTTCGTTTCAAAGCTTCTGAAGAAGCCTGGCGCGAAATGGCCAAGCAGGTCGCCCATGAAGTGAAAAACCCGCTTACACCAATGAAACTGACGATCCAGAATTTTGAAAGGAAATTTGATCCCGAAGATCCGAATGTAAGAGAGAAAGTAAAACAGATGAGCAAAACGATGGTGGATCAGATTGATCTTATCGCCACTGTTGCATCCGCTTTTTCCGAATTTGCCAAGCTGCCGGAAAAGAATAATGAAATCATTAATCTTAACAACGAAGTTGAGGATATCCTGCGTGTTTTCAATGACGACAGCATTTTCATGCATGCCAATAAAAGCAATATTATGATTAATATGGACAGGATTTATCTCTCCAGAATCATAACCAATCTTGTAACCAATGCAAAACAGGCGGAAAGTGATGAAAGAAAGCTCATCATTAATGTTGATGTGGAACAGCATCAGCGGAGGGTAATGATTTCCGTTCAGGATAATGGTATCGGGATTCCTGAGAATATTTACGAAAGAATTTTTGAACCTAATTTCACCTCCAAAAACAGCGGAATGGGCCTTGGTTTATCAATGGTCAGAAAAATGGTGGAAGACTACAAAGGAGAAATTGCCGTAAAATCCGAAGTCGGAAAAGGATCAACATTTACCATTACTTTGCCTACGAATTTATAGTGAAATCATTTATATTTAAACAGTTCTCGATTCAGCAGTCGGAAGACGTTTTCCGGGTGGGAACCGACGGTGTTTTGCTTGGCGCCTTGGCGAATGTTGATGATGCAAACCAGGTTCTGGAAGTCGGAACGGGAACCGGACTGATCTCATTAATGCTTGCACAGAGAAATGCTGATGCCAATTTTTTTGGAATTGATATTAATAAAGAAGCGGCAAATCTTACCAGAATTAATTTTAAAAACTCGCCTTTCTCGTCCAGGCTAAAGAATGAACATCAGGATTTTAAAGAATTTGAAGCCGAAAAAAGTTTTGACCTGATTGTTTCGAATCCTCCTTATTTTGAAATCTCAGATTCTGAGAAAGATAAAATTGCGAGACAGGCGGTGGAACTGAACTTTCGCCAGCTGATCGTAAAATCCTCAAAGCTTCTTTCACGGGAAGGGATTTTGTCTGTCATCATTCCTGTCGAGGCCGGAAATAATTTTGTGACTATTGCTAAAGAAAGTCATTTGTATTTAATTCGAAAGATCAACATAAAAGGTATTGTTGATTCAAACGTAAAGAGGCTCATTCTCGAATTTTTCTCAACTGAAAAATCACTTCAGGAATCGGAATTTATCATAGAAAAAAGTCCGAGACAATACTCGGACCAATATCTTGAACTCACCAAAGAGTTTCATGTTTTTAAAAAAGAAGTTAGAAATTAGATTTTAGTAGTAATATGTTAAATCTAAATATTTGTTTTATTCAAATAATTCAGCGGTATCCAATACGGAAACTTTCCCATCCTCACATCTTATGGCTTCTCCCGGGAAATTCTGGATCATGTGGTAATCATGGGTAGCCATTACTACGGCAGCTCCGTTTTCCAAAGCAACCTGCTTCAGCAGCGTCATGATTTCGTTGGAGGTCTCAGGGTCAAGGTTTCCGGTAGGCTCATCCGCTAAAATAAGGTCTGGGTGATTAAGTAAAGCTCTGGCAATCGCCACACGCTGCTGTTCTCCACCGGAAAGCTCATGAGGCATCTTGTGTTTCTTACTTTTCATATTCACACTTCCCAAAACCTCATTGATGCGGTCTTCCATTTTTACTTTGTCGCTCCATCCCGTTGCTTCAAGTACGAATTTCAGATTTTTCTCCACAGTTCTGTCGGAAAGCAGCTGGAAATCCTGGAAAACGATTCCTAATTTTCTTCTGAGATTCGGAACGTCTGAAGCTCTCAGTTTAGCCAGGTCAAAGCCGACAACTGCGCCGTGCCCTGAAGCCAGAGGAATATGCCCATATAATGTTTTCAGTAATGAACTCTTCCCGGAGCCTGTTTTTCCGATAAGGTAGCAGAATCTTCCTTTTTTGATATTAAGATTTACATCAGAAAGTACGGTGAAGTTTTTCTGTGCAATCTTTGCGTGCTGCAGGTTGATAATGTTGTCTCCGGCAATATGTGTATGTGGCATAATTCAATTTTAAAAGTGCTATTCTAAAATATTTTTTCAGATTTTAAAAATAGGAAAAAGAAGACTTAGGAACCTAAATTTTAGGAAATTTTAACAACAAAAAATGCCTGAAAAACTTCTTTTCAAGCATGATTTGTAATATGATAATAAAAAGATTATCTCTTAGCGCGTGATGCACTTACAGTTAAACTCTTTCTGCCTTTAGCTCTTCTCGCAGCCAAAACTCTTCTTCCATTTGGCGTAGACATTCTTTCTCTGAAACCGTGTTTGTTTCTTCTTTTTCTTTCTGATGGCTGGAATGTTCTTTTACTCATTACTATATGTTTAAATCGTAATTATCTATTAATTTTCAGGTTGCAAAGATATGCAATTTTTTAAAAGTTACAAACTTTACCCATATTTTTTTGAAATTTTTGATAAGATTTTGCCGACGTCCAATTTATCGGGATTTTAACGCAGGCAAAAATAATACTTTCCGATTTATTTAAAAGCTCTATCTTTGGAAACTTAATTTTAAAGAAAAGAAACATCTCATGTTTACACCCGCGGAACTTTTAGAAATCAATACGTTACTTACTCCGGAAAATAAAATCGTAATCCTTACCCATTACAATCCTGATGGAGATGCTATTGGTTCCAGCTTAGGTCTTAAACATTATCTTAAAGCAAAAGGAATTTTTGCAGAAGTAATCGTTCCGAATGATTTTCCGAAATTTCTGAAATGGATGCCGGAAGCCAAAAAAGTCTTGATCGGCGAGTATAAAAGAAAAGTAGCGTCTGATCTGATTCATGACGCAGATGTTATTTTCTGTCTTGATTTTAATGCGCATTCCAGAATCGGTTTGCTGGGAGACTGGCTTAATCAGTCAAAAGCTAAAAAAATTCTTATTGATCATCATCAGCAACCCGAAGACTTTGACTTCGTATATTCGGATACCATCATTCCTGCCACATGCCAGATGGTATATCATTTTATTGAAGCAATGGACGATGAGCAGCTTGTTGACAAAGATATTGCAGAATGTCTGTATACCGGAATCATGACTGATACAGGCGGTTTCCGTTTTCGCTCCACCAGTGCGGCAACACACCGCATTATTGCCAACCTTATCGAGCACGGGGCAGATCCTGCCATGATCACTTCCAATACCTGGGATACCAATACGGTTTCCCGCCTTCATCTGCTGGCTCTGATTTTGGGAAGGATAGAAGTGGTAAAAGACGGCAAAGTGGCGGTTCTTTATCTTACCAGAGAGGAGCTTAAAGAATACGGTTTTCAGAAAGGGGATACAGAGGGATTTGTCAACTACGGGCTAAGTATTATAGGGGTGAAAATGGCGGCCTTTTTTATGGAAGATCTTTATGAGAATTTTATCAAGATCTCTTTCCGAAGCAAAGATGATATGGATGTTAACCAGTTTTCAAGAAAATATTTTAATGGAGGAGGGCACATCAATGCAGCCGGAGGAAAATCTTATGAATCGCTTCAGGGTACAATTGAAACCTTTAAAAATAAGATTGAGGCTGAAGACAGTTTGTAATTTAGGTACTCACACTCTCGAATATCCTTTTTCCTCAAGTTCTTTACAGGTGTATTCGTAAACTTCCTGAAACATGATATCAAGAAATTTTTTGTTGAATAGGCTGAATTTCGTCATTTTTGGCGGGTCCAGGAATATATCACAGGATTTCGCTTTTGAGTAAACAGATTTTGCAATGGCGAGGTGAAGAATACGGTCAAATTCCTTCATTAAGGTCATTTTCTCAAGGCTGTCGTAGCTGATGGAATTAACATGAGAGGCAATTAAAAAGTCACATTTATCGATAATAGGTTCAATGGGCAGGTTATCCAGAACACCGCCGTCTACGTAAATTTTTTCCCCGATCTTCACTGGAGGTAAAATAAACGGGACACTCGATGATGCGAGCAGCGGACCAAAAAGCTCACCCTCCGAGAAAAAATCTACGATGCCGTGTGTCATTTCGGTGGCCGCAACGTATACCGGAATTTTTAAAACCTTGAAATCATCCTGCGGAAAATGGTCCATGAATAATTTCAGGATAAACTTTGAACTGAAAATTCCATTTTTGGAGAGTTTTAGAAAAGACCTTGAAAAAAAAGTAGTCTGCTTCACAATTTCCATCATCTCTTCCGGCGTTTTTCCCAAAGAATAAAAGGCGCCTACGATAGATCCCGCGCTGGTTCCGGAAATAATATCCGGTTTCAGATTGTATTCTTCCAAAGCTTTTAATACCGCAATGTGGGCAATTCCACGCATTCCTCCGCCCGAAAGCGTAAGACCGATAACCGGTTTCTTTTTTTTGAAAGAGAATATACCCATTGAAAATTTTATCCTTACTAAGATACGGATTTATAAAGCAATTTTAAGGTTCATCGCACTCAGAATCGATTTTTATGAAAAGAGCATTGAATTTTTTATACATATTTTCGTCATAGTCGACTCTTTTTATATGATCATTCACACAGTTTCCCCAGCCGAAAGTAATTAAATCAATCGTGGCAAAATCTTCCTTTTCAGATGAGTTTAAACGTTCTTCAAATTCATCCATGATCCTTTGCGGATCGCTGTTTTTCCTGCTCATTTCTTCACGGAGCTTTCTCCATTCTTCAACCATTCGGGTGTCGTTTGAATTTAAAGCTTTTGCGAAATTTTCGCATTCTTTAGAGAATTTAGGGCTAAGAAGAACTCCCGGATTTGAAAAGGCCTGGATTTCAGTTTTCCTGAATGCGTATTCGTAATCCAGTTCCCGCAATTTTTGCGCTCTTACATTTTCCCAGTATGGATCATTTACCAATTTTAAATTTTCAAGTCTCTTTTTCTGATCGGAAAAATCCTGGTCAAGTTTCGATAAGATGGCCTCTTTTTCAGCACGTACTTTCTGTAAGCCGCTAAGATTGAATACGGAAGTTGTGCTTAGCAGGGAGCCACTCATTTTGTACCAAAGGATATAAGTATCCTGCAGTTGTTCTTTCGAATATTTATCCGCATCAAAATATCCTTTATTGTCACAAAGCTCATTCTGGAAATTAAATATTTCTTCTTTGTTTTGTGATGGAGTCTCCGGATGGTTTTTACTGTTTTGAGAGGTAATGGTTTCGGCTTTGTTTTGATGATTTGTTGAAACGGTATTTTCTTTTTTACAGCTCAGGACTGCAATAAATAGAATTGATAAAAATACGGTATTCATAAAACTAAAAAACTAGATGTTTAGGTAAGTTATGAAGAAGCTCCGTATTGATGATCTCTGCACAAATGGACGGTTTCTCCCAATGCCCGTTGTGTCCGCAGTCAAGAATGTAAGATTTTATGTTGGTTCTGTCTGGAAGATTTTTGATCAACGTTTCCGTCTTTACGGCGTTGTCATGTTTGCCTGCCAAAACCAATATTTTAGCGTCGAGATTTTCGAGAACGTGCTTTTTATCCGTTCTCTCCACCATTCCTTTTACGGAGGCCAGGGCGCCCATATTATGTGTGGAAAGGGCTACTTCAAGCGCCGTTTCTATTTTGCCTTCAAGAATGTCCCTTTCATTGGGATTAAAAAGATTGGGGACTCCGGCTCTTGCATAATGGGCAAAAGCATCTTCAATGATTCTGTAGCTTTTGATGCGCTGTTGCTTTTTTTCTGCATCATCCGGCAAAAAGGTTGAGAAAAATAAAGTTAAACTTTTCAGGTATTCAGGATATTTTTCAGCGAATCCTAATGAAATGTAGCCACCCATCGAGTGTCCCAGCAAATGAATTTTTTGCAGATTTTGATCGTCCAGAACTTTTTTCACCTCTTCTGCCATGAGTTCCATGGTCTGAACTTCAGCAATGATGTCCGACTTTCCATGGCCGGGAAGATCGATTTTTAATAATGAAAAATTTTCAGACAGATGGGGTTCCATATCGCTCCAGATAGAAAGATTTTCCATAAAGCCGTGAAGCAGGACCAAAGTTTCTTTTCCGTTTCCCTTTCTTTCAAAATTCAGCATAGTTTCAGCAATTAAAAATGGATATCGATATGATCAACAAATCCCGAACCATTTACCATGTCCTGTAGCCTGTATGTTTTTCCGCCGTCTTTAGACATGAATGTTTTGGGCTTTTTTCGTACGTAAGGTTTTCCGTTATCGTACTCAGAAATACTCTGCGTCAGTGTTCCGGAGAAATTCACATGATTGTCCGAAACCACATTTGCAGTGCCGTCTATAGTGACATAATTTTTTCCGGATCTTATTTCTCCCGAAACTTTATAACGGTCTCTTTCACCTTCTACTTTTTCAAAGTTTAAAGAGCCTTTTTTATTAATTAAATTATGGGTGAAGGTATGTTTTCCGCTAAAATCCCTGAACCGGTTTTTAGATTTTATGCTGTCATTAATCTTGGTTCTCGCGGCATTGATAGAGTCAATGATCTTTGTGCTGTCTGCCTGATTTGAATTTGTTGCAGATGATGTTTCTTTTTTAGAACATGAAATAAGTAAAGCGGTAAAGGCGAATACGGTCAAAAAGTTTTTCATTGAATAAAATTATAACTCAAAAGTAAATAAAAAAAGAGCATTTTGAAAATGCCCTTTGATCTTTATTGGGTTAATTCTTCGTAAACTTTCTTTTCCCACGGTTTAATGTCGGTAACGCCGTAACGTTCTTTCTTGGAAATGGCAATATTATCCAGAACATCAACGAAGTTCTTATAATTGGCATCGTCGGTCGGTTCGATAATGATCGTGAAATTTTCCTTCTTAGGCGCCTTGTTATAAGCTTCGGAAATAATTCTGGTAATATTCAGCCCGTTGAAATCCGTTTCCTTTAAATTGGTTTTACTTAAATCTTCCTTCGTGCTCTGATGGTAAAATACACGGTTGTCTTTACCTAAAATAAATGTAATTTGATTATTAACATCAATTGGGGGTGTCGGTTGTGGAATTGGGTTCGGATCTTTCGCCGGTAATCCCAGATCCATCACATTAGGTTTTGTGAAATTTGTGGTAAACATAAAGAATGTAATGAGCAAAAACCCCAGATCAACCATCGGAGTCATATCTACTCTGATCATTTTTTTTCTTTGTTTGCTTCCTCCCTGCTTTTCTTGTGCAATTACTTCAGCCATGATTAATAGTTTTAAATGTTAAACAGTTTTAAAATAAGGTGTCGATTTTGTACTTATTTTAAAAATGAATACAAAATATATACCTAATTCATATTTTAATTGCTGTTTTGTTATTATCTGAATAAGATCATTTCTATTTTGCTATGAATCAATACCATAAAAAAAGCCCTTTCGTTACAGAAAAGGCTTTATGAATATTTTAGATAAAATTATTTATTCTTTTTGAAATAGTTTACACCACATTCCAGGAATTTTTTAAAGTCTCCCTTAGGCATGTATCCCGAAACCGGTGTGTTGATCACTTTTCCGTCCGGCGTTACCAGAACGTAATGCGGCTGTGAGTTATTATTGAAATTAACCTGTTGGAATAAGCTCCATCGGTCACCGATTGTTTTCACTTTCTTTACCTGTCCGTCCCCAAGATCGATCTTTGTTTTCTGGTCTTCAGGCAATTCTTCTTTATCATCTACATATAAAGAAGCCAATACAACATCATTCTGAAGAATCGGAAGAATATCACTTTCGCTCCATACAAATTCCTCCATTTTTCTACAGTTTTCGCAGCCGTATCCTGTAAAGTCGATCAATATAGGCTTGTTTTCTTTTTTGGCAAGTTCCACTGCTTTAAAGAAATCATGTTCCGGATGCATTCCCAGAATACCGTCTTTTTCGTCGTGGAAATAGCTTACGTTCAACGGAGGTAAAATTCCGCTCAACAGCTGAAGTTTCGGACGATCGGAAGGAATTAATCCCTGTACAAGATAAATGACAAATCCCAGTCCCAGCACACCAAGAATTTTTCGGGTAGCGGAGATCTTAGGTTTTTTATCGTCGTGCGGGAACTTTATCACGCCAAATAAATATAAAGCTAATCCAAGCGCCACAAGAACCCAGATCACAATGAACAATTCTCTTTTTAATAAGAATGTTTTAGAAACGAGGTCTGCCTTGGATAAAAATTTCAGTGCTAAAGCCAGTTCTACAAAACCTAAAACAACTTTTACCGTATTCATCCAACCTCCCGATTTAGGAAGGCTTTGCAATGCCTGCGGGAATAATGCCAGCAATCCGAAAATGATCGCCCAGGCCAGTCCGAATCCTGCCAAAGCAAAGGTCAACAACATAGGAACATTAGCCGAACCGGTCACAGCACTTCCCAATAAGCTTCCTAAAATAGGACCTGTACATGAGAACGAAACAATTACCAGTGTCAAAGCCATGAAGAAAATTCCGATTATTCCTCCTGCTTCTTCCGCCTTCGAAGATTTGTTGGCAATGGAGCTCGGCAGGGTAATGTCATAGTACCCGAAGAAGCTTCCTGCAAAGAAAATAAAGATGATGAAGAATGCGATATTCAGCCATACGCTGGTAGATATTTCGTTGAAAATATTACCGGCAATCCCGTCGATAATATGAAAAGGAACACTTAATAAAACAAAGATCAGCAGGATGAAAAATCCGTATATGAAAGCATCTCTTTTTCCTTTTGCTTTGTTCATGCTGCCTTTCGTGAAGAAAGAAACCGTCAAAGGAATCATCGGGAAAACACAAGGGGTAAGCAAAGCAATAAGTCCTCCGATAAAACCAAGGAATAGATAGGTCCAGTAATTTTCGTCTACTTTTGCCATTGCTGTTCCGCAATCGGTTAATGGTTTTTGAAAATCAATCGATTCTATTTTCAGCTGTTTAGGATCCAGTTTGGAGGTTTCTGTTACCGTTATGGTGCCTTTAGCCGGGTTTTCGACTACCGTTTCCACTTTTGCAGAATCTTTTGCCGGTTCCGTGGTGGGAACTGCCGTTTCTTCAGAAGCGCCTTTTGGAGTGACCTGTTTGTTGAATTCCAACGTATTTGGTGCAAGGCAAACCCTGTCGTCACAGGTCTGGTAAGTGATCTCTGCTACAACATCTCCCGGTTTTGTGGCGTCTTTTAATTTGAATTTTTGCTTAAATCCTGCAGAATTAGAATAAAAAATAATCTTTCCGCCAAAAGCTTCAGAAAATTCTTCGTGTTTTTTACCGACTTCCGTGAATTTGCCGATCAGTTCAATATTCTTCCCCGAAACTTTATATTCGGTCGGAATTCCTGTGTCTTCCGGAATGTCTTTGGAATAAATGTGCCAGCCGCTTTCCATGGTCGCATTCAGCACGGCTTCGTATTGATTGTCGCCTAATTCGTTGATTGTAAATTTAAATTTTACAGGATTTTTGATTTGTGCATTAATTCCGGTTGCTAAAAACAGCAGAACCAATAAAAACCAGTTTCTAAATTTCATTTTTACTTCTTATTAAAATTTTGAGAATATATCCGGAGTTCTCATTCCCCGCATTTCTCCTGTCCTGTCTGAAAGGAATAACCCCGAGTACGGAATTTTCACGGTCGGTAAGGATCCAGATTTTTTGCCTCGCTAAAATAGATATTTTTTCGTCCCTAAAAAACTTAGAAACTTTCTTTTTCCCTGAAAATCCGGACGGGTGAAATTCATCACCGTTCTCCGGTCTTCTCAACCACAGCGGAAACCTTAGTTTTTCGGCATCAAAAGTCCATTCAAGACTTTTATTGATTGATTCGATTTCAATTATATTTTCGAGATTAATGGTCATTTGGTTTTCGGAAAATTCAAATTTTTCCATTAAAAGAATCTCTTCGGAATGGTTTGTTCCGGGTTTTCCGGTTTGTGCCTTTAGTTCCGTTAAAACCAATTCGTCATAATTTACCGTCAACTGATATTCTTTGGAAAAAAATGAACTGCCGTTTTCAGCCTTGAAGATTTTAGGAATTTCTTCCTCCCGGTTAAAGCCATATTTTTTTAAAATTTCAAACTTCACAAAATCACTTTCCCGCCCAAGCCGTTCTTTTGATAAGATTTTGTGGGATGGGTTAAATATCGCAATGCGGTTTTCAATTTCCCGGATCTGTTGCTGTACAAAATCTTTTGCCTGGTTAAGATACCGTGAACTTTTCTTAAAGTTTTCAAGGAAATGATCATTGGTCTGTGTCAATTGCGGAACGATTTCATTCCGTATTTTATTTCTTAAATAATCATTTTTCCGATTGGAAAGATCTTCCCGGAATTCAATACCGCTCTTTTGGGCAAAAGCATAAATCTCTTCTTTTGTAAAATCGAGCAAAGGCCGCAAAATTTGGTTGTCATTAGCCGGGATTCCGCTTAGGCCATTGATGCCGGCAGCTTTTGAAAGATTAATAATGAATGTTTCGAGCTGGTCATTAAGATGATGGGCGGTCACTAAAAAATCCAGTTTTTCCTTTTTCCGGATCTGGTTAAAAAAATTATATCTCAATTCCCTTGCCCAAAGCTGAATGGAATTTTCCGGTTTTTGGTCGTTGTCGGAGACTTCGTAGAGGTGAATTTTAATATCATTTTTTCTGCAGAAATCCTCGACTGTTTTTTGATCGAGATCAGAATCGTTGCCACGCAGCTTGTAATTAATATGGGCAACCTGAAATGACAGTCCCGAATTTTTAAAAAGATGCGCTAAAACCATAGAATCCGCGCCGCCGCTCACCGCAAGAAGGTAGCTCCGGCTGAAAGGAGACGGTACCAGATTCTGTAACTGATTTTTAAAGGAAGTGGTTTCCAACATGTATGCTGAGAATTTCTTTGTGCAAAGATAATCGATATAATTAAAATGAATTTTGCTACCTTTGGTCGTCTAAAAATGATTATTTATGAAAATTTTTAAAATCTTAGCAGTATCTGCAATGGTGTTGGGAATGACATCTTGTATCAGCAAAAAACAGTATGATGCACTGAGCTCAAATTACAAACAATGTATTGAAAACGTAGGTGAAAGACAAAGAGAAATTCAGGATCTGAAGTCTCAGAACTCTGCTTTGACAAGCGAAAATAACTTATTGAAAAGCCAGCATGATGCTTTGAAGTCATCATTGGATGCATGTCTTTCCAATACAGGAAAAAGCTCGGCTAATATCGATAAGTTAGTAGGGGAGATCAACGCTTCAAATTCTTATATCAAGCAGTTGATTTCAAGCAATGCTAAAAACGACAGCCTGAACCTTGCTTTATCAAACAAGCTTAAAAGATCATTGGATAACGTAGCTGACGACGATGTTCAGGTGAAAGTTCTTAAAGGGGTGGTAATGATCTCGCTTTCAGATAAAATGTTGTATAAAACAGGAGATTATAACATATTGCCTGCAGCACAGGAAGTATTGGGAAAAGTAGCTAAAGTAATCAATGACTACGACAAATATTCTGTACTGATCGAAGGGAACACCGATAATGCTCCTTTGAACTCTCCAAACCTGCCAAGAGACAACTGGGATCTTTCTGCGCTTAGAGGAACTTCTGTTGCGAAGGTTTTACAGACCCAATTTGGTGTAGATCCTGCAAGAATCACTGCCGGAGGACGATCTGAATACAATCCTAAAGCCACCAACATGAGCGTTTCCGGAAGAGCTGAAAACAGAAGAACGGAAATCATCATCATGCCGAAGCTTGATGAATTTATGAAATTAATGGATATTACGCCGAAAAAATAATTAGAACAACATTCAATCAATACAATAAATCCCGAAGAAATTCGGGATTTATTTTTTAATCAAATTAATTCTTCTTTTTTCAATAAGGAAATAATTCGCTGCAAAAATGAATTGGACGTTTCCGGCTTAGTTTTTTTCGGAGGCGCTGTTCTCTCTTCAGATCGTGTGCTTCTCTTTTTTTTCTCTTGATTAATTTGTTTTTCTCCTGCATCCATTTTAATTAGTGTTTTTACCCTGATCCAAATGTATAGCTATTCTGCCGAACGCAACATCCGTATTTTCACGGTAATTTTTCTACCGGTTTTACAGGGCCAGAATATTTCTTATTCTTTACGCTTTTTGCTTATATTTAAGTAAATTTGAATCAACAAAATTTGTAGAATGAGCTTTTTTGAAGAAAAGAATCCGGAAATGGACAGATACCTGGAAACCCATGCTTCCAGAGAACCGGAAATCCTGAAAAAGTTAAGAAGAGAGACTTACCAGAAAACGACCCAGCCACACATGATTTCAGGCTACCAGCAGGGGAGGTTATTAACGATGATTTCCCAAATGATCAAACCTGAAAACATCCTGGAGATCGGTACCTTCACGGGGTATGCAACGCTTTGCCTGGCAGAAGGGCTTCCTGAAAATGGTAAAATAACGACGCTCGATATAAATGAAGATCTGGCCTATTTACCTCGGAAATATTTTGCAGAAAGCGCACATTCTTCTCAGATCGATTTTAAACTCAGGGATGCGAAGGAATTTTTGAAAGAGACCGACGAAGTCTTTGACCTTGTTTTTATTGATGCAGACAAAGAAAATTATGCAGAATATTTCAGACTCATTAAGCCGCGCACGAAATCCGGATCTGTTGTCATGTTTGATAACGTACTCTGGTACGGTAAAGTGCTGGAAGAAAACCCAAAGCAGAAGTCTACACAGGTTATTAAGGAACTGAATGATTTGGTTGCTGCGGATGATGACTTTGAAAATCTTATTTTACCTTTGCGAGACGGGGTAAATTTTCTCAGAAGAAAATAAAAGTAAAAGATTTAAAATTAAATAGTAAAAGATAAAGCAGTCTGATTTTTATCTTTAAATCATTCAATCGTTAATGGAAACAAATGGATAAAGGAATTTGTATTGTTACGGTAGCGCCGGTACGGGCAGAAAACTCTGACAAAGCGGAAATTGTCACAGAAATCCTGTTCGGTGAAAGTGCCGATATTCTTGAAGTAAATAAGAACTGGACCAAAATAAAGATGCATTACGATGGCTACGAAGGCTGGATGGATACCAAACAGCTGAAGCCGGTGACCGGAGAAGAGCTTGCCAGACGTAAAGTCACAGTGGTAACGGAAGACTTTTCTTCTGTACTCATGCATGACGGAAAAACGCTCCTTTCTATGGGATCCGAAGTCGAATTTCCGGTGGTGGCCTCGAGAAGAAGCCATGACGTACGGGAAAGCATTGCATTAACGGCAAAAGAGTTTCTCAATGTTCCCTATCTATGGGGTGGAAAAAGTTTCTTCGCGGTAGATTGCTCCGGGTTTACGCAGCTGGTGTACAAAGTTCACAATATAAAATTACCACGCGATACCTCACAGCAGGTAGAGGTCGGAGAATCTTTAACTTTTGTTGAAGAAAGCCAGCCTGGCGATCTTGCGTTTTTTGAAAATCATGAAGGTAAAATCATTCATGTCGGGATCATGCTGGAGAACCAGAAAATCATTCATGCTTCCGGTAAAGTGCGTATCGATACGCTCGATTCGACCGGGATTTTTAACAAAGAAATGAACAAACATACTCACAAGCTGAGAGTGATTAAAAGCATATTGTAAATTTTAAAATTAATTTGAATGGAAAATATCCTTCTTTTGATTTTTGATATTTTAAATTTCGGGCTCCTCGTATTTCTATGGGGGTTTACCATAAAGCATTACAAAGCGTTGCCGGAAACCATTCCCATTCATTTTGATTTTGACGGAAAGGCAGATAATTTCGGAAACAAAAAATTTTTTTACCTGATGCCGGCCGTTCTGACGGTTTTATATTTTTTATTTGCATTGATTGTCAGAAGTCCGGAATCATCCAATTATCCCGTACCAATTACCGAAAAAAACGAGAACACTCAATTCCTGATCATGGGAATTTTCATACGCTGGCTTTTTCTTTTGATCACCCTGATTTTTTTCAACGGACAGGATCATATGTTTCGATCTTCACTGAATGGTATGGCAAAACCGAGAGTGGCTTTTTCAGTCACGCTGTTTTCAATAATCGGAAGTTTAATTGTTTTATTCATTTTTGTAGGTACTTTCAAATGATTAAGTCTAAAAATAACGCTGAAGATTATATTTGGGGAAACGGCTGTGACAGCTGGGTTCTGAAGGATTCTGAAAATCTTTCCGTTAAGCAGGAAATAATGCCTTCACGGACTGCCGAAAAGCTCCATTTTCATCATCATGCGGAACAGTTTTTTTACATTTTGAAAGGAAAGGCGGTTTTCTATATCAACGATGAAAAATTTTCTGTGAAAGCAGGTGAAAGTATTTCTATTTCACCAAAATCAAAACATTATATTTCTAATGAATCTGAGAATGATCTGGAATTTTTAGTCATTTCAAATCCTTCGACGAATAACGATAGAACGGAAGTTTAAAACGTACTTAAGATGACTTTTTTCTACAACCTATTTATAAATCTGCTGATCTTCGGAATGAAGGTTTTTTCTTTATTTAATGATAAAGCGAAAAAAGGAATTCTCGGCAGGAAAGAATCTTTGCAAAAAATAAGGACTGCATTTTCAAACTCTGATAAGGTAATCTGGATGCATGCAGCCAGCCTTGGGGAATATGAGCAGGGGCTTCCGGTGCTGGAAAAACTAAAGGAAAGGTTATCCGGTCATAAAGTCCTTGTTACTTTTTTTTCGCCTTCAGGATATGAAAATGTTGTAAAGAAAAAAAATATGGCAGACGTAATCTGCTACCTTCCATTTGATAAAAAGTCTCATATCACGGATTTTGTTTCCAGTATGAATGTCGATATCTTTTTTACGGTAAAATATGATTATTGGTACAATCTCCTCCAAGCACTAAAACGGAAAAACGTAAAAACGTATGTCATTTCAGCATTGTTCTATGAAAGACAGTCATTTTTTACCTCTTACGGCAAATGGTTTGTAAAACTGCTGCAACAAAATATCGACTGGTTTTTTCATCAGACCGATATGTCTTTTGCGCTTGCCAAAAGCGTAGGCCTTACCAGGTCTTCCGTAACCGGAGATACCAGGTTTGATAGGGTGAAACAGCTGCACGCTCAAAATAATCATATAGAATTTATTAAAAATTTTATCGGCCGGGACAAGGCTGTCGTTTTTGGAAGCTCATGGCAGGCGGAAGAAAAAATAGCCGAGGAAGTTTTACAGGGAAGTCCTTACGCAAAGCTTATCCTGGCTCCGCACGACCTTAAAAGGGTTCAGCACTTACAACAGATTTTTCCAGGTGCTATGCTTTATAGTGAAATTACAGAATCTACTCAGAATTTCCGGTCAAGGGTTTTGATTATTGACAGCATTGGATTACTGTCAAGGCTTTATTCTTATGCAGATATTGCCGTAGTGGGAGGCGGTTTTCACAGTGCCGGACTCCACAATATTCTGGAAGCCGCAACTTTTGGCGTTCCGGTCATTTTTGGAAACCACTACCGGAAAAATCCCGAAGCTGATGAACTGATCCTTGCAGATGGGGGCAAATCTTTTGAAACCGCAGGTCTTGCCGCAGATTTTGTGATGTTCCTGATTAATAATGAGGAAACACTGGGGATAATGTCACAGAACGCGCGGAAGTTTATCAGTGAAAAACCCAATTCCACTGATTTGATTATCAGTAAAATATTATCGTAAAAATCCCTGGTTTTTTATTTCCTTAATGATATGATCGAAGTTTTCGGGAATTTTGTCACTTGTAAGCCAATTGAAATCGATCCCGTTATTGATAAATAGTTTTGAAAGATAGTGGTTCTGATGAATTTTCCCATTCAATTCGTCAAGATATTCATCGATTTCCATCCAGTAGTCTGCATCCAGTTTTTTGGTGAGCAATAAAGCTTTCACTGTTTTATTGATGAGGTAGAGATAAAGTTTATAGACATTATCAAACCTCTGCCTGCCGAGATCTTCATTGTAATCAAGGATTTTATTGATCAACAGCAGATTGAGCGAAACTTCTCCGAACTTATCGGTCGTTATTTTAACATGTCCCGTGATTTCCGCACTGATCTTCCGGATTGTACTCAGGAAATATTTTTGATTGCTGATGTATTTTGAAGCCATTACCACTCTTTCTGCCACAATTTCCTCCATGGCGTCCCTTTTGTTGTCTGTGGTTTCAGGATCAATAAGTTCGAAGTATAATTTTTCAGATAAAAGCCGGTCTTTCTTTAACAACCTGAAGATCAGCCGGTCTTTCTCTATGGATGAAAAATTACTTATCGCGGCCTTAAATTCTTTTGAATATTCCATTTTTTAAAATTAATTAAAAAATTTCGAATATTTTAAAAATCCGTTGAATGCCCAATTTGCGGTATAATACAGTGACTTCACCGTGGAAAATCCCATAAAGTCTTTGTATACAAGATATTGATCCCTGATGATATTTTTCTTCTTCCGTGAAACGCTGTTTTCGCGCATCCTATACCGGGCAAGTGTTTTTTTTACGGGATAACCTTCAGGGATTTTCTTCAGCAGGTTCAGCCACATGACGTGGTCTTCGCGTTTGCTTTTTACAGGAAAGAAAAATTTGCCGACTCTCTTTGTATCGTACATTGTAGAAACCGGTGCCAGCCTGCAGGTCTTTAGTAAATTTGAAAAAGTAACAATGGCATCAGCCTCAAAATCTTTAAGTACCGGCTGCATGGTATGCTCATCACACCGCGAATAATTGCAGTAGACCAGTTCTGCCTTATGTTCTTTCATATAAGCAACCATTGTTTCGAGATATTCAGAATGCCATACATCGTCGGAGTCGAGAAAGGCAATATAGCGTCCCTTAGCTCTTTCAAGACTTTTATTACGGGCGTTTCCCGCTCCGCCATTGTGTTCAAGGGCCTGAATCTTTATTCTCGGATCCGGATATTGCTGTAAAATCTCCACGGTATGATCACTGGAAAGATCATCTGTGATCAGCCATTCCCAATTCTTGTAGGTCTGGTCAAGCACGCACTGTACTGTTTCTTCAATATATTCCGCAGAATTATATGAAGGAGTAATAATGGAAACAAGATCATTCATTTGTGTTTGTTTTATAAAAATTTTTTCTCGAAAAAATACCATGAACAAATCCCTACTAAAGCTACAATAAGCATGCAGAGCAAAGCCATAATGTAAGGATTGTAATCCCGGAAAAGCCCCAGGGTCGTAAAAACACGGATGATGGGAAAATGGAAGATATAAATTCCGTAGGTGAAATCTCCGTATTTCCCGAAATTATTTAAGAATTTAAAAGAATAAGTGATATACAAAACAATAATGCCGATCATTACCGGCGAAAACAGAATCATGTTAAAAATCAGATCCATCCAGACTGTACTTAACGCAAGGATAAAAAGTGCATTTTTATATCTAATGAAAAGATTAAAGTTAAAATAAATAAGCATTCCGGGAATAAAATAGGAAAGTGCGCCCGGGAGCTGTTTTGCGGTTGAAAGCTGATTTAAAGATTCAAAATAATTAAGGTAGATCAGTGATAGAAAATAAATGATGATCAGGCTGATGTTCCTGTGTTTATTATTTTTTCCGAAGAGTAAAAAAAGAAGCGGAACACAGAAGTAGTATGACATTTCTATTTTCAATGTCCAGAGGGCACCATTTACAGCCTGATTCCCAAAGACTCCCGGCAGCCATGGCGCTTTAAAGTTCAGAAAGAGACCGTTCCAGAAAAGATATTTGTAAACCTGTGGATTGCTGAAGTATTCTTTGAATGAATAAATGCTTACCAGGCTCAATAAACCCGCGGAGAGAAAAACCACCAGCAGATAGGCCGGAACAATTCTCCGTAAGCGTTTTTGTAAATAACTTTTTAAACCTGAGGATCTTTCATAGCTTCTGGCGATAAGAAAACCACTCACGACGAAAAAACCGAAAACGGCGATCTCTATCGGGCTGTACTGTAAGAATTTCAGCTTTTCGGAAGCACTTAAAGTCCCAAGATGGCCAAGGAAGACGATAAAGGCAAGCAGAACACGGATGAAATCAAAATTATTTTTCTTAATATCTACCATTTGTGTTGTTTTTGCAAAAATAGCTTTTTCAGGAATACAGTAATGATATCTTTTAAATATTTTTATTAAAACCACTGCATTACCTCGTTTTCACCTTACTATTTTTGGAAATATGTAAGTTTATAATAATTTCTTGCAAAAAATTATTAAATAAATCAAAAAAATTATAATTTTAGCGCTTGAAAAATTTGATACATGAAGAAATTAGCATTACTCTTTGCAGGTCTATCATTATTTGCAGCGACCGGATGTAATAACGACGACGAGACGCCAATGGAATATCCGATTGTAGGGACATGGCAGCCTATGAAAGTGGTTGTTACCACTGTACCTATAGGAGATGATCCTGTTTCGGACGCCATTACTTTCGATTCGAATTGCCAGAAAACATCAAGATGGGTATTTGCTGCGGCAGGTGCAGGAAAAAGAACGGATAACGGAGAAGGAACATCACCGGGAACCTGCCAGCCGGTTTTCGACAGAACCTTCAGCTATACCTACGACAAAGATACTAAGGCTATTCAGATCAAATACCAGGGAGTCGTGGAAGCCGACAAAGGAAGTGTGATCACCCTTAATGACACAACCCTGAACATTAAAATCGAAGACACTTCAGATCCTACCGAATACCAGTCAAAAACGTATACTTTAAAAAGAATTCCTCAATAGTAAAGGTTTTCTTATTATTGAAAACTTAAGATCTCATCTCCGGATGGGATTTTTGTTTTTGTTTATTTAATTCAAATTTAAATTCTATTTCTACTAAAATTAGTATTTTTGTGAAACATGAATTTTAGAGCAAAAATAAATTTTAATCTAATATCTAAAGTCTAACATCTAACATCTACATATACACGTGTTTTACGATCATCAGCAGATAGAAAAAAAGTGGCAGAAATACTGGGAAGAAAATCAAACCTATAAAACTTCCGACAGCACCGAAAAACCTAAATTTTACGTACTCGATATGTTTCCGTATCCCTCCGGAGCCGGCCTTCATGTGGGGCATCCTTTGGGATATATTGCATCTGATATTTATGCGAGATACAAAAGACACCAGGGATTCAATGTGCTGCATCCGGTAGGCTACGACAGCTTCGGACTTCCTGCTGAGCAGTATGCTATCCAGACCGGCCAGCATCCTGCCGTAACGACCGAACAGAATATCACAAGATACGAAGAGCAGCTTAGAAAAATAGGTTTTTCCTTCGACTGGAGCCGTGAGGTGAGAACTTCCGATCCTTCTTATTATAAATGGACCCAATGGATTTTTATTGAATTGTTCCATTCGTGGTATAATAAAGATACAGACCAGGCAGAACCGGTTTCTACTTTGATTAAACGTTTTGCAGAGATAGGAACAGAAGGCTTAAATGCCAACCAGAATGATGAGCTGAACTTCACCGCAGAAGAATGGAATGCTGCTTCTCAGATCGATAAAGAAGATATCCTTTTAAACTATCGCCTCGCCTACAGGGCAGAAACAACCGTAAACTGGTGTCCGGCATTAGGAACCGTACTCGCGAATGATGAGGTAAAAGACGGGAAATCCGAAAGAGGAGGCTATCCTGTTTTCCAAAAGAAAATGATGCAGTGGAGCATGAGGATTTCTGCCTATTCTGAAAGATTGCTTCAGGGATTGAAAAGTCTCGACTGGCCGCAGCCATTGAAAGATTCCCAGGAATACTGGATCGGAAAGTCGCAGGGAGCCCAGGTGAGTTTTGAAATCCTCACCCCAACCCTCTCCAAAGGAGAGGGAGCTGACAGCCTGGAAAATAAAAAGCCGGGTTATTTAACGGGAGGTCAAAATTCTAAAATTTTGTTACAGCATGCTAAAAATATGCGCCACGAAGCAACGGAGGGCGAAGATACGCTTTGGCAAATGCTTAGAAATAGAAAGCTCGAAAGTAAATTTAGAAGACAGCACTTAATAAAAGACTACATTGTTGATTTTGTTAGTCTTGAAAATAAATTGGTAATTGAAGTAGACGGAGGTTATCATTCTGAAGAACAGCAGGTTGAATACGATAATATAAGAACTCAATATCTTAACTCTTTTGGCTACGAAGTTTTGCGATTTTCAAATGAAGAAGTTCTTAATAATATAGAGGATGTTGTAGAACAGATAAAGCGAAAATTAGAAGAAAATAATCAACAATTTTCAGAATCTAAAAAGTCCCTCTCCTCGGGAGAGGGATTTAGGGAGAGGATTGAGGTGTTTACCACAAGACCTGATACGATTTTTGGAGCCACGTTCATGGTATTAGCGCCGGAAAATCCTTTGGTGGACACAATTACCACACCGGAACAAAAAGCCGAAGTTGATGCATACATCGAAGAAACTTCCAAAAAAACGGAAAGAGACCGTATGGCAGATGTGAAGAACGTTTCAGGAGCTTTTACGGGAAGTTACGCGTTCAATCCGTTCAGCAATGAAAAAATGCCGGTTTACATTTCAGATTATGTTTTGATGGGCTATGGGACAGGGGCTGTTATGGCTGTTCCAGCGCATGATGAGCGTGACCACAGATTTGCAAAGAAATTTAATTTACAGATAAAAAAGGTTGTAGAAACCGACGAAGACATTCAGGAAAAATCTTTTGATTCTAAAGATTCGGTATGTGTAAATTCTGATTTTCTAAACGGCTTGAAATATGACGAAGCAAAAGCTCTGATTATTTCTGCGATTGAAAAAAGAGGAATCGGGCACGGAACCACCAATTACAGGCAGCGTGACGCGATTTTTTCCAGACAAAGATATTGGGGTGAGCCGGTTCCTATATATTATAAGGATGGAATGCCTTACACCTTGCCGGTTTCCGCATTGCCTCTGGAACTTCCTGAAGTTGAAAAATACTTACCAACCGAAGACGGAGATCCGCCGTTGGGTAATGCCAAAACTTTTGCATGGGACGAAGCAAACCAAAAAGTTGTTGATACAAATCTGATCGACGAGGAAACGGTTTTCCCTTTAGAATTATCTACAATGCCGGGTTGGGCGGGAAGCTCATGGTATTTCTTACGATACATGGATCCACATGACGAAAATGTTTTTGTTAAAAAAGACCTTGCCGATTACTGGGGACAGGTTGATCTTTATATCGGGGGAAGCGAGCACGCAACCGGTCACTTACTGTATTCCCGTTTTTGGAATATGTTTTTAAAAGATAGAGGATATATCAGCCATAATGAGCCTTTCCAGAAGCTGATCAATCAGGGGATGATTTTGGGATATAGTGCTTTGATTTTTAGAATTGACGGAACTAATAAAATTGTTTCGAAAAATTTGGCCAAAGATTATACAACACAAAGGATACCTGTTGATATTTCAATGATAAAAGGGAATGATGAATTGGATGTTGAAGCTTTAAGAAACTGGCGACCTGAATTTAACGATGCTGAATTTATCCTTGAAGATGGTAAATATATTGTTGAAAGAGAAGTCGACAAAATGTCTAAAAGAACTCATAATGTCGTAAACCCGGATGATATCTGTGAAGAATACGGAGCAGACGGTTTAAGATTGTATGAAATGTTCCTCGGGCCACTGGAACAATCCAAGCCTTGGAACACGCAGGGACTAAGCGGTGTGTATGGATTCCTTAAAAAATTCTGGAATTTATATTTCAATGGCGAAGTTTTTGAAGTGTCAGATGAAGAGCCAACAAAAGCGGAATATAAAATTTTGCACACTTTGATAAAGAAGGTCGTTTATGATATTGAAAACTTCTCTTTCAATACGTCTGTATCATCATTTATGATCGCTGTAAACGAATTGCAAAAAATAAAATGCAACAAACGCAATATTTTGGAGCCTTTGGCCGTTATCATTTCTCCTTATGCGCCGCACATCTGTGAAGAGCTCTGGAGTCTGCTGGGCCATACCGCTTCTATTGAGTTTGAAAAATTCCCTGTTCTGAACGAGGATTATCTGGTAGAAGATGAGATCGAATATCCGATCAGTATTAATGGAAAAACGAAACATAAATTGCCGTTGTCTGCCCAGCTTTCCGCAAAAGAAGTAGAAGATCTGGTCTTGCAGGACGCAAAAGTACAGCAGTTTTTGGAGGGTAAAACACCGAAAAAAATCATTGTGGTACCGGGAAGAATTGTGAACATTGTAATTTAAATAAAAATTAACATTGGCAAATTAAAAAAAATGAAGGCTTAATTTTTTTAATTTTTTAACGTAATGATTAAATTTAACGATTATTGCCAAAAAAAGAGAAAATAATTATAATATCGAAATCGTATTAAAATTTTATTGCCAAAAAAAACAGAAATGTTTATTTGAGACTATTGGATTTTAATTAATTTTGCCTTTAATTTACACCCTGTAAAATTTTAAAACAATATAATTTAGTTAAATATGGAAATGAATGTTTCAAAAAATGATGAGCAAGTAGTTGCTAGAAAAGCGGGAGGTTTAAACCCAGCTGTTATTATTCCTATTATCTTAGCTATAGGAATTTGTATTTATTTATTCGTTTTGGGTAGCCCTGGAAATTTTAAAGATGCTGACAAATTAGGTGCAGGATCGGTAGCTTTTTCAGATGTTGAAGGAAAAGACATTCACCCAGATTCTTTCTTAGGAATTATCTACAAAGGAGGGGTTATCGTACCAATCTTGATTACTTTCATGTTAACCGTTATCGTGTTTTCAATTGAAAGAGCTTTGGTTTTAGGAAGAGCTGCAGGAAAAGGAAACTTGGATAACTTCGTAATTCAGGTAAGAAGTTTACTAAACCAAAACAAAATTGATGAAGCTTTAGAAGAGTGCGACAGACAACAGGGTTCTGTTGGTAACGTAGTAAAAGAAGGTCTTACGACTTACAAAGCTTTATCTCATGATACTACATTAAACAAAGAGCAGAAAATGGTAGCGCTTAACAAAGCCATCGAAGAAGCTACAACTCTTGAAATGCCAATGCTTGAGAAAAACATGATGATCCTTTCTACTTTAGGTACTGTTGCAACGTTAGTAGCACTTTTAGGTACGGTAATCGGGATGATCAAGGCGTTCTTCGCATTAGGATCAGGAGGAGGTACTCCGGATGCGGCTGCACTTTCTACAGGTATCTCTGAAGCCTTGATCAACACAGCTTTAGGTATCGGTACTTCAGCAATCGCTATCATCCTTTATAACTTCTTTACTTCTAAAATCGACGGATTAACTTACAAGATCGACGAGATCGCTATGAGTATCCAACAGTCTTTCGCTGAATTCAACTAAGAATTTTAGCAAAGAATTTGCATTAAGTAAAAAGAAGTCTAATTAAAAATCATTAATAATAATGGCGAGAGTCAAACCAAAAAGACATGGAGTAGTGACGGATATGACGGCAATGTGTGACGTTGCATTCCTCCTACTTACATTCTTTATCTTGACCACTCAGTTTAAAAAACCTGACGTGGAGCAGATTAAACCGCCATCTTCAATATCAGAGAAGTTACTTCCTGATGCAAGTTTGATGACCATCAACGCAACTGCGGACGGGAAATTCTATTTCCAGCCTGTAGAAAACGCATCAGAAAGATTACAGCTTTTGGATAATATGGGTAAAAAGTACGGCGTTACTTTTGACAATAAAGAAAAAGCTGCATTCCAGAAAGTACAGGCTATCGGCGTTCCTATGAACCAGCTGAAAAGCTACCTCGATTTGCCAGATGACGCGCAGAAGAATTTCAAGAGTCCTACAGGGATTCCTATGGATAGTACAAATAAGCAATTGGTAGACTGGGTAAAAGAAAGTTTAGCGGTAAATCCTGATTACAAATTGGCAATCAAAGGAGACGTTACAACAGAGTATCCAAAAGTAAAAAGCTTATTTGAAGGTTTAAGAGATATCGATTTTCTTAAATTTTGGTTGATTACATCACAAGAAGGTAAACCTAACGAATAATATCGATTAGAAATGGCAGAAGTACAAGTACAGGAAAAGGGCGCCAAAGGCGGCAAGGTACGTTCCAAGAAACAGAGTACCAGAGTCGATATGACTCCGATGGTGGACTTGGGTTTTCTATTGATTACCTTCTTTATGTTCACAACCACATTCTCTAAACCGAATGTGATGGATTTGGGTCTTCCGGCAAAACCGAAAGATGAAACTAAAAAACCACCTCCAACAGAAATTAAACTTTCTAACTCCATTTCTTTGTTATTGGGAAAAGACAATAAGATCTTCTGGCATCAGCAGGATAATACATCCTTAACAGATCAGAATCTTAACGAAACCACTTACGACAGAGAAGGAATCAGAAAAGTGATTGAGCAGGCAAAAGCAAGTGCGGCAGATAAATCCAAGTTTACCGTGATTATCAAACCGACTGACGATGCTGTATATAAAAACTTTGTAGATATTCTTGATGAAATGGCGATCACCAAAAGCGAACAGTACGGTGTTACTGATCTTAAGCCTTGGGAGAAAGCTATTTATGATAAGAAAGTTGGGAATTCCGGAGCTGCAGCAGCACCGGCTACTAAGTAATTTAAACCATAAAATTGTATATCTATGGCAAATGAAAATGTATACGAGCCGAATCTTACTTTAGATGAGATCGTATTTGAAAATAGAAACAAAGAATATGGTGCATACGATTTAAGACATCAGTATCCTAGGCTTCTGACAAAATCTTTCATCGTTGGAACAGCAGTATTCCTTGTTGCGGCATTGTCTCCTTTTATTTATCTTACCATTAAAAGATTAACTGAACCTCCTAAACAAGAAGTAAAGGCAGATTTAGTGGAAATCCTTCAGGAAGATAAAATTATTGAGCAGCCGAAAGAAGAAGAACCACCTCCACCACCTCCACCAAAAGAGGAGGAGAAAATTGAAATCATTCAAAACGTGGTTCCTGAGCCTGTAAAAGCTCCGAAAATTGAAACGCCGCCGCCACCGATTTCCAAGCAGTTGGAAACAACAACCGGTTTGGTGAATCAGGAAGGGGTAAAAGCTCCGGCCTATACGCCACCACCGCCACCGCCATCAACGGGTACCAGAACTTCTACAGCTGAAGTTAAACCTCAGGTTAACGAAAACCAGGTTTATACGGAAGTAGAGCAGACAGCAGAATTCCCTGGAGGAATCAATGCTTTCAGAAATAAAGTATCCAGTAACTTTGACGGTTCTGCGATGAACGGAGATGAAGGTACGGTAAAAGCTGAAGTAACTTTCGTAGTTGAAAGAGATGGAAGCATCACCGACGTGAAGGCTTCAGGAGGTAATTCAGACTTCAATGCTGAAGCGATCAGAACAATTAAATCTATTAAAAATAAATGGACTCCTGCGAAAATCAACGGCCAGTCTGTACGTTATAGATTCAGATTGCCTCTGACTATGAATTTTGAAGGATAATTTATCTTTAAATAATAATTAAAAAAGAGAAGCTTATGCTTCTCTTTTTATTTTTTTTGGTATTTTTGTTACATGATGTTCAATTGGTTATCCCTTGTTACGGGATTATTCTATATCGTTTTGGGAATCGTAGTGATTCTTTACAAATTCTTCTTTACCGTTTTGGAACCCGGGGTAGCCTATGCGTTGGGCGGCCTGCTTATCCTGTACGGTATTTTCAGAATATACAGAGCGGTTTCAAAAATTAAAAATTCAGGCGATGAGAAATAGTTTTAAAGCTGTCATGCTGTTTTTGCTCAGTATAATAGCAGTTGCCTGTAATAAAGAAGAAAAATCCCCTTCTTATCATAAAGGTGAAATGACAATTCTTACGGACGAGTCCTTTAAAAGTGTGACAGAGGCTCTGGCAGAAGGGTATATGATCAACTATCCTGAAACCAGGATTAAAGTTGTGACAAAAAAGGAAGATCTCGGTTTCCTGGATCTTCTAAAAGACAAAGCCAGAATTATTGTAATGTCCAGAGATCTGTCTCCCGAGGAAATCAAAACCTATGAAGAACAGGTAGATCTCAAATTTCTGCCGGCAAGATTTGCTGCCGATGCCGTTATCTTTGTCGTTCCGAAAGATTCTCCGAAAGAAAGTATTTCCATGGAAGAAATAGAGCAGGGAATGCAGTCTGAGGAAAAGAATTTCATATTCGACGGAGTGAACTCCAGCAACCTGAATTTTGTTGCCCAAAAACTGAAGAAACAGCCTAAAGATCTGAAATTTTCAATTATTCCCGGGAACAAAAATATTATTGAAGAATTAAAGAAATATCCTGAAAAAATTGGCGTTATTGGTCTTAACACATTCAGCAGACCTTACGACAAAGAATCTGAAGAATTAAGAAATATGGTGAAAATACTTCCTGTGGAAAGTAATGGGAAAATGTATACCACTGATTCTGAAAACCTGCGCAAAATGAACTATCCCTTCACCAGGGTTTTGTATTTTTTAACAAATGAAGGAAATTTCAATATAGCCAATGGCTTTATAAGATATTCCTGCACACAGCTGGGACAGATGATCGTTCAGAAGGAAGGTTTGCAGCCGTACAATCTGTATAGAAGAGAAGTACAAATGCGTTAAAATATATTAAATTAAGATGTTGACAAAAAATAAATCATTATTTTGGTCTGAAAATTGTGGAGAATTTAAACTGAAATTTAGTTTTAGAAAATATAAAATGAGAGATATAATGAATTTGAATGTAAAGAAGATTGCTTTTGGAGCAGCAGTGGTATTTTTTACCAATTTTGCGTTTGCGCAAACCGTACAGGATGGAATCAACAGTATGGACAGTGACAAATTTGCCCAGGCAAAAACTAATTTTACGAATATGATTTCTTCAGCTCCGACAGCTGAGAATTATTTTTACTTAGGAAATACTTATTTAAAGCAGGGAGAACCTGATTATGCAGCCGCTACGGAAAATTTCAACAAAGGCCTGGCTGCGGATAAGAAAAGTTATTTAAATAAGATCGGTCTGGCTACTGTAAAGCTTGGAAAAGGAGATAAAAATGCAGTTACCGAAATCCAGAGTATTGTTTCTGATTCAAGAGAGAAAGATGCCGAAGTATTGTTCAGAGCTGCAGAAGCATTAACTTTATTTGAAAAGAATAACTCTCCCGACTTAGCAATCCAGTATTTGAATAAAGCCATTGAAAGAGCTTCCAAGAAAGAAGTTCCGGCACATTACTATTATACTTTGGGAGATGCTTACCGGTTGAAAAGAATGCCTGGTGAAGCAATGAGTGCTTACGACAAGGCACTTCCTTTAGCCAAAAACAAGGCATCTGTTTATACAAGAATAGGAACTTTATGGATGGCGGCACAACAATGGCAACAGGCTAAAACAAGCATCGATAAAGCTATTGCTACAGATCCTACCTATGCTCCTGCTTACAAAGCTTTAGCTGCTTATGACATCCGTTATCAGCAAAATGCAAAAGCGACTCAGGACCTTATCAATTATACCAAATATGCGGATGAGGATCCATATACTCAATTGGAAATTGCTAAACTTTATTTCACCAATGAAGATTATGCAAACTCTAAGCAGGTCCTGGATAAGATTTTTGATAAAATAAATGATCCGATTAAGTTCAAATTAAGAGCTTACCAGTTATATGCTGACGGTAAATATGCTGAAGCAAAGCAGAATATGGATAATTTTGTTTCACAGGCAGAAAAATCCCGAGTACAGCCTGCAGACCAGGGATTACAAGGTCTTATTGCTGCCGGATTAGCTAAAACAGAAACAGATTCTGCTAAAAAGACAGCATTGACTACCGAAGCACAACAGAAAATTGCTATTGCCAAGGCTGCTAAAGATGAAACCATGAAATGGGATATGGAATTGGCTAAAATCTCAGGCGGAGGTGCTTCTCAGGCTGACGTAGACGCAGGACCTACAAACCCTGTTATCGAAGGTTTGAAACAGAAAGTAGCAGCAGATGCTCAGGATACCGATTCTTTGTTTAAATTGGCCACTGCTTACCAGGAAGCAAAAAACTGGAACGGAGCTATCCAGACATGGCAGAAAATGAATACACTTCTTCCTGACTGGGCGCCAGGCTATTACAGCTTAGGATATTCTTATCAGCAGGCTGGAAACAATGATGCGGCAAAAGTTGCTTATGAGAAATTCATCAATACGGTGAAACCTGAAGAAAAAGAAGCTAACAAGCAAACACTTGCATACGCATATTTTGCGGTGGCCTATTTAAGCAAAGATGCTGATTTAGCTAAAGCGAAGGATTATGTTGCGAAATCGTTGCAACTGGATCCTACTTATCAGGATGCCGTTAAGCTTAACGCTGAGATTAATAAATAATTTAAATTTTAAATTATAAGTATACAACTTCCCGGACATTATGTTTGGGAAGTTTTTCTTTTAAATCTTATCTTTGAAGGTATGAAAACAGATATATTAGCTTTTGGTGCCCATCCTGATGATGTTGAGCTTGGATGCGGCGGAACGATAGCGAAAATGGTCTCTGAAGGAAAAGTTTGTGCCATTGTTGATCTTACACGCGGAGAGCTGGGCACAAGAGGAACTGAAGAAACAAGAAAGTCCGAGGCTGCGGATTCTGCTAAGATTCTCGGTGTGGCAGCAAGAGAAAATTTAGCCATGAAAGATGGTTTTCTGGAGAACTCTGAGGAATATCAGATGAGAATTGTAAAAATGATCCGCAAATACCGCCCGGAAATCGTTTTAGCCAATGCAGTTGATGACAGACATCCCGATCATGCAAAAGGTGCAAAATTAGTGTCTGATGCGTGCTTTTTAGCAGGGCTAAGGAAAATTGAAACGGTTCTCGAAGGTGAAAACCAGGACATCTGGCGGCCAAAACATGTTTTTCACTACATACAATGGAAAAATATTGAGCCTGAATTTGTTATTGATATCAGTGAACACCTGGATAAAAAAATTGCAGCGTGCATGGCTTTTAAAACTCAATTCTATGATCCTGCCTCGAAAGAACCGGAAACGCCGATTACGTCAAAAGACTTTTTTGAAAGTTTAACGTACCGTGCTCAGGATTTAGGGCGATTATCCGGAGTGACTTATGCTGAGGGATTTACGTCTGAGAAGTTAATGGCGCTGAAAAATTTTGACGGAATTGTTTGGTAGTTAAAAAATCTTTCCTATATTTGCACTCACAAAACGGTGATTGTAGCTCAGTTGGTTAGAGCGTCGGATTGTGGTTCCGAAGGTCGTGGGTTCGAGACCCATCATTCACCCAAAATTAGGGATCCCGCTTATTTTTAAGCGGGATTTTTTATGGGCTGTTTCTTATGGTGGTGAATTTCATTAGTCCTTAATTCGTTTTAAAATTTATCCTTTTAACAATTTCTTTGGAGTAAATTTTCTTGATGTTACGCGTTTCAAATGGCTTTATAAGTCCATTGCCGGAAGGATCGGAAACATAGGTGCTGAAAATTAAAGTGTATTTTTCCTCTTGCCATGGCTTATCCGGTACAAAATACCATTCCGTGTCATCTGTTCCTGGGAGCAGTTCTCCTGCAACATTCAGATCGGTTTTGTATGTACTTACAGAGATTCCGCCAAGGATCGAATAAAGTTCCATGGGCCTGCTGAATACAATTTTGAGTTTTTCCCGGGTATTTTTTTTGGGTATATTGATTTTATTGCTTAGGATTTTTGGGCAGCTTGTTTCAGCTTCAATAATTTTGAATTCTTTGATAAAAGGCTTTACTTTTGCGTTTTTGTATAATGGTTTTACTTTATCTGTGATCTCCAGATAATACTTTTTTCCTACATCAAAAATGTCACCCAAATTGTCATAATAGGATATTCCGCTTTTTACTCTTCCGGGATGTATCATCAGCATTAAAATTTTATTATTGACCCATCGGCTTTTATTAAGCCAGACATTAGGAAGTATTTCATCATTTTCATTATACAAATTGATAAACCTGAAAGCAGCTTCATCCTCCATCATAGGTTCTGAAAATTCAACATAGAGAGTTAGTATATTCTTTGGAATTTCATGACTTCTTGGAAAGATATCTTTTATTACAACCTCTTTGTTGATGTTAAGACTGATGGATGGAGTTTTGTAGAAACTTTTTACGGTATCATTTTTATTATAAAAATGAGCACTAAACGCAAGTCCGTCACCCAGTTCAAACTGAGGTTCAAAAAATAAAGTGTCTTCTGTTACAGAATAATTTCCCAGAAGTGGTGTTTCAGATTCCTTCCCTTCCTGAATCATAAAAATTTTTAAAATGTCTGATGGCTGCCTGTCATCTCTATAAACGGGAAAAACTTTAAACAACGGTTTATAGGGCTTTTTAGCATCAATAAAAATTTGTTGCGAACAGCCGTGGCTGTATAATAAGATAAAGAAGAATACAAGAAGACACCTTAAATTAATTTTAGTTATTTCTTTCATCGGTAAAATTTTACATTAAAGAATAATGTGCGGACTTTTGATCCGCACACTAACTTTAGAAGGTTTTTGTTGTTATTTTTTTATGAAAGATTTAGAACCAACATCTCTTCCATTGTTGCTGATTTTTAGCAGGTAATTTCCAGATTGTAAATCTGAAATTGGGATTATCCTGTTATTTGAATCGATGATTTGTTTTTTAATTAGTTTCCCGTCATAACTGTATAGTGAAGCTTCTGTATTTCTATACAATTGATCATCATAATAAATATGCAGCACATCCGATGCCGGATTTGGAGAAAGCTCGAATTTGGTATTTTTAGCATTTTGCTCATCTATATTTAAGGCGGCTGTACAGACACTGAGTTTTCCTAATGTCTGATAGTCTGCAGACAGGGTAATAATCTCACATGGTGAATAATAAGCCATGGAAGAAAAATTACCGGCGAAACTCGTCATCTCTTCAGTGGTTAGATTTGAGTTGATATTACCAATAGGATCTCTCAGCTCAACAGCATTGCTGTTATAAGTATTGTTTGTAAAAGGGGTGCCGTCAAGAAATCTTTTCCCGATTCTGTAAATGGTATTAGATGTTGTATTATTATGAAGATCCAGTAAATATGCTTCCATTCCGTTATTAATTGCGATTGTTTTGATAGAATAATCAGAAACTACATTAAAGGATTCTCGTACTGTAAACAGGCCGGAGTTGCCGACCAATGAAGATACGGGTTCCGAAAAGCCCGGCGCGCAGGTTGTCGTACCACATAAATATTCTACATTATTAATTTTTAAATAATTAAGATTTTCTAATGGTGCGGATGTATAATAGTTATTGGCCCAATTGGATTTAAACATCGTTGTAGACCTCTTTGTAATCGTTGTGTTATGGGTGAAAGGCGCTGAGATGTATCCCAACTCGCCTTTTAATGTATTATGATTACTTGATACAAAAAGCTTATTGCCTCCCCAGGCTATATCCTGAAAGGCGCAATTGGCATTCGTAAAGTTTAACGTACAATATGGCATTGTATTAAAATTCAATGCAGTAATCGTATTTCCTGCATTTGTCAGTTTCACAAAATAAGGGGTTGTATTTACCATTGCCATGATATAAACAGAATTAGTAATAGGATTCACTTCAATATTTTTTATTGAAGTAACGGTCTGTCCGATGGCAGCTCCGATTCTTGTCTTTACATTACCGGAAGTTATGGCAATAGTATTAGCCGCTTTATCTGCTGGATTATTGTCATTCACATCAACAATAAATACTTTTCCGCTGGCATTATGGGTTGCGACCAGTGCGACACTGCTGCCATCACTGATAAGTTTAAAATTTGTAATGGTTCCGGAAGTAATCATATTTCCTGTCTGAGGAGATACCATTAGAGAATTTTGGGCAAAGCAGAATGCAGATGCCAGAATAAAAAGGGATAATTTTTTTTTCATGTATTTATATTTATAAGGTTAAAATTATTTCATGGAATTTTTGTTATGGTTGATTGTATTAATGTTATTGTTTGTTTAAGTTGTTATTCTGCTATACTTAGAATTTTTCGGTTTAAATTTTTCATTTTCAATGAGTTGGGTGTTTGTTTTTAATTTACGATGATATTAAATTTTTTTCAGAATGGCAAAATATATAACAAAAATAAAAGGTAACTTAAATTAAAATATCCTTTTACTCCAGTTTATCAAATCTATAGAATGAGTGCGGTCTACTAATTTTCGTCAACCTTTTGAAAGTCCACAGGAAAATTATATTTTTGCAGTCAACAACATAACAAATCATTGCTAATGTTGTCTTATCCGAAATAAAACTAAATTAAATCATGAATTACACTACACTGTATTCTATTCTACAAAGAATTCGTCAAAATGAAATTGTTTTCGACAGATAAAGTCTCATTAAAATCCTTTAATATTTCTTAAAGATGTTGATGGTGCAATCGACAACCTTATTTGATTACTACTTTAATCAGATAAAATTTTGGCGATTTCAAAAGAAATTTTCAAATAAATGGAGTTCAGGAACCATTCAAACGAAGCGAATCCGAAAAGCTAAACGAGTAGGAAAATTTAAAACTAAAATATGAAGAAAATTATTTATTTTTTTCTGCTTTTAATCAGCATGCAGTCATTTGCCCAATGCTGGAGAAGCATAAGTGCCGGATATTCCCATTCTGTGGGAATAAAAACAGACGGGACCCTCTGGGCGTGGGGAAATAACGGTAGTGGCCAGTTAGGGGACGGTACAGGCATGAGTAAAAGTACGCCAGTTCAGATAGGAACAGGAAATAACTGGCTCGCAGTATCTGCCGGCAGTGCATCTACTGTCGCTATTAAAACAGATGGAACGCTTTGGGCGTGGGGGATGAACCTCTATGGACAAGTAGGTGACGGTACTACTTCTAATAGATATTCGCCTACCCAAATAGGGACAGCTACAAACTGGCAAAGCATCAGTGCAGAAGGACCGCACGTAATGGCTATAAAAACAAACGGAACTTTATGGGCTTGGGGGCGCAATAATTTAGGAGAATTAGGTGTGGGAGCTATCGGGAGTACTATAACAGCCCCTGTTCAGGTGGGTACAGACACCAACTGGCGAAGTGTTTCACTGGGAAGTGCTCATACTTTAGCTACAAAAACAAATGGTACACTCTGGGGGTGGGGGGTCAACAACAATGGTGAATTAGGGGACGGAACCACAGTTAGTAAAACGGCTCCTACTCAGATCGGAACAGCTACTGATTGGAAAGATGTAGCTGCAGGTGATGGTCATTCTTTAGCAACTAAAACAAATAGTGTACTGTACACGTGGGGTAGAAACGATGTTGGACAATTGGGAACGGGTACTTCTATACAGTATAGCTCGATACCTGTCATGATTTATCAGGGAGTCCAGAGTATTGCAGCAAATTCCGTACATTCTGCGTTTATTTCGTCTAATGGATCTCTTTATACATTTGGATATAATGAAAAAGGGCAGTTAGGAGACGGTACAACAACTAATAGAAACGTACCAACACTTATCGGAACGGCTACTGATAGAAAAACTATTGGATTAGGTTTGTCAAATACAATGGTCATCAATGTAGACGGATACTTGTCGATTTGTGGAGCTAATACGGTAGGGCAAATAGGTGATGGGACCACTATACAGAGAAATACACTCACTCAGGTTAACTGTTTGACCGGCTGTAATCCTCCAAGTCAGTTGTACAGTTCGAATGTCACTGCTTTGACGGCTACGCTTAATTGGACGGCTCCGGCAACTGCTCCTGCAGGAGGATATTATTATTCTTGTAGTATTTCACCAACGATGGGAGGTGTCAATGGAGGTTCAATGACAACAAATGTCAATTTAACCAACTTATTACCGGGTACCACTTATTACTGGTGGATAAAGTCTGTTTGCGGATCGGGCCAAAGCGACTGGGTTGCTGGCGGATCTTTTACCACACTTCCTCCGGAAGGCTGCTGGCAAAAAATTTATGCAGCCGAAACTCATTCATTAGGAATAAAAACAGACGGAACGCTGTGGGCTTGGGGTAATAACCAGTATGGTCAGCTGGGCGATGGAACAACTATTAATAAAAATACAGCCATCCAGATAGGGACAGCCAACAACTGGAGAAAAGTTGTGGGAGGTTCCCAGTATTCAATTGGGATAAAAACAGATGGAACACTTTGGTCCTGGGGCTACAATGCCTTAGGTCAGTTAGGAAACGGAAATAATGTCAATCAAATAGTTCCTACACAAATAGGAACAGCTTCCGACTGGGAAGATATTGCCGCAGGAAAGACGCATGCTTTGGCTACAAAAACAAATGGAACACTTTGGGCCTGGGGAAGTAATCAATATGGACAGTTGGGTGACGGAACATTTACAAATAAGAACATTCCTACACAAATAGGGACCGCAACAAACTGGAAAAGTATAGCAGCAGGCACCGATTTTTCATTGGCCACAAAAACCAACGGAACTCTATGGGCATGGGGTTATAACCAATCCGGCCAGTTGGGTGATGGTACAACAACCGTTAAAACTTCACCAATTCAGATAGGAACCAATAACAATTGGACTGATGTTTCTGCCGGCTTTGCACATTCGGTAGCAAAAAATACAAACGGAATACTGTATGCATGGGGAGAAAATAGCCAGGGGCAACTTGGTGATGGTACGTACGTCAACAGATTAACGCCGGTTCTTGTTATGGATGGGGTTCAGAGCTTTGATGCAGGAGGGTATCATACGGTAGGAATCTTAAATACCGGAAATATGTTTTCTACCGGATATAATTATTTTGGTCAATTGGCGAACGGTACGACCAATAATAATTCAAACACCGTTTATATGTCTAATGCCAACGATTTTAGTATGATCTCTGCAGGAGGCTATTATACTTTGGCGTTAAATAACAATCTCTTTTTGAAATCTTCCGGTGCTAATGAATCAGGACAATTAGGCGATGGTACTATTGTTCAGAAGAATTCATTTGTTTCTATTGCATGTTCTGTGACTTGTAATCCTCCAAGCCAGTTGTATGCTTCTAACATCACTTCTTCATCAGCTACACTTCAATGGGTAGCCCCAGCATCGGCTCCTGCCGGAGGGTATCAGTATCGTTACAGCACAAATCCAATTATTGGGGGTATAGACGGAAGTACATCTTCCTCGACAGCAAGTCTGGCAAATTTATTACCCAATACTACTTACTATTGGTGGGTAAGCTCTAAATGTGGATCCGACCAGTTTAATTGGATATCGGGAGGTTCATTTACTACACTTCCTACATCCGCAACAGGTTGTTGGCAAAACTTTACTGCGGGAGATAATTATTCATTAGGAATAAAAACCGACGGAACATTATGGGCATGGGGAGGTAATAATTACGGACAATTAGGAATAGGGACTACAACTTCTGTAATTATTCCAACACAAATTGGAATAGCAAATAACTGGTCAAAAGTATCAGCTGGCAAGTATCACTCGATAGCATTAAAAACCGATGGAACATTATGGGCTTGGGGATATAACAATTCCGGGCAATTAGGAGATGGAACAACAACAAACAGGACCAATCCTACACAAATAGGAACAGGAAATGATTGGATGAGTATTGCAACGGGAGACAATTATACAGTAGCTATAAAATCCAATGGAACATTATGGGCCTGGGGACTTAATGAGCTTGGACAATTAGGTGACGGAACGGCGATAAACAGAGCAACTCCTACACAAATAGGTACAGCAAATGACTGGAACATTGTAGCACCTGGAGTATTGCATACGGTAGCCATCAAGACCAATGGAACATTATGGGCCTGGGGAGATAATTCTAAAGGACAATTGGGAGATGGAACTACAATTCCTAAAAATATTCCTACGCAAATCGGAACAGGTACGAACTGGAACAGTATTATTGGCGGTTTAAATTATTCATTGGCCCTAAAAACAGATGGAACGCTATGGGCTTGGGGATATAATAATTACGGACAATTAGGTGACGGAACCACAACGGATAAAATAAGCCCTGTCCAAATCGGATCATCCACAAATTGGCAGAGTATTGACGCTAATAATTTTTACACTTCTTTAGCAATAAAAACAGATGGAACACTTTGGACATGGGGATATAATGATGTTGGACAGCTGGGAGACGGAACTACAACACTCAGAGATACTCCAATGCAAATAGGAACATCAACGAATAGACAGACCGTGATAGGAGGTTCATTCAATACGTTTGTAATAGATAACAATGGGTTTCTGTCAGGTTGTGGGAATAATAGTTCTGGTCAGTTAGGAGATGGTACATACATCCAAAAGAAAATTTTGGTTCCTGTTAGTTGTCCTGTAAGTGCCTTAGCAGTAGATGAAACTTCAACAAGATCAAACAGTGATAACCTGAAAGTTTTCCCAAATCCGGTACAAGATGATCTTAACATCTCTTACAGTGAAAAGATTATTTCAGTAACAGTATATAGTGCCGCGGGACAGTTGGTAAAGACTAAAATGATCAATGATACGAAAGGAACAGTTGATTTTTCCGGTTTCGCATCAGGAGTCTATCTTTTGCAGGTAAATACGGGCAATAATACGATGAAAACCGTGAAAGTAATCAAACGATAAGTTTTAAGAAAAGTCTTTTAAATATAATAACTATTCTAGGCTTATAAAATCATAATCAGCGTATACAATCTTGTGTACGCTGATTTTTATTTTAGATAATAATAAAACAATAACTTTAACTGAATGAATTTGTACTTCAAAAATTATAAAACATGATTATAACTGCATTAAGGAAGATTAAAACCGAAATCCGGGACACAAAAAAAAGCATCCGTAAAGATGCTTGTCATTCAATATTGTTGAAATATTTTAAACTTCGTCGTCAGAATCGATCGTGTAAGATCTGCTTTTGAAGTCTTTGTCATGCTTTTCCGATATTACATCCTCGCCCTTTTCGTTAATGATGAAATCTGTGGATTCATTAAACATCTCCTGAAAACTTTTGAAATCTTCTTTGTAAAGATAGATTTTGTGCTTCTCAAATGTTGCTTCTCCATTTTCTCCGAAATTCTTTTTGCTTTCGGTAATCGTAAGATAATAATCTCCTGCTTTCGTCTCGCGCACATCAAAGAAATAAGTTCTTCTCCCTGCTTTTAACACCTTCGTGAAAATTTCATTTTCATGGCGTTCCTTGTATTCACTCATTGTTAGATATTTTTTAATCTTGTTAGGAACAAATATAAAAGTTTTCTTTTAATCACAAAATTTTTTTTATGATTTATTTAACATTTGTGAACGAATACGCTATGCAGTTATGGAATTGCTAATTTCTGTAAGGTTGAGAATCTTGTCTGCCCTCTGAGCGCTAGACTCTCTGTGTGTGATGATTATAGAAGTTGCATTGTGAATTTTCCGGTCGATATTTTCCAGGATATTCTGCTCCGTTTCGGTGTCCAAGGCTGATAATGAATCGTCGAAAATAATGATGTTCGGGTCTTTTATTAATGCTCTCGCTATACAGATCCTTTGTTTCTGTCCTCCCGAAAGCATCACTCCGCGTTCGCCTACCATCGTTTTGTACTGATCTTTAAAGTCTACAATATTTTTATCGACATCAGCAATTTTTGCATACTCGACGACTCTTTCATGGGTAGGATGATCAATGGCAAACCCGATATTATTTTCAATAGAATCGGAAAAAAGATAACTTTCCTGAGGAATATATCCGATGTATCTTCTGTAATTGTCCAGATTATGATCCTTTAAATTCTTTCCGTCAATTAAAATCTCACCTTCTGTAGGATCAATAAGCCGGCAAAGCAGCAAAGCGATGGTCGACTTTCCGCTTCCCGTTTTTCCCATGATCGCAAGAGATTCTCCTGCTTTTACTTTAAAACTCAGATTCTCAAGTGCTTTAATTCCTGTGTTAGGGTAAACGTAAGAGACATTTCTGAATTCAATATCTCCTCTGATAGGATAATCCTCAAAATTTTTGTTAATGATTTCCGATTTTTTATCCATAAACTCATTAATTCTCTGCATGGATGCTTCGGCTCTCTGGTTCACCGAAGTTACCCAGCCTACCATGGAAAAAGGAAAGATCAGGGTATTGATATACATGAAGAAATCTGCAATTTTACCGATGCTTAATTCTCCTGCGATATATTTCTGGCCGCCGATCCAGATGATGGCTACATTCAGCAGTCCGATAACAAAAAGGATAATGGTAAAGAAGTATGCTTCGGTCTTAGCAAGATCCAGAGCTTTGTCCTGGTAATCGGTTACTTTTAACCCATAATTCTTTTCAATATATTTTTCCCGTGCGAAAAATTTTACCACCCGGATTCCCGAAAAACTGTCCTGCACAAAAGTGGAAATGGCAGACTGGCTTTTCTGCATGATTTTCGACTTTCTGTTAATGATCGAACTTACCTTATAAATAGCATATGATAAAACAGGCAAAGGCAGTAAGGTCCACAGCGTCATGGAAACATCGGTCTTGATCATATAAATCGCTGTGATCACAACCAAAACCAATAAATTCGCAACATACATAACGCCGGGGCCCAGGTACATTCTTACCGCAACGACATCTTCACTGAGCCTGTTCATAAGGTCGCCGATCGTTGTCTGTTTGTAATCTGTTAAAGAAAGGTCCTGGTAATGTCTGTAGATTTTATTTTTCAGCTCATACTCGATTCTCCTGGAGGCAACGATAATGGTCTGCCTCATCATAAAGGTGAAAAATCCTGTGAGCAGCGAGCATCCTACAATAATGGCAACATAGATCAATACCTGGTTATTGAAACCGAGATTACCGTTCTTTGTAAGCTCATCCACCGATTTTCCTACGAATTGTACCTTATATATATTAAAGAAATTGCTGGCAATGATGAAAAGTACCCCCCAAAATAATAATATCTTGTGCTTCCAGAAGTAAGGGTTTAAAGTTTTTAAAGCTTTCATAAAGTTTTACAAATTTAAGAAAATGTAGGCACACTACGAATTTCATAAATTTTAAATTTTGTATCTTTGCACCCATAAAAAGCTCTTTGAATGTTAGGAAGACGACAAATCCGTGAAAAAGTAGTACAGACTGTGTATTCATATTACCAGAATCCTGTAAAATTTGATGTGTTAGAGAAAAATATGTTTACCGGAATAGAGAAAATCTATTATCTCTATATCTATGAGTTAAACTTTCTCGTTGCTCTTAAAGAGCTGGCAGAAAATCAGATAGAAATCGGGAAAAATAAATATATTAAAACCGATGCTGATATTAATCCTAACCAAAAATTCATCAACAACAAGGTTCTGCAGAAGCTCGAAGAAAATCCGGAAAGACTTTTCTTTACTGGCCAGCACAAACAATTGAAATGGGATCTGCATGACGACCTTCTGGTAAAAACCTTCCAAAGAATAACCGCAGGAAAAAGATATCAGGATTTCATGAAAGAAGACGGATATTCTTTTGAAGAAGATCAGAAATTTATCGGAAAACTGTTCTTAAGATATATCGCTGAAAATGATGATTTTCACGATTATCTTGGAGATAAAGAACTTTCATGGTACGATGATATTCACATTGCCAATTCCATGGTGCAAAAAACAATCGGATTCCTGAAAGAAAATGAAGAAAGCAGAACTTTAATTAAAATGATTAAAGATGATGAAGACAAAACATTCTCCATCAAGCTTTTAAGAAATACCCTCGACAGCTGGGAAAACAACGAGAAAAAACTGGAGGAAAGACTCGAAAACTGGGATATTGAAAGAGTTGCCCTGATGGATAAAGTTATTCTTTCGACGGCCATCGCGGAGCTGGATAATTTTCCTTTTACCCCTTCAAGAGTGATCATTAATGAATATATCGAGATTGCCAAAGTATTCGCTACTGACCGGTCCAACATTTTCATTAACGGGATTTTAGATAAATACTGCAAAGATTTAAATAGAATATAAATAGTTCAATATGAAAAAGACATTATCAATCATCGCTTTATCAGTAATCGGTTTCGGATTGGTTTCCTGCAAAAAAGAAAACAAAGAAGTTACAGGTACTGAAACTGCTACAGGTACAGATTCTACAGCAGCTCCTGCCGCTACCACTGTGGGTGATTCTGCCGCAGCTCCGGTATCTGCTGAAACCGCTCCTGCCGCAACACCGGCATCCAACCAGCCGACGACAACTGTCGCGCTTTCTGAAAACAACTTCGATTTCGGAAAAATTAAAAAAGGGGATAAAGTAGAGCATGTATACGAAATTACAAACACAGGAAACAATCCTTTAGTGATTTCAGAAGTGAAACCGGGATGTGGATGTACCGCTCCTGATTTTACAAAAGAACCGATCATGCCCGGTAAAAAAGGAAAAATCACCCTGCATTTCGATTCCAGCAACTTCGACGGAAACGTGAATAAATTTGCAGATGTTTTTGCTAATGTAGAAAAAGCACCTATTAAATTAACGTTCACCGCGAATATCCAACCATAAGATCATGAACTTACTATCCATATTTTTACAGGCACCTGCCGCGGGAGGAAACTCTTCCATGATGCTCATCATGATGGGGGTTATGTTTGTCGGTTTTTATTTCCTGATGATCAGGCCGCAGATGAGAAAGCAGAAGCAGGAAAAAAACTTTCAGGAAACCCTTAAAGTAGGAACAAGAGTCGTGCTTACTTCAGGCCTCCACGGAAGAATTGCCCAGGTTCAGGATGACGGTTTTGTTATCGAAACCTTATCAGGGAAACTGAAATTTGAAAAAGCAGCTGTTTCAAGAGAGTTTACAGAAGCACGTTTTGGCGATAAAGCTAAAGCCGCTGAAAAAACGACAGAGAAAAAAGAAATCGACCTGGAGAAAAAATAATTTTCCGGTTTGAAGATATCCGTTTCGGCGGGGTGAGCTTGCTCACCCCGCCGAAACTTTTTTGGAAGGTATTTATATATCAATGTCCAAAGAATTTAATCCCAATAAATGTCTGTTTGTACTTATTAACGTGAAATATTCGCGAAATTAATGTTTAAACAAATATCTTTGCTGCATGAATAAAAACACAAACAAAACCGTTCTCATTCTCGGTGCCAATTCAGATGTCGCCAAACAATGTATTCTGCAATACGTACGGAAAGATTTCTCCGTTATCGCCGCGTCAAGAGATACAGTTTCCCTGGAAAAATTTGTCCGGGAAAATCATCTTGATGAAAAAGTTTCCGTATCGTATTTCGATGCTTCTGATTTTAATTCTCACCAGAAATTTTATGATGAACTTCCCGTAAAACCGCATATTGTTGTTTATGCCGCAGGATTCTTAGTTGAAAATGAAAAAGCATTAACAGATTTCACAAGTACACGGCAGATGATGACGGTCAATTATATGGGAGCCGTTTCCATTATCAATATAGTCGCCTCTGACAAAAGCAATAAGAACTTAGAAAGAATCATCGGATTATCTTCGCTTTCGGGCGTTCGTGGAAGAAAAAGCAATTTCGTCTATGGAAGTACAAAAGCGGCTTTTACCACTTACCTGGCCGGATTGAGACAGGAGCTGGCTTCAAGAAATATTAAAGTAAACGCTTTGGTAATAGGCTATATCAATACAAAAATAAACGCAGGGCTGGATCTCAACAGAAACCTCATCATGGAACCCGATTACGTCGCCAAGTTCATTGTCAACGCCGGAAATTCATTTACTATTGTCCCTAACTTTAAATGGAAAGTGATCTACTGGATTTTAAAAGTGCTCCCGGAAAGTCTGGTGGCGAAGTTGCCGTAGTTATTCACCTTTCACAACCACACTTGGAAAACCTAATTTCTTCATTAAATCATTGTAGTTTTCCATTACCATGCTGCTACTGCCATAATGAGAAATTTTTAATTGATTTTCACTGTCTTCAACAGAAAAAGAATTTCCACTGTTACCAAATTCATTTTCCATGAAATTGTAATGCATCAAATTATTAATATAATTCATCAAACCAACTTTTTGGGAAGCCGATAAAACAATATTTCTTTTTACCTCCTCATTTTGTATAATTGATCCTTTATTATCCCGAACTCCACAATCGACTTTGTATTTAGTGTAAACCAATTTAGTTTGTTTGTTTTCAGAATAGATCTCAATAATCTCATGATGACCTCCCCATTCTCCGCAATCAGCAAATTCGGATTTTATAAATAAGGTATCTTGATAACTTAATAGGTTGTCAAAAGAATAATTCGGATTTTCTGTTGCTGTGTTTTCTTTAGAGCAACTTGAAATAAGAATTAAAAATAAAAATGCAAAATAGTTTTTCACGGTTTAATTTTTATCTAAAATAACCAATTACTCCAATTCCTGCAACCGCTCCAGCGCCTTCATCATATCAATTCCCTTACCCAAAACAGGCTTAAATAAATCCCCTTTTTCCCTGATCCTTTCCAAAGCATTATGAATATTAAAATCAGTAGGCTTAAGACCTTTTTTCAGTTCTTTCCACTCCAAAGGCATGGAAACGGAAGCGCCTTCTTTCGGGCGCAGACTGTAAGCGCTCGCTAATGTCTGTCCCGTTCTGTTTTGCAGGTAATCAAGGTAAATTTTACTGTTGTCCCTTTTCTGAAGACTCCTTTCGAGGGTGGTTATTTTCGGAAGTTTATCATGAACCTGCTTCATCAGGATATGCGCAAAATCTTTCACCTGGTCAAAATCATACTTTCCGCCCATTGGGATGTAAATGTGAATTCCCGTACTGCCGGAAGTTTTGCAATAACCCTCTGTTTTAATCGATTCTAAAACCTCATGCACCTTAAGCGCGGTTTCGATCACATCATCAAAAGTATTTTTCTTGGACGGATCGAGATCCAGCACCATAAAATCAGGATGGTCGAGGTCGGGTAGGGAAGAGTTCCACGGGTTCATGTCGATGCAGCCCAGATTATTCAGATAGGCGAGGGTAGCTTTATCATTACAATATATATAATCGATGTATTTGTCGTTCGATTCCGAGTAGACCTGTGTTGTCTTTACCCAGTCCGGGATATTGTCGCTCGCATCTTTCTGGTAGAAGTTCTGTTCTTCAATACCGTTGGGAAAACGGTTCAGGGAAAGCGGGCGGTTCTTCAGATGCGGCAGAATATATTCCGCAACCGACTGGTAATAGTCGATCACATCGCCTTTGGTCACATCGTCTTTGGGAAAATACACTTTGTCCTGATTGGTTAGTTTCACCTTATGGCGGTTCAGGGTAATTTCTTTTTCGTTTTCCGAAGGTTTCGTTTTTTTAGTTGATGCTTTCATATCTTTTGTATTGGAATGGGATTCTTGTATTTCGCCGGCAGCATTTTTTACCTCTTCAGGATCTTTATCTTCACGGATCGCCACAAAAACCGGATGCCTGAAAATACCGTCCTTGGTGATTTCAGAATATTTTATTTCGCACACCAGCTCAGGCTTGGTCCAGGTAACGGGCATATTCGTTTTAGGCCTGCTTTCAAAAGGAGAGGTTTTTACGATGATCTTCTTCAATCTTTCATGAAGTTCTTTAATCGATTCACGGTTAAATCCCGTTCCCGTATGTCCGGAATAGATAAGTTTTCCGTCCACATATTTCCCAAGAATCAGGGCGCCGAAACCTTCTCGTGAGCCGCGTGGTTCAGTAAACCCGCAGATGATGGCTTCTTCCGTGTTCGTGAATTTTATCTTAAGCCAGTCGGAAGTTCTGTGGTTCTCCGTGTACGGACTGTCCGCTTTCTTCGCGATCATCCCTTCAAGCTGCATTTTTTTCATCTGCTTAAAGAAATCAATGCCTTTTTCAGGAAGATGGTCACAATATTTAATAACATCGGTTTCTACTAAAGCTTCCCTGAGGAGTTCTTTTCGCTGGATCAAAGGAAGTTCTTCCGTAGAATGGCCGTTCAGCCAAAGAATATCAAATACCTGGTAGACCAACGCAAGATCAGGATTATCGCCTATTTGCTGCAGAAGCTGAAAGCTCGGCCTGCCGTTTTCATCATAAGCGACAATCTCACCATCCAGGATCATCTGGTGTTTTTGCCGACCGAAATCCTGTGATACTTTTTTAAATTTAGATAAAAAGGAAATTCCGTTCCGGGAATAGAACAGAGGGTCTTCCCTGAGATCGGCCACCGCACGGTAGCCGTCCCATTTTATTTCAAAAACCCAGTCTTCATCGTCAAAAGCTTCCGCATGGGGTTTCGCCAGCATGGGCTTGATGAAATGTTCCAGTTTCTTCTCATCCACCAGGTCATTAAATCTTTGAAACCTGGGTTTTGTTTCGATATTTACTTCTTTTTTGCGGCGACTTTTGGGCTTTTTTTTTCCTCTAAAAATTTTGTGACCAAAGAATTCCTGGCCGTGTTCTCTTCAGCATCGTAATCACTTTCTGCGAAATCGTCTTTATGTTTAATCAGCAACCATGAATTCTCTTCCGTATTTTTCATTTTCACCAAAGCAAATTCACCTTTCAGTTTTTTCCCGTGCAGGATAAATTTTAAAGAGCCTGCATGCAGTTCTTTCAGCAGTTCCTTCTCGTCAGAAAGCTTTGAATTTTGATCTAAAGGCTCATAGGTTCCGCTGTCCCAGATTTCCACCTGGCCGGCACCGTAATTCCCTTCAGGAATATTTCCCTCAAAATCCTTATAGTCGTAAGGATGATCTTCCACCATCATCGCAAGGCGTTTGTCTTTCGGGTCTAATGACGGGCCTTTCGGTACGGCCCAGCTTTTCAGTACGCCATCCATCTCCAGCCTGAAATCATAATGAAGCCGCGATGCCGCATGCCGCTGGATCACAAAAATCAGCTTGTCTTTGCTCTTTTTGGTTTTCCCTTCGGGCTCGGTCGTTTCGTTGAACTTTCTTTTTGAATTGTAATCTTTTAAAGCCATTATGATGCGTTTTTAGATTTTGGACTTTGTAAACTGGCCTTCAGCTGTGCCATAAGGTCGATCACTTTACCTTCTTTCGCCGGTTCAGCTTTTTTAGCTTTAATATTTTTACCTTTCGCTTTCTGCTTAATGATCTTCATTAAAGATTCAGAATAAGTGTCTTTGTACATTTCGGGATCAAATTCCTGAGAAAGTTGTTCGATAAGGTTGACGGCCATTTTAAGTTCCGCAGGCTTCGGGGCTTTCTTGGCAGGGATCTTCAGATCGCTGTAATCTCTTATTTCCTGGGCAAATCTCAGGCGGTTCAGCACGAGAACCTCATCGTTATAAGGGCGTATCATGCCGATGGCCTCGCTTTCACGGAGGACAAAGGTTCCCACTCCCACCATTTCTGTTTTAGATAAAGCTTTCAGGAGAAGCTGGTATGCGTTCTCCCCATTTTTCTGGGGTTCCAGGTAATAAGGATTTTCAAAGTAAACGGAATCGACTTCAGACTCCTTCACAAACTGGTCGATGGAAAGTATTTTAGATTTCTCCGGGCTAGCTGCCTCATAATCCTCTTCATCAAGGATGATGTACTTGTCGTCCATGAGATAACCTTTTACAATGTTTTCCCATTTTACCTCTTTCCCGGTATTCTCATTCACCCTTTTGAAACGGATATTCGAAAAATCAGATTTATCCAGCATATCCAGATCCAGCTTGGTGGTTTCTGTTGCCGAATAAATTTTTACCGGGATATTCACTAAGCCAAAGCCTATGGCGCCATTCCAGATTGCTTTCATTGTAATTTGATTTCCTAAAAATCTACAATGATTATGCCGTGCGGAATACTTTTGGATGATTGTGGTATCTGTTAACGATTTCATAAGCAGTATTTTGTGATTTGATAAATCAGCCATTATTCATCAGTTTCACTAAACCTTACTGCGATATCATTTATCTTAAATATTCATTTTATCCTGTGTGAATCCACATTTACCTTGAATAATCGATTTTAACTACCTGCAAAGAACCATTTACCTACTGCAAATCCACTTTTACCCTATGCAAATCCAAATTAACCTTGAATAATTGATTTTAACCTACTGCAAAGAGCCATTTACCTACTGCAAATCCACTTTTACCCTATGCAAATCCAAATTAACCTTGAATAATCGATTTTGACCAGCTGCAAAGAACCATTTACCTACTGCAAATCCATTTTAACCCTATGCAAATAAAAATTTACCTTAAATAATCGATTTTAATCTATTGCAAAAACAATATGAAAAGCCTGTTAAAATTTTAACTCAGAAGATTTTTAGTCATCACTCTTAATTTTCTCAATCAAAATAAACTTTGTTTATTCTTAACCTTGAGCACAAAAAGTAATTTTAGTCTAAAAAATCTTAATTCCTTAATGTTAAAATATAGGCGTCATTTAAAGCCCATTCTCAATTTTCTCAATCAAAATAAACTTTGTTTATTCTTAACCTTCATCACAAGAAGTAATTTACTCTAAAAAATCTTAATTCCTTAATGTTAAAAATATAAGCATCATTTAAAGCCCATTCTTAATTTTCTTCATCAAAATAAACTTTGTTTATTCTTAACCTTCATCACAAAAAGTAATTTTAGTCTAAAAAATCTTAATTCCTTAATGTTAAAATATATCCAGTAAATGAATGACTTCCCACCATCTGTTTTTTATATAGAAATAACTTAATTCTAAGTGGTTAAAATTTAGCCTTACACTGAGATCATGTGAAATTATTTTCTATATTTGTTCTACTAAAACAGATGCAAATGTATGTAAAAAATGAAGAGTGCCTTCCGCTAGCGAAGGACTTATACCAAAGTTTCCAAAGAGATTTCAACGATTTCAAGGCCGAAGATCACAATTATACCCCGGCTTATCTCAATCTTTTTAATGCGAAAATAGAAGAAGTAGATCAGAGCGAAGAAAGAGATTCTGTGCTCGTGCAGCAAAAGCAGACTACCCGTGAGCTTTATTTGCTGGGAGATCAGCTCCGGCTTCCGCTCAAAAAACTTCATCTGAGAATACAGCGGGCAAATGTTCCTACCAATCTTGCCGCTGACATTTCTAAGGATATCCGGGCACGGAATTTTGAAGGCGTCGCCAGTAAGATCCAAAGATTGCTGCAGGTTCTGGCAGGTAATATGTCTCAATTACAGGCTGCCGGGATGAAAGATGGGGTCATTTCCATGCTTCAGAGTGCACGGGTAGAGATTGCGGAAAAAGCAGATCGTCAGACTCAGCTAATGAAGGAGGCTTCCGGAAACGGAAACAGTACCCGAAATCTTTACAAAGAGCTGTATGCTTTTATACGGCACATCTGCGAGGATGGAAAACTCATCTATCAGGGCACCCAAAAAGCAGACGAATACACCCTCAAAAAAATGATCGGCCGACTCCATAAAAACCCCGGAAAAGATGACCGTGAAAACCCGGAATCACAAAAATAAGGAAGATGATTACGAAAATTGAAGAGATCAGTGATCGGGAAGAATTCGGAATCGACCTGATTAAATTCCAGGTTTACCTGAAAAAACCTGACGGAACGGAGGTCAGTGAACCGCTGACGGTTTATATGTGGGAAATCAGAAAGTTTATAAACATTTACGCCCCTACAGCGGCAGCCTATGTGAATAAGGTCAGCGAAAGCCTTCGTTGTGAAGGCATAAAAGACGGAAAAATTCTGAAAGTGCTCCATGAAGATGGTTTTCCCATCTATTCTTATGTGGAGAGGTATGTGAAAAGTATTCCTCAGGAAAAGATCAGTAAGCATATTACCTGGGCAGAAAACAGGGAAACCGTTTCGTCCGAAAATTATGCAAAAAAGCCTGATAATTCTCGTGAGTTCAGTATACCATCTTCCGGTCAGAAATTTGCCTACCTGCCAAAGCTTTGGATGAGGTGGTACGGAAAGAAGTGAAAGTTTTTAGCCTGATAAAAAAAACAGGAATAAATAATAAAGGCGGAGAAATTTTCTCCGCCTTTGTTTATGCTTTTAAATTTAATTTAAGTTCAAGCTCATCCAGCTGTTCGTCGGCAATAGCTGCCGGAGCATCGATCATCACATCACGCCCGGAGTTGTTTTTCGGGAATGCGATGTAATCCCGGATCACTTCATTTCCGTCGAGAATCGCTACCAGACGGTCAAACCCGAAGGCCAGTCCACCATGAGGCGGAGCGCCGTATTTGAAGGCATTCATTAAGAAACCAAACTGCGATTCCGCTTCTTCTTTGGTAAAGCCTAAAAGGTCAAACATCTTAGACTGAAGATCTTTATCGAAAATCCTGATGGAACCTCCACCGATCTCGTTTCCGTTCAGTACCATATCGTATGCGTTGGCTCTTGCTTTCCCCGGATCGGTTTCCAGTAAATGAATATCTTCAGGTTTCGGAGACGTGAAAGGGTGGTGCATCGCATGGTAACGGCCGCTTTCTTCATCAAATTCCAGTAACGGGAAGTCAACGACCCAAAGCGGGGCGAATTCGTTTCCTTTTCTTAGTCCCAAACGGTTACCAAGCTCCATTCTTAAAGCAGAAAGCTGGGTTCTTACTTTATTTTCACCGCCTGAAAGAATCAACATTAAATCTCCTTCTTTAGCCCCGAACTTTTCGATGATTTTGGCTAAATCTTCCTCACCGTAAAACTTGTTCACCGAAGAAGTTTTCACCCCATCATTCTGGAATTTTACCCAGACCATTCCGGAAGCCCCGATCTGCGGTCTCTTTACCCAGTCTACCAGTTCATCGATCTGCTTTCTGGTGTAGTCTGCACAGCCTTCCACATTAATTCCAACCACCAGTTCGGCATCATCGAATATTTTAAAGTCTTTTCCTTTTACCAAATCGTTTAATTCCACGAACTCCATTCCGAAACGGATATCCGGTTTGTCGTTTCCGTATTTCTGCATGGCATCGGCGAAAGTCATTCTCGGGAAATCCCCGAACTCCTGTCCGGTGATGTCTTTCAGTAATGTTTTCGTCATGCCTTCAAAAACATTCATGACGTCTTCCTGTTCTACGAAAGCCATTTCGCAATCGATCTGGGTAAATTCCGGTTGTCTGTCGGCTCTCAAATCCTCATCACGGAAACATTTTACGATCTGGAAATATTTATCCATTCCACCTACCATCAGCAATTGCTTGAAGGTTTGCGGAGATTGCGGCAAAGCGTAAAACTGTCCCGGGTTCATTCGGCTTGGCACCACGAAATCTCTTGCCCCTTCCGGAGTAGACTTAATTAATACCGGAGTTTCCACTTCAATGAATCCGTTGTCTGAAAGGTAGTTTCTTACTTTCTGTGCCATTTTGTGACGGAAGATCAGCTTATCTTTTACCGGGTTTCTCCTGATGTCAAGATAGCGGTATTTCATTCTCAGCTCTTCACCACCATCCGTTTCATCTTCAATCGTGAAAGGCGGAAGCTGCGATTCGTTCAGAACTGTTAGCTTCTCAACAAGAATTTCAATTTCTCCCGTCGGAATATTAGGATTTTTGCTTACTCTTTCAATCACTTTTCCGGTCACCTGAATCACGAATTCACGGCCCAGTTTTTTAGCGTTTTCCATCAGTTCGGCGGTAGAACGCTCCTGATCGAAAACCAATTGTGTAATCCCGTAACGATCCCGGAGATCTATCCAGACCATAAATCCTTTATCCCGGATGGTCTGTACCCATCCTGAAAGGGTTACTTCTTCATTAAGATGTTGAAGAGACAATTCTCCGTTGGTGTGCGATCGAAACATATTTATTGGTTTAAAGTTCAAGGTTTAAAGTTCAAGTCGGAACTTTTGAATTTTACGTTGGCAAAGATAAGATTTTTAGAGGTTTTTAAAACAAAAAAAACTTCCCGAAGGAAGTTTAAACTATTTATTTCTAAAAAAATCAAAGAACTAATGTCATTGCAGACTGTTTGTTTTTAACGGCATGATCTTTTGCGGTCTTGCCCTTGCTGTCCTTTATATCTTTTTTGGCTCCGAATTTCATCAGAATTTTTGCAGCGTCCATATTTCCGGATATTGCAGCGTACATCAAAGGCGTTACATCAGTGCAGGATTTGTTTACATCAACCTTATTGACCAGATAATTGAATGTATTTCTTTTATTTTCTTTTACACTCAGAGAAAGCAGATTTATTTTTGTGCCGTTTACGGTATAGCATTTTGAAAAATCTTCCTGATTGAAAACTTTCTGAAAACTTTCCAGATTATCTGTTGTGAAAGCTTTTGATTGTTCCTGGGATAATTCCTGTGCAAATAACCCGTTTGCAAAAATAGAAAGCCCTAATACTAATGTGGCTGTAATTATTTTTTTCATAAAACTTGATTTATCTAAAGAATATACAAATCTAAATATTTCTTTTGAACCATGTTGCTAATTATTAAGCCAACTCATTGCTTTTTCCAAAACTTCGTCTTTATTGTTTTTTATGCCGTCGATGGTAGGTTTCACTTCTATATCCGGAACAATGCCTATTCTCTGCGTTTCTTTTCCGTCGGGATAATAAACGCCCAGTCCGGTAATTTGCGTTGAAACTTTCCCCGGAAGTAAAAAATAGGAGACATTACCGTCGGCACCCGCGGTCTGGGACCCGAAAACTTTTGTGTTGGGTGCTTTTCTGAAAGCCATGGCGTGGTATTCTGCACTGCTCTGCGTTGTTTCATTGATGAGGATCGCAACTTTCCCTTTATAGAAATCTTTGTTGTTGGCACCTACGGTAAGGGCTTTCTGCATGATAAAAATCTCCGGGCGAAATTATTGACGGTACTGTAAATTTTACAAATTTTTCAGGGTGAGGCAACAGGTATTTCCCGAGCTTAAAGACATTGAATTCAGCAGGATACGCTCTGATATCGATGACCAGAGCCTTTGTATTCTTTATTTTTTCAAAAATATCCTGAAAGTCTTTTGATTTTACAGTTCCTAAGTTGATATAAGCGGTTTGCTCGTCAATCATTTTAAAGGCGTCTGCAGGCTTTTGGGTGTAATTTATTCTGTCATAAAGATACGTCTTGAGGGTTGCGGTTTTCTCAGTTCCGTCGGTGAGATATTTTACTTCGACAGACAGGTCATTGGAATTCAGCAGCTGAAAAGACAGGTTTCTTAATTTGGTCGGATAATTCGATGCCGGCAGATATTTAGCATAATCATCGATGATCTTTTCGACGGGTTTATGACTGATTTCCAGAATAACATCCCCGATTTTTAATCCGGTTTCTTTTCCAAGTTTTTCATCGTAATAGTTTTTTACAACGGCTTTGTTTTCTACAAAAACAACTTCCAATGGAAGAATTCGATCTCCGAAAAAGTGGCGTGTTACGGCATTATAAATTCCGGCATGTGAATCGTTGGTGCGGGCCGTAAGCTCAAGGCAGGCAAGATTGTAATCCGTACCGTCTGTGGCGGACAAAAATTTTGGAATGAATTCACCTAAAACCTCTTTCCAGTCCTGTCCGATGGCATACCGGTAAGGAAAATAATACTGAATGATGTTCCAGTAACGATACAGGCTCAGGAGCCGATATCCTGCGTCAGGAGAAATCATGGTCGAGTATGGATTTTCGTTGGTAAACTCAGGATTTCCGGCTTGTAACAATGAGACGTAGTGGTTTTTATTTTTTCTTTCAGCATTTTTTACTTTTAGTAAGAGGCCGGTGAGCTCTTTCGAAAAGCCGGAAGATGAGATCCAGTCGAGATCAGCCTTCATTTTAAGATTCTCAGGTGTGGTGTAGTTTTGTGTTTTAAAATCTCCGAATCCTTTGATCCAGTTTGTTAGTATTTTGTCATATTGCTCATAAGGAGCATCAGACAATTCAGGAATAATTTTGAAAAGCTCGCTGTCCCAGTTGTATTTCCCGGAAGCAATATTGGGGTGGTAGTACTTCAGAAATCCCCAGATCAACCCGAGTTGCTGCAGCTTTTTGTGATCGATTTTGTTTAATAATTCTACTGAAATTTTGGAACCGTTATCGAATTCTGTTTCAGATATCGTCTGGGCGAAAGAGAGTATCGTACAAAAAGTTAGAAGTATAAGGATGTATTTTTTCATGCTTTAAATTAGTTTTTTACATATTCAAGAATATCTCCTGGCTGGCAGTCCAGGGCTTTGCAGATGGCTTCCAGGGTGGAAAGTTTTACGGCTTTTGCTTTTCCTGTCTTCAGAATGGAAAGGTTGGCCTGGGTGATTCCAATTTTCTCGGCGAGTTCCTGCGACTGCATTTTGCGTCTGGCAAGCATCACGTCTACGTTGATTATTATGGGCATACTTTAAATTGTTAAATCTACTTGTTCCTGAAGTTCCAGGCCTTTTTTAAAGAATTCTACGATAAACAGTACCAAAGCGCCAAAAAACAGGAACATAATGACCGAAGACATTGCGGTAAATATGGTTTTTATACTGAAAGGAATGGTCGCTAAGGTTACGACAGCGTACAGAATATTGATCCATCCGAATCTTTTGAGCCATGCCAAAGCGTGGGCATTGAAAACATTATCCTTGCTGATTTCCCTTAGGAATTTGTAGCTCGCATAGCAAAAAAGAGTAATAAAAACGGAATTGCAGATAAAATTCAAAACACTGAATGTATTGAATAATCCGGTAAGAAGGTTATGGTCTGTAAAGGGAACGAAAATTTTAAACTTCATCATATCAGATAATGGCTGTGTCCATTCATTTTTTGTCCAACCTACATCGGTGCCTATGATAAAGAAGTCTGAGAGAAAAGTGTTTCCTGTCTTAAAATTGTAAACGAGGACTGATAATCCGATAATTTCATACACACATTGTAAAGCAAAGAGAATAAACAACACCAGTACGAGATAACTGATGTATTGGGATAGTGAATTTTTTCCGATGATTTTCATTGATTGTTTATTTTGATTATTGCAAATCTATAATAAATTATCGTAAAACAATAATTTATTATTAAAATTTAATTTGAAATATTTTCAGAAGCTTCCACGGGTAACCGAAGATTATAATAATTTTAACAGCCTCAATCTTTGATTTTAAAACTGTATTCTTTAATTTCGTACAACAACTAAATTATATTACTATGGGAAAAGGAGACAAAAAATCCAAAAGAGGAAAGATCAACAATGGCAGTTATGGTAAGAGAAGACCAAGAAAATCTTCAAAAACAGTTGCTGCTTCAGAAGAAAAAGCCAAAGGCTAAAAATAAAAGACCGGAAATTTCTTCCGGTCTTTTATTTTAAACAAAAAAGTTCAGATTTATTTTCCAAAGAGATTCCCGAGAATACTTCCCAGTCCGTCATTCTTTTTATTTTGGATGTCATTATTTCCTAAAACACTGCCGATGATATCATTGAGTGGATTTGATGAAGAACCTGAGTTTCCGTTTCCCAGGATATTTCCGATCACATCATTCAGTGGGTTGGACTGCTGGTTTTTAGCCTGATCCGATGCATTGCCCAAAATTCCGTCTAATAAACCACCTAGACCACCTGCGCCCACATTATTCTGTTGTTTTTCTTTACCGATATATCCCATGATAATAGGAGCCAGCATCGATAAAACAGGGCCGATCTTATCAATGGAAACCCCCGTTTTCTGGGACAGCTGATTTTCTACATTGTTCTTCTCTCCGCCAAATATATGGGTGAGGATAGAATTTCCTTCGGATTGCCTTGCTTCAGCCTGATTAACATCATTGAGAATGCTGCCGTCATGATCTTTGTCCAGGGCTGCATTTAAGGATTCAGCTTCCTGCGTATCCTGCGATTTTTTCCTGAGATAAGAGATGATCAGCGGTGCGGCGACCGCCAATAAAGCAATGATCTGATTTCTGTCGATCCCGAATTTGCTTTCGGCACGTTCTGCTACCTGATTGCCGGTATTTCCTGTTAGTAAATCAATTAAACTCATAGCTTGCCAATTTTGTTTTAAATTAAACAAAAATCAGCAAAAAAGGTACCGTAAAAGTAGCCTGTCACACGACTGGTTTTATTAAAATTTACGGATCTCTTCTTCCGTATAGCCTTTTTCCTTGAGCTTTTGAATGTATATATTAGCGCTGTACGTCATCCAGTTAACAGGTTCGGGAGCTGTTTTTTTATCGATTACAAATTCCAGGATTCCTTTATTGTCATTCATCCAGGGGAGCATGTAATACCGTAAGCCTCCTTTATAGCTTTTAAAATCATCAAAAGTTTTTCCCTGAGGCGTAAGCTTGGCCACGCTGAACGATAAATAATAGAAAGCCGGGATCAGCAGGCAGATCCAGGAAAGTTTTTTTAAATAAATATATTTGCCAGATGTAAGTCCATATCCAATGGCTAAGGCAAAAATTATATTAAAAGGCAAAAAGAAAATATAATTATCCGATACCGCATAAAATGTAGCAAAACCGTAGATGAGAACGGAGGCCAGGAAGAATACATTGAACATCTTTCTGTTTTCCCTGTACAGCATGATCATTCCTATGATTCCAACGATGATAAAAACGGTAAAATTGTATAATAGGTATACCACGGATTTTCCGAGGTCAATAACATACTGTGAAAATGGTTTTTTGAATGAGTCTTCAACCCAGTGTCCCTGGTTGCTGGTAAAAGGAGAAGACAGCGGATATCCCTGTACGTAATTAACAATAAATAAAAGTGAAAAAATAATTGAAAAAGAGATCAGTGAATATACTGCAACAGCCTTTTCAGATCTGAAATAGAACAGGAATAAAAGATAAGCCGGAATGAGCAGGAAATTCTGAATGTGCAGCCAGATGCTGATCCCCAGAAAAACTCCCGCTAAAACGATATAAGCTTTCTTTTTTTCTAATACAAAAGTGTTGATGATGCATAAATAAAACAGGGTAAGCCAAAAGGCATTATACGTATACACCTCAATGATCTCGGCATTTTTCCAGAAGGTAAAGCTGAATCCGAAAACAATCGCCCCTACAATAGCAGCCCAGTTTATTTTTGTTAAATTCCTGATTGTCATATAAACAAATGTAACGGCAAAAGCAGCTGAAAATAATACCAGAAACCTGTTGGATTCGATAGAGCCTAATCCTGTTATCTTATTGATCAGAATAGCGGTATTGCCGTACAAAATGTGGGAAGTGGAACTGGCGACCGTTTCAAAAGTGTCCAATTCGGTAGTGAGGGCAAACCCGACACAATCGGCGAAAGGAATTTTAGAAAAGCTCCCGGCATAATAAATCAGTAAAAATGTAATAAACAATAAACCGGCGGTAAAATATTTATTCATTTCTTAATTCTTCAGGATAGGAACATTCGAACATGCTTCACCGAACATCAGCGACTTTACAATAGGCTGCAATTGCTCTACCAGTTCGATATAAGCATTTTCAGGAATTTCTTTGTCGGAACAGCCTTTTACCAAAACTCTTTTGCCGCGCATTTCCTCAAAATCATAATTCTTTACCGCATTGTGCATCAAAATGACTTCAAGATCTTCACGGTTCCCGAAAACTATTTTTTTAGTGACCCCGGTGAGTTTGGCCGTAATTAAAAAATAAGCCCACAACGGAACAATGGCATCTGCGGAATTATAAACATATACAAAGGCGTCACGATATTCTTCAGGATCTATAGCGGCTACTTTTTCGCGGAAATCTTTTTCCTTTAAAATCATTTCCATAAAAAGAAAATCTTTCAGGTCGATTCCTTTTCTGATGCCTTTCGGAACAAGATCGGTAAGATCAAAATTGATGAGGCCGCTCTCTGCAACTTTATTTCGGATTTCAAATTCTTCTGACATTTTTTATCATTATCTTTGGACAAATTTACAAATTTAAGATGTTATATGTCTTAATTTGTTCTCTATCCATGTCATAGAAACCTCCCATAACTTCTGTTGCTACAAGAGAAATTCGGAAGGAGGTTGATGTCGGCAGTTAAGAAAATAAAAGATTTCAGCATAAATGAAGTATTATATCATTGCCGGAGAAGCTTCCGGAGATTTGCACGGGAGTAATTTAATGAAAGCTTTAAAACAGAAGGACCCGGATGCCGACTTCAGGTTTTGGGGTGGCGATCTGATGGCCGGACAGGGCGGAATACTGGTGAAACATTACCGGGATCTCGCATTCATGGGATTCCTGGAGGTGGCGATGAACCTGAGGACCATTCTGAATAATATTAAATTCTGTAAGGAAGATATCAAAAATCACAGGCCGGACGTTCTGATCCTGGTAGATTATCCCGGGTTTAACTTAAGAATTGCAAAGTTTGCCAAAGAACAGGGAATCAAGGTGGTTTACTATATTTCACCCCAGCTTTGGGCCTGGAAAGAAGGAAGGGTAGAGATCATTAAAAAATATGTTGACGAAATGATGGTTATCCTTCCTTTTGAGGAAGATTTTTATAAAAAACATGGCGTCCATTCTCATTTTGTCGGCCATCCTTTGCTGGATGCCATTTCAGATTTAAAAGAATTAAGCATTGATACATTTAAAAAGGAGAACGGGTTGAATGATAAAGAAATCATAGCACTGCTGCCGGGATCACGAAAACAGGAAGTGGAGAAAATGCTCGAAATAATGCTCTCTGTAAGGCCTTATTTTCAGGAATATCAGTTTGTTATTGCCGGCGCTCCCAGTCTTCCTAAAGAATTTTATGAAAATTATGTAGACGACAATGTTCACTTTGTTTCCAATAAAACCTATGATCTGCTGAGGTGTTCAAAGGCTGCACTGGTAACTTCGGGAACGGCCACTTTAGAAACCGCTTTATTGAATGTGCCGGAAGTCGTTTGCTACCGTGGGAGTAAAATTTCTTATGCCATCGCAAAACGGCTGGTTAAAAATATAAAATACATTTCGCTGGTCAATCTTATTATGGATCGTGAAGTGGTAAAGGAGTTGATTCAGAATGATTTAAATACAAATAACCTCGTTGAAGAACTTAGAAAAGTATTGCAAACAGAAAAACGGTTTGAAGTGTTAAAAGACTATGAACTTCTGAGGCAAAAACTCGGCGGCGAAGGAGCCAGCAAAAATGCAGCGGATATCATTGTGAAGATTTAAATTTTTAAATAAATTATTAAAATCGCGGGAAATTTTTCTGCGATTTTTCTTTTCTGTGGCGAATGTCCGGCTTGTTTTAAAGTTTTTCGATATTGATGAGGGATTTTCCTTTGAAATAAATATTTTTGGAAAAAGCACAAATTTTGAACAGGCAGCCACTTCTTATTCTCGTTATTTCCCTGATTCTAGGAATTTTCTTCCAGGATAGATTTTTATTAAAAGAAGCAAGCATTTATTGGGTTATTACCCTTTCTCTTATCGTTTTCCTTTCGGGGTTTTTGAAGAGCTACTTTTTATATAAAATACGATCTTATCTGCTGTGTATCATGTTTTTTGGGATTGGTGTCGTTTTACATTCTTTCACTTTTCATGATAACAATGTTTCTGTTTCAGGAAGGAAGACCATTGTTTTCAAAATTTCTAAAAAATTAAATTCTAATGAGAAAAACACAAAATACGAAGCGGTAATCCGACTGGATCGGGAAAATATGAATGCTATTTTATACATTCCCAAAAGTGAGAAAGAATTAGATTTTATCCATTATTACAGAAACCATGCTTATCTGGCCCTTCCGAAAGTTCCGGAACATGATTTTCAGTTTAATTATTCGAAATACCTGAAGCGTAAAAATATTGATTATCAGTGTTATATTGGAGGCCATATCTCCTGTGCTGAAAGAAACGATTTAAGTATTGGTGAGAAATTTTCTCAGCAAAGACTGGAGGTTCTTCAAAAGATTGACCGCACGGGAATATCTTCAAGATCAAAAGAATTTCTGAAGGGAATTATCCTTGCGGACCGTACGGAAATTGATGCAGAGACAGTTCAGGATTTCAGCAGATCCGGATTGGTGCATTTTCTGGCGATTTCGGGAACACATATCGTTGTTATTTTCGGATTGTTCTATTTTTTGCTGCTGAGGGTTTTTCCATTAAAATACAGAAAATATGCAATTATTTTAAGTTTGATTTTTATCTGGCTTTTTACTGTTTTTATCGGCTTTGGAAGTTCTGTAGTACGCTCCAGCATTATGTTGACGGTTTATTTCATATATGTTCTGCTCCAGAGAAAAACGGATGTTCTGCATGCGTTGGCATTGTCGGCGTTCATTATTTTAGTACTTGATACTCAACAGGTTTTCGACGTCGGCTTCCAACTGAGTTTTCTCGCCGTATTGGGCATATATTGGCTGAATCAGCCTATTTTGTGCTATTTTCCCAAGCAGGACAATAGGTTGAAAAAAGTCATTTTTAATACCATTTCCATTTCTATTTCGGCTCAATTGGCGACATTACCACTGGTTTTGTATTATTTTCACCAGTTTTCGTTTATTTCGATTGTCGCCAACTTTTTTATTGTTCCGTTTTCGGAAGTTATCATCATTTTTTCTTTCTTAATGACTGCATTAATTGCTTTTAACTGTGATTTTAAATTACTGAATCATTTATACGAATTCACTATTGAAATTTTACTTAAAGTCATTCACTGGTTTGCTGATTTTAATGCCCTGTTTTTCGAAAATATTCCCATGAGTCTATCAGAAGTTTTCTGTCTGTTTATAATTTTTTCCTTGTTAAGGGCCGTCATTTTAAAGGGAAATCTTAAAAATTTTACGCGGCTAAGCATGGCTTTTTGTGCTTTTTTGATATTAAGGTCATCGTTAGATTTTTACGAAAGCCGTCAGACTGAAATTCTCTTTCATGATTTCTCAAAAAAGAAAATCGTTTCTGTGAAAAAAAGTAATTCTGTCTGTTTCTGGATTGATGAAAATTCAGATAAATCTAAAATTTCAAAATTTATTATTAATCCTTACTGTGCTTCAAGGCGCATAAAAAATGTCGAAGTGCGTACATTGCCTTCTGACGTTCAGAAAGTGGCCTGTGATCACAGAATTTATGAGATGAAATAATTCTGCTGTTTTTATGTTTTTCCTTTATTTATAATATTTTAAGCCTTATTTAGAAAGATTACAAACTGGCTATATGTGAGATTTCTCACTTTTTGATGTTGTTAACATTTCTTAATTTTGTGGAAAATCAAATTTAAACTTATATGGCAGGTTTAACGAGTTCTACGATAGGTAGAAAATATGCTATGGCATTGTCGGCGATCTTTTTGCTGATCTTTCTGGTGATGCACCTTTCTGTAAACCTTTTGTCGGTTTTTGGTGAGGATGCGTACAATAATGCTTCGCAGTTTATGGGGTATAATCCTCTTATTCAATTTGTAATGCAGCCGGTTCTGATATTTGCTGTGGTTTTCCATTTCGTCATGGGATTTGTTTTGGAAATTAAAAACCAAAAAGCACGTCCTGTGAAATACGAGTCAAATAATCCTTCTCACAATTCTACCTGGATGTCAAGAAATATGATCATTTCAGGTGCTGTGGTTCTGGCATTTATTTTTCTCCACATGTACGATTTCTGGTTTCATGAGATGAACTACAAGTACGTAGACGGATTGCCGATCGAAGAATCACGTTTCTGGGGAGATCTTCATGCAAAATTTGCAGACGCATGGAGGGTAATCATATACATTATCTCTTTTATCTTACTGGGACTGCATTTGGCGCATGGTTTCCAGTCTTCGTTCCAGTCTATCGGGGCAAGACATCCTAAATATACTCCTGTGATCATGGCTTTGGGAAAATGGTACTCCATCCTGATTCCTGCAGGATTTATTTTTATCGCAATTTATCACTTTGTAACTCAATAATATCAATATACTAATATGAGTAAATTAGATTCAAAAATTCCGGCGGGTCCTTTAAAGGATAAGTGGAAAAATCATAAAGACCATATGAACCTTGTTGCCCCAAACAACAGAGACAAGATTGATATTATTGTTGTGGGAACAGGTCTGGCAGGAGGTTCTGCTGCGGCTACTTTAGCAGAGCAGGGCTATAATGTAAAAGCATTCTGCTATCAGGATTCTCCGAGAAGAGCACACTCTATTGCGGCTCAGGGAGGTATCAACGCGGCTAAAAATTATCAGGGAGACGGAGATTCTACGTATAGATTATTCTACGATACCATTAAAGGAGGTGATTATAGAGCCAGAGAGGCAAATGTTTACCGATTAGCTGAGGTTTCCGCTAATATTATCGACCAGTGTGTTGCTCAGGGTGTTCCTTTCGGACGTGAATATGGAGGTCAGCTTGATAACCGTTCGTTTGGTGGTGTTCAGGTAAAAAGAACATTCTATGCAAAAGGACAAACCGGTCAGCAGTTATTATTAGGAGCATATTCTGCCATGAGCCGCCAGATCGGTAAAGGGAGAATCAAAATGTACAACCGTCACGAAATGATGGACCTTGTGATCGTTGATGGAAAAGCAAGAGGAATTATCGCAAGAAACCTTGTAACCGGTGAGATCGAGAGACATTCGGCTCACGCGGTGGTTATTGCTTCAGGAGGTTACGGAAACGTATATTTCCTTTCTACGAATGCAATGGGATCTAACGTTTCTGCAGCTTGGAAAATCCACAAAAAAGGAGCGTATTTCGCAAACCCTTGTTATGTACAGATTCACCCGACATGTATTCCGGTTCACGGAACACAGCAGTCTAAACTTACTTTGATGTCTGAATCTTTAAGAAACTCAGGAAGAATCTGGGTTCCTAAAAAAATTGAAGATTCAGTTGCCATCAGAGAAGGAAAATTAAGACCTGAAAATATTAAAGAAGAAGATAGGGATTATTATCTGGAAAGAAGATATCCGGCATTCGGTAACCTTGTACCAAGAGACGTAGCTTCAAGAGCTGCTAAAGAAAGATGCGACGCTGGTTACGGAATCGAAAATAATGATACCCAGGAAGGTGTTTACCTTGATTTCTCTACGGAGATCATGAAAAAAGGTAGGGAAGCCGCTATCGAAAAACATATTCACAACCCCACGGAACAGCAGATTTATGATCTGGGTAAAAGCTGGGTAGAAGAGAAATACGGTAACTTATTCGTGATGTATGAAAAAATTACCGCAGACGATCCTTATAAGACACCGATGAAAATTTATCCTGCCGTTCACTACACCATGGGTGGTGTTTGGGTTGATTATAATCTGCAATCTACCATTCCGGGATGTTTCGTAATAGGGGAGGCTAATTTCTCCGACCACGGAGCCAACCGACTGGGAGCTTCTGCTTTGATGCAGGGACTTGCAGACGGATATTTTGTACTTCCGTACACTATTGCGGATTATTTGTCTGCAGATATCAGAACGGGAGCCATTCCTACTGCAGCGCCGGCATTCGACGAAGCGGAAAAAGGAATTAAAGAAAAAATAGATTTCTTCCTTAATAATAAAGGAACTCATTCCGTTGACCACTTCCACAAAAAGTTAGGAAACATCATGTGGAATAAAGTAGGGATGGGAAGAACTCCTGAAGGATTAAGAGAAGCCATCAGAGAGATCGAAGAAGTAAGAAATGATTTCTGGAAAAACGTAAAAGTTCCGGGAGATAATGACGGAATGAATACCGAGCTTGAAAAAGCATTCAGAGTAGCAGACTTCTTAGAGCTTGGACAATTGATGGCCATTGACGCACTTCATAGAAACGAATCTTGTGGAGGTCATTTCCGTGAAGATCATGCTACGAAAGACGGAGAAGCGGAAAGAGATGACATCAATTACAAATATGTTGGAGCTTGGGAATATCAGGGAGACGATATCAATACAGAAGTATTGCACAAAGAAGAGCTGATCTATGATAATATTGAAGTTAAAACAAGAAGTTACAAATAACGCATATGGAGAGTTTAAAAAAAGTACTTCTGTTTTTTGTAATCTTCTCAGGATTTTCTGGAGTTTTTGCACAAAAAGTAACTACTCAGGCTATTGATAAGCCTTCCGAAGGTAAATCTTTGGTGTATATCCTTAAAACCGGAGCGGGTATGCTGCTTAACTTCAGGGTTTATGATAAAGATAAATTTTTGGGAGCTATACCAAGCGGAAAATACTTAGTTTACGAATGTGACCCGGGTGAGCATGTCTTCTGGGCAACATCAGAAAATAGAGATTATATTGAAGCCAATCTGGAACCTAACGCAGTATACGTTATTAATGCGGTAGGGGAAATGGGTGCTTTTATCGCAAGCGTTAACCTTAGACCTCTGAACCCTGCAGAGTTCAGAGATAGAAAGCTTTTTTATCAGATCGTGAAAAATAATACAAAAATACTGTATCAGCCTTCACAGGATGACAAATCTGAAAATATTGCGAAAGCAATGGAAAAGTACCAGGACCTGAAAAGCAGAAATTCTAATAAAATTGCAGTTTTAAGTTCAGATATGAAATTTGAAAATGCAGACAAACCAACAAAATAATCTCCAACCTATAAATATACAATTATGAGTGCTAAAAAAGGATTACATCTTACGCTGAAAATTTGGAGACAAAAAAATAATAAATCTAAAGGTCAGTTTGAGACTTATAAAATATCGGATGTTTCTACAGATTCCTCATTCCTTGAAATGTTGGACATCCTGAACGAAAATCTTATCAACGACGGAAAAGAGCCTATTGCTTTCGACCATGACTGTCGTGAGGGCATTTGCGGAATGTGTTCCCTCTACATCAACGGTAGAGCGCACGGACCGGATACAGGAATTACAACCTGTCAGCTTCACATGAGAATGTTCAAAGACGGTGAAACCATCGTTATTGAGCCGTGGAGAAGTGCTGCATTCCCTGTGATCAAAGACTTAATGGTAGACCGAAGCGCATTCGACAGGGTAATGGCTGCCGGAGGTTTCATTTCGGTAAATACTTCAGGAAATACTCTGGATGCCAACGCCATTCCGGTTCCTAAAGAGGATGCCGACAAAGCTATGGATGCTGCTGCATGTATCGGTTGTGGTGCATGTGTGGCTACTTGTAAAAACGGATCTGCGATGCTTTTCGTTGGTGCAAAGGTGTCTCAATACGCGCTTTTACCACAGGGTAGAATCGAAGCAAAAAGAAGAGTTCTTAACATGGTGAAAGCGATGGATGAAGAAGGATTCGGAAACTGCTCAAACACCGGCGCCTGCGAAGTGGAATGTCCGAAAGGGATTTCTCTCGAGAACATCGCAAGAATGAATAGAGAATATATGTCGGCATTTGTTGACAGAGGGTAGAAATTACCTGTTACATCATAAAAAAAATCGTCTCCTCTAAGGATGGCGATTTTTTTTTGCGATAAAATTTTGCAATTTGTTTTTTACAATTGATTATTTTTTTTTGGTGCTTTAAAAAAATCGGTCATTTCATTGGGAGATAAGGAGAAGTAATTCAGGATCTGAATAAAGTATGGCAATGTTATTTTTTCAGTCCCATTTTCTATTTTTGAAACTTTGCTCTGGGTAATGCCTAAGTCGATTGCTAATGTTTGCTGGGAAATTCCTCTCGTTTCACGTAATTTTCTTAATTTAAAACCTAAGTCTTTGTCTGTCATTTTATTTCATTCCTTTGTGTAAAACAAAATTAAAAATTTATTTTAATTTCAAAAAGATCTTTTCTGTTTATGATACGAATATTCTAAAATAGAATAGGATGTTTGAAAAAATCTATACAAATTTGTTCGAGGTTTCTAAAGTGGAAGCCATAAACAAAAAATTATAAATGTTATGAAAAAATTAAATGTTTCGCAAATGGAAAATTTGCAGGGAGGTAATGAAACCTCTAAAATATCTCCAGAATGTCTGGCTTCTATGGGTTTGTCAGCTGTTGCCGGAGGGATGATCGCTGGGCCATGGGGATACGCAATAGGTGCTGCGAGTGCTTATATTTGGAATCCAAAATGTAAATAAAGTAAGAGCCATATTTATGATTAAAACAATTGATGAAATCTTACAAAAGATAAGTTTAAAGTATAATTTGAAGTTTTCGTATAAAAATTCTAATTATCAACTTGAGAGTTCAATCTTTTTTATTAAACTCAAACTTGATGGCGATAAATTATCATATTGGATTAATCATAGGTATGGACTTATTTCTTATCTTTTTACGAAAAGTAAAATTGAAAAAATAATTATTGACTTAAAAACATTAACTTCAGAAAATAGAATCACTTTAAATCAAGTGGTTCTTAATAAATAAATTAGTGATAAATTCTTTAAGAATGTGTTGTATTGTCACCTGTATTTTAATTTACGATTTGTGGTAGACTTTTAACAGTAAACGGATTAACAATATTTTATAATTTACAATGATTGAATATGTTTCTTGTTTACAAAGAAATATCATTAATACAATTATAAATAATAAAAGTGAAATCTATTTGATTGCTGAAAATTATTTTTAATTGAAAATAGAAAGGTTTTTAAGTTTTTCTCTTTTTAAAACACTTATGAAAAAAGAACTAAAAATATTTGTAGATCTAAGCATTATTATCGGTATTTTTTTTAGTATATTGACGTTTCTTGCTTTTAATAGAAATTGGATAGATTCCGAAAGTCAAAGAGTTACACTTATTATGGGTATACTTACGGCTGTTTTTATAGGAGTTTCGTTATTACCAAAATGTAGAGGTTTATTCATTTTTGTTATATCTCTTATTTTTGTTTCTTTCACGTACATTTTTTTTAAGTAGCAGAACTCCTTCTGCGTTATATTGATGAAAAATTTTCTACTTTTCATAGGCATTGTTTTATGTTATTTAGTGTTAGCATATTTAGACAAAACCTATATTTCTACTGATTCGAAAATAATAGACTTCCTCACCAAAGATTATCCAAATGCCGTTGTTCAAAATTATATGGATAGCCAGAAAAGATGGTGGTGGCTTGGATATTCAATAATTCCTGCGCTTGTTGGAATCAAAGTATTATTAGTTGCTTTCTGTCTTAATTTTCTAAAATTATTTGATCTCTCGAAAATAGATCAGGTAAAATTTAGTGATTTTGTTTTTTTAGCGCTTCTTGCAGAATCTGTTTTTATAATCGCAGGCTTTTATAAACTTACTTACTTCTATTGGATCAATACAAACTATACAATTGAAGATGTACAGACATACTATCCATTATCACTATTGAATTTTAAAGAAAACATTTCTACCGAGAAATGGTTAGCTTATCCTTTGCAATTACTCAATATTTTCGAATTGTTTTACTGGGTTCTTATTGCTTGGGGTGTACGAGAGTTTTTAGAAGAGAAAATTAGCTATTTAAAGTCATTTGGTTTGGTCGCCGTAACTTACGGTATAGGCTTATTATTTTGGACAGCAACAGTATGTTTTTTAATACTTAATGCACAGTATTAATGAAAAATAAAAGTTTAAAGATATTTGCAATCCTTATTCCTTTCTTTGTGATAGGAATACTTGTTTATTTGTTTTTTAATTTTCAACAGAAAAAAGAAAAAATCAAACAGTTAGAGAATATTCCTTCATTTAGTCTAAAAACAATTAATGGAAGTTATATTAAATCTCAAAATTTAAAGAACAAAAATAACAAAGTCATTATTTATTTCAGCCCGGATTGTCAGTTTTGTCAGTCAGAAGCAGAAGAGCTTAGTGCAATGTATAGGGATTATAAAAATACAGAATGGATTTGGATTGCCAGTGAACCTTTGGAACAGATAAAAACTTTTGCAGAAAAGTATAAATTACACAATTACCAAAATATTCATTGGTGCTATGATGATAAAGCAAATTTTTACAGAAGATTTCAAATGAAAAGCGTCCCCTATTTTTTGGTATATGATGAGAATAATCATCTTATCAACAAAAAAGCAGGAGCCATCAAGCTTCCAAAATTATTAGAAAATACCAATGAAAAATATTAGAAGAACCTTTTCTCTTCAAAAAGATCATACAGATTGTGGAGTAGGATGTCTGCAGTCTTTGGTAAGATATTATGGTGGGGATATTTCTTTAGAAATATTAAGAGAGAAAAGCGGAACGAGCAAAACAGGTACTACACTTTTAGGTTTGTATCAATGTGCTATGGAAATCGGTTTCGATGCGGAGGGCTGTGAAGCGGATATAGATGCATTAATTGAACATAATCAACCTGTAATTTTACATGTAACATTAGAAAATAAATACGAGCATTATGTTGTCTTTTATTGTAGAGATTCTTTTAGAGATAATCAATTTCTTATCGGAGATCCTGCCAAAGGATTAGAATATTGGAGTGCAGAGCAATTGCAGGAAGTTTGGATTTCTAGAACCTGTTTAACGTTATTCCCGAATGAAGGCTTTGAGAAAAAAGAAATCCATGTCTCAAAAAAGGAAAAATGGTTTTTTAATCTTATAAGAGAAGACAAGGAATCCATTTACATTATTATCCTTTTAGGTATAGTTACTACTTTATTGGGTATGGCAATGTCTATTTTTTCACAAAAATTAATAGATGATATTTTACCTAAAAGAAAAATTAGCATTCTTTTTTTAAGTATTGGTTTTTTGTGCTTTCTTTTGATTGCCAGAGTTATTATTCAGTCATTAAGAGACTTTTATATTATAAGACAAAGTAAAGATTTTAACCAGAGAGTTAATCAGTCTTTTTTTAGTTCTTTGCTATATCTTCCCAAAAATTTTTTCGACACAAGGAAAATAGGGGACTTTATTGCAAGGCTAAATGATACACAAAGAATACAAACTGTAATCAAACATTTATTAACAAATACGACTATAGACATCATCAGCGTTTTTATTTCTATAGGTTTTCTTTTTTATTTTTCTTGGAAACTCGCTTTGCTTTGTTTACTGGTTTCTCCCATTGTTTTTTATATTATTTTTAAGTTTAATAAAAAAATTATTGGGGCGCAGAAAGAAGTAATGCATCATTATGGTATTAACGAAGCAAATTATATAGATATTATCAGAGGCATAGCTGTTATAAAAGGTTTGGGGAAACAAGATTTATTTCTGCGGCAAGAGACTTTAGTTTTCGAAAACTTCCAAGACAAAATATTTAACCTTGGGAAAATAAATATTAAAATTACCCTATACTCCGGTTTGACCTTGGTTTTTTTTCTTATTGTAATATTAGGTTTTTCATCTTATAATGTTTTGAATAAACAAATTAAAGTAGGTGAGCTTATGGCTATTATAGGAATTGCAGGGTCTCTGCTTGGTGCCATAACAAACTTAGCTTTGATGAGCATACCAATACAAGAAGCAAAGATTGCTTTTGACAGAATGTTTGAATACTCATCATTGCCAAAAGAAAAATTGGATGGGATAGAAGTTGATCATATTAACGGAATAGAAATTCAAAAATTAGATTTTAGATTTAAAGGTCGTAGCAAATTATTGGAAAATATTAATCTAACATTAAAGAAAGGTGAAATTACATGTATATTAGGAGAAAGTGGATGTGGCAAAACAACTTTTGCTGAAATCCTTCAAAAAAATTTTGAACCTGAAAATGGTACAATTATAGTAAATAATCAAATATTATTTCAAAATATTTCCAATGAAAATTGGAGAAGTAAGATCTCCATCGTTCCACAAGAGGTAAAGTTGTTTAATGGAACTGTTTTACAAAATATTGTTTTAAATGATGATGTTGACAGAGCCAGATTTCAAGATTTGATAAATTTAGGTTTTCAAACATTTATAAATAGTCTTCCACAGGGGTTAATGACGATTGTTGGTGAAGAAGGAATAAATTTATCCGGAGGGCAAAAACAGCTACTTGGTTGGATGAGAGCACTCTATCATCAACCTGAATTTTTGATACTTGATGAACCTGTATCTTCTTTGGATATAGAAAACAGGGATTTTATTTACACAGTAATTAATCAAATTCATAGGGACAAAATCATTTTAATTATTAGTCATAATCTGGAGAAATTAGAAGTGATTTCTCGTCAGATATTTTGCTTAAAAGATAAGACATTAAGTAAACGATAGATTAATTTTTCTTTTAGTTAAATCTTTCATAAAATACTTTCAAATATTATATTTAGTTGAGATGAAAAACTTATTTTTGCGTAATTATAAAATTTAAAATGAGAAAATATCTTTTATTGTTTATCATCGCTGTTTTTGCGATGTCCTGCTCTAAAAAAGTAGAAGTAAAAGGAAAAATTAGCGGCGGTTCTCCACTGGAGAGAATCGAATTTATTGAGGCGTCGGGAGTAGCTACCTTGCCATTGATTAATATCGGGATTAATAAAGACGGAACCTTTGCCGGAAGCTTCGACGCTCCTAAGAGCGGAATGTATGTGATGTCATACGGAGGAAAGCAAAACCTTATATATCTGAAGGGAGGCCAAAAGCTTGAAATTTCAGGAAACGGAATGACTTTCCCTTCTGAATTTACCATTACGGGTGATGCAAAAAACAACAATGACTTCCTTAACGCTACCCAAAAATATCTTGCGACCTACGCTCAGAAGGTAAATATGGGTGAGCTTATTGCAAAAGATGAAAAGACTTTCTTAAAAGGAATGGAAAAAGTTGAGGCCGATATCAATAAAAATATCGAAGAAAACGTAAAGAAATTCAATCCTGATAATGAGCTTGTACAGTGGAAAAAGAACGATTTATCAAGTACTTTGCTTACTATTCTTAATCAATATGAGATGAGTCATAATCAGATGGGGAATAATCCGTCTTTCAAAGTGACCAAAGCTTTCACAGATTACGAGAATAAACTGCAGGAGAATAAAGATGTGATGGTAAAGGAAAACCCTTACTACAGACAATATCTTTTAGGAAAAATGAGTCCTGATTTCCAGAAATATGCACAGGCAAACAGTGCAGGAAAAACTGATATTACCACTTCAGAATTATTTACTGAATATTTAAAGAAAAATCAGAAAGACCTTTCACAGACTGCGAAGGATTATTTACTGGCATTTGTAATGGCTCAGTCTGATATTCATCCGGGAAGTCCTGAGAAAACGATTGAAAAAATCAAAAAAATTATTGATACTGATATTAAAGATGCTACCATTAAAGAAGATCTGAAGAAAATCCAGTTTGCGATCAACGGTTTCAAAATCGGTGAGCAGGCTCCGGAAGCATCCTTGATTAAAGCTGACGGAAAATCATACAGCCTTTCCACAAACAAAGGGAAACCATACATGATGATGTTCTATGCATCGTGGAATCCTTATATTGGTGAGGCAACCATTCCTGTTTTAAAAGAAGTGGTGAATTTCTACAAATCGAAAATGAACTTTGTTTATGTCAATGTTGACGATACGAAAGATCAGTTTGTAAAAACAAGCAGCTCTTTAATGAAAGGAGTTACAGGAACGAATGTATATGGTGAAGGAGGATTGAATTCTGACATTGCCAAAAAATATGGAATTTACGGTTTCAAGTTACCGTGCTTCGTTATTGTTGATAAAGACGGTAAAATCGCCAGCAAGCCATTCTTCAATCTTGGAGATCCCGAATTGGTAACTGTTTTGGATAAGCAGACCGGGCTTTCTGCTCCAAAAGTAAATCCAAACGTCCAATTGCAGCCGGGATCGGGAATAGACCCAGCAGCGGCCGGACAACAAGTACCGCAGGAACAGGTAAATCCGCAGCCGGCTCAGACAAAATAATTTAAATTGAGTACATATAAAACCTTGTCTTCGGATAAGGTTTTTTTTATTGTATTTTTGCAGACTGAAACATTAGATCTCAGTCAAAGTTTTAGAAATTAAACAGAAAAAATTCTTAATGGGAAAGAGAAATAAGAAAAATATTATTCTTGAAAATATTAAACTCTTAAATGCCGGCGCAAAAGGAGTTGCCATCGGTAGAACGGAAGAAGGAAAAACGGTATTGGTGACAGGCGCAATTCCCGGTGATGTTGTAAATGTAAAGGTGAAAAAAGCGAAGTCTAAATATTATGAAGGCGAAGCAATAGATCTTTTGGAAAAATCACCTCACAGAGTAGATCCCAGGTGTATCCATTTTGGTGTGTGTGGCGGCTGCAAGTGGCAGAATATGAGCTATCAAAAACAACTGGATTTCAAACAGGAAGAAGTATACAATAATATTAAAAGAATCGGCGGGATTGATCATTTTGAAACCATTCCGATTCTGGGTTCTGAAGAGCAATATTATTACAGAAATAAAATGGAATTTTCTTTTTCCAATGCACGATGGCTGACTCAATATGAAATAAGTTCAGAAGAAAACTTTGGTAACAGGGATGCGTTGGGATTCCATATTCCGGGGATGTGGAGTAAAATTCTCGACCTTAAAGAATGTTTCCTTCAGGAGGAACCTTCGAACACCATAAGGCTCGCTGTAAAAGAGTATGCTGTAAAAAACGGTCTGGATTTTTTCGATGTTAAAAATCATGAAGGATTTTTGAGAACATTGATGATGAGGCAAAACTCAGCAGGAGAATGGATGATGCTTTTTCAGCTTTTCAGAGAAGAGAAAGAGACCAGGGAGAAACTTTTCCAATTCCTGTTGGAAACTTTTCCTCAAATCAAAACTTTGGTGTACGCCATAAATCCGAAGCCTAACGATTCGATCTATGACCTGGATATTCATGTGTATTCCGGAGAAGGATTTCTGATGGAAGAAATGGATGGTCTTAAATTTAAGATTGGTCCGAAATCTTTCTTTCAGACAAACTATAAGCAGGCCCTTGAACTGTACAGAAAAACCCTGGAGTTTGCAGACCTGAAAGGTGATGAAGTGGTTTACGATCTCTATACCGGAACCGGAACAATTGCTCAGTACGTTGCCAGAAAGGCAAAACAGGTGATTGGGATAGAATCTGTTCAGGAAGCTATTGATGCAGCCATAGAACATGCAGAACTAAACGGACTTACCAATACAACGTTTTACTGCGGCGATATGAAAGATATTTTTAATGATGAATTTCTCGCAGCTCATCCCAAGGCCGATGTTTTAATTACCGACCCGCCAAGAGACGGAATGCACCAGAAAGTGGTAGAGCAGATCCTGAAACTGTCCCCGGAAAAAGTAGTGTATGTAAGCTGTAATTCCGCAACTCAGGCACGCGATCTTTCCCTGATGAAAGAGCATTATGATGTGGTGAAAATTTTACCGGTAGACATGTTCCCGCAGACGCATCATGTGGAAAATATTGCGTTGCTGATTAAGAAATAATTTATTTAAATTTGGAAACGACCCATATTATATGAGATATTTTAAATTCCTGTTGGCTTTATGTTTTATCAGTTTGCTGTTTTCATGCGGATCTGATGATGACATCTGTGAAAGTGGTGAAGGCACCCCCAGAATGAAATTTTCGTTTCTCAATCTTTCCGATAAAAAAGTAAAAACATTAGATTCCCTTTATGTCGCGGTAGATTATGGTTCGGGAAAAGTGCAGTTTGGAGGCCAGGCGAAAATCACTTCCACGGTAATTCCTTTGAGAGTAGACGATTCTCCGTATACGGATATCTATTTCAGAACAGAAAATAATGGTGCAGAATCCAGAGTAAGGATAAATTATTCTACAAAAGCAGTGTACGTTTCACCGGGATGTGGGATTAAGAAGACCTATGAAAACTTAAATTCGGTATTAACTTCGTCGGCAACGGCTCCTGTGAAAGGCATAGAAGACGGACAAAATTTTATAGAGAATGAAGACAAGACTAATCTTTACCTTCTTTTTTAGTATACTTTTTATTTTGGGCTCTGCTCAGGATAATAAGAAAACAGAAAAGGAAAAATGGAAATATAAACCGAACTTTATGGTTGGTGTGGATGTTCTTAATACAGGAGTTGCTTTTTTTTCAGACAGAAAACTGTATCAGGGCTTTATTTCGTCAAAAATAAAGGATAACATCCATGGAATAATAGAGGCGGGATTTGAATCTAATATTTATCAGAAAAATAGTTACGACGTAAAAGCCAATGGACCATTCCTGAAATTAGGTGCATTTTATATGCTGGCTAAAGATCCTGAAAATGAGTTTAACGGGTTTTATGCAGGAGGAAAAGCCGGGGCATCATTTTACACCCAGGAATATATGGCAGTTCCCGTGAGAGGATATGGCGGCAGCAGTTCATCGGTAAGTTTTCCATCTTCTACGCAGTCTTCGTACTGGCTGGAAGGAACCATCGGAGGCAGGGTTCAGCTTTTTGAATCCAATTTTTTTATCGATGTAAACCTCCAGCCCAGATATCTTATTTTCACTACCAAACAGGATGAGATACAACCAATGATCGTTCCCGGATTTGGAAAAAGCTCTTCCAAGTTCAATATGGGCTTTGCCTGGAACCTGGCGTATAAGTTCTGATAAATTGACTAATAATCATATATGAAAATTATTTATTAAAAATTATCATCTGATTAAAAATAGCAACATGCTAGTTTTTATCTTATTTGCTGTTTGTTTTTGAATTTTAACAATTAGAAATAAAAAATATTAAGAGGATTAATCTTTATTCAAAAAGATTGATCCTTTTTATTTTGATATATGAAAAAATACAGCTATTGAAGAAGTGATAATATTTTCTATTATTCTGAGTTCGAAGATTATTCATTTTATTACACGTATTTTTCAAATAAATACTTTTTATTGTTAATATTTGTATTAGAATAATACGTTATGTTTAAAATAACTATATTTGGCGATAAATTTAATTGAAAAAGCTATGAAGAAAATTTTTACTTCTTTCTTTTCTCTTTTTATGTTGGGTGCAGCTACCGCTCAATGGTCGCCAACGACATTTAAAGGAGAGAAAGTAAGAAAAGAGGCTAATATAAAAGCCTATTATTCATTGGATATTTCAGCTTTAAGATCTCAACTTGCAAATGCTCAGGAAGCAGGAAAAGGTGCTAAAGCTGTTGAAATTTCTCTGCCTACCCTTAATGGAAAAGTAGAGAAGTTTGCGGTATATAGTTTTCCTGTATTCGCCAAAGATCTTGCCGATCAGTACCAGTTGGGTTCTTACGTAGGAGTAGGGGTGGATGATCCATCGAAATATGTAAGATTTTCGCTTGCTCCGAATGACTTCCAGTCTATGATTTTCTCTGATGGAAATTATGAATTTGTAGAGCCTGCAAATGCTGATAAAACAGTGTATGGAGTACATCCGAAAACACAGGGAAGTAAGCATGGCTTTGAATGTTCTACGGAAGAACCTACTGCTGCCATCAAGCAAATTGAATCTCTTACCCATAAAGGATCTACTATTGCAAATCAGCCTACTGATTTCTCTAAAAGCAATGACAAAAAGTACAGAACCATGAGATTGGCTATATCGGCCACCAGTTCGTATGTAGCTTTCACAGGAGGAACCTTAGCGTCTGCACTTGCCCAGATCAATGCTACCATGACAAGGGTGAATGGTGTTTTTGAAAAAGATTTTGCACTTCACCTTAATATTGTGAGTTACCCGGGAATCATTTTCACAAATCCTGCTACTGACCCGTATGTCGGACCATCAGTTAACCTGAATTTGAAATTACAGCAGACGCTTACTGCCAATGTAGGAAACGCAAACTATGACATCGGACACGTATTTAATGCTGCAGGAAACAATGGTAATGCAGGATGTATTGGTTGTGTATGTATTGCACCGGCGAGTAACACCTCGTTAGGAAAAGGATCTGCATTTACCCAAAGTACGTCTCCGGCAAGTGATACGTTTGATATAGATTTCGTTGCTCACGAAATGGGACATCAGCTTGGAGCAACCCATACATTTGCATTCAACTTAGAAGGAGCAGAGACTAATGTAGAGCCTGGTTCAGGTTCTACCATTATGGGATATGCCGGAATTACCGGGGCGGATAATGATGTTCAGGCTCATTCTGATCCGTATTTTCATATGTTAAGTTTGTTTCAAGTTAATGATAATCTCATTAACAAAACCTGCGATGTAGAAACTCCTATCTCAAATAATCCTCCGGTAATTGCCAGTTTGCCAGCCTATACTATACCTAAAGGGACTCCTTTTGTACTGACTGCCTCTGCTACCGATGCTGAAAATGACCCTATGACTTACACATGGGAACAAATAGATAATGCCGATGAAACCATTGATAAATATAATATAGGAACAACTGACACGGGAGCGTCTTTCAGATCATTTAACCCAACAACCAGCCCTACCAGATATTTTCCTAAATTGGAATCGGTTATAAACGGATATTTGGATAATAGCAATGACACATGGGAATCTGTTCCTTTAGTTGCTAGGCAAATGAATTTTGCGGTGACTGTGAGAGATAATAACGCGAATGCTAATCAACAGCAGTCGAATTATAACTTCCAAACCATTAATGTTGGAAATAATGGACCTTTCAAAGTATCTAATACATCACAATATTTATATTCAAATGTATCGAACAATATAACTTGGGATGTAGCAAGTACTACATTGGCACCATATAATTCACCGAATGTTAAGATAGACTATTCTACAGACAATGGTGCGACCTGGGCGGTTTTATCGGCAAGTACTCCCAATGACGGATCTGAGGCGATCAGCATGCCAGCTTCGCTAAACGGACAATTTGTAGCACTTAGAATTTCTTCAATAGGAAACGTATTCTATGCTCTTAAAAAGATGTTTGTAGCAACGCAGGTTGCTTGTGGTACTGCCGTGTCAGGAGTATATGTGAGCAATATTACTGCATTTACAGCAAGTGTAAACTGGGCGCCAATAACGGGAGCTGCCTCTTATGTGATAAGATATAAGAAAGCATCAGATAATACATGGCAACAAGCGACTTCTACAACAAATAATGTTAACCTTGCAAACCTTTCAGATGCTTCGGCTTATGAAGTTCAGGTAGCAGCGGTTTGTTCCGGCACAACAGGAGCGTATTCTGCTTCTGTGAATTTCTCTACTCCTGATATAGTTTATTGTGCTGCTTCATCTGCAACAGCTGCTAATCTCTATATTAATAAGGTACAGGTTGCAAATATCAATAATACTTCTACTGGTTCTGTTTATACAAACTTTACAACAAATCCTGCGCTTCAGGTTAATCTTGTAAAAGGGACTCAGTATCCTATGACAATCACGAGTAATGTTGCGGCTTATAACTTTGCTGTGGTTTTTATTGATTACAATAGAAACGGAATATTTGAATCTACCGAAAGAGTGCTGAACTTCCCTGTAGCGTCAGCGTCATCTTTCTCAAATTCATTTACAGTTCCTACTACAGGTGTTGTTGAAGGGCAGATTCTCAGAATGAGAGTAATCCTAGGTTTTGCAGGGTCTACTAATGCGGGATTAAGCGTATCGCCAGACATAGTTTGTGGAACTAATTTTAATGATGGAGAAGTTGAAGATTATAATGTAGTTGTTACAGCAACTGCTTTAGCGACGAACGACATCACAGGTCCTAAAAATGATATTCAGCTATATCCAAACCCGACAGCAGATATTTTAAATATCACTAAAATTTCCGATAAGGCAGCTTATAAGATTTACAGTGCAGCCGGCCAGTTGGTAAGACAGGGAAATATTAGCAACGGTCAGATCAATGTTTCTGAGCTGATTAAAGGAGCTTATGTAATTACTATTGAAGAAAAAGGAAAAGATTTGTTCACATCCAAATTCATCAAAAAGTAATAACACAATAAAAATTGATTACTTAAATCCCCGGGGCCAGCCGGGGATTTTTTTATTGTTTTGAAGTTTAAATATTCAAAAGTCAATTATCATATAAATGTTTAATCCGACTGATTAGTGTTTTTAAGGTATATAAAGAATTATGTTTGTCTTATTTAATAGTTTGTCTTAATTATTGTGAAATTTATGCAAAATAAATGCGTGTGTTTTTAAATTAATAACAAAAAATCATTAGATTTGTGTCATTAATATAATATTGAGAAAGTTATGAAGAAAACATTTACTTCTTTCTTTTTCCTCTTTTTGTTTGCGATTACCAGTGCACAATGGAGTCCCACGACATTCAGGGGAGAAAAAACAAGAGCAGGCTCCGATATTAAGAGCTATTACACTCTGGATATTTCTCTATTAAAGTCTCAATTGGCAAAAGCTCAGGAAACGGGAAAAAATGCGAAACCCGTTACGATTTCTTTGCCAACTTTAGAAGGGAAAATCGAAAAATTTGCCGTTTACAGCTTCCCGGTGGTTGTAAAAGAACTGGCAGATCAGTATCAGCTGGGGTCCTATGTTGGGGTCGGGATTGATGATCCCGGTAAATATCTTAGATTCAGCCTTGCACCTGGTGATTTTCAGTCGATGATCATCAAGAATGGGGTTTCTGAATTTATAGAACCAGCAGATAAAAATAAAACAGTTTATGGTGTGCATCCTAAAACTGATAAAAGCAATGAAGGCTTCCTTTGTTCTATGAATGAAGACCGATTGACAAAACAGGAGATCGATAAACTTTATAAAGCAGGAAAAACATTCAACAACCAGACTACCGATTTCGCAAAGTCTTCTGATAAAAAATACAGAACGATGAGATTGGCCATGTCTGTGACAGGAGAATATACTCAGTACTTCGGAGGTACGGTAGCCGGTGCATTAACGGCTATCAATGCTACGTTAACGAGGGTAAACAGTGTCTTTGAAAAAGATTTTGCACTGCATCTGAATCTGCAGAACTTTCCGGCAGTAATTTATACAGATCCTGCAACGGATCCGTATTCTCCGTCTGCGCAAATGAATAACTGGAATCTCCAGTTGCAACAAACGCTTACAACAAACGTAGGAAGTGCCAATTATGATATCGGGCACTTATTCGGTGCTTCAGGTGGTGGTGGAAATGCAGGTTGTATCGGCTGCGTATGCGTAGATCCGGCAAACAACAATGCAACCCAGAAGGGATCCGGATATACTTCTCCTGCCGATGGTATTCCACAGGGAGATAATTTTGATATCGATTATGTGGCTCATGAGATGGGGCACCAGCTAGGCGCGAATCATACATTTTCACACGGCCTGGAAACAGCTGGGGTAAATGTAGAGCCGGGTTCAGGTTCCACGATTATGGGATATGCCGGAATTACAGGACCAAATACTGATGTTCAGGCTCATTCCGATCCTTATTTCCATGCGGTAAGTATTACCCAGGTTCAGAATAACCTTAATAATAAAACATGTGATGTTGAAACAGCGATTACAAATAATCCGCCTGTCATCACTCCATTGACTAATTACAGTATTCCTAAAGGGACGGCATTTGTTTTAACAGCTTCTGCAACGGATGCTGAAAACGATCCTATGACCTATTGCTGGGAAGAAGTAGATAATGCCAACGTTACCATCAATAAAAACAATATTGGAACAACGGCCAGTGGCGCTACGTTCAGATCATTCAATCCGACAACCAGCCCGACAAGATATTTCCCAAAATTATCTTCAGTTTTAGCAGGTGTTTTAAATAATTCAAACAACGGATGGGAATCTGTTTCTACGGTTGCCAGAACAACCAATTTCAGAGTAACCGTAAGGGATAATAACCCTGTTCCTACAGAGCAACAAACCCAATTTGCCAATCAGCAGATTACGGTAGGAAATGACGGCCCCTTTAAAGTAACTACAACGACTGCCTACAATAACGGTCCTACTTCAGTAATGTGGGATGTTGTCAATACAACAGCTGCTCCTTATAATGTAGCGAACGTAAAAATTGACTATACCACCGATAACGGAGTAACGTGGACCGTAGCTTCTGCTTCTACTGCCAATGACGGTAATGAGTCCTTGACACTTACAGGTCTTACGTTAGGAGGAAATGTTAAGATCAGAGTAAGCGCTATCGGAAATGTTTTCTATGCCATTGGAAGTGCTACGGTAGCCAATTTAGCAAGTTGTACTGGTGCGGCACCTGCAGGTATTGCGGTTTCTGCTATTACACAGACTACTGCTACGGTTTCATGGACCGCTACTGCAAACTCAACATACGTGGTTCAGTATCGTCCCGTTGGAAGCGCAACATGGACTACCGTTCCGACTACGGCAAACTCTGTAAACCTTTCCGGTTTAACTGACGGTGTTCAGTATGAAGTACAGGTGTCTACGGTTTGTAATGGAGTTCAGGGACCTTTCTCTGCTTCTACAAACTTTACTACCCTAGGTCTTAACTATTGTACGATGACGTCAAGTAACTTCGGGGACGAATATATCTCTAATGTTACCGTAACGCCAGTCGGTGCAGCTGTAATGAACAACAACTCTGGAGGATCTACTTACACCGATTATACCAATAATCCTGGTACGTTGGTAAACCTCGTTATAGGATCTACAGGTAACACAGTATCTGTTACCAAATTCTGGACATCAGGTTCATTCGATGAAGCCGTAAGTGTTTGGATTGACTTCAACAGAAACGGTACATTCGAAGCTTCGGAGAGGGTAATGAATACATCGCCAAATACGACAACTCCTGTTACGGCTACTTTCTCTGTGCCTGCAGGGGCTTACAACGGTCCTGCTACAACGAGAATGAGAGTGGTAATGCAGTACAATTCTTCACCTACTATGTGTACAAGTTTTACATACGGAGAAGTTGAAGATTATGCTGTGAAATTAATTCAGCCTATAGCTTGTACAAGTAATGCGCCTTTAAACCTTACCGTTACAAACATTACATCTTCATCTGCTTATGTAATGTGGGATCCTGCGGTAGGGGCTACCTATATACTACAGTACAGACCGTTAGGTTCTACAACATGGACCACCGTTCCGTTGACAACCAATGGATATACAATCAACGGATTGTCAGAGCTTAGCTCTTACGAAGTTCAGGTTGCTTATGTATGTTCGGGAACTACAGGAACATTTACTGCTCCTTTTCAATTCACAACACCCGAGGTTACTTACTGTACGATTACTTCAAACAATAACGCCAACGGTTATATTTCCAATGTAACGCTTACGCCTACCAGTTCGTATGTTATGACCAATAATTCAGGAGCGAATACGTATACAAACTATTCTACGGATCCTTCTAAATTAATTACATTGGTTCGTAACACGACCAATAACACGATTTCTGTATCTAAATCATGGCTTTCATTCACCTCATCATTAGCCGTAGGAGCATGGATCGACTTTAACAGAAACGGTGTCTTTGAAACCAACGAAAGAGTGATAAGTTCAGGAACCAGTACCAATACACCTATTACTGCTACTTTCGTAGTTCCTGCAACTTCTTACAGTGGGCCGCTTACGATGAGAATGAGAGTGATCTTCTCGACAAGCACTGTAACTAACCCTTGTGCCACCATTTCAAACGGAGAAATTGAAGACTATGCCGTAAAGATCATTGATCTTGCACCTTGTACGACGGCGCCACCTTCTCCTATTACTATTACGAATGTTACCGCTTCTTCAGCATTAGTTTCATGGATCGGTGCTGCCGGGGCTACCTATACTTTAAGATATAGAACAGGAACAGGTGCATGGACAACCATCGCATCCGCAACAAGCCCGTTCCCGATCTCAAACCTTAACGGAGCTACAACCTATGAAGTACAGATCGCAACCATTTGCGGGGGGACTACAGGAGCATGGTCTGCTTCAACGAACTTTACGACACCGGCCGCTTCGTACTGTAATTCAGGTACCGCGACGGTGGGTGACGGTTTCATCAATAATGTTAAGGTAACAGGTACGGCTACACCGATGATGTCGAATAACTCCGGTCCTAGTACATACACCGATTACTCGAATGATGCAACTAAAATTATCACTTTAGCCCGAAATTCAACCAACAACGTACTTTCTGTAGGAAGAACAATATTGTCCAGTACCTACACGACTTATGCGTGGATCGATTTTAACGGAGACGGAGTATTTAACAATAATCCATCAACGGTTGCGGGCGGTGAGAGAATCATGAACTCCGGTTATTCATCAAACACACCGATCACAGCAACGTTCTCCGTTCCGGCAGGAGCATATGCGGGAGCTAATAAAGTGAAAATGCGTGTTATTGTGTATTATCTTACACCTGATGATGCCTGCTCACCTCTTACCAGTAACGGAGAAGTTGAAGATTACCAGGTGAAATTCGTAGATATCCAGCCATGTACTACAGCGGCGCCTACCGGTATCACCATGACAAATCTTGCGGCTACGACAGCTACCGTATCATGGATATCTTCTACAGGGGCTACTTACCTTGTACGATGGAGAACTACCAACCCGGTCGGAACATGGAACGTATCTCCATTGCCAATTACCGGAAATACATATAATATTACAGGACTTACCGAGCAGACCGCTTATGAAGTTCAGGTAGCGACCATCTGTGGTGGAACACAAGGACCTTGGTCTTCTTCCACACCGTTTACGACAACGCCGATTACCTATTGTAATATGACGGGTACGGGAACCACCGATTTCATTTCGAATGTTACCGTAACGTCAGTAAACCCGGGTATTCCTCCAATGAGCAATACTTCGGTTCAGACAAACTATATCAGCTATACCACTCCGGCCACTTTAATTAATCTGGAAATAGATTCTTCTGGGAACCAGCTTTCAGTGACTAAAAACGGAGGACAGAATGACGCCGTATCTGCATGGATCGATTTCAACAGAAACGGAGTATTTGAAACCAATGAGCAGATCATGGCTTCTCCGGCAAGTACCACCGGTACCGTTAATGCTACTTTCAGTGTACCTGCCAATGCATATCCGGGACCTTTAACAACAACCATGAGGGTTGTGCTGAAGCGTACCAGTGCACCGGTAATGTGTCAGAATGCTGTAAATGGAGAAGTAGAAGATTATGCGGTGAAATTAAGACCGTGCTCAAGTACGGCTCCTACAAACGTAGCGTTCACTGCCATTACGCATGTATCGGCTAATGTTACGTGGACTGTACCGACAGGAGGTCTTACCTTTGTCGTAAGATACAGAGTGGCGGGTACATCTGCATGGACTCAGCTTGTTGCTTCAACATTAACCGGAAATCCACCGTTGGCGTTAACAGGTTTGACTCCGGCAACAACGTATGAAGTGCAGGTTGCCGGCAGCTGCGGAACAACACCTGGAACATTCACTCCGGTGCAGACCTTCACCACAAGATGTGATCCTACCCCTCCGAATGTAACCATCGGTACGGTAACATCCAACTCTGCGGTAGTAAGCTGGTCTCCTATCGTAACCAGTGCAACCTATGTATTAAGATACAGAATCGTCGGAAGTACTACATGGACCACTGTAAATATTACAACTGCTCCGTTGAATACGTATACTATTCAGGGATTAACTCCATACACCACGTATGAAGTACAGGTGGCCAATATGTGTAATGGTGAAACTACAGTTAACCCTTGGTCTAACCCTAAAGTATTTACCACCGAAAGAACATGTGAATTGCCTCCTCCGGGACTTACGATTACCAACCTTACTCCGACGACGGCAGTGGTGGTTTGGGACGCATTCCCTGGAGCAACCTATATCCTGAGATATAGAAAAGTTGGTATTCCAAGCTGGACAACCGTAACTTCAAATACCAATACGCTTACCTTAACAGGATTATTGGAGCTTACGCAATATGAATTACAGGTTGCCAACGTATGCAGCGGTACGCCGGGTACATACACGCTTCCTTACTTCTTTACGACGCCTACGGTAATTTACTGTCAGATGAACTCTGCATCTTCTGCATCAGCGTACATTTCAAAAGTGACGGTGAAGCCGGACAACAAACCGGTAATGGAGAATGCATCTCAGGCATCCAACTATACAGATTATACAGGTAATCCGTTGAAGTTTATCGAAATGATCCAGGGTTCTTCAAACAACCAGATTACCATTGATAAAAAACTTTCCGGAAACACCGAGGCTGGTGTTGCGGTCTGGATTGACTTCAACAGAAACGGATATTTCGATATCAATGAAAGAGTAATGGCTGTCGCCCCGAATACAGAGGCTACCGTAAGCGGAACGTTTACCGTACCTGCAGATGCTTTCGTAAGCTTGACAGACTACAAATATGTAGTTATGAGAGTGGCATTGTCTAAAGATGCGATTCCGGTAAACTGTACCAACTTTGCCGATGGTGAGGTGGAAGACTATACCGTAAGAATATCTAAGCCGATTGTTCCTAACCCGGTAAACCAGACGGATATCTTAATCTATCCTAACCCGGTAAGCTCAGTATTGTATGTGAAAAATATCAGCAAAAAAGCGAATTATAAGATCTACAATGCAGCAGGACAGTTAGTGTCAAACGGTATTATCCTGAACAACAAAATTGATGTACATACCTTGATAAACGGGGTATACATCATCGATATTCAGGACGGAAATGACATTTCAGTTCAAAAGAAATTCATCAAAGAATAAGAACTATTTAATTATTAATCATTTTACAGGCTCTCATTACGAGGGCCTGTTTTGTTTTAATTGATAGGTTTATCCGCGCCTTCAAACAGAGTTTTATGTTATTTAGATAAATCATTACCGTAATAAAGTAGACCAGTACCCAAGTGAAGTAAGCCGTTACCATAGTGAAGTAAGCCGTTACCGTAGTGAAGTAGACTGTTACCCAAGTGAAGTAGAGTATTACCAAATGGAAGTAGACCGTTACCGGAGTGAAGTAGATCATTACCATAGTGAAGTAGACCGTTACCGAAGTGAAGTAGAGTGTTACCATAATGAAGTAGACCATTACCATAGTGAAGTAGACTGTTACCCAAGTGAAGTAGACCGTTACCGTAGTGAAGTAGAGTGTTACCAGATGGAAGTAGACCGTTACCTAAGGTAAGTAGAGAGCTACACCTAAAAGGAGTACGCCGATACTGAGATAAAAGGGCAGGCATGCCTCTAATCAATCCGATAAGCTTATGTTTTTTCTTACAAAACGTTTCATGATATAATACGACAGGTTTTGTCGCCGTGCGGCGATATCTTCGCTTCAGAAATTAATGAATTTAAATAATAACTAATTATGCATTTGGCGATATTTTTCGTGTTGTTTCGTCTGTTTGAGTGTTTTTTGCAGTGAAGCTGCGAAAAATGTATCGAGAACTTATGAGTAATACCGACTGGTAGCGTAACTTCTCGATACGACTTCTTCAAAGTCTACTCGAAGTGACGTGTGCGTTAATTGCACAATAAAAATGTCTTTCGCCTATTCGAGTATTTTTTGGAGCAAAGCGGAGAAAAATGTATCGAGAACTTATTAGTATTACCGACTGGTAATAAATCAAAATGCACAGTGTTAATATGATAATATTCACAAAAAATTGACATTCTATATCTTTTCGGCGTGAAATAAAAAGAATATTTTTGCAACGACTTAAAAATTAATAATTAATAACAACTCAAAATAGACACTAAGTATGAATAAAATCTACTCAGGAGCATTATTCTTATGCTCGGTCCTCGGCGTTTCCGCCCAGGAAGTCATCTGGCAGAAAGACATCAAATCCTCCACACAGGATTTTCTTTCCCAGATCACCACAACCATTGACCAACAGTATCTAATCTCGGGAAGCAGCATCCCTTCGAGAGCCTCAGGGACCACTCCTTCGAGAACGTCAGGGACCACACCTTCGAAAGCCGGGGGCAAAAGCCAGATGCAAGAAGCCAATAGCCAGCAGCAGAACACCGGTTACGATTTCCATCTGGTAAAACTCAACCAGCAGGGTGAAGAAGTCTGGGAAAAGTATTTCTCGGGACAGAACCATGATTTTCTCTCCGCAACTGTAAATACCCAGGAAGGCGGTTTCCTTCTGGCAGGAACTTCTTATTCCGGGAAAGGCTTGGATAAGAAAGACGATTCCAAAGGAGGTTCGGATATCTGGCTCATCCGGATCAATGAATTCGGGGATGAACTGTGGCAGAAAACCATTGGTGGTGCTTCAGATGAAGAAGCCCGGGCGGTAATTCAGACCACGAATATGGGATTTTTTGTGGCGGGGAATACGACCGCCAGTTCCCTTCGAGAGCCTCAGGGAACTGCGGGAACGCGGGGTTTCGGATCGAAAGATGTTCTGGTCTTACGGTTGGATAAAAACGGAAAGGAATTATCCCAATTGGTGTTAGGTGGAAAAGGATTGGATGAGGTGGAGAAGATGATTCCTACAAAAGATGGCGGCGCTTTACTGGGTGTGTATTCGAGAAGTGGATCCTCCCCCAGCCCCTCCAAAGGAGGGGAGCAAGACCGTCCAGCCCAAAATTCAAAATCAATTTCCGGTTATGCAAAGTCTACTGAAAACTTTGGTGAGGGCGATTACTGGATCATCAAGCTTTCCAAAGACGGCAAGGTGGAATGGGAAAAGAACTTCGGCGGAACAGGAGACGACCATTTAAGAACACTGGCGTTGACTTCTACAGGCTATTTAATCGGAGGTGAATCAAGATCAGAAAGATCAGGCAACAAAACCGTCGGCATCGAAGAAGGAACCGACTTATGGCTGATCTCCCTCGATGAAAGAGGCGAAGAAATCTGGCAGAAGTCCTACAACTTCAAAAACCGGGATGTGCTGATGGGGATGAGTGTGATATCCTCCCCTAGCCCCTCCAAAGGAGGGGAATCCGGCAACCTGACCAAGGGGATATTGCTGGGCGGTTATACCCAGGCGGAAGGCAGAATAGAAAGTGGTGATGAGACCTTCTGGATGCTGTACCTGGACAAGAATGGAAATGAGCAGTGGAGAAAGCATGTAAAAGGAGAATCGAGGAAAAAAGAAGAAAGACTTTCGGATATTAAGCTGAACAGGGACGGTTCGATTGTACTGGCCGGAACGAGTGCCGAAGAACTGGGCAGAGAAAACTGGAAAATCGTAAAGCTGGGCGACCAACAGATCGATCAGCTGATCGAAAAGCAGGATATTAGGATCTACCCGAACCCGGTGAGTGACTATGCTTATGTTGAAATTGGTTTTGATTTTAAGGAAGCGGATATTGTGATGTATGATATGGGTGGAAGACAGTTGCAGAGCCTGAAAACAAAGAATAAAGTGACTAAAATCAATACGCAGGCTCTGGTTCAGGGCGCGTATCTTGTGAGCGTGAAAACAAATGATAATAAAACAGCAAGTGCTAAACTGATTAAGAAATAAAAATGAATATGAAGAAGTTTTTTATAACGATATCTTTAACATTAATATATAGTATTGGATTTTCACAAATATTTAAAGATCCGAGAAATATATTTCCTTATACACCTGAAACAAGCAGCCTTTTAAAATATCAGGAAACACCTGTTTCTAATTATACTGGGATTCCGAATATTTCAATACCCATATATACAGCTAAATCAGGAAGTGTTGAAGTTCCCATTACTTTATCTTATCATGCTGGGGGAGTTTTGGTCTCCGATATTGCCAGTTCCGTGGGATTAGGTTGGTCGATTAGTACAGTAGCACCTATTACAAGGAAGACTAATGGATATACTGATGAGAATGGAGTAATGAGGCATGATGATAATATTGAAGGTTTTCTAAACAGCAATTTAGATAATCAGCAATTAAGACTTAATATGGCTACCAACGGACTATATAATGAATCAATAGCAGATTTGATGCCTGATGAATTTAGCTTATCAATCAATGATTTTTCGGGAAGTTTTTTTTATAATCCAAAAAATAAAAAAAATGTTACGTTTCCTATGTCAGATATTAAAATTAATTACAATTTTGGAAATACAAATCAAATTAAAACAATTGATGTAAAAGCAACAAATGGAACTAAATATATTTTTGGTGAAGATGGTATAGAAACGTATAACCTAACGGGTTCAATTGGTTCAAGCAATTATTTCGGAACAAATGCATGGAAAATAAAAAAAATAGAAGCAGCTGATAATAGTAATATTGATTTTTATTATATTATAAATAGTATTCTAAAAAGAGAACTTGCAGCTCAAACAAAAAATATCGTATTTCAAACTTTTTCGTCCGCAGTGGGTTGTAATAATCCAATTAGCACTCCAGTAGTTGATCCTGACTTAGATCCTCAAGATTCAGATATACAATATGAATCAAAAGAAGCACTAATAGATAAAATTATAACATCGAATGCGGTTATTAGCTTTGAATATTCAAATAGATTAGATTTTTCAGATCTTAAAAAATTAGACAAAATTATTATAAAAGATAAATCAGGTCATTTGATTAGTGAAAAACGTTTTAATTATGAATATTTTCAGTCTATAATTGATTCACCTGCACCATCAGACCCTACAGAAGATCGAACTAAAAGGTTGAAATTAATCTCATACGAGGAATGTGATAAAGATAATAAATGCCATGTAACTTCTTTTCAGTATTATGAAGAAAACAAAATGACTCAGAGGCTATCTTATGCTACAGACCACTGGGGATACTTCAATAATAAAACAAATAATAAAGGATTTCCTAATGTACCTATTAAATATCAGGATGTAAGTACTAATAATCCTATTAAGGGGTTTTTGTCAGATCTGGGAGCTAATGTTGTAAAGATAGCAGATAAAAATGTCAATGCAGATTACGTTCAAACTTTTTCATTAAAATCCATCACTTATCCAGAAGGTGGAAAAAATGAGTTTATTTATGAGCCTAATACAGCAAGTGCTCTGTTATATAGACCAGATGAGGAACATTATTTTCTTGCTAAAAATAATATCATTAAGAAAGATAATTTTTTTGCAGTGACAGGTACTGTTGTAGGTGAAGATATAACTTATGGAGTATCTCCAACTTCAATTAATGGTAGTACTAAAACATTTGTTAAGGAAGTTGATCTTACAAACTATAATAAACAACTTAATTTGAAGATTACGCGCAGCTCTACGTTCAAAGCTTCAACTTTTTCAAATTATTTAGATAGCAGTTATTTATATGCCGAAATGAGTGTTTTTTATTATGAAAACGGTATCAAAAAATACTGGATAATGGATTCGCCAATGAATAATGAAACCATAGTGAATTTTAATCAATATAATAATAGTAACATTCCTCTTCAAAAAGTATATGTGGAGATAAAACATACATATTGGGGAGGGCTAGGTAGTGGTAATATATCTAACTACATGTATTTTTATTCGCAGGTTAGTTTTAATTGGGAAGAAAATAATTCTAATTTGGCTGATGATCCAATTATTTATGCAGGAGGAATACGTATTAAAGAAATAAAACAATACGATAGTAATAACCAATACAAATATTCTAAAAAATATACCTATAAGAAGGGTGAAAATCCTCAGTTTTCAAGTGGAGTATTATTTAATATTCCCATGTATACCAAAAATAAAAGAATTGGAATAGTAGGTGAAACATCATGCTACAGCGGAGGAAATAGAACATATAAAATTGCAAAAAATGCCATAGAAGTATCTACAAGACCTGTTATTGCAGGAATGCGTACTCAAGGTCGAACGATTGGATATACAAATGTAGAAGTCATTAAAACAGATATTAATAATAATATTAAAGGAAGAGAAGTATTTCAATACTATGTAGAACCACCATTTCAAAGTGGTGATAACCATCTTGCAACAACAGAAAGTACTTCAGCAAAGTATGAATTTATGGAAAGCAGGGACTGGCGAAATGGAGAACTATTAAAATATACCGCCTTAAATAGTTCGAATGATACAATAAAAACTACCAAAAGAGATTTTTATTTAGCTGGAGCACCTAATGCGAATATTAATTACTATCAGGAAAGAAATGTAAAGATGTTATTATATAATCTCATAAGTCCAACTTATTACTCTCCTGGAGGGGAGGCTCTTATAAATGCTTCTGCACCAATAAACAGTATGGCGGGTAATGCTTATGTTAATGGTATTTTTCCGTCTTACATTGGCTTAAATAATAGTATTCAGCAAGGAAGCTTCCCAATTTTCGTAAAACATAGCGATGCATTTTTATTGAAAAAAGAAATAACAACCGATTATTTCACTAATGGTAGTAAGAAATCGAAAACATCGGAGTATTTTTATAATGATTCGTTATATCCAACAAAATTAACTTCTAAAAAAGACAGTTTTTCAGGAGAGGATGTTATTATTAGTACCAGCTATAAATATGCTCCTGAAAAAGGCATTCAAAAGCTAGTTAATGCCAATATGATAGGCATTCCATTAGAAACAGAAGTAAAGCATAATTCAAAAACAATCTCAAAGGTAGAAACGAAATTTGATAATCCATCAAATTTACTTCCAAGCTCTGCATTATCTACAGATCTGCAGAATATTCAATCTACTGAGGTAACCTATGATTTGTACGATTCCAAAGGCAATTTAAAACAGTACACCACGAAAGACGGTATCCCAACGGCTATCATCTGGGGATATAATAACACCCAGCCTATTGCAAAAGTTACAGGCGCTACGTATGCCCAGGTAAGCAGTTTGGCAACAGCCATCATTTCTGCTTCGGATACTGATGCTTCGGCAGCTCCTGGCAATGATGAGACAGCAATCTTAACCGCATTGGATAACTTTAGGAAAGACAGCAGCATGGTCGGATATCAGATTACTACTTACACGTATGATCCTTTGATTGGCGTAACAAGCATCACACCACCTTCAGGAATAAGAGAAGTTTACCTGTATGATACTGCCAACAGATTAATGGAGATCAGGGAAGGAAGCCAAACAGGAAAACTTTTAAAAGAATTCAAGTACAACTACAAAAACTAATAATCGATGAAAAAAATATTAATCCCCATAGGCGGTTTGCTGTTGTCCGGACTGGCAAGTGCCCAGAATCAATCCAGTACAACAGAGAATTTTGTTTACACGAAGACTTATTTAGATTATAACGGAAGCACGCCTACGAAAACTTCAGAAACCGTGCAGTATTTTGACGGTTTGGGAAGACCCAAGCAGGTGGTGAATATCAAAGCTTCTCCGCAGGGCAAAGATGTGGTAACTCCTATTCTATATGATGGATTCGGAAGACAGGTGAGAGATTATTTGCCTGTTCCTCAGCAAGTAACGCAGAACGGAGCCATTTATACACAAGGATCAGCCTTGGTAGATTTCCCTGTCGGTGACCCGGCAGGTGTGTATACTAACGAAAAAGCATTTGTTCACAAAAATCTGGAGAATTCGCCATTGGATAGGGTACTTTCACAAGTACAGCCGGGCACGGCATGGCAGGGAAAACCGGTACAGTTTACGTATGAAGCCAATACTGTTGAAGATGCTGTTAAAAAATATACCACGGTAACGACCTGGGTAAATGGGGCTACCAGTTCACAGATTAGTCAGAGTACAAACTATCTGGCAGCTCAACTTTACAAAAACACAGTAACGGATGAAGATGGCAACCAGACGATTGAATTCAAGAATGGAGAGGGACAGGTATTGTTGGTCAGAAAAATGCTCAGTGCCACGGAAAAAGCAGATACGTATTATGTGTACAATGAGTACAATCAGCTTTCTTTTGTTATTCCACCTTTAGCCTCAAACACTATCACGCTATCACTCTCCGACTTAGACAATCTCTGCTACCAGTACAAATACGACGGCAGAAACCGTCTGGTCGAAAAGAAGCTTCCGGGCAAAGGCAGGGAATATATGGTGTATGATAAGCAGGACCGGCTGGTTCTTACGCGTGATGCTGTATTGGAGGCTCAGGGAAAATGGCTCTTCACGAAATATGATCAGTTTTCAAGACCAATTTATACCGGTATTTTAGACAGCCCTCCGGGCAGGGCACAGCAGGCAGCAGCTGTGGAAGGCTTAGGCTCCAACAATGAAACCAGGACCACAGCACCTAGCTTCAACAATACCGGGATGGATGTGTATTACACGACCAATTCGGCTTATCCTCAGTATAATTATGTTTTGTTGTCGGTCAATTATTATGACACCTATCCGGCTTACAGCTTTAATCCCACTTTCCCGACAACTATTTTAGGACAACCACTTCTTACCGATACTCCAACCACAGAAGGATTAAGTACCAAAAGCCTTCCGGTGATGAGCCTGGTGAAAAACATTGAGGATGATAACTGGACGAAAAACTACACCTATTACGACAAAAAGGGAAGAAGCATCGGAAGTTACTCGATCAATCATTTGGGAGGACGGACAAAAGTGGAATCTAAGCTTGATTTTGCAGGTGTTGTTCAACAAAGTATCACCCGACACAAAAGATTGGATACCGATACCGACAAGGTGATTACTGAGAACTTTACCTATGATCCCCAGAACAGGCTTTTGAGCCACACCCATCAGGTGGACAGCGGCCCTACAGAATATTTAGCCCAGAACACTTATAATGAGCTTTCACAGCTTTCGGGGAAGAAAGTCGGGGGAATATCACCATCAGTTCCGCTGCAGGATATCAGCTACAGTTATAATATCCGGGGATGGATGACCAAGATTAATGATCCGAAGAATTTAGGAAGTAAACTCTTTGGGTATGAGATTAAATACAATCAGGTGGAAGGGCAGGAAACTCCAGATCCTCTTGATACCAATTTAAAAGTATTACCTAAATATAACGGGAACATTGCCGAAGTTGACTGGCGTACGAACACTATTGCAGGAGATTACTTGAGGAGATATGGCTATGTGTATGACAAGCTGAACCGACTCTCCGCAGGGTTTTACCAGAGAGATGACCATCCTTCCGCAGGGGAATATTATGAAAAGATGAACTATGATCTTAACGGAAACATCACCCATCTGAAAAGAACGGCCTCTTTGGATAACAATACCACTTCCGGAGTAATTGATAATCTTACCTACCAATATTTCAACAGTAACAACAGCAACCGACTCAGGACCGTTACCGATTCTTCTACCGATTATAGAGGATATCCTGATGTTTCAGGAATGGAGATAGGATATGACAGCAATGGGAATATGACTTCCCAACAGGATAAAGGAATTTTACAGATTGATTATAATTACTTAAATCTTCCTGATAAGTTAAAATTTGATCAGACGTATATTTACAGGAATATATTTACAGGAAGTAATGAAACTCGTAATGTGACGACTCAGTACTTATACCGGGCAGATGGCACGAAGCTGAGTAAAGTCTATACGTTTGGATTATCCAAAAATCAATCCGAAAGAAATTCCATCACTGATTATCTGGATGGCTTTCAATATGAAGGGACAGGTGTTTCCACTTCGATTATTAACAGGATTCTGAAATTTGTTCCGACATCGGAAGGTTATTATAATTTTGTAAGTAATAAATATATTTATAATTTTACTGATCATCTGGGAAATGTGAGATTGAGTTATACAAAAAACGCAAGTGGAACTGCACCAGAAATTGCAGAAGAAAAAAACTATTATCCTTTCGGGCTCAAGCATGAGGGATACAATACAACTTATAATAGTCCGAACTATAACCCTGGTTATAAATACGGTTACAATAACAAAGAGTTACAGGAAGAGACAGGAATGTATGACTATGGCGCACGATTTTATATGCCGGATATTGGAAGATGGGGTGTCGTGGATCCGCTGGCGGAGAAGATGAGGAGGTTTTCACCATACAATTATGCTTTTAATAATCCAATAAGTTTTATTGATCCAGATGGCAAAAAACCTCTTCAATTTTGGACTATAGATGACTTTATGAATGACAATCAGAAAACTAATAGACCTCCTAATGAATATGAAGTTGATTTGAAAACTGGTAAAACAAAACAAGTTAGTGATTTGGGAGGAAATGAAATTGATTTTTATCATTATAAAGGAGGAGGAGCAAAGTTTAATGGAAAAACTCGAATTGTAGATAGAGAAACAGGGGAAGATCAATGGATGAACTCTTCAAAAAATTTAAAGGGTTATATTCGTAGAAGTAATAATGTTGATTGGGAAATGATGTATGATGAATTTATTGATGGTAAAGGTCCTGAAAACAGTTTACTGGTAGGAGAACAAAGTGTTGCTGTAAATCAAATGATGGGAACACGTATTTACAGTGATGCTGTGGAATATTTCTTAAATACTTCTACAAATGAAAAAGTTTCCTATTCTGCTTCATTTGGACCTTGGGGAGCAATACGTGAAAATACAAATATGCAAGGTCAATTTATGGGTAAGACAAATTTCAGTTTCTATCCTGTAGGTAATAAAGTAGTTATAATGGCTTTTGACTCTAAATCGGTTTCTTCATATTCGTTAAATCCTTTTAATAAAGCAGAATCAGTAAATATTCCAAGAGTTAATGGTTCAGGACCAAGCCAAAGCACAACACATCAGACATATTTATTGTGGGTAAATAAAAATAATATGTTTAAAAAGTAATATATGAAACAAATAATTTTTTCTTTTTTATCTATTTTTATGATAAGTAGCTGTACCTTAAATAAAAAAGAGTTGGTTGGTAAATATTCGTTTATTGGAGAACAGATAAATGATTCATTAATTTTAACCAATGATAAGTATATTCATAAAATTTTTGACAAAAACTATAAATTGATGTATATAGGTAGTAATAAATGGACATTAGACAATGATAGAATAACGTTATTTGATTTCTATTCTAATGAGAATAATTTAATAGATGAGCCATTGTCGGATGAAGATGTTAAAAAATTTCTTATGATTACTTCATTTCCTGTTTATAAAAAAAATAATGAAATGATTTTAGAAGTAAATGCAGATGAAAATATATTTTATAGAAAAATTATTAGATAATGACTAGCTCGAGCATCTCGCTTTCATCAGTAGATAAAACAGACCCACCACTATTTTGCGGTGGGTTTAATAAATTTTGAAAATAATAAATATATTTACAACTATACGGACTATCTAGTAAATGTAAGCAGCATAGAAGTTCTTGAAGAAAACAACTATTATCCTTTTGGATTAAGACATGAAGGCTACAATGACTTTGATGGAAATCCTTCATACCAGTATAAATATCAAGGGCAAGAATTACAAACAGAGGCAGGATGGTATAGTTTTAAATGGAGGAATTATATGCCGGACCTGAGAAGGTTTTTTAATGTAGATCCGCTTTCTGAGAAATATGCTTACCAATCTCATTATAATTTTTCTGAAAACAGAGTTATTGACGCAAGAGAATTAGAAGGACTTGAAGCAGTAGATTTTAGAAAAAATGATAAATATCAAAACCTTGTGGTTGTCGTTCAGGGTTGGTCTGGTGATACAGTAAAAGGTCACACTCAAGCACAAAATAGAGGAGATGGAAGTGTTGATAAAGGAGGATTAGGAGCTTTGCAAAGCTTATCAAGTACTAATACTAAAGTAGTAATTTTTGATTCTTCCCAAAATGAAAATACAAAGAATGATATAAGCTCAACAATTTCCAGCTTTAATGAAAATCACCCCGATGGCGTTGTTGCTGCTGTTGGACATAGCTTAGGTGGTGATAATCTTGTAGAAAAGATAAATGAAAATAAGAGCTTAAAAGTAGATTTAATGGTTACATTAGATATAATGGATAGTTATTCAGATACAGAAGTAAAATCTGGAAATGTATCAAAAGTCGTTAATTATTACCAGACAAAAGATATATATGGGGGTGAAAAAGTAACTACTTCTGGAGATAACAAAACTACTAAAGTGATAAACGTTCTTGCTCCAAATTCTACCCACAAAAGTATAGACAATGATTTAAACAAGAAAGTTACAGAAGTTGTAAAAAGAGAATTAATCCCCAATCAACAATGAAAAGAATACCACAAATAATTTTAATTATCTCAATAATTTATACAGCACTTTTATTATATTTTCAATATGATTATTTTTTAGAATTTACTCCTTTGATAATACTGTTACTGGCAATGAATTTTTATTTGATTTACAGATACAATAGTAAATTACTGAACTATATTTTAAATAGTTTATTGATTATTTTTCTAATAATTTGTTTTTCTTTTGGAGCAATTCTAAGGCAAGATTGGAACTTATGAAATGAGAAATTACAGATAATATAAAAAAATGACTCGTAATATATTGTCTGCTGTATACATCTCGCTCGTGGTAGCAGATAATAATAACACCAATGTATTTGCTGTAGAGTTAATAAGTTTAAAATAATAAGTAATAACTATGTACACCATTTGGGATGCTCATATAAAGTAATTCTATAATAGCAGCATAGAAGTTCTTGAAGAAAACAACTATTATCCTTTCTGGCTCAAGCATAAGGGATACAATACAACTTATAATAATCCAAACTATAACCCTAGTTATAAATACGGTTACAATAACAAAGAATTACAGGAAGAGACAGGAATGTATGACTATGGCGCACGATTTTATATGCCGGATATTGGAAGATGGGGTGTGGTGGACCCGTTAAGTGATGCAACTTTTCAGCCTTATAATTACGCAAATAATAATCCTATATCTTTTAATGACCCAACAGGAATGATTTCTTATCCAACTAATGGTAGTTATATTGCAAGTATTGGGGTTGTAAAAAATGATAAGGGAGAATTTGAAATAGTTAGTGCTAAAAATGATGGTGATTATGGAATTTATTTAGCTGATTCAAAAGGTAATTATGATATTAAGAAAAGTAAAAGAGTTGGAACTCTAAATAACCCTTTTGATTTCTTATTTACTAATGATAATAATGGGAAATTTGAAAAGGAAGTTGCAAAAAGAAATGATGGTACTAACTTAACTCTTACAACTTCTACAACTTTAAGTGCGTTGATATATAAATATAACTATAATACGGATAACGATATTAGCAATTTTTATCTTGATTTATTGAGTCTTGCTTATTCTTCTAGAAATGGAGGTTCTTTGGATTTGAAAATGTCACTTGGATTGGATTTATATGCTCCAGTAAAAGTGGGTAAAAATATTACTTCTTTACGTGCCGCTTCTAATATTTTATTTGGCTATAATATGAGGAAGATTTATGAAAAATATAAAAATAATGCAAGTTTTAAAGAAAAATTTACAAATGCAGATGATTTTTATAGATATGCAATGCAAGCTGTAGGAGGATACAATCAATTTCAAAATAATAGAAGTGGTTTCTTCAATGGAAATGAATACAATAAAGGATTTCCTTTTTATGGAGAACACACTTATTCAGGTACGAATATTTATAGAGGTTACTTTCATCAATTTACTAATCAGAAACTACAAAAAGACAATTAAACTATGCGTAATTCATATATTCTACTTTTTTTTCTTTTATTTTTAATAAATTGCAAAAACGAAAAAAAGTATACAAAAAAATTGAAACAAAAAATTATTTGTTAGAAGGATATACTTATTCAAATTATTCTGATAAAATTTTCCCAAATAAACTTGTATTAATTGAGAAAATATCAAATGATACCATTTATCATTGCACTAACTGTTATAATGACTTTCATATGATATTAGAAGATACTTTGTTAATTTATGGTGGAAAAAAAACAGATAGTACGATTGCTAATGGAATTATTTTAAAAAAAATTCCTGTTCCTCAAACTTATAAGCATAATATTCCATTTGGCATGAAGTGACGCTAAACCGTTCTAATAATAAAAAAACTGTTTGAAATAATAGTCTCTTTATATCACTAATAGAATTCTTGAAGAAAACAATTGTTAGTAGATTTTTAAAATAATGGAAAATAAAAATACCGAAATAAATGAATTACTTGTAAGATTAAATGAAGAATCACTACAAGACTATAAAATTATTGATTTTTGGGAAGCTGATACCACAGCAATAGGTCTTCAAACAGGAAATTATTTAATATACATATCAACTTTTAATTATGAAACAACTCATAAATACAATGTTATTATTGAAAAATATGATACTGGAGAAATAATTGAGGAAGAGAAAGAAATTATATATAATGAACTAATTGAAATCATTCAAAAAATAAAAATATAAATTTTAAGTATGTTTCTCAAACAGTTGTCAATGCAAATAAATGACATTAGAATGTATGATAATGCAAATGGATATATTGTTTTTGAAAAAGTAAAGGGTCAGTAATATATTTATTTTAAAAATGCTAAATAAACATATAGATATAGAAAATTTATTCAAGCTTTTGTAATCTTCCCGAAAAACTGGAGCATTTAAAAATATAGTTTTTAAATTTGGGAGACAATGAAAAACAGTAAATTTTCAGAAGTTCAGATCATCAAGATTTTATCTGAGCAGCATCAAGCCAAAACAGTGAATGAGATCTGTCGGGAACACGGCATCTGCCAGCCAGCCTTTGACAAATGGAAGCGTAAAATATGGTGGTTCGGATGTTTAGCAACTCACTAAAATGAAGGAACTTTCACAGTACAAAAAAATCGTGGCTGAACTTACGTTGGAAAATGTGGTGATGTGATTGCAAAAAAGCTTTAACGCTTTCCGAGAAGCGGGAACTGGTTGTTTATTGCGGATCACAGCACGGAATAAGCACACGGAATGCATGTAAACTTTTATCATAAAGAGTTTAAAAAGAAATAAAAGAATACATTAATTATTATAACTACGACAGGATAAGACCTAATCTAAAAGGAAAGAGTCCGGTACTGTACCGAACTCTTTCATATAATATTGTTTAACTTGTCTAAAATTTTGGGTGCAGCCTACAACGGACGGATTATCAATTTATTCGATATCGAAAATCACCTTTTCGGTGTGTTCTTTCAGGTCTTCCAGATTGGTGTTGTTATAAATGATGCAGTCGGCCAGTTTTATCTTGTCTTTTTCAGGCATCTGCTTTTCCATAATGGTCTGAACTTCCCGGTAGGTTTTGCCGTCCCTGTCCATCACCCTTTTCATGCGGATATTGTCTTCGGCAGTCACCAGTACGGATTTGTAACATTCCCTGTTTAATTTAAGCTCAAACAGCAAAGCGGTTTCTTTAAAAACAAGATATTTGGTCTGCTTTTTTACCCAGGCATTGAAGTCAATGCGTACGGCGGGATGGATGATATGGTTTAACTGCTCAAGCAGATCTTTATTGTTAAACACTTTATCGGCAACAAATTTCCTGTTGTACAGGCCGTTTTCATCATAAGCTTCTTCGCCTAAAAGTTCCCGGATCTTTGTCTTCAGCTCTTCATTGTCATTGACGATATCTTTTGCCCTCTCATCGGAATAATAGACCGGAAATCCAAATTCTTCGATAAACTTTGCAACAGTGGTCTTCCCGGAGCCGATGCCTCCCGTAAGGCCTATAATTTTTGGGGACGACAACGGTTCCGGCTCAGCCTGTTGCGCTTCTGAATGTAGTTCTTCCATACTTAAAATTAATATCCGAAAACATCATTAAAACTAAAAGTCTCATCCAGTCGTACGCCTTTTTCCGTCATTTTAAGGCTGGCAAGTTCATGGTGAGCATCGTGCTCGAAAAACAGCAGGTATTCATTATCCACACACTGTTTCAGGAATTTTCCTTTCTCTTCCATGGTAAGAAGAGGCCTGGTATCGTATCCCATAACATACACCGGGTTAATATGCCCAGTCGTTGGAATAAGATCCGCTGCAAAAACAATGGTCTTTTCCTGGTATTGGATTACGGGGAGCATCTGTTTTTCGGTATGACCGTCTACGAAGATGACGTCCATTTTAAGATCCGGGGCAAAGCCGTAGTTTCCGGTAGTCGGAAGCGGTAAAAAATGAAGCTGGCCGCTTTCCTGGATCGGGAGGATGTTTTCTTTTAAGAAGCTTGCTTTTTCCCTTGCGTTGGGTTCGGTGGCCCATTGCCAGTGGTTTTCATTCGTCCAGAACTGTGCATTTTTAAAGGCCGGTCGGTATCCGGTTCGGTCGTCATTCCATTCGATAGCACCACCACAGTGATCAAAGTGAAGATGGGTAAGGAAAACGTCCGTGATATCTTCTCTTACGAAACCGTATTTTTTTAAATTTTTGTCTAAAGTATCGTCTCCCCACAGCGAGTAGTGTCCAAAGAACTTGTCGTCCTGCTTGTTTCCCAGTCCGCAATCGATCAGGATCAGTTTTTTTCCGTCTTCTACAAGCAGGGATCTTGTTCCCAGCTCAATCAGGTTTTTTTCGTCTGCAGGATTGGTTTTTTCCCACAGACTCTTCGGGACGACTCCGAACATGGCACCGCCATCCAGTTTAAATTTTCCGCACTGTATTGGATATAGTTTCATATTATATTAAGATTTATAATGTTTTTTAATAGTTTTAAAATCATCTCAGAAAAGCTCTCCGGGATTTTTCGGGGTTGAAATATTTAAGTGCCGGTATGCCTTATCTGTTACTTCACGGCCCCTCGGCGTTCTGATGATAAAGCCTTCCTGAATGAGGAAAGGCTCATAAACCTCTTCCAGGGTTTCCGGATTTTCACCGATAGAGGTGGCCAATGCTGAAATTCCCACAGGTTTCCCTTTAAAATTCTCAATCATCACCCGCATGATTTTATTATCCATCTCGTCCAGCCCGAATTCATCTACATTTAAGGAATTCAGAGCATATTTGGTAATGTTGATTTCAATTTCGCCGTTTCCCTTTATCTCTGCAAAATCGCGGACTCTTCTCAGGAGGGCATTCGCAATCCTTGGGGTTCCACGGCTCCGACGGGCAATTTCAATGGCAGCATCTTCATAGATCTTTACTCCCAGAACCCTTGAGCTCCTTTGAATAATCATCGATAAAAGCTCGATCGTATAATATTCCAGCCTGCTCTGAATTCCGAATCTTGCCAGCATCGGTTTGGTAAGCATCCCGCTGCGGGTAGTGGCCCCTACCAGAGTGAATGGGTTAAGGCCGATCTGTACGCTCCTTGCATTGGGACCGGTCTCAAGCATAATGTCGATTTTGTAATCTTCCATTGCAGAATACAGATATTCTTCCACCACAGGAGAAAGACGGTGGATTTCATCAATAAAAAGCACGTCGTTTTCTTCAAGATTGGTCAATAATCCCGCAAGACTTCCGGGCTTGTCTAAAACAGGTCCCGAAGTAATTTTGCAGTTTACACCAAGCTCATTGGCAATAATATTGGCCAGTGTGGTTTTTCCCAAACCGGGAGGGCCATGTAAGAGAACGTGATCAAGCGCACCCCCGCGTTTCTTGGCGGCAGTTACGAAAACTTCGAGATTTTCCAGGGTTTTTCTTTGCCCTGCGAAATCCCTGAAGCTCTGGGGACGGATCTGTTCTTCCTGTGCAAGCTCTTCACGGGAATAATTGTCTTTATCTGGATGTAAAAAGTCTGGCATTAATTCAATTTCATTTACCGTAAAGATAAGCAAATTGGGGTTAAGATTAAAGAGAGATGTTGAGATTTAAGGTTAAGGTTGATTGCAAGGGCAAGTTGTAAGTTTGGGAAGCATATGATTTATAAGATTGATTTATTTTAAGTATTTTTGGAAGAGAAAATTTAATCCAAATCTTAACCTCAACCTCAGTCTTAACTTCAATACATGAAATTAATCGGCCCTTTCAAACAAGTCATAACACTTGCCAACCTTCCTTTAAGAGGAAAACTTTCAGATGAACAGCTGGAAATCATTCCTGACGGCGGAATTTTAGTGAATAACGGAAAAATACATCAGATTGGAAATTTTGAGGCATTACAATCGGATTATCAGGATATTGAAATTGATGTCATCCAGGGAGAACAGGTTGCTCTTCCGGCTTTTACCGATTCCCATACGCACATCTGTTTCGGGGGGAACCGGGCCAATGATTTTGCCATGCGCAATGCCGGAAAGACCTATCTTGAAATCGCCGAAAGCGGAGGAGGGATCTGGAGTTCGGTTCAGCACACGAGAAATGCTTCTGAAGATGAATTATTAAGTACTTTATTACAGAGAATTGAATTTTTAGTATCTCTGGGAATTACCACCATTGAGGTAAAAAGCGGTTATGGGCTGGATGTTGAGAACGAACTGAAAATGCTCAGAACCATAAAAAAAGCACAGCAGCAGACAAAAGCGACTCTGGTTCCGACCTGCCTTTCCGCACACCTGAAGCCGAGAGATTTTGAAGGAAGCAACGAAGATTACCTACAATATATTTTAACCGAAATCTTACCCACAGTAAAAGAAGAAGATCTGGCAAAGCGCGTTGATATTTTTATCGAAAAATCAGCATTCCAGCCTGAAGAAAGCAAAGCATTTTTGCTTGAAACTAAAAAACTAGGTTTTGATATAACCGTCCATGCGGATCAATTTACACCCGGAAGTTCCAGGATTGCCGTGGAGGTCGGGGCAAAATCAGCAGACCACCTCGAAGCAACCGTAGACGAGGATGTTGAATTTTTGGCACAATCGGAAACCGTGGCCACCGCATTACCAGGAGCAAGTTTAGGTTTAGGGGAAAAATTTACTCCTGCCAGGAAATTACTTGATGCAGGAGCCATATTGGCCATCGCCAGTGACTGGAATCCCGGATCTGCACCCATGGGGAATTTGATTACCCAGGCTTCCATTTTAGCCACTTTTGAAAAGCTGACAACCGCAGAGGTTTTAGCAGGAATCACTTTTCGTTCTGCCCATGCATTGGGACTTGAAGACAGAGGAAAACTTGAAAAAGGATTAAAGGCAGACTTTGTGACTTATAAAACCGATAACTTCAAGAATATTCTGTATAACCAGGGAAGCCTGAAGGCTGAAGATGTGTATATTGATGGACAGAAAATTAAATAGTTTATTGTACAATAAAAACTATATCTAATGCTTTCAGCACAATCTTTGCGTCTTCTACTCTGCGTAAATTTGTCATGCTGAAAAGTATTCAGTTACAAAGATTATAAAGGTGGTAAAAACCTGATTAATAATGGCAAACCGATTGAAATTTCTTAATCATTTTTTTAATAAATGAATTAAGATTTTCCAGCCGGGTAAATTCAAACCACAAAATTAAATGTATTAATGATGAACAATACCATTTGGCAGGGAAGATTAGACGGAGAAGAACTGCTTTTCCACAGGATATTTCAGAGAGTACGAGAAGAAAATAATTATGACCTTATTTCAACTAAAGATTTCGTTTTACATGGATTCGCTGTGGATGAAGGCGTAAGGCGAAATAAGGGCAGGCAGGGCACGAAAGATGCTCCGGATGTAATCAGAAGGAATATAGTTAATTTTCCGGTTATTCGTCCTGATTTTACACTCCTCGATTTCGGAAATGTAACTTGTCAAGGAAACAATCTGGAAGAGGCACAAAATACGCTCGCTAAGAATGTTTCTAAAGTTTTCCTGAAGAACGGAAGATCGGTAGTGCTTGGCGGAGGACATGAGGTCACGTACGCGCATTACCTGGGAATGAAAACTGCTTTTCCCGAACAGAAGATAGGAATTATTAATATCGATGCCCATTTTGACAACCGACAGCCGGAGAGTGGAGTAGGAGCAAGTTCAGGGACAGGATTCTGGCAGATTGCCCAGGATGGTCCCATCCATTCGTTGCATATAGGGATTCAGAGAAACTCCAATACGCTGAAGTTGTTTGATACCGCCCATCAGTACGGAATGAAATACATTTTGGCAGATGAAATTTTTTTTGAAAATCTTCCTTCGATTTACCAAAGGATTAATGATCTGGCAGAAACTGTAGATTACCTGTATCTTACCGTATGCATGGATGTTTTCAATGCCTCCATCGCTCCGGGCGTTTCTGCGTCTTCCTATAACGGTATTTTTGCCGATGCTGCCTTTATGCATCTTTACAGGCATATTTTAAAGAGTGAAAAACTGCTGGCACTCGACGTGGCAGAGGTAAATCCTGCGTATGATATTCAGGACAGGACGGCGAGACTTGCCGCTACACTTGTTAATGAGTGGTTTATGGGATAGCTCATCGCTACGATAGAGAAAATCATTATTTTATATCATTTGAAGGAACACATTTTGATTCTTTCACCACGCTTTTTAAGCAAAGAATAAATTCAGTTTTGAATTTAAAACAGAAACTACATTATGGAACAATTAATTGAAAATAAACTTATCAAAGCAGATAAGGCATTTTCAGAATGGAAGAAGACTCCGTTCGATCAAAGGCAAAAACTCCTTGCCAAAGCAGCTGAAATTTTAAAATCACGCTCTGAAGAATTCGGAGCCATCATTACTTCAGAAATGAACAAACCTATCTCCCAAGCTATTGCTGAGGTGGAGAAATGTGCGTTAATGATGAATTATTATGCCGATGCAGAAAATATTTTACAGCCTGAAAAAATAGAATCCGAATATTCTTATTCTGAAATTCATTTCGTTCCAAAAGGGGTAATTTTAGGGGTAATGCCCTGGAACTTTCCCTTCTGGCAAGTGTTAAGATTTGCGACTCCTGCCATCCTGGCGGGTAATACTGTTGTCCTCAAACATGCCTCCATCTGCTTCGGCAGCGGTAATGCCATAGAAAAAGTGCTTCTGGAAGCTGGCTTTCCCGAAGGTGTTTTTCAGAATCTTGAAATCGGACATAAAGATGTAAAGGAAGTCCTCGAGCACAAAGCTGTTTCAGGTGTAAGCCTTACCGGAAGTGAAAAAGCCGGTGCCGAAGTGGCTTCTATTGCCGGACAGAATATCAAAAAATCGCTATTGGAATTGGGCGGAAGCGACGCCTTCATTGTTCTGGACGATGCAGATCTCGATGAAGCTGCCAAAGTAGGAGCACTCGCAAGACTGCAGAATTGCGGACAAACCTGTGTAGCTGCTAAAAGATTTATCATTGATAAAAAAATAGAGGATGTTTTCCTTCCGAAATTTATCGAAGAGTATAGCAAATTCGTTCCCGGGGATCCGATGGATAAAGAAACTAAAATTGCCGGGATGGCAAGGCCTGACCTGGCGGATGACCTGGAAAAACAATTTCAGAAAGCCTTGGAAAACGGAGCTGAAATCATTCTTCCTTTAGAGAGGATCTCAGAAAACGAATTCAAACCCGGACTCATCAGGGTAAAAAAAGGAAACCCGATATTACAGGAGGAACTTTTCGGCCCCTTGGGAATGGTTATGGTCGCAGAAAGTGATCAGGAAGCATTGGAAATGGCCAATGACATTCCTTTCGGTTTATCCAATTCGGTATGGACCAGGGATAGAAACCGTCAGCTGTTTTTTATTGAAAACTTAGAATCCGGAACGGTCAACATCAATAGGATGACGAGTTCCGATCCCCGTTTCCCGTTTGGCGGAACGAAGACCTCAGGATACGGAACAGAACTTTCATTATTAGCCTTAAGAGAGTTCGTTACGGCAAAAACGGTCGTTGGAAATTAATTTTTATCATATCCAATAAAAAACTCCCGATGATTCGGGAGTTTTGCTTTATAATAATCGTTTAGTTTAAGTCGAATTAAACCGTCGTCAGTCTTAGCGTATTTGTTTTACCCCCTTCGTAAGATGGAGTAGCATTGATATTGATGACGAAATCTCCAGCCTCAATATATCCGTAATTGTGAGTGAGCATATTCACCTGGATAATCGTTTCATCAGTAGATTTCTTCATGTCATAATAATAAGCATGAACGCCCCAAAGAAGATTCAGCATAGTGATGACTCTTTTATTTCCGCTGTACACGATGATATGAGAATTCGGTCGGTGCGCAGAAAGCTGGAACGCAGTATATCCTGAGCTTGTTAAGGTAACGATGGCAGAAACATTGGTTGTTTTGGCAATTCTCACTGCTGCAAGACAAACTCTGTTGGTAATGAATCTTTCGTCGATACAATTGAAATCTTTTTCGATCGGTTCGTTTTTATGCTGATAGAAATGGGTCGTTTCGATATTCTTAACGATTTTGGCCATGTTTTCAACCACCTGAACAGGATATCTTCCTACAGAAGTCTCTCCGGAAAGCATTACTGCATCAGCTCCATCCAGTACGGAGTTGGCTACGTCATTTACTTCCGCTCTTGTCGGTGTCAGGCTATTGATCATCGTTTCCATCATCTGGGTAGCAATGATTACCGGCTTGGAATAGAATCTTGCCTTTTCCACCAGTGTCTTCTGGATGGCAGGAACTTCTTCCATCGGAACCTCAACACCTAAATCTCCACGGGCAACCATTAATCCGTCGCATTCTAATAAGATTTCATCAATATTTTTAACCCCTTCTGGTTTTTCAATTTTCGCGATAATCGGTGTTTTGAATTTTCCGTTCGGGTGTTTTGAAATTAATTCTTTAAGATCAATAATGTCCTGCGCATGACGTACAAATGAAAGGGCGATCCAGTCTACATCCTGGTCCAGCATGAAGTTGGCATCCTGAATATCCTTTTCCGTCAATGCAGGAAGAGAAACATTTGTATTCGGAAGATTCACTCCTTTTTTAGAGCTAAGTGGGCCTCCCTGAATGGTTTTGGCCTTTACCGTATCGATCAGGTTGGTCTCAATTACCTCAAGCACCAGTTTACCGTCGTCGATAAGGATTCTTTCTCCAACTTTTACATCCTGCGGGAATTGCTGGTAGGTCATATAAACTTTGGTAGAGTCACCTTCGATTTTTTCATTGGTGAAGGTAAGGATGTCTCCCGGATTAAGGTATGATCCTTCCTTTACAACTCCAACTCTTAATTTAGGACCCTGTAAATCCCCTAAGATGCCAACAGAGAAGCCATATTCTTTGTTGAGCTCTCTGATGATCTGGATATTTGAACGAACCAAGTCGTAATCTGCGTGTGAGAAATTTATTCTAAAAACATCAACACCTGCTCTCATTAACCCTAACATTACTTCTTTCGACGATGACGCCGGCCCAAGTGTTGCGATAATTTTTGTTTTCTTTAAATACTTATTCATAATACTGGATAATTTGATAAAGTTCTTCTTCAGAACCTAATGTATAATCTTGAATAGGAAACACAAGATTTTCAGGGAGCAAAATTACGGAAAAATCAGGAAACTGTTCCGAACTATGCAAAATATATTGTACTTCTACCTGATTATTTAATAAAAATTTAATATTCTCTTCTCCTGAGAAAAGCTCAGTTTGTATTTTTTTTTGCTTACTTTCCGAAGACCGGTTGGAAATGAAAGTAAAACAGGTTTTGGTAAATTTGTGGTAGGCCTCAAACCGGGGAAAGTAGTAATCATAATACGAACCGTGATAGATGAGATCGTCGATCCTTTTAAAATTAAGATCGTTTCTCTGATTTACCTTGTAGAAAAACTCATGATCGGGTACATTCTTGGCTAATCTTACCAATCCTATGGCAATATCCTCAAATTCTGTATCTTCAAGATCATATAGCTTTTGAATGTCCAAGTATGTTTTCTTTTTTATTTAAAATATAAAATGCTCTCTGTGCTGCTTTTTCTTCTGCCTTCTTTTTGGAGGTTTCCGTAGCATTGGCAATTTTTTCATCGCCGAGCCAGACATGACACCGGAAGACAATCGACCGGTTTACCTGGATTTCCTCACAGGTTTCGTATTTTATATTTAATTTTTTCTTTTGACTCCATTCGAGCAGAAGGCCTTTGTAGCTTACGATTTTATTCTCAAGCTTATTCATTTCGGTCGGCGTAAGAAGTCTGTTTAAAATGATTTTTCTGCAGATCTCATAATGAAAATCCAGATAAACGGCACCGATTAAAGCTTCGAATAAATTTCCGGAGATATTTTCACCCAATGCTACAGAAGTCTGTTTTTGCAAAAGGTCCGTCAGCTTGAGATCTTCTCCCAGTTTATTCAGGTTTTTCCTATTCACAATCTTGGATTTCATTTGTGTCAGGTATCCTTCATTGGCCTGAGGATAGGTTTGAAACAAATGACACGAAATAATTGTGCCCAAAACAGAATCTCCTAAAAATTCGAGCCTTTCATAATTGCTGTCTTTATTTTTAGAAGAGTTTTTCAGCGAAAAAGCTTCACGGTATAGCGCAACATTTTGCACCTCAGTACCAAGAATTTTATTGAGCTCAGTACTGAGAAAGTAGTCTCTCTCCGTTAATTTTCTTTTTCTTTGTTTGAGAAGGAATTTAGAAAAGTATTTCTGTAACTCCATTCAGTAGATTTAGATTTTCGTAAATAGAACGCAAGCGTTGTGGCCACCAAACCCAAAAGTATTACTCATGGCTACTTTTACATCTTTCTTCGCAGCTTCATTGAATGTGAAATTCAGTCGGCTGTCGATATTTTCATCGTCAGTAAAATGGTTGATGGTAGGAGGAACAATACCATGAATAATCGTTCCCAACGCAGCAATAGCTTCAATAACACCGGCAGCACCCAAAAGATGGCCCGTCATTGATTTTGTAGAATTAATCTGAATGTCGAAAGCGTGCTCTCCCAATAACTTTGAAATGGCATTGGATTCTGCAATGTCTCCTAATGGAGTAGACGTACCATGCATGTTGATATGATCTACTTCATCAGCAGTAAGCCCTGCATCTTCCAGGCAGTTTTTCATGACCAGGTAAGCTCCTAAGCCTTCAGGATGCGGTGCGGTCATGTGATGAGCATCTGCGCTCAGACCTCCGCCTTTTAATTCTGCGTAAATTGTTGCACCACGTTTTACGGCGTGCTCGTATTCTTCAAGGATGATACATCCTGCTCCTTCACCCAGTACAAAACCGTCTCTGTCTTTGTCAAAAGGTCTTGAAGCTGTTTTGGGATCGTCGTTTCTTGTAGAAAGTGCCATCATAGCATTGAATCCACCGACGCCACTTGCCGTAACGGCTGCTTCAGAACCACCACAAACAATGACGTCTGCTTTTCCAAGCTGGATCAGCATTTTGGCATCAATCAGAGCATTTGCTGAGGATGCACAGGCAGAAACTGTTGTGTAATTGGGTCCATGAAAACCGTACTCTATGGAAATGTGTCCCGGTGTGATATCAGCGATCATTTTAGGAATAAAGAAAGGGTTGAATCTCGGAATTTCCGTATTCGCCCAACCTAAAACTTCAGTTTCGAAAGTCTCCAGACCTCCGATTCCGGAGCCCCATATTACCCCGACTCTGTTTTTGTCTACGCTGTCTTCAATGATTCTTGAGTGTTCTACTGCTTCTCTGGCAGCGACCAGTCCAAGCTGGGTATTTCTATCCATCTTTTTTGCTTCTTTCTTATCGAAATGCTGCAACGGATCGAAATTTTTTACTTCGCAGGCAAACTTTGTTTTAAAGTTTGTGGCATCAAAAAGAGTAATCGGAGCGGCACCGCTCTCACCTTTTACAAGATTTTCCCAGTATTCTTTTGCATTATTTCCAATCGGTGTTATTGCTCCAAAACCGGTTACAACTACTCTTTTTAATTCCATAAACTTTGTTTAATTTCTTTTTGTTGAAGAATATTATTTATTTACTACTTCTTCGATATAAGCGATAGCGTGACCTACAGTAGTAATTTTTTCAGCCTGATCATCAGGGATTTGAATGTTGAATTCTTTTTCAAATTCCATAATTAGTTCAACTGTATCCAATGAATCAGCTCCCAAATCGTTAGTGAAGCTAGCTTCAGGAGTTACTTCTGTTTCTTCAACGTCAAGCTTATCAGCGATGATAGCTTTTACTCTTGATGCAATGTCTGACATAGTAAATTTTTTTTTAATTGTTAGATGGTGCAAATATATAAAATTCTTTACGATAAAACATTTTTTTAGTCTTTTTTGTGGTCTGTGGGTATGTATTTTATTGAGGTGCGGCTTAGTATTTTAGTTTTCAGGGGTTTATATTTTATTGTTTTGCAATGTTATTAATGATTGTTTTAGGTAAAATATTTAAGAGGGTCTTTTCAGGAATTGTATAGAAGATCTCATCCTTTTATAATTTCCGGATCGTACATTATTATTAGTTTTGCATGATGTTTCTTTACTAGTTTATCCTTTAAATATGATGAAAAAAAATATTGGCGGTCTATTCCTTTTGATTAGCCTATCTGTATGGGCACAAACGATGGGTAAGGTGATCAAAATAAAGGACGGAGATACGGTTGTGGTTTTGCTGGCTGATAAGACTCAGCAAACGATCAGGCTTGCAGAGGTGGATTGCCCGGAAAACGGACAGGCTTTTGGGAATAATGCCAAAAAGTTTACCTCTGACCAGGTTTTCGGGAAAAATATCGTTTTTTATCAGGTGGGAAAAGACCGTTACGGAAGAAGTATTGCCGGAATCTTTTATGATGGAGATAAATATTTATCCAGAGAAATTGTGAAAGCAGGTTTCGGCTGGTGGTATTTCAAGGCATCCAAAAACACGGAACTTCGAAAACTTCAGGATGAAGCCAAACAAAACAGGCTGGGTTTGTGGAGCGATAAGAATGCAATCTCACCCTGGGATTTCAGGAAAAATAAGAGAAGTAAAGTGAAATGAAATACACCCCAGCTCAAATGAATTGGAGTGTGTTAATGTGTACGAAAGCAGTTATACTTTCGAAAGTCCATAAAACTATTCCGGCAATATTACAATAATACAGTTTGGAATAGATGTTCAAATTTTCAGCTTATGACCTGCACATAGCATCCCAGGTAGTCCAGAAATGTGCATTGATGGCTCCCGGTGCCGGACTGATGCTGTCGGCAACGATTCCTACCATGGATGCGCAGTTGGAGTTGCATCCGATTTGGTTTCTGCTTCCTTCCTGGGCCGGGATCTCTCTCCATGTTCCTGTAGAACCGCTTAACAGTTCCACTTTGATATCAAAAATTCCTGAAAGACCCGGTGTCTGAAGCTGTTTGGTAGGATTGTCGCTGGAGATCGTATCCTGCCAGTTTCCTTGTGAAAAAGTTACTTTCCATTGTCCGATCATTTTAGCTGTGTCATTTTGTGGGGAAAGGTATACCCAGAACTGAGCGCCTCCTCCTAATTTTAATTCTCCTGTTGAATTTGCATTGTAGCTTGTGTTTGCTTCCATGATGTTGTTTTTTAGTTTGTTTTGTATGTCAAAGTAACGCAGAAAAGAGCATCCGGAACAGCGTGGAAATAACCAATTGTAAGATTAGGTGTTTGTACGGTAAGGTTTTGGCAGTCAGTGAAAAAGGTGGTATGACCTGATTTAATTTAAATAAATTTTAAGGAATGTTAATTGATTAATCAGATATAACAAAAGCCTGACTCCACCAAGTTTCTTTACTTTCAAACCTCCTTTCCAGTAATTTCGTAACCCTTTTTACCAGTTCATCCAATATATTGCAAGGCTCTTTATGCAGACAAATTATATTTTCATCTAGATTTTCGTCTTGGTTAAGAAGTCGAAGAAATCGAACGGAAGCTTCCGGGTCATCGCATGTAAGACTTTCATTTCAGGTTCTGCAAAGGTGCAGAGTTTCCACAGAATGCGAAGACCGGTTTTTTCTTCGGGCCGGTAATGGAGCTTGTTGTAAATGATCAGGAGGAAAGCGCGATGGAAAACACGTTCTAAGATCGATTCCATTGCTTCCGGGAATAGTAGAGGTTCTTTTTGGGAGCGCAGGGTTTTATAATGTTCGTATAACCTGATGAATTGCCGGTAAAAAGGCTCTTCATCGGTACAAAGATCAGTTTCTTGAATAGACCAGTGGATGACCGAAGGAAAATTGGCTGTGTAAATGGCATTTTCCGGCTGCATGATTTTCCGGAAAAAAGGCTGCGATTCCCAAAGGTTTTCCTGGATCCATCTTGCGGAATGGGCAATCGGAACAATCGAATACTTTCCGCCGGTCTTCCGGGAAACGGTTTTCCTCATTACGTCAAGATTCTTTTTGTTAATGTTTTTGCCGATCAGGAGCAGGTACAGTTCGGTGGTGGTCCGGCCTTCAGAAACAAATTCTTCGCGATGGAACAGAAAGATTTCTTCAACTGGGAAACGGCGGGTCAGGATGCTGATCACGGATTCGTACGGAGAGACGGTTTTCTTTTTAACCGGAATCTTTGGTAAAATGTCGGGATGTTTCACGGCGGCTTTGATGTCGTAGAAAGTTTTTCTTAATAAGTTGTGCAGTTCCTTTTCGGCAATGGCGATGGCTTCCCTGAATTCGGACCTGAGATGGGAGTATTCCTTATCAGTCTCCGCTTTCCCGGCGCTGAGGAGGGCTTCGATAATAAAATAAGTGTTTCCGGTCTTCTTCAGCAGGAAGCTTCTGATTTCCGGAAAAAAGGGCTTCAGCCTCAGCAACCGCTGATCCAAAGTATCCTGATGGAAATCCCGCCCCAGGCAGAGAAATTCCAGGTGGAATAAATGATGTGCGAAAAGGCTGGTGTAAAGGTGATAAGCCGCAATGAAGGAACTGCTGTTTTCCGCTTTCCGGATTTCGTTGCCCATCAGTCGGCAGGTAAAACCGTACTTCTGCCGGATCAGCCGGAATTTTTTCAGCGATCGCGAAATATCTTCGACGGGAAGTTCACGCCTGCCGGAATTGAAAACCAGTGTTGAAGCATTGCAATGCCGTTGGAGAAACAGGCTTCCTCGCTTCAGGTGCTTTTTCAGGTCGGTTTCGGCCAGTAGAATAATGTGGGTGCCATACCGGGAACAGGTTTTCCTGATCTGTTTGTCCGAAAGGAGCCCGTCCGGCATCCGGGAGCAGCCGAGGTGGATGATGAGTAAATATTTTTCGGAAGTCTGCGAGTGGCTCAGAAACACGTGGCGAACCGGTACTTTTCCGGCCAGAGAGTTCAGCAGATGGGACAATTTCCGGTGGTGCGGATGGATCGAAGGAAGGATGATCTTTTCTTTCATCATTTGTTTTTTATGCAAGTTGAAGCTAAAAACCCAAGTAGCCCACCAAAAAACGATGTACCGAACCAAAACTTGATGTAAAATAAATAAATCCGGCGATTTACCTTTTAATGAACAATAAAAGAACAGGTTTGATGAACCGCATTTTATACAGCATTCCCTTTAGCGGCTAACCGGCTGTCACGTAATCCTAAAGATCCGGTTTAAATTTTCACTCAGAAATTTTTCCGTCATCCCTCCTCATCTTAATTCTCTGAATCAAAATAAACTTTGTTTATTCTTAACCTTACCACCGTGAGTCTTTTGCTTTAGAAAGTGAATTTCACTAAATAAATTCTCTCCAGCCAAAATACCTTCATTTCTTCATGTTAAAAAACTTCCTATTCTCCATCTTAATTCTCTGAATTAAAATAAACCTTGTTTATTCTTCACCTTACCACCGTGAGTCTTTTGCTTTAGAAAGTGAATTTCACTAAATAAATTCTCTCCAGCTAAAATACCTTCATTTCTTCATGTTAAAAAACTTCATGTTCTCCATCTTAATTCTCTGAATTAAAATAAACTTTGTTTATTCTTAACCTTACCACGGCGAACCTTCTGCTTGAGAAGGCGAATTTCACTAATAAATTCTTTCAGCTACAATACCTTTATTTCTTCATGTTAAAAAACTCCAGGATCTCCATCTTAATTCTCTGAATCAAAATAAACTTTGTTTATTCTTAACCTTTACCACTGTGAGCCTTTTGTTTTAGAAAGTGAATTTCACTAAATAAAATTCTTTCAGCTAAAATACCTTCATTTCTTCATATTAAAAAACACCAGGATCTCCATCTTAATTTTCTGAATCAAAATAAACTTTGTTTATTCTTAACTTTTACCACTGCGAGCCTTCTGTTTGAGAAAGTGAATTTCATCAAATAAAATTCTTTCAGCTAAAATACCTTCATTTCTTCATGTTAAAAAACTGCAGGATCTCCATCTTAATTCTCTGAATCAAAATAAACTTTGTTTATTCTTAACCTTACCACCGCGAGCCTTGTGTTTGAGAAAGTGAATTTCCCTAAATAAATTCTCTCCAGATAAAATACCTTCATTTCTAAATGTTTAAAAAATTCTGAATTTAAAAACAGCCTCTAAAATGACGAATAAGGCAGCGACTAAAAAACCTCCCGCTTCCAGCCCTTCGCCTGGCTCTTCTTTTAAAATATAGATAAGCAGGATCTCGCAGAATTTTATATCTTTGGTTATAAATCTTAACCCATGGCAGCTACAGCACAAAAACATATCGGGAGAAACATCGCAAGAATCCGGGAAATGCGCGGCATGAAGCAGGAAACCCTGGCCGACCTTTTAGGCATCAGCCAGCAGAAAGTCTCCCTGCTCGAAAACGCCGAAACCCTCGAAGACCACAAGCTCGAACCCATCGCCAAAGCCCTGGAACTTCCCCTCGAAGCCCTGAAGAATTTTTCGGAGGATGCTTTCTTTAATATTATTTCGAATACGTTCAACAATACCAGTAATGATAATTCAACATTGATCGCCAGTTCATTGAATTATCAGCCTACCTTTAATCCGCTGGATAAATTGGTAGAATCTTACGAGGAGAATAAGAAACTGTATGAAAGATTGCTTGATACGGAGAAGGAGAAGAGTAGGGTGATTGAGGAATTGGTGAGGAAGGTTATTAAAGATTGAAATTGAAATTTTATAATTGGAGACTGTCTGGGAAGGCGGTCTTTTTTATTAAGTGAATCTTTGATGCAATAGTTGAATTATGAAGAAAGACTAATAAACTATTCTTTTGTTAATTTAATTTAAAAAAAAAGCTATTTTTTTAACTGTGAATTAAAAAAAATATTTTATATTTGCAGTAGAAGTTCTTTGAATTACACGAGGTACATTAGCAAATGTATGAATTGAAGTGAATTAAGTTTCACAACCGAAAGGTATTTTTAAGCGACACATATTGTTCATGCAACATTAACCCCTGAGAGGTAATCCCTGTGGTTTACATGCTGCTTTCAAGTTTTTCCCAATGATAATTTTCAATGGAAGATTACTTTTTCTACCTAGCAATTGTTTTAAACGATTAAGAGTCAATTGACCAATTAATGGTTGATATTTTATGATTTCAAGAACCAATTACAGGAGTAAACAATGATGTTTTTATATGCTTTCCATTTTTAATTTTTAGATGAGTTTATTTTAATTAGAAAATCAATCGGAGATTAATTTTTATTTATGGAAGCAGGAATCTGATAGAGATGACAGCAACTTACGAGTATGCATTTGCTAATATACATTGATTGAAGCAGGCGATGTAAAGCTAAGCATTGCATTAAAATTTTAATAACAATAAAAAAATAAGTTATGAAAAAAACATTTTTCAGTCGTACAACTCGTGTAGAAGCTGTTATCAATAGTCTTGAAACAGTCCTTGAAAAGAACCGTGAATTGCTCATGGATGATGATATTCGTTTAATCGAAGAAAATCTGGTAGAATTAAGGAAACTTGATAAAACCATAATTGACAAAAACGATTCAATAGCAATAATTAGAGTAATAATTGATGTGCTCCATTTGTGCGGTATTGAAAATTTATTCTAAATCCAACATCTCTATCTTAATTTTCAAATTATACTTATGAATATAGGTCAAGTAATAAAAAATTTCCGAAAACAGAAAGGTATAAAACAGGGAGAATTTGCAGAACTATGCCAAGTCTCCCAAACATATCTTTCTCTTATCGAAAATAATCAGAAAGAGCCTAATTTATCCTTGCTTAAAACAATTGCTGAACAATTGGAAATTCCTTTGCCGATATTGTTTTTTTTAAGTGTGGATGAAAATGATGTTCCAGAACAAAAGAAAGATATATTTAAAATATTAGAGCCCTCCTTAAAAGATCTTATAGCACAAATATATATAGATGATCCAAAGTCTTAAACAATTATCAGAATATTATTTAAAAATGTCAGAAAAGGATTTGAAAGCTTTAGCTCAAAATCCACAACAATACTATAATGTTTTTATAAAAAAACAAAAGAAACCTGATGGAAGAATTAAGCGTAGAGAAATTACAGAAGCTGTTGGGTTGCTCAAAAAAGTTCATAAACTTATTTTGAAAAATATTTTGTCAAAAATTGAATTTCCTTCTCCTCCTTTTATTGGTGGGCTGAAAAGAAAAGATAATATCTTGAATGCTTATTTTCATAAAGGCAAACCATACAAGTTTTGTACAGATTTAAAAAATTTTTATCCTCATATTAATAATAAAATGGTTTACAATGCATTTGTAAATTATGGATTTTCAGCTGATGTTGCTAGTGTATTAACGAAACTGACAACCTATAAAGGAGGACTGATACAAGGCGGAGCTAACAGCACTCATATTGCTTATTTAGCATTATGGAATACCGTAAAAGAAATTATGCCTATCTGTGATAAAAAAGAAATAACTTTTACGGTTTATGTAGATGATATGACATTTTCATCATCAACTGATTTTAAAGAGTTGTCAATTGAACTAAGAGATATTATTATTAAAAATGGTTTTTTTGTAAATCACAGTAAAACTTTTTTTACAAAAGGAAAAGCTGATATTACAGGAGTAAAAATAGGACAGAATACGCTTAATGTTAAAGACGATTTTCGGAAAAAATTAAATAATCTTAAGAGTTTATCTGACTTACAAAAACAAGGATTAGAAAGATATTATCAAAGGGTTATTACTTATGGAAGGAATTCAAAAAAATAGATTATCTAAACTTTTAATTGAAAGCTTATTATGAAAGTAAAAGGAATTTGTAAATTGTGTTTAAAAGAAAAGGAATTGACATATGAGCATTTCCCTCCTCGCTCAGCATTCAATAAAAATACTAGATTTTATAAAATTAAGAATTCAGATTATTACGAAAATTTTCAAGAATATAATAAATCAAAAAAAGTTAAATCAAAAATAAATCAAGGAGGACTTGGTGATTATTGCTTATGTGAGGAATGTAATAATTATCTAGGAGTTAATTATGTAAATCATTATGTCAATTTTGCAAAAATTTGTTTTTCTATCATTAATCATAGTGGTGAATTTAAATCAATTAGTTTTAATTTTAAAAAAGAAGAAATTAATTTAAAATATTTTTTAAAACAGGCTATTGCTATTTTTATTTGCAATAATGATACATGGTTTACAAAATCTTATCCTGAATTGTTAAATTTTGTAAAGGATAAAGGTTTATCATTCCTTCCAGAGATGTATCGCTTTTATTTGTATTTAAATGATGAAGGACAAATTAAAAATGGAAATTGGACTATGACAAATGTCTATGGTGAGATTTGTGAATTTACATTTCCACCTTTTGGAATAATTTTAAGTATTAATAATCCAGAAAGAATTTTTGAAGTAAGTGAAATTACAGCATTTAAAAATTATGACAATATTGTTTTAGATGAATTTACTATAACATTGAATAAATATCCTACTTATAGCTCTCTTCCTTTAGATTTTCGTAGTGCGGAAGATTTTAAAAACTATAATAATAAAGAATCTGATATATAGAATTTCATATTGATATGAAAGAGTTTTTTATATTAAAGACTTTTTAAATCTATTATTGTATATTGAATATAAAAAAAATGCACTAAAGGTATATTTTATTTTAATACGTCGAGTTTTGTCGTCGAGTTTTGTGATCTTTGTTAAAAACTTGTGAGGAATTCTATTGCAGGTGTTGATTTTATTATTTAGTTTTGCGAAATTTTTTTGAATATATCAATAATAAGCCTTAGATTTACCACAGGATATTTAATATCTAACAAACTACTAATGAAGACAGAACAATTTTTACAAGCATATATTCAGCCTGTTTTATATGTTCTTAATAAGGCTGGTCAAGCTTTAGATACACATAGAATAAGCAAGATTTTATATTTTGCAGATAGGGAGCATTTAGCTAAATATGGAACTTCCATTTCAAATGATACTTATATGAAAATGAAATATGGCCCAGTTCCATCAATAATTTATGATATTATAAAAGCTGTACAAGGTAAAAACGGGTTAATTTCTAAATCTGATGTGGCATCTTTTTTTGAATTATCAGATAATGATAAAATTTCTGCAATAACACATTATGATGAAGATGAATTTTCAATTTCTGAAATGGAATGTTTAGATGATTCTATTAAGGAACATTTACAAAAATCTTTTGATTTTCTTTCGGATAAATCTCATGATGAAGCATGGGAAAATGCTGTTTATTCAATGGATAATATCACAATAGCAAAAGCTGGGGGAGCTGATGAAAATATGCTAAAATATATTCAGCATTATAATGAATTACTTACATCAAAATTTATCTAATGGTATCAGTTGGTGATGTATTATTTTTATTTGTAGAAGATACGGATCCTCCCAAAGATAAATACTTTTTTGTATTAGGAATAACAGAGGATCAAGTTTCTATTGCCTCATTTTATGTTAATTCTAAAATTAATTTGAACGTAAATAATAATCCTATTTTAGTAAATTATAATATCGAAATTGATCCTTCAGATTATCCATTTCTTAGGCATAAGTCATATGTAGACTGTACTAAAATGGTTGTTAGGAATAAGCAAGAATTTGATGATATTGTGCGGAATAGACCAGGAGCTGTAGTTTATAGATTAACAGATATTCAATTACAGCACTTTAGATCTATTATTCGAGAAGTTCCGACCTTCAAAGGAAAAACAATTAAAAAATTTGGATTTTATGATAATTAACCAAAAAAGAGAAAACGCAATGTTTTCTCTTTTTGGTATCAGTGGAGTTGGAGGGATTCGAACCCTCGTCCAAACAAGCAATACATAAGCTTTCTACATGCTTATTCTGCTATTGGTTTTCGACTGGAGGCAGAGAGCAGACACCCAACTTCCAGCTTATCTTCTGAGATTTTCGAGCTTTAGCCGAAGCGTCTAAAGCCTTATTCCTGCATTCCTATATCCCAGGATCAAACGCCGCAGAACAGGGCATTTGTGGGACATCTTGCTTCCCTACTGAAATCTTCGGGAAAACGCTTGATCTACTATACTTCGATATTAAGCTGCAAGAGCGAACTCTTCGTTGCCAGTTAAAATTTTGTAGCAAGGGATTATAGAGATCGCGCTACGGTTCTCTGCATGCTTACTTACCCATTGACCTTGCTGTCGAAACCAGTCAACCCCATAAATAAAGTGAAAGCAAAGATACGAAAATTGTTCCAATATTCCTGAAGCGGGCATCGCTTTTTTAAATAAGGCTCTTTGGAGGTGGCTTTGATGATGATCATAAACCTTTAGTCCGAAGTTTTTTTCTCGCAAAGAATTGGAATTTTTTGCTGCTTATTTAAAGCAAAACAAAGGCGTTTCACTTAAAAGAGTAAGACAAATGTAAGATCTTTGTATGTCCTTGATAAGCAGAGCGGCTTTGTTTACCTTAAATTAACAGTAGCTTGGCAAGAAATCTTTGTTTCGCCTTGCGATAAAATTCATTATTCTCGTCTCCGGTACATCATCGCTGATGGTGTAACTGTTTTTCTCGCAAGGTTAGACAAAGAATTGGAATTTTTTGCTGCTTATTTAAAGTTAAACAAAGGCGTTTCACTTAAAATAGTAAGACAAATGTAAGGTCTTTGTATGTCCTTGATAAGGAGAGCGGCTTTGTTTGCCTTAAAAAATCTACAGAAGCTTGGCAAGAATCTTTGTTTCGCCTTGCGATAAAATTCATTATTCTCGTCTCCAATAAATCAGCACTGATGGTGTAACTGTTTTTCTCGCAAGGTTAGACAAAGAGCTGTATTTGCTTGCTGCTTATTTAAAGTTAAACACAGGCGTTTCACTTAATGAAGTAAGACGAAAAGTATTTAAACATTAAGTAATGAAGGCATATTTCTTAATGTTGGGGTTTAAGAATAAACAAAGTTTATTGGGATGAAGGAGATTAAGGGAAAGCTTATAAAAAGTGTTGAATAGTTTAAATAACTGAAAGATGGGATTTATAGTATGTTTTATAAGAAGATCCGCTTTGTTTATATCAGAGCTTTTAAATTTGATACAGAGGATCTTTTGTCATTGCTCTTAATTTTCTGAATTAAAATAAACTTCGTTTATTCTTCACTTGAAATACGATGATTTCACTGAATTAATTGAATACCATCGGACAGGCCACACTTTGGTTTTCCCAAGCTAAAAGACTTAATTTCTTAATGTTAAAATTTAAATGGGCCCTCAATTAGGAATTCGTTGTAGCAGATATCTTTGTTTGGCTTTGAGTGAAAGTATAACCCCGTTTTGACTCAACTAGTCAGAGTTTCCACAAAGGTTTTTCTTAAAACCACCCCGTCAAAAATTCTTTGAATTTTCGCCACCCCTCCAGAGGAAGGGAATGGTTATTTCGTTTATTGTCAGTAGTTAAAGGTGGGTTTTACGTTCTCCACTAGATTGCTGTGATTACGCAAATGCAAATAAAATCTGCGGCATTAGCCTCATTTGCGTGAGAATAAACAGTGTTCTTAAAGTAAAATTATTCTCATCGCCGTTTTATCTTTAGCCCATATCTCAGGATTTACCTCAACCTCAATTTTAGCCTCATCTTCAATTTATTAAAGAAAGTTTTGCGGTTTCATAAATAATGTTTATTTTTGCAATCCAAAATGAGATGTAATATATGTTAATAATTCCAGTAAAAGATGGTGAATCCATCGACAGAGCATTAAAAAAATATAAAAGAAAATTTGATAAAACAGGAACTGTACGTCAGTTAAGAGCTAGACAACAGTTTATCAAGCCTTCTGTAACTTTAAGGCAAGCAAGATTAAAGGCTGCTCACAAGCAAAGAAATCTTAGCAAAGAAGAACAGGCTTAAGAAATTTTCTTACCCACATACTAGATTCACTCTTTAAATGATTATATTTGAAGAGTGAATTTTTGTTTTTATATACTTCATGATGCTGGACAAATTCCTGGACTATTTGCAGCTGGAGAAACGCTATTCTCCGCACACCATTATAAGTTACCGGAAAGATCTTGAAGATTTTTCCCAGTTCTACTTGAGAACGGAAGCCTCCGAAGATCTTCTCAAAGCCGATAAAAAAATCATTCGCAACTTTATTGTTGATCTTAGTGAAAAAGATATTTCCAAGAGAAGTATCAACCGAAAATTATCCTCGCTCCGCAGTTTTTATCTTTTCCTGCTGAAAATAGGGGAGATTAAGGTATCTCCCGTAGAAAATATTTCATCATTAAAATTTTACCCCGAAAAGCAGATCCCAATGTCGGAGGAAGAAATGCAAAATCTTAACGACCAGGTTTTTGAGGAAACGCATGAGATATTGGATAAATGCGTGATTGAAGTGCTCTACCAGACGGGAATCCGAAAAGCGGAACTTTGTGGTATGACTTTTGAAAATGTAAATCTTAGCGGAAACGAACTGAAGATTATTGGAAAAGGAAACAAAGAACGATACATCCCGATCTCCGGAGAACTCTCGGATCTGCTGAAGAGGTATGTAGCAACCAGAAGCCCGCAGGCAGAGTACCAGTCGTATTTTTTTGTCAATAAGAAAGGCAAAAAACTCACTGAAAAATTTGTTTATGTGCTGGTTAATAAGTACCTTAGTCTTGTAACAACAAAAGAAAAAAGAAGTCCCCACATCCTGCGGCACAGCTTTGCAACGCACGTTCTGGACAATGGGGCAGAGATATCCAAAGTAAAAAAGATATTGGGACATTCCAGCCTTGCCAGCACGCAGGTCTATACGAATGCCAATATCGAACAACTTAAAAAAGTGTTTAATCGGGCTCATCCAAGAGCTTCAAAAAATGACGACTTATGAAGATCACCGTACAATCAATTGGTTTAACTCCACACGAACCACTAGAATCGCACATCGAAAAAAAAGTAAGCAAGCTGGAAACTTTTTATGATAAGATCCAGGATTGCAAAGTAATTTTAAAAGTAGAAAACAACTCGGATAAAGCCAACAAAACGGCCGAGCTTATTCTGGCCATTCCGGGAGACGATATCGTGGTAAAAAAGACCACCACCAGCTTTGAAGAAAGTTTAGATTTATGCGTGGATGCCGCTAAAAAGCTATTAATCAAGAAAAAAGAAATGGCTTAACGAAAAAAGTTAAAAAAAGTTATTAAAAAATTTGAGAATTCAAAAAAACCGTTCTATATTTGCACTCGCAAAAAGGGAACAGCGTTCTTTTGAATTCTTTTTAATATGCCTCCATAGCTCAGTTGGCCAGAGCACGTGATTTGTAATCTCGGGGTCGTGGGTTCGAATCCCTCTGGAGGCTCCATTAATATAAAATATCTGGGGAGATTCCAGAGTGGCTAAATGGGACTGACTGTAACTCAGTTGCTTCGGCTTCGTAGGTTCGAATCCTGCTCTCCCCACATTTTATATTAGAAAAAAAGTTGCATGAATAAAGGATTTTCCTTAAGTTTGCACAGCGTTACCAATAATTTTGGAAAACAAAATTGCGGAAGTAGCTCAGTTGGTAGAGCGTCAGCCTTCCAAGCTGAATGTCGCGGGTTCGACCCCCGTCTTCCGCTCAGAAAATTCACACTTTAAGAGGGTGAATTTTTTTTAACTACTGAAAAGAATGCCGGGTAGATTTTCCCGCAATTTCAGTCGGATATTAAAATGCCTTCATAGCTCAGTTGGCCAGAGCACGTGATTTGTAATCTCGGGGTCGTGGGTTCGAATCCCTCTGAAGGCTCATTTTAATATAAAATATCTGGGGAGATTCCAGAGTGGCTAAATGGGACTGACTGTAACTCAGTTGCTTCGGCTTCGTAGGTTCGAATCCTGCTCTCCCCACATTTTATATTAGAAAAAAGTTGCATGAATAAAGGATTTTCCTTAAGTTTGCACAGCGTTACCAATAATTTTGGAAACAAAATTGCGGAAGTAGCTCAGTTGGTAGAGCGTCAGCCTTCCAAGCTGAATGTCGCGGGTTCGACCCCCGTCTTCCGCTCAAAAAAATCACGCTTTTCTGGTGTGATTTTTTGGTTTAGGCCGACTTAGCTCAGCGGTAGAGTGCTTCCTTGGTAAGGAAGAGGTCACGGGTTCAAGTCCCGTAGTTGGCTCAGATTCTAATCCCGATTCTTTCGGGATTTTTTTATTCCCGAAATTTCGTTGTTGGGGAAAATTCGGGATCAATTCCAAAACCTGGGGTCTATTAAAAACTCCAATCAATTCGAACAGGAAAATCTCCTTTTTTAACGCTACCAAAGGTAATTTTATTTAGGATACGGCATATTTTCCGGTCCCAAGGGTGTTTCACTCGGCAAATGATAGCTGTGGATATTTTTAGCTTGAAAATTTTATGAATATGTTTTTTATATTTGTGAAAAATTTATAATGACACACAAATGGTATTTTTTCGAAATGTCCCTACTATTCATTATTTTAGCGTATATATTCTATGTTTTCGCTGCTCAAAAGCAAATAGAAAGAGAAAACGGATTTGGATGGGATGGCGTGTTTTACAACGCAATGTATCAGAAATTCAAAGGTAATGGAGAAGAATTATACAAAAGCAAAGATTCTCTGTACAATAAAACCTATAATGATCTAACAAAAGAAGATCCGTTCAATAAAAGAATTGCAGTTCCCTTTATAGCTGCGAAGTTACCTTTTCAGGAGGTTTTAAGTTTCAAAATAATAAATCTTGTCGGTTTTTTTTCTGGTTTAATCCTGCTGTTCATAAAATGGAGTAAAGAAAGTTTGATCATCACATTAATATTTTTACTATACATTACAGTTACGCCCCAGATAGCCTTTAGGGGAGCCGTGTTTTATCCGGTATACGTAGATGGAGCGCAATTCTTTTTCCTTGCGTTGATGGTATATTTCTTTGATAATCCCAAATATATATTTCTCATTTCCATCGTGTTTTTACCTTTTAAGGAAACGGCTGTTCCTTTAAGCTGTATATATTTCGGATGCAGAATTTTGTGGGAAAGATCTCTAAAATATCTAGTGTATATCGTTTTATCTTTATTGATATACTTTTTATATGTGAAATTTTTATCTTCGTACCTGGAAATTCCAGGTCACTCAAATAGCTTAAAGGTCTTCAAATACTATATAAAGTATTATTTTAATGATTTCAGAAATCTTGTTAAGTTGGCCGCTTGTTTTTTTATAGCATTTTCTTATTTCGTACTTGTAAGGAGAAAATTTGCGGTCAAAACTTTGTTTTTCATTTTCCTTGTTTCGTTATTGGCTTTATCCGGATCGGATACCACAAGGATACTTCTGATAGCATTGCCTTTTTTACTTGATGAGCTTGTGGAGACTAAGCAGAATAACAATGTAATTCTATATGGCGCAATGCTGCTATTTTCATTACCTTACAAGTTTATTTTTACAGAATTGAAATTTAATGACTTTAATAAGGTAGGCGAAGGGTTTTTTATAACTAATCTTGAATACAGACCTCTTTCAGAAAATATATATTTCCTCCTGTATTTTTCAGTTTCAGCGATCGTTTTATTTATTCTTAAAAAAAAGTTTAAAATATTGATACAGTAAAAATTCGATCAAATACCATTAGCTGATAGAAATCGTATGCATGAAATAAGTGACCTTAAAATTCAATTAAAACTTTCATCGCGATCTCAACACGCTTTACCATCCTGAAAATTTTCGTTACATTCGTATAAAATAATTTTCGATGAATATCCTTTTATTGGAAGACGATTTAATTCTTTCGGCAGAGCTTTGTAAATTTTTAGAATCAAACCATTTTACCTGTGATAAAATTTACGACGGTGAAACTTTTCTCCGCCAGATCAAAAACAGTTCTTATGATCTGTACCTGCTCGACATCAATGTCCCGAAGATCAACGGACTGGATGTCTGCCAGACGATCCGTTCTTTCGATAAAAATACCCCGATCATCATCATCTCCGCTTACGGAGACCTTTCGGATAAAAAAGATGCCTTCACGAGACTTGCCGATGATTACCTGGTAAAACCTTTCCAGTTTGAAGAATTACTGCTGAGAATCAACTCTCTTTTGCGGAGGAAAGCGCCTTCTGAAAACAGCGATCAGGATATCATCAGGATTGACGATCTCATCATCAACAGAAGTGAGCAGAAAGTTTTTCGTGCAGGAAATGAAATTATCCTTACGTTAAAGGAATTCCAGCTACTGGTTTACCTTGCAGAAGCGCAGGGAAGAACAGTTTCCAAGCAACAGATCACGGAACATGTCTGGGAGCATAATTTCAATACCAACACCAATACGGTAGAAGTGTACATCAATTTTCTAAGAAAAAAAATAGATAAAGATTTTAAAATTAAACTTATTCATACCCGCTCCGGTTTCGGATATTACTTAAGCCCGCTGTAGTATGTCTTTAAAAAGAAAAATTGCCCTCAATCTCAGTATTGCCTTTTCATTGCTTTTTGGTATTGTGATGGCGGTGATTTACATGTCTTTTAATGATTTCCGGAAAGATGAATTCAAGGAAAGGTTCAGGCAGAGGCTTGAGTTTACCTCACATTTCATTGCCAAATCAAAGGATTTTGAAGAAGAAGCTCCCGTTTTTTTTAATGAAAATTCGGATAATATCCTTTTAAATGAAACCATTTTAATCTTCAACGGAAATAAAGAATTAATTTACAGTACCATCAAAGACAGAAATGTCACCTGGGACAATGCACTGCTCAAAGAACTGGATGAGAAAAAAGTGATTTATTCTGAGAAAACGGTACCCGAAATCTATGCGGCTCTAAAAAAGATCAATGGTGAAAACTACTATATCCTTACCAGCGCTTACGATACCAACGGAAATTCCAAGCTTGCCTACCTGAAATACCTTTTAATTACCGCCTATGTGATGAGCACTTTGCTGATCGGCTTCTTCAGCTACTATTTTATGGGGCAGTTTTTAAGGCCGCTGGAAGATCTTAACCAGGAAATTTCGGAAGTCACGGCCCATAAGCTGACAACGGAGATTCCCGTACAGGATTCCAACGATGAAATCAGTGTCCTGGCGAGATCCTTCAATACCATGATCAAAAGGTTGGACGATGTCTTTCAGTCCCAGAAAGATTTCACCGCAAGTGCCTCGCACGAGATTCGTACCCCCATTACGAGGATGGCTTTCCAACTGGAAAACCTGATCAAGTTTGGGCAGCATTCCCCCGACACGATTTCATCGCTTCAACAGATCAGGCGAGATGTCTACCAGCTTTCGGATCTCACAAATTCCCTTTTGCTTCTTACTAAATTTGATAAAGAAAATATCCAGAGTATTTATGAAGAGGTGCGGATCGATGAGGTTATTTTCGAATCCTTTGAAGCGGTGGAAAAAAGCTATCCCCAGCTTAAAATGGATTTCCTGATTTCTGAAAAAACATCCGAAAATGCCCTCCTTACCATCAATGGAGTGCAGTCTTTACTCGATATTGTTTTTATCAACCTGTTTAAAAATGCTGCCGTTTATTCCGATGATATCGAAGTGGATGTGCTGATTACAGAGACAGAAAACGAACTGGTTGTCGATGTCATTTCCCACGGAAATACAATTCCGAAAGAGGAACAGCCGAAATTGTTTGAAGCCTTCATGCGCGGGAACAATTCCCAGAATATTTCCGGTTCCGGGCTGGGCCTTCGTATCGTGAAAAGAATTCTTGAATACCACGGGGCTGATATTACCTACTCTTCTCCGGCAGATTTACTCAACAAATTCAGTGTGATTTTTACTAAATAAATGCGGTCCGGCAACGCATTTTTTTCTGATTTAAATATCAGATTTTTCCCCTTTAAAGAAATTTCTATGTGTCAATAGCAAATAATTTCTATCCTTAAAGCCCTCTTGGTAAAAGACAAGGCCATCGATTTTGATTAAAACATTCCCGGAGCGGAAATCTTTTGAGAAGTTTCTGCAGTAATGTCTGTTTTCCTGATGTGTTTTTGGGTTGTTTACTTCCTCAAATGCAATCTTTCCGTTCATCTTTATTAAATTTTTTTCCTGAAAATAACTTCAAACGGTAGAGATTTAAGCAGGAATTTAACCTACCTGTTTTAAATTCTATTATATTTACACTGAGCTGTTTAAGGTATGGATTAAAATTGTTTTGACGTGCCTGAATCAAAATTTAATTTTTTTTTAAGCATTCTTTAAGACCATTTTAATGACAAAATGACACTTTTGTAACATAAAAATTAAAAAATGAATAAAATCGCAGGGCTGCTGATTGTCGTTTCATCCTGGATGGCGGCACAACAGCAAATGTCGCTTCAGGACTGCGAAGAAGCTTTCCAGAAGAACAACCTCCAACTGCTCGCCGAACAGTACAATATCAATATGGCAGATGCCGATATTCTACAGGCGAAAATCTGGGAGCTTCCACAACTGAGCGGCCAAATCAATGCCTACAATCCCGAAGACCGCCAAGTTTTCGATGCCGGGCACGCAAAAGGAGCACAAATCACCCAACTGATCTACATGGGCGGGAAAAAGAAAAATGAAATTGCGTTTGCAAAATCAAATAAAGAACTGGCCCAGCTTCAGTTTTCGCAACTGCTGGTAGACCTCCGTACCCAGCTTCATACCACCTATTATGATCTTTATTATGAAAAGCTCAAGCTGGAAAATACAAACCGTCAGCTGGGATATATGAGCGATCTGCTGGCTGCCTACAAAGTTCAGTCGGCCAAAGGAAATGTTTCGCTGAAGGATGAGGTAAGGCTTCAGAGTGTAGTCATCCAGCTGAATAATGATAAAATAGGAATCAATAAAAACATTCTGGAGTTTGAGCAGAACCTTAAAGTTTTAACCGGCGTAACGGATGATATTGAACCTAAAATTTCTGATACGGAGGCTAAAGATATCCTCGCTGCCCAACCATTCGGCGATGAAACGGAGCTTCAGAAAAAAGCGCTTGAAAACAACGCCGATTATCAGTACAATCTGAAACTGATCGACAACAGCAAGCTGTATGCCCAATGGCAGAAATCTTTAAATGTTCCGGACCTGAATCTGGGCGCCGGCTGGGACCAGAATGGTGGAACCTTTAAAAATGAAGTCAACCTGATGGTAGGCATTCCCTTGCCTTTATGGAAATCGAATAAAGGAAATGTGGAAAAAGCAAATTTTGCCATTCAGCAGAACCAGAGAAATGCCGATTTTCAAAAACTGAACCTCGAAACGAAAGTGCAGTCCGCATATAAAACATGGAAAACACAATATGATCAGCTTTCACAAATCAAATCCGAAGATCTCAATAATATGGATCTTGTGTATAACGGAATGCTGAGCAATTTCAGAAAAGGGAATGTCAGCCTGATCGAGTTCGTGGATTTTATGGACAGCTACAGAGAAACGGCACTCCAGATCTACGACATGAAAAACGGAATCATACAGTCTGCGGAACAATTGAATCAACTGGTACAAACAAAAATCTTCTATTAAACATGAAAACATATATCATTCCCGTAATTATAACCTTATCTGTTCTGTCTTGCTCCAAAAAAGAGGAGACCGTACAGCCACAGGCAAAAAAAGGTTTTGAGCTGAGCAACACTATGCTGCATTCGATCGCTCTCGCAAAAGTTGAAAAAAAATACATAGAAGATGATTACAGTTTCTACGGAAAAATCTCGGCAGACAAGAACAGCTACATCGATGTTTATCCCCTGGTTGGCGGAAACGTATTGAGCGTAAATGTGGAACTGGGAGACCATGTAACAAAAGGGCAGGTGCTGGCGACCATCAGAAGTACGGAGCTGGCAGAGGTACAGAAGGATGTAAGTGATGCGAAAACAGACCTTGTCGTAGCCCAGAATAACCTTCGTGTCGCTAAGGAGATGTATGAAGGAAAACTGAATACCGAAAGAGATGTGCTGGAAGCAAAAAGCGAACTGCAGAAAGCCCAGGACCAGATGCAGCGGGCAAGTGCCGTAAGCACCGTTTATAATGTAAAAAAAGGAAATATTTACAGCGTCGTGGCACCGATCAGCGGATACATTGTTCAGAAGAACATCAACAAGGATATGCAGCTTAGAAGCGACCGCAGCGATAATATTTTTGATGTCGCCAATACCACTAATGTCTGGGCTATCATGAACGTTAACGAATCGGATATTGATAAGATCAGCCTGGGGATGAAAGCACAGGTTTCCACCCTGTCTTACCCGGATAAAGTGTTTGATGGGAAAATAGACAAAATCTTTAAAATCATCGACCCTGAAACCAACGCCATGCAGGCCAGGGTAGTCCTGGACAACCAAAACGGATTACTGATTCCCGAAAGTAAGGCTACCATTAAAGTAACCAGCTCAGAGAATACCACAGCACTGGCGGTACCGTCTAAAGCCGTGATCTTTGATGACAACAGAAGTTATGTGGTCGTATTTAAATCCAGAACGGATGTAAAGGTAAAAGAAATAAAGGTCCTGAAACAGGTGGGTGATATCACCTATATTTCAGAAGGCTTGTCGGAAGGTGAGCAGGTGATTACCAATAATCAGTTGCTGATTTACAGATCTTTAAATAATTGATTCTTTTTTAACCATTAAGGATCATTGAAAGTGATGATTAAGAAGTTAAGGGAAATATAAATTCGGTTGCGAATCGCTTATTAATTCTTATCGGCTTCTTCTTAATGTTCAGATTCAATTTGTTTAGTGAAATCGAAGATTCGACCACATCAAGCATGTTATGCTGAGCTGTTCGGAATGTTGGCTAACTTAAAATAAATAGTCTGTCAAAGAAATCTTTGCATCCTTTGCATTTAAAATAAATTCAATGACTTTTCCAGGTCAAAAATAATCCATCATGAATAAATTCATTAAAAATATAATTGCTTTTTCATTAAAAAATAAAGCATTTACTTTTATCTGGGTCGCCGTACTGGCGGTTGCAGGATTCATCAGTTTCAAGAATATGCCGATTGAAGCTTTCCCGGATGTTACCAATACCCAGATTGTCATCATTACCCAATGGAACGGGCGGAGTGCCGAAGAAGTGGAACGTTTTGTGACCACACCGATCGAGCTGGCCATGAGTCCGGTACAGAAAAAAACAAGTGTAAGAAGTACCACGATGTTTGGTCTTTCAATCGTTAAAATTCTTTTTGATGACGGGGTAGACGATACCTTTGCCCGAAACCAGGTCAATAATCAGCTGAGAACGGTCAATCTCCCCGATGAGGTAGATCCTGAGGTGCAGCCGCCTTACGGGCCGACCGGAGAGATCTTCAGATATACTCTGCAGAGTAAAACCAAAGATTCCCGCGAGCTGCTTACGTTGCAGAACTGGGTCATCGACCGGGCTTTGAGAGGCGTTCCCGGTGTAGCGGACATCAACGTTTTCGGAGGTCAGGATAAGGTGTTTGAATTAAGCATTGATCCGAGGGCTTTGGATAAATATAACCTGACGCCGCTTCAGGTCTACGATGCCGTTACCAAAAGTAACCTGAATGTCGGAGGAGACGTGATCGAGAAAAACGGGCAGGCCTATGTGGTCCGTGGAATCGGATTGGTTAAATCAGTTGCCGATATAGGAAATATTACCATACAGAACGACAGCGGAAACCCGGTGTTGGTTAAAAATGTAGCAGATGTTCATGAAGGCTCATTACCCAGAGTAGGGCAGGCGGGACTCAATAACCAGGAAGATACGGTAGAAGGAATCGTCGTAATGCGGAAAGGGGAAAATCCCCGGGAGGTTTTGGTAGGTGTTAAAGCTAAAATTAAAGAGCTGAACGACAAAATCCTTCCAAAAGATGTGAAAATGGTGACCTTCTACGACCGGGACAATCTGATGGATTTTACGACCCACACTGTAATGCACAACCTGATTGAAGGAATTATACTCGTAACAGTGATCGTTCTCATCTTCATGGCCGACTGGCGAACAACTTTGATTGTTTCCATCATTATTCCTTTATCCTTGTTATTTGCATTTTTATGTTTAAAGCTCGCGGGGATGAGTGCCAATTTATTATCACTCGGAGCAGTCGACTTTGGAATTATCATCGACGGGGCCGTCGTCATGGTGGAAGGCCTCTTTGTGATGCTCGACCATAAAGCCCATAAGTACGGGGAAGAAAAATTCAACAAAATGGCCAAAGCGGGATGGATCAAACAGACTGGGACAGGCCTTGGAAAAGCGATTTTCTTTTCAAAATTAATCATCATTACCTCGCTGATCCCGATCTTCTCATTCCAGAAAGTGGAAGGGAAAATGTTTTCACCGCTGGCATTCACTTTAGGTTTTGCCTTAATGGGAGCCCTGATCTTCACTCTTACCCTGGTGCCGGTTCTTTCTCATATCCTTTTAAATAAAAATGTAAAAGAAAAGAACAATCCATTTGTGAATTTCTGGGACCGAAGTGTTCTGAAAGGATTCAACTATACTTTTAAACATAAAAAAGTGAGCTTAATCGTAGCGGTTTCCTTCCTGGCCGTTACATTGTTCTCGGGCAAATTCTTAGGAACGGAATTTCTACCTCAGTTAAATGAAGGCTCCTTATGGATCACTGCAGAAATGCCGATGAGTTCATCGTTAAAAGAATCTTTGAAAACAGCTGATCTTTTAAAGAAAGACATTATGAGTTTCCCTGAAGTTACAGACGTTCTCGCGCAGACCGGAAGAAGCAATGACGGTACCGACCCGAACGGATTCGGATTCGTACAGTTCGCGGTTAATCTTAAACCGAAAGAAGAATGGAAACGAAAGATCACCTATGAAGAACTTATTGAAGAAATCGATAAAAAGCTCAGGAACTACCAGGGAATCACCTTTAATTATTCCCAACCGATATCCGATAACGTAGCTGAAGCCGTAGCCGGTTTCAAAGCTGAGAACGGGATAAAGATTTATGGCGATAATCTTCAGACCCTCGATAATCTGGCAGAAAAAGTTTTAGAACAGATTAAAGATATTAAAGGCGTAAAAGATGCCGGAATTATTAAAAATATCGGTCAGCCGGAGGTCAGTGTTGTGTTGGACCGGGATAAAATGGCCGCTTACGGGGTTATGCCTGATGATGCGCAGTCGGTGCTGGAAATGGCATTCGGGGGGAAAACAGCTTCTGAAATGTTCGACGGGGAAAGGAAATTCCCGATCCGCCTGAGATACTCACAGGAATACCGAAAAGATGAAAACGATATTGCGGCCTTGATGGTGCCGACACAGGACGGTGCGAAAATCCCGCTGAAAGAGATCAGCACAATTGAGAAAGATAATGGAGCCGCATTTATTTACCGGGATGATATTAAAAGATATATCGGGATCAAATTCTCTATTCGTGACCGTGACCTGGGAAGTACGATTGCCGATGCACAGAAGGCAGTTTCCAAAATCGAGCTTCCGGACGGATATTCAGTGGGCTGGACCGGCCAGTTTGAAAACCAGCAGCGGGCTTCAAAAAGACTGACCCAGGTGGTGCCGATCAGTATCCTGGGAATCTTCTTTCTGTTGTTTATTCTGTTCGGAAATATGAAAGACTCTTTGCTGGTACTGGCGAATGTCCCTTTCGCGCTGATCGGAGGAATTATCGCCCTGCACGTGACGGGAATCAACTTCGGAATATCGGCCGGGGTAGGAATGATCGCCCTGTTGGGAATCTGTATCCAGAACGGAGTCATCCTGATCACGGAATTCCATCAGAATGTCAAGAACGGTCTCAGTCTGGACAACGCTATTTTAAACGGTGTAAAATCAAGAACCCGTCCGGTGATTATGACCGCTTTGATGGCCTCAATCGGATTGATGCCGGCCGCATTGTCCACAGGAATCGGCTCGGAGTCGCAGAAACCTCTGGCTATCGTGATCATCGGAGGACTGATTACGGCTACCGTCCTTACTTTGCTGATTTTCCCGATCATCTTCTGGATTTTCAACAGGACAAAGAAATCACAGCAGATGTAACATTCTTTCATTCATATAATTAAAGAGTTGGGGGAGTTTTTCTTTCGCAACTCTTTATCTTGGTAAGGATTGAATCATCTGCTATTTTAAATTTTACACAGAGTATATTTTATCCGGTTGCCCGAAGGTTGTATCATATTCAGGATTAAAGAGATAGTTTATAATTTCATGAAAAGCTTCAGTAGGATTTTTTCAATCAAGAAATTTGTGTAAATTTGCAGTCTCAATACATTGAACTATAAGGTCTGCAATTCATTGGATTTGAATATTGAAATTTTTTTAGTAAAAAGATTTTGGTATTTAAAAAAATCATTATATTTGCACACCGAAAATTTGAAAATTAAATAAAATAAATAATTTACATCATGGCAAAGGAAACGTTTAATCGTAACAAACCACACTTGAACATTGGTACTATTGGTCACGTTGACCATGGTAAAACTACTCTTACAGCTGCTATTTCTGCTGTATTAGCTAGCAAAGGTCTT
>Ga0308156_1000198_pt1 | contig 185266 bp, 157 predicted proteins | sample PhyAR2_FD_201041 | JGI IMG/M metagenome (GOLD analysis project Ga0308156, IMG submission 201041) | Phyllosphere microbial communities from UC Gill Tract Community Farm, Albany, California, United States - DLSL A.R2 | ecosystem: Host-associated > Plants > Phyllosphere > Unclassified | place...
CCCATACTTTATTACTCATTACTCATATAAAAATAGGACTACTGGCTCTTGTGACGACAACTGCCTAGCCTCGATAGTAACGGTTACCCCGCAGTATGCATGAGCACGTAATGGCCTAAAGTCAGGCTAGCGTTGGCACGAGGAGTAAAAGTGGATAGCGAGAGAAAGCTCCTGAAGATATTCTAGATTTTTATTGTTAAATATTACCGACCCTAGAAAAGTGTTATCTATGGATTAAGAGGCTTGTATTTTGAAGGTTTTACGGATTTATAATGTTTACCTTATGTAATACCCTTAATGCAACAAAAAACCTCCGGCAGAAGACCGGAGGCTATAAGTTTTTTTAATTAGAATATCCTATCAATTCTTCTTTTTTTGAATTGTAAATTCTGTATTCTAAGTATTTAAAAGAGTCTCTTGGAACGACGATTACCCATTTTTTGTATTTCATGAACCATTTCATCTGGATGCTGTTGAATCCTTTGGTAAGGTAAGCTTCCACAAAGGGATGTACGTGCAGGTAAAGCTTTCCTTTTTCCTTTTGCATAATGGTTCTGAGGGTTTCTCCCATTCTTTCCACGATAACAATAGGAGCAACGATTTCTCCGTCTTTATTCGGGTTCTCTTCTTTGGTCTCGATCTGCTTTTCCGGACGGTTTCTTTGTCTGGTAATCTGGATCAGTCCGAATTTGCTTGGAGGAAGTATTTTGTGCCGCGCTTTATCACGTTTCATTTCTTCCTTGAGATGTTCGTAAAGATCTCTTCTGTGTTCGGGGTTTGTCATATCTATGAAATCAATTACAATGATCCCTCCCATGTCCCGAAGACGGAGCTGTCTTGCAATTTCGGTAGCAGCCATTTTATTGACTTTCAGCGCATGTTCTTTGTTGACGGCTGCTCCGGTAGTAATATTGTTTCCGGAGTTTACATCGACTACATGAAGAGCTTCTGTGTGTTCTATGACAAGATAGGCACCTTTGGAGCTCGGAATATTAACGTGCTTTCCAAAGCTTTGCTTGAGCTGTTTTTCTACATTGTAATATTCCAGAAGAGGAATATGAGAATCGTAAAAATGGACAATATTCTTTCTTTCCGGAGCGATTACTTCCAGATAGTTTTTCATTTCATTAACCATTTCTTCGTCGTCACAGGTGATGCTTACAAAATCCTGGTTGAAATTGTCTCTCAAAATAGCTGAAGCTTTATCATCTTCGCTCAAAACTCTTGAAGGAACCTTGTTTTTCTGGATGTTTTTAAAAGCAGTTTCCCATTTCTGAATCAGCTGATTCATATCATTATGCAGATCAGCTACTTTTTTTCCTTCGGCCACAGTTCGTATGATTACACCGAAACCTTCCGGCTTAATGCTTTCGATAAGGGTTCTTAGTCTTTCTTTTTCTTCAGAGCTTTTGACTTTTTTTGAAATAGAGACTTTATTATCAAATGGGATAAGCACCAGAAAACGGCCTGTAAGTGAAATCTGGGTAGATATTCGGGGTCCTTTTGTTGAAATGGGCTCTTTGGTAATCTGAAGCAAAACCACATCGTCTTTGGCGATTACTTTGTCTACAGTTCCGTTTTTATCTATTTCAGGCTGTATCTCAAAATTTTTTAGGCTTGAAGTGCTTTGTTTTTTAGAAATTGTATCCTTCAGGAATTTTCTGTAGGTAAGGTATTGCGGGCCGAGATCCTGATAGTGAAGAAAAGCATCCTTTTCATAGCCTATGTTTACAAAGGCAGCATTCAGGTTGGGGGCCAGTTTTTTTACTTTCCCGATAAACAGATCTCCAACTATAAAGTCGCTTTTGTCCTCTTGCTCATGAAGTTCACATAGTCTTCCGTCTTCCAGCAGTGCAATCTTTGTTAGATCATCTTCATGCGAAACTATTAGTTCTTTCTTCATTTTATTGTAAGATAAAAGTTGTTAAGAAGGTAGAAAAAAGGTGCATATTTCATCATATAAATTTATCCTTAAATTAAGAATTAGTAATGAATGATCGGTAATTTTTTTAATAAAATATAAAATCCTTTTTTCATAGACATCTTAATAGTTGCAAAAACAAAATATAGTCGGTGAACCTTTAAAAACTTAAAATCACCAACTATATTATATATTTTAAATCTCAGGAAATGAGATTATTTTTTCTTATGTCTGTTTGCTCTTCTTCTCTTTTTTCTTTTGTGAGTTGCAACCTTGTGTCTTTTTCTTTTCTTTCCGCTTGGCATAATTATAATTTTTTAGTAACTAGTTAATATTCAGTTAATTCTTTTTTTATTTTACGGTAACTTTCGTTTTTACTTTCTCCACAAAAGATTTTGATGGCTTGAAAGCAGGAATGTTATGAGCAGGGATTTCAATTGCAGTGTTCTTAGAGATGTTTCTCCCTGTTTTAGCTGCTCTTGTTTTAATGATAAAAGATCCAAAACCTCTCAAATAAACATTATCTCCATTATACATAGAAGTTCTGATTTCTTGCATAAAAGCTTCTACAACTTTCTGTGTTTCATTCTTTTCGGTTCCCAACTTATTTGAGATGGTGTTTACCAATTCTGCCTTTGTCATTTCCTTATTTTAATTTTAAATTTTAGGTGTGCAAATTTAGTTAAAAAAATTGAATATTAGCAAATTAGTGGCAAAATATTTTTCGGTAAGCGATTGAAAACTGACTGTTTACTTATTATGAATGTACTGTTAATTCACCATTACATACTGGAATTGTAGTATCCGTTCTCTACACAGAAGCGGATAAGATGCAGTTTTGTCTTCAGCCCCAGTTTTTCTGTAAGGCGGTTGATGTAAGTGTCAATTGTTCTGGTACTGAGATTCAGCTTTTCAGCGATCTCCTTGTTGCTGAAGCCTTCATAGCAGTATTTCATCAGCTGGATTTCTGTTGACGACAGTTCTTCCTGGCTTTTTTTCTGTCTTTCCATATATTCCATTACGGCCAGCGGCTGCTTTTCCCACTGCTGGGTATATGTTTCATAATCAAAACTGTCGCCTGCTATTTTTCCTTTAATAATATCTTTAATGACACTGCTTTTTTTCTGGCAGTAATATACATTGGGAATTTTGGAAAGAATCTCCGCCATATCTTCCTGATAGGTTCCGGAATACGTAATGATGGGGGTTTCGGTATTGCTTTTACGGATGTATTTTATGGCTTCAATACCACTTAATACCGGCATGAAAAGTTCTACAATAAATACATCTTCCTGTCTTCTGTAATTCCTGCTGATCAGCTCGTGGCCATTGTTGCAGTCGTTAAGAAGTATATAGAACGGATTTTCGGTAAGCATCTTGATCAGGATTTTTTTAAAATAAAAATCACTGTCTGCTATGGAGAACCGCACAGTATTGGTCAATAACTTGCTCACATTAATATCAATTTGGTGAATGATGATTGTAATAAGATCACTAAATTATGAAAATTAGTCGAAATTGAAAATTAAACTTAATTTAATTGATAAAACATTATTATTTCAATAAAATTCGTAAATTTTGTGAATAAATTATTTTTTTATAATTTCACCAACCAAACAAATCACAAACATATGTCTTCGAACCGGGAGAAAAAATTAAACCAAGCAGACGTCAGGATAGGCATTTGGAAATTTGTTCTATCTTTTATCGTTTTATCAGGTGTTTCCTTCATCTGTGTGTTTTTCTTTTTTAAAAGCTACGATATCCAACGACAGGGAATCAAAAAAGAAGCGGATAACTACCGTTACCTTCTTACCAGAAGCAATCTTCTTAAAGATCATGTAGACAGCATATTTTACAGGATGGACCAGCTGGACATCAACAGGGTGCAAAATGATATTTTCCTGAGAAACGCAATTATGGAGGATGTAAGAAATGCCAGAAATGCTATGGGTAATGACAGTGCTGATAATTTTAAGCATTATTCCATTCTTATGAAGCAGATTGAGCCTATGCTGGCTTTAAAAAAACAGATCATTGATGTTTCCTATAAAGAGCAAGTGGCTCTCAGGAATTTAAGCGAGTGTAAAGGGAAAATAGGAATAATCAACAATGAACTGAAGGTTGATCCTACCAGGAAATTTTCAGGAATGAGGAGAAGAAGATAAATAAAAGAACGTTATGCAAGGACAAGTCACATTATCAAAAAAAGAAAGGCATTATCAGTTTTTATATTTAATCTTAATGCTTTTTGCTGCACTTATTTTTATGGCAATCACATTCTTAAGAGGTTTTCAGTCTCCGTTTTCGGATAACGATATAGTCTCCATCCAAATGTTGGAAGAAAAGGCCAAATTCGATCAAAAGCACAAACAATCTTTCAAAGTGATGGATAGTACATTTTCCATGATCAATAAACTTACGGATGAAGCACCACAGCCTTTTGTGGAAAATAATATCGTGTACGGAATCAATGATGTTGCAGGATATTATCAGAATGGAGAAAACATCAATGATATTAGAAAAGAGGCATATCCGCAGATTGCAAAATTTTATAAAATGTATTTCAACGACAAAAAAATTATTTCTAGCAAAACGGAAAATATTAAAAATTTTGAAAAACAGTTTGATGAATGCTCCATCGGTTTTAAAGAAAAGAGAAGTCAGCTCTTCCAGCGCGAAACCGCTCTGCAGTCGAGATCCCAGTAAGTGCAGAACACCAAAATTATACTAAAGCACAATACACATCACACAATCATTAACTATGAATTACTTTCAGAAAAACAAGAAAAACATTATTATCGGTGTTATTGCAACATTGCTGATAGCAGCATTGGTTGCATTATGGCTACAAAAGAAAGTTATACACTCATCCGACGATATTGTCGGGGTTGTATATCCGTCTACCCTGAAAGTGGGAGATACCCTCTCATTCGAAGACAAAACGCAATTTGCCAAAACCAAATTATGGAATTTCGGGGACGGTACTATCAGCAATAAAAACAAAGGCATTCACTTTTACAACAAACCCGGGTATTATCAGGTAACGTTGATTATCGATAACAAATATTCCAAATCTTTTCCCATCATTGTTTCTGCAAGAACAGTTCCCAAAAAAGACAGTGTAAAAACCATAACACTCATTGACGCTCCGTCACAGGCCATGCAGTTTGAAAATGTGCAGTTCCGTGCTATTTCAGACGGGAAACAGTTTACCTGGAAATTTGGGGAAACGGGTAGAATTGATTCTAAAGACAAACTGGCTATTTATTCTTACCAAAAACCGGGTGATTATGTAGTAAGCCTTATTACAGATGAAACTGCAGAGCCTGTGCTTCACCAGATTAAAATTTTACCAGCATACGATGCTTTGGAAGAAGAAGTAAGCGTGGAAGACAGCTATGCTAAAATTGATAATGATTTTAAATATCACCTTCAGCAGATCGCTTATGGAAACAGCTTCAACATGCATTACAATTACCTGTTGAGAACATATCTGTGTAATAATGAAAATACAGTAGTGAATGTAAATGACAGCAAAGTCAATAATTTCTATATGTATTGTGCCGGACTTCAGTTTGATAAAAATAATATCATTCAGACCGTTAAAGTAAATTTTGATGATGCACAGAACTGCGTAACCAAAGTAGACATCAACCAAAGCAAATAACTATGTCCTTTCGGGACAACACACCAATCGTAAAATATAAAAAGGATGAAAAATAAACTTCCTCTAGCAGCATATTATATCGGATTATCAGTATTGCTGACAGCCTGTCAGGTAAAATTGCCGTCCAAAAGAACACCTGAACCTTCACATTACGGGCAGATAGATAATTCGCCTGTAGTTAACGGTTTTCCAAAAAAATCCGTTCCCTGGATTGCCATTTCGGATCGGTCCAGAAATACAGCGTATCTGGATAAAAATGACGAAAAATCATACAAGGAAGTTAAATTCCTCGAACCGCTCATGGTGCTCAAGCACAGAGATGGTATGGTAAAAGTTGCGGAATATATTCCCGATGCTTTAATGAAAAAAGTATCATCCAAGCAGGTGAAAACCTATGGCTGGATCCCGGAATCTGATCTTCTTTTGTGGAGCAACTCGCTGAAAAGCGAAAAAACGGGTTTCCCGGTAAAAGTTGCAGTGGTACCCAACAACAGCGAAGTAATCAGAAATTCCGAAAGATATTATAAGAATGATTCCATTATGGTATTCAATTCGCCAAGCCTTATTGAAGAGGCAAATGTGAAAATACCGAACGGACAAATGGTGTATGTTTATAAACAGGCGGAAAACAACAAACGATTTCTGGTAGGAAAAAAACCGAGCATTGATATCGACAGCATCGGAACGAGCCTTTATGGTTGGGTAAGTTCAAACGTCATTTCAAGCTGGGGAGAACGTTCTGCCGTGAAAATGAAAAATACCACCGGGATTACGGAAACTACCCTGGGAATCCATGAAGGATCTCCGGGAGGTAACGATTCTGAAAATAGGGTGGCTGTTCTGCTTACCGATGTTAATAAAAGAACACCGCTTGAAAATATTTTTCCGGTAAATTTACCGCTTAATGAACCTCCGGCTCCGGATTCCAAAACTAAATATTTTACTAATATTTTGGATTACAGCAAAAATTATGTGTTTAATGTATTGGGTGAACCCATTTATTTCGACCGGTATAGAGAAATTACCGAGAAAAATAAAAAAATAAATATTGTATTTACCCTTGATATCAGTGCTTCGAACGCACCCTATGCTCCGATTGTAAAATCTCTTCTTCAGGATTTACAGCTGAGATTTGAAAAACCTTCTTATTTTAATCAGGTGCGTTATGGTGTGGTTTTGTATAAAAATAATTCTTGCGGAGATAATGTAGCGGTGTCTCCATTAAACACAGATTACAGCAAAATTACAACATTCATTGATCAGAAAACCAATGAAATGAACTGCGTCAGCAACAGCGGATACCAGCCAGTAAATGAAGGGTTGATAGCAGCGGGAAACCTTCTCTCCAATTTCCCTGACGAAACCAATATTGTTGTCACGGTAGGAACTTCTGCAGCGCAGAGCGGAAATATGTATGGTGTCATCAATTCACTTACACAGGCACAGGCAAGATTGATCATGTTCCAGACAAGTGCAAGATCATCGGATACGTACAATGATTTTGTACTGATGTCGGAAAATATAGTAACCAACACAGCGAAAAATATTGCTGAACTTAAAAAACAGAAAATAATCAACCAGAATGATGTTTTAACTAAAAATAATTTTAATCTGGTGGAAGGAGACGAAGGGTTCTTCTCTCTTGATTATCCTAAACAAAGCATGGCTCAGGGATTTGTAATCTTTCCTAAAAAAGGAGACATTGCAACGCCGGGATATCTTAAAAAATCTGTAGACAGCCTTATTGCTCAGGTTACCTTAGATAATACAACCCTGGATAAATCTTTAAATGATTATTTTCATTCATCAGTTGGCGCAGGGAGAACGGATGTAGACCTGAAATATAAATATCTGTATCCTGGTCTTACAAATCCTGTTCCTGCGGGTATTGCTGCCCAGCTTATCAATTACGGAAACCCGTTTCTCGTGAAAGGATATATTCCTAAAGAACTTAAAGACTACAAGCCGGGGCTTGAAAAAGGAATTCTTATTTCCGAAACAGAATACGATAATTTAAAATCATTCTACACCGAAGTATATCAGAAAACCGGTGCGGAAAGAGCAGATTTCAGTCAGGCAAGAGCCGTAAGGGAATACGTAAAATTGCTGAAGAAATACAATCCTACTTTAAAATTCCTGGATAAAGGGGAGTTTTATAAACAGCCTATGTCATATTCTGTAGGGGTAAGTACAGGTTTTGATAATTCAGAGGAAGAGTTAATGACAAAATACATGCTGAAAGGCTGGAAAAAATCTAAAATTGTCACCAATGAAACCGCGCGAAACTACTTCCGGCACTACAAGGATCTTGCAGAAAGAATGCTTTCGCACAGAAACGATCCGGCAGTAAAAATCCAGCAGAACGGGCAGACTTTTTATTGGCTTAATGAATATTTTATGCCGACGATGCAGACTGCTGAGCAACCCGAATATACTAAACATTAATAACTTATAATATTAAAAAGCGGAATTAAATTCCGCTTTTTTAATTTTTTAATGTAATTTTTTTTATCTTTGATCTTACCCAAATCATAAATATTATGTCACAGCAATCATCTCCTCATGACGGCAAGCATTTCGTCATTCAGAAAGGTAAAGCCCAGTGCAATCAGGGTGATCAGTTCCCACAGCATAAAGTAACTTCCCATCAGAAACATTTTTGGAATGACTCCGATGGTAATAATGATTTTCTGGCCGTTACAGAAGATGATCTTCAATTTACCCCTTCCGGTCCAAGTTTTGGAAAATGCAAGCTGAAGCCCAGCTCCGGTGGAAATCTTCCTTGTTCTTATGCTCCGGCCGGGAAATGGCAGAAAACCTATGATAAAGTAAAGATCATGGATAAAAAAATCGTTACCGAAGTATCGGAACTGCAATGTGTAGTAGGAGGAAAAATAACGATTAAAGATCATGGACAGAGAGGTCAGATGAGCAAAAAAAATGTAAAGAATGCCGATAATAAAACGGTACAGCATATTAATCCGTTAGTAAACATGCAGGGCTATAAAGAAACAGTCCTGGAAAGTGAAATTGACGCTTACTAATTCATCCTTAAAAAACACTTTCTATGTCTAAAAAAGGAGTTTCAAAAATTTCAGGAAATCCAACGCCTGCCATTGGAGAGAAAACCACCTACATCATTGCAGACTGGTATCCCTCAACACCTGCCGGTGAAAGAAACCCTGCCGCGGTAACCTGGGAGCTTTTTAAAAAAAGAACCAACGGAAGTTTTACCTCAACCAATATCAAAAAAATAGGAGACGGCAGCTTTACTTTCGGCGAAGTTGCCGCAAAAAATACCTATCGTCTGGAAGCTTATCTTCATGAACCGGAAGGCAGCGGCCCAACAACCATCGATATTACTCCACAGCCTGCAGGAACGCCGGAAATTACCAAAGTAGAGCTCCGGTACGCCGATGATACGCCGGGAACCGTTTTCAGCTATACCGACAAACTTATTGCTAAAGCGCTCTGCGTAAATCTTACGGGGAAAAAACTGGTATTTACGCTTTGGGAAGATGATGCAGCAGGAAACGGCCATAATTCCGCCAATCTTTTTGTAGACAGCAGGGAAGCCATTGTCAACAGAACGGGAACTGCAACCGCCGAATTTGTTTTAACAAAAGCTTTAATGCAGAAAGCAGCTCAGGGTGAAAAGGATCCTCAGAAACTTGAATTTTATGTTACCGTAGAATATTACAGGAACAGAAAACATGCTACCAATAATGTTGCGGTTCAGAATCCGGAATATAAAGAGCCGGTACAGCAGACACAGCAATCTGGTTCGTCACAGCAAAATTCCGGAACTTCACAGCCTGTTCAGCAACAGCCGGTTTCAAAAACACAACAAAGCGGAGCGGAAAATGACGCAACCCAGCCCGACGCATCTAACCAAACCAAAGGAACAATAGAACCGGAACAGCAGCCAACTCCTCAGCTACCGGAAGGAAAAACGACAAGTGTCGTGCAGGAACCCAAAACTGAAAGCCTTCTTGATGCCTACTTTGCAAAAGAAGAATTCACCAAGGAAACCGATGAAACAGCTGATAATTATACCTACAAATTTGCATCAAACAACAATAATATCAATAAAGATGCTGTTGCACAGATTATAAAGGGAAAGGTAGATCCTGCAGTGAAAAAAGATAAAAAATATGCGAAATTTGAAACCATAAAAAATGCGCTCACAAAAACTTCTTATGCAAAAGGGGAAACTATTTCTTTTGCATTACATAAGCTGGGGCCTGTATTTGTAAGAATAAACAATGCACCGCTGGAAGAAGAAGTATATGTAGTAGCGACCACCATGCTTCTCGATGGTAAGGAGGTTAGCATAAATATTAAAGAAAAAGAACCAATATTAGTAGAAAAAGACGCCAATCTCCCTGTACTGGAAGCCAAAGAGAACGGAGCCGAAATGACAACCCTGAAAGCGGTTGCAGAAAAAGGAATCGCTAAAGTTAAAATAAAACTTCGCCCAAAATCCGATGATACGCTGAAGGAATGGAGAGAAAAACTCAGCGGTAAAAAAGACGGAACCCATGTCTATAAATTCGGCGGAACCAATAAGACGGCTACTGCAGAGGAGAAGAAGAGCATTGCGGGAATTATCGCCAACAAAATAAAGGACGAATTAGCCAAACAGGAAAAATTCGCCAAAATAGATGCCATTGTAAAGGTATTAACCAAAGAGGCGTATCATAAAGATGAAGAAGTGACCTTCGATGTATTCAAAAAAGTGACCGAATTTTTATGGCTAAAAGCCGAATGTACAGGGGATCTGAAAAAGCATGAAGGAGAATTCCTCAAAAAAGAAGGTGCTTATTTTGAAATTGCTAAAAAATGTCCGAGATGTGAGGCTCCGATTACTGTTGAGGAATTCAAGAAGATGTATCCGGATGTTGCGCAGCTTTTCAATAAAGGAACGAATAGTTTCGGCTCACCGACGATTGAAACCTTCCTCACCTCTTTAAACAAAACTTTAAAAGAATTTAAAATAAATACGTGCGTTAAAAAAGCATTTTTCCTTACGCAGATTACCAAAGAAACGGGTTATTTTTCAAGAGCTGACGAAAATCTTTATTATACCACAGAAGCAGCATTGCATAGTTTCTGGTCAAAAGAAAGCCATCCTAGGTTATATTCTAATCCCAGTGAGTTTTTTAAAAACCCGGAAAAACTGGGTAATTATGTCTACAGGAATGTTGCTGAAAACGGGGACGAAGCCAGCGGAGACGGTTATAAATACCGAGGAAGAGGCCTCATCCAGATTACAAGAAAAAAAGGATACAGAAGATTCGGAGAATATGCAGGTAAGGATCTTGTAGCCGACCCGGATTTGCTGCTTAGCGACCTGGATCTTACGACCCGTTCTGCCGGGTGGTACTGGAAACATGGGGTTTTATTAAGTAACGGTAGTGAAAAAGATCTTAATACCGTTGCGGATAAAGGTGATTTTAAAGAAGTTACGAGGCTTGTTCACGGCTCTACCAATGATGTTGCTGCCAGAGAAACAATTTTAGCTAAAATAAAAGAAGTTCTGAAAACCGATGAATGCCAGGCGACTGCTTTAGGCGATGCTGATGTAGAATATCATATCCAAAGTACAGGAGAAATTCAATATAAATATAAGAATGAAAAGAGAGAAACAGCTGCATATTTTTACCATGACAGTGCCGGAAATATTCATGATTTAGGTAAATATAAACTGGTAAAGACAAAAGAAAACTACGGCGGAGTTTACAAAGATAAACTCGGAAAAGACACAGAAAATATATATTTAATTGATATCCGAACCGTAAAACATAACTATAGGAAAGATTCTGTAGGTTTTACATTAACGGTCAACACTTCCCGTTATTACATGAATGATGTTACAATGGCCGCACTGTTTGGCGCATTATTAGAATGCAACTATGATGATTTTGTATTTAATGGTTTCAGTAATGAAAAAGGAGAATCCGTTGGAGGCAGCAAGTCTCATAAAAATGGAATGAATGGTGATTTAAGGTACCTTCGTACAGATAAAAAAGGAGGAACCACGGATCTTTTCAGCAGTAGTGAAGCTACCGGGTGGAAAGGGCTGGATGAGACAAGGCAAAATACCTTCAATGATGCTTTGTATAAATTTGGCTGGAAAAGCATGCTGTCCCAGAACTATGGTGAAAAAGATGAAAAAATATTGAATCACTGTACCAATGACAAAAATAGAGATCATAACGACCATTTGCATATTCAGGGATTTTCCCCAACCTTAAAAGAAATTTAAAATGAAGTTTATTCTTTGTCTGTTATTTTTATTTCAGATTAAAACCTGTAAATCGGAGACGCCCGCTCCTCCAAAAAATGATATTTCTTCTGTTAGCAGAACAGTGGAAAAATCAGAGGATTCTTATAATATTAATTCTGTGGACCAAAACGCTGTAGGTAAAAAAATTGATGACAGTGAAACAATAAAAAAATTAAAAAATATAGTAAAAAAGTCTTTTTCACGAGAGATAGAGAGACCTTATATGTGGGATATTTTTGTAGGGTCGAATGATTCACTCCTGCAGTTTTATGCTTACAGAAATTTCGTAATTGATAATACTTCATTTACATCGTATTACGCAAAAATAAACTACGAAGACGGTAAGTATGAATGCATATTACTGGTCAATGAAAAATCAGATCAGCTTTACAACAGCATGATCGTTTTCGAAGATTTGAAATCTGAAGAAAATTATCAGAGATATTCTGAAGTAAAAGGAAATAAAGTTTATGTGTTTATGAAAGGTCCGGAATCGAAAAACTTTGTATATCAGGTAAAAGATGGTGTTTTTTTAGACTATCTTGATGCTCAGAATGTTGATAAGAAATGGGGCAACCAGAAAAATAACGAATATTCACTGAAGGGTAGTACAGAAAATCATCTGAAAAACGGATACTGGATTGAAAAAAAATATTCGATAGACTACAATAAAAATATCATTGAAGACGGAAATTATGTTAACGGACAGAAAGACGGTGAATGGAACTATTCCCCGGAAGGTCCGGTCGATAAGATTGAAGTATACAAGTCAGGGAAAATTGTAAAAGTTTATTATCCTTAAATTATCAATTAAATAATAATAAAATGAGGCTGTGTTTTTAATGGTCTCATTATTTTTTGAAATTATTTTACAGGATACATTCAGATTAAAAAAATATGGTATTTTTAATTGACAAATTCAACATTGTTTGTTGTCACATATTATACTGAAAAGAAAAACTTTATGATTAAAAATAATATTATTATAGCCTGTCTTTCGGCTGCGATTACTATGGTTGCCTGTAAAAAAGATCAACACAATAATCATCAAAATATAAAAGATTCTGCGGTACACTCTCAAATCATCGAAGACAGTAGGGAATCTGCTCAAAAGATACATCCCGTAAAAAAAGATTCTGCCGACGGAGAAAATGAGCGTAAAGAAAATGCAAAAATACCGGTGTCAAAAAAAACTGTAGACGGAGTTTTTGTAGCCAGCAACTGTGACGGCGGAAGGTTTTCAATAGAATTTAAAAATACAGGCGGACAGTCCACATTCAAAATATTCGATAAAAAGAAAATCATTGCAGCAGGAAATGTGTCGGCTGAAACCGATGAAAAAACAGGAGAAATTACCAACCTTGAAATGGGCGAAATCGGAGGTCTGTATGAAGGTGATAAAATTGTTATCCAGAACTACGGAAATTCTATGAACGAATTTGATCATTTTACGCAGTGCGGAGAAAAATATCTGGAATTCACCAGACAGAAATAATAGATAAAATTGTCTGGCCAGCTATTTTGTAAAATAAATTTTTATGCTAAATTAGGTAAAGCCAAAAACAGAATATATGATCGTTCATTTTATACTTTCCGGAGAAACGCTGGAAAGCATATCTGAAGAAATTCATCTTGAAAATCCGAAATACCTTAAAGAATTTCACAATAAACATTGTGCAAGGGAAGATTTTATACAGGATCAGCTCGTCCCCGGAAAAAAGCTGCTGATTCCCGGCATCAGCAAAGTGCGTGATTACAACAGTCTTAACGATGCTCCCTTTAAAAACCCAAAGCTGAATCCGGAAATTCCGTTTAATCCGGAAAATTTCAGCAGAATATATGCTGTGGTGAATAAAGAACTATACGAAAACGGGCTTGAAAAACGACACGCTGTTCTTATGTATACGGCTTCTGTAAAATGGATACGAAACGAAAACGGCTTTCATATCTTTCATCTTTATAAAAATAATTTTTCAGACGGGCAGGGAAGTATGATGACAGATCTGGCTTCGGAATCCATCCGTTCGCTGAATCCCCTGGAAGTTAAAACCGATCTCAAAGGAAATGTAGTGATGGTACAGCTTACTCAGCAGACGGTAGATCATTTTGAAAAGATCATGGGCCGTTTGTCAAATCTTTTTCCCGATCAGTATGCAGAAATTTATCTTGATGAATTTGAAAGGGCTGTGCGGAACAGGAGTACTTTTAATTCAAGAATGAAAAACGACGTCTTTATTAAAAACTATTTTGCCTCGGTACGAAATCCATTTATAAACGGAAAATCATCCATTCATCAGTCGATTGGAGAAGAAAATACGGAAGTAATCCTAAGGCAGAAAATTGAAAACCCGGAATATTATAATGAAATTGTAATAATTCAGGATCTTGAAGACTCAGAAAGTGATATGAAATTTTCCGGAAAATATACATTGTACACAAAAACAGGATTGATTAAAAATATAGACCTGCATTATATTATCTCTCAATTTGGGTTTAAAAATTCAAGTTTCTTTACTGTGACAGAATTGTCCTAAGCCTCATAAACAGAAAGATGTTAAGGATACGTTAAATAATTTGTCGTAGAATTACGACATCAAATCGTAGTATTACTACAAAATATCAGATAGTAGTGAAAAAACTTTTCTAAGAAACTTTACCCTCCTACCTTTGTTACACAATCACCGAATCACAAAATATTATTAACGATTAAAATTTACCATCATGGCAGCAAATTCAAGAGGAATTCTTAAATTCAATGGAGGAGAAGGTCAGAAACTGTTAAAGCTGAACTACAGTGTGTCAAGATCAACAGATGTATCGGGCAGAGTAGCTTCAGATCCTTCCAACGCAATCATCAAAGTAACTGTAGAAGCAACTGAAAAATCAGATATTCTTGAAAGTTTACTTAACGGAAAATATAAACCTACAACTGGCGAAATCACTTTCAACAAATCTCATGAGGAAGGTACGCTTATTACATTAAACTGGGAAAACGGATATGTAATTCAGCACGAAGTAGATTTCGATGCCGTAGACGAAAACAGCATGCTGATCAGCTTTATCATCAGCGCTGAAACAATTGATTACGGAAATTCTAAGTATGAAGGGCTTTGGCCGTCAAGCTAAAATCATACGTAATTTAATATTCATAAGGAAAAGACTGTCATCATGAGGCGGTCTTTTTTTACCGTTAACGGCAGTGGTTTGTGATGTTTAAAATAATATTTGCAGCTGCTTCTAAAAACATATGTTTTTCACTCTCACAAAAAAACTGATATATTAGTAAAAGGCAAACTATCCAGGAGGTTATGGATTAATTTTTGCTGCTGTTTAGCAAAACATAACTGATGAAAATGCCACACCACAAAAAAATATTAATTTGAGAAAAATACACAATGGGAGTACTAGTAACCAACGAGACCGTAAAACAGCTATTTCATATTGCGCAGTCTATTGCGAAAGAAAATTACAACGGAACCTATGGCGGGCCGCACATTCTTCAGGCATTAATGCATAAGGACATCGGGATTTCAGATTTTCTGAAAAGCATCAATAAAGATCCGGGATATTTCTACGAATGGGCAGATGTACGAATTGAAGATTATCCCAAGACAACCCATCTTCCCGATGAGGTTAAAGAAGATGAATCGGTAGACACCATCGTGGAAGAAGCGGATGATATCCGTTTAAAGCTTGGTTTGGATGAGATCACTCCGATTTGCATTCTGACAGCAATTGTAAAACCGCAGGTGGCATTTTCACTGCAGCAGCTGAAATCACTGCCGCTCCGCGAACACGAAATTTTCAACCTCTACAGAAAAGATTCACCGTATGAAAATTCAGGAAATCAGGAATTATCTTCTTTGTTTTCAAACGGTTCAGATTATTCCGATAACTCATTTCCCTCCATTAAAAATTATTGTGTCGACCGAACGGCGCAAGCGAGAAAAGGAGAAATTGAAAATATTATCGGAAGAGATAAGGAACTTAGAATGCTGGTGGAAATTCTCTGCAGGAGAAGCAAGCCGAATGTTATCATCATTGGTGAACCTGGAGTAGGAAAAACCGCACTTGTAGAAGGTTTTGCGATTGAAATTACGAAAGGAAATGTTCCGGAAATGCTTAAAAACGGAACTTTGCTGGAACTGGATACCGGTGCTTTATTAGCAGGAACTTCTTATAAAGGAGAAATTGAAGACCGACTTAAAAAAGTAATCAACGAATGCAAAAAGATCGAGAAAGCCATTCTTTTCATTGATGAAATTCATACCCTTCTCGATCCTAAAGGCAGCATCGGAAATGTAGCCAATTTACTGAAGCCGGAACTCGCAAGAGGTGAAATCACCGTAATTGGTGCAACAACACAGGAAGAATACAGAAAAATTATAGAACCTGAACAGGCTTTTAACAGAAGGTTCGAAGTACTCACCATACATGAACCGGACGAGAAAACCTGCGTTAAAATGATCGACGTTCTTCTCGAAGGCTATAAAAAACATCATGGAATTGAAGTTGAAAAAACAGCGCTTCCGGAATGTGTACGTCTTGCCAAAAGATATGCTAAAGGTAAAAAATTACCCGATGCTGCTATTGACTTGTTAGACAGGACAATGGCCGCAATCAAAATGCTGGACGAGCTTTCGGAAAAAGAACTGGAAAGCTGGAAAAACAGCTATGATGAAATTCTCAAAGAAGAATATTTTGATGAAAAAGATAAAGCAGATGAACTGATCTGGACCTATAATTTGCTGAGGGATAAAATCAGCCCGATTTTATGGGGATCGCTCAGCGAACAGCCACAGATTGACAATTCTATGCCGGTGGAACACATACAGAAAACCATTGAAGACACCTATGCAGAACTCTTGCAGCACGCCGCCAAAAAAAGAGAGAAAGTAGACCGACTTGAACTGGCAGCAGTAATGGCAGCGAAAACCAATATTCCGATCGGAAAAATTCAGGCACAGGAAAAAGAAAAGCTTCTGAATATGGAATCGTTGCTGATGAACAGGGTAGTGGGGCAGGATCATGCACTGAAAATCCTTTCTGATGCTATTGTGGAAAACCGAAGCGGACTCAATAAACCGGGACAACCGATTGGTTCTTTCTTCCTTCTCGGACCTACCGGAACAGGGAAAACGGAACTGGCAAAATCGATGGCCGAGCTGCTTTTCAATGATGAAAAAGCAATGGTTCGTTTTGATATGTCGGAATTTAAAGAAGAACATTCCGCAGCGCTTCTTTATGGTGCGCCTCCGGGATATGTAGGCTATGAAGAAGGCGGTATGCTGGTGAATAAAATCAGGCAGCAGCCTTATACCGTGGTTTTATTTGATGAAATTGAAAAAGCGCATCATTCGGTATTTGATGTGTTTTTACAGATTATGGATGAAGGAAAAGTGCATGATAAGCTGGGAAAAGAAGGAGACTTCAGCAATGCACTGATCTTATTTACCTCCAATATCGGAAGTGAAGAAATTGTAAAACAGTTTGAAGAAGGCAAAGTTCCGGAATCATCTTCTTTAATGCAGATTATGTCTAATTCGGGACGTTTCAGACCGGAGTTTCTGGCAAGAATTACGGAAATTATTCCTTTTGCACCAATCACCGAATCGATTGCTGAAAGAATTTTCAATATTCAGTTGAAATCCCTTCACACATCATTAACAAGATTGGGAATGACCTTGAAAATTTCAGATGAAGCCGTGAAAAATCTTGCATTAGGCGGATTCAGCAGCAAATATGGAGCAAGGCAGATTTCGGGAGTCATCAGATCACAGCTTGCAAGGCCGATCTCCAAAATGATTGTTCGGGAAGAGGTAAAAGCAGGACAAACAATTTATGTAGACTGGAATGAAAAAGAACAAAAATTAACCTGGAAAGTAGAATAAACAAAAAAATATACGTTAAATTACTTATTTACGTTAAATAAATAAGAATATGAAACCAAATCTCAAAAATATTATCCTCACAGGAATACTGCTGTTGTGTTCAGGCATCATGAACGCACAATTTCTTGCTGCATCAGACACTTCGGAAAACAGTGTGAGAAAATATAAGAGTATCATCAATTCTAATAAAAAGATTGTTGGATTTATAGAATATTCTCTCGTTAAAAAAGGGCTTCCGAAACACCTCAGAAATCTGGCTTTGATTGAATCGCATTTCAACAGGAATATCACTTCCGGGGCAGGAGCGGTGGGCGTTTGGCAGTTTATGACCTCCCACGCCAATCAGTACGGACTTACCCAGCAGAACAGGAATGATCTTTATAAAAGTACGAAGACTGCCGTTGTTTCACTGACCAATTTATATAAAAAATATAACAACTGGATAACAGTAGTCGCCGCATACAATTGCGGTGAAGGAAATATTGCTAAAGCTATGGCTGCAGCCAACTCATCACAATATCATATATTTTATAAATTTTTGCCGGAAGAAACCATCAACCACGTAAAAAAATATCTGAATGCATGCTATGCTACCGGAGAACTGCAAAGTGTGTTGAGTAATTATAATTCTTCCAGAATGAATACGGTCTTTTTTGTAAATGGCGGAACCGGCAAAAACAATGAACAGCTGGCTGAAACAGACATCAATGCAGGGTTTAATTTAAATGTAATAGCCGATGAACTTGATATGGATGTCACTAAGCTCCTTTCCTGGAATCCTGAAATTTCTAGGCAGCTTCAGGACAAGGGTGAAGGAACATTGTATCTCCCGAAAGATATTATGCCGGATTTTCTATTGAGAAAGAACAAAATTCTCTCCCGGTCTATAAAAGAAATCAATACATCAAACACCAAATAGTAGAACACCAAGCGATCATGTTTAACCTTCCAAATCACAGGTACTATGAAAACAGAATCTCAGAATATACTTAAAAACCCTTCGTTCCGCCCGTCTCAAAATGCAGACGGAATTTCCGAGAACCATCATGCAGGAATCAACCGACTGGTGAAACTCTCTATTGTTATCGAAGGAAAAGTTATTAAATACTATAAACATTTTAAGCTTACACAAAGTACAAAAAGACACCACGAATTTAGTCTTACGCTCGCTCATGATGCGCTTGGCGACCGCCAGACACACACGCTTGAAGAAGCCAATAAATTTTTGGGTAAGCGCCTTACCGTTGTTGTTTCTTATAAAGATATTGATAACAGTCCGGAAAGAACATTTGTAGGAGTCATTACCGGTGTCGGCTTCAGTCAGGAAAAAATGAGCCTTGGAAATATTGTATTGACAGGTTACAGTCCGACGATTTTATTGGACGGTGCGCCGCATGTCCAGAGCTTCGGAGGAGGATCTCCCGTAAATATGGGAATTATTGCCAACGAAGTCATCAAACAGGGCATCGATTCCAGCCGTTTTGATGTGAGGGTAGATACCAATGACTATTCACAGATTATTTACAGCAGCCAGTATGACGAAACGCATTACAATTATCTGGCAAGAATGGCGGAAGCATATGGCGAACAGTTTTATTACGACGGAGAGGTGCTTCATTTTGGCAAGCTACCACCTCAGAATAAGCCTATTAAATTAACCTACGGAAGCAGCGCCAATGATATAAAGGTGGAATTAAAGGCAGTTCATACCAAGCCTCAGTTTTACGGTTATAACAGCAGTAAAAATGAAAAGCTCAAATCTGGCGATACACCTGTTCAGCATGTGGGAGATTTAGCCAAAACCGCGTATGCACACAATGAAAAAATTTACAAAACTCCCGCGCTTCAGGTTGCTCCTATAAAAGCTTCAACACATCTTGATGTAGAATATTCGCAAAAAAGCACATCCGGAAGCCAGGCAGTGAATGTATTTTCTTTATCAGGAAATACAACCGTTCCTTTTTTACACCCAGGTTGTGTGGTTGATGTCCAGATGCGTAAAATAGATACCAATGAATCTTCATACTTTACAAGAATCATGGTTACGGAAGTTTCCCATGAAGTGGATACAAGAGGACATTATACCGGAAGCTTTGAAGGGATTGCTTCTGATACCGGATTTTTACCCAAACCTGAATTTAAAACTCCAAAAGCAGAGCCACAGATTGCAACCGTAATTTCAAATGCGGATCCGGAAGGACAAGGACGGGTGCAGGTGAGATTCGACTGGCAGGCTAATGATACTACCCATTTTATCCGGATGATGAGTCCAGATGCAGGAGGAACAGATAAAATTACCCAAAACAGAGGCTATGTGGCTATTCCGGAGGTTGGAGATCAGGTTATGGTGAACTTTGTACACAGTCATCCTGACAGACCTTTCGTGATGGGAGGAATGTTTCACGGCGGTGTCGGACTGGGCGGCGGAGCCGACAACAGAGTAAAGTCCATTCAGACCAGAAGCGGGCACAGAATTGTTTTCACGGAAGATGAAAGCATTGTTATCACCGATAAATCAGGAAATGAAATTCATCTGGATACAACGGGAAGCAATATCACCATCACTGCTCCCGAAACCATGACCTTGAATTGCAAGAATATGAATATCAATGTCGGAATGAACATGACCACCAACGTCGGAATGAATAAATCTGATACGATTATGGTGAATCATACCGAAAGTGTGGGATCCATGAAATATCTTTCTACCGGTGCCGATTTCATGACCAACGTAGTGGGAAAAATGAGTCATTACGTAAAGGGAGACATGGAAGTGTACGGAGAGAAAGAACATAAGCTTACTTCGATGAAAGGTATTCAGGTTAGCAGCGAAGGGAAAGTAGAACATCATTCGGAAAAAGAAGTTCAGAATAATAGCGGGGAGAAATCTAAAAATTATTAATCATGAGCATCGAATATTTTGTAGAAGGCAAAACAGTTACCCAGACAGGCGGTAATTACAGAGCCTACGCTAAAGAAGGCATCAGCCACAGCAGCGCAGTTTCGGTGGAACAGAAAGGAAATCAAACCGGCGTAACCTACAATCCCGCCCAGAAGATTAATCCTCATGACAAGCCTGTTAATACCATTGATGTAACGCTGAATCTTTTTTTTGACGGAACACTTAACAACAAAACAAATACACAGGCCGGAGCAAGGCAGGATAAGCCAAAAGGAAGCTATGCCAATGATTTCAGTAACGTGGCAAGAGGCTACGATTGCATTGATCCGAATGCACAAAATCAGGTTGCTTACTATGTTGAAGGAATCGGTACGGTAGATCATAAATCTGATAATGATACATTGGGATTACCGGTGCGAGGCGCAGGAATGGGAATAAGCGCCAGAGGAGTAAAAGCCAAAGCAACAAAAGGCTGCGTAAAAGGAGCGGAAGCGATTCAAAAAAAATTTCAGGGTAAAAAAATTGATGTTCTCACGGTGAATGTTTACGGATTCAGCAGGGGTGCTGCCGCAGCGCGCCACTTTTTGCATATTGCAGGTACAGCCGTCAATTCACAGAAGATTTCAGATAAACAAATTCTTGTATATCCACCGGAAGATTATGAAAAATCGGATGCCGAACCGAAGCCCAATCAATACGTTATTGTTAATGAACCCGATTTTCCATTATTAAAGTACGGATATTTCGGAGCCTGTCTTATTCAGCAGAAACTTCAGGTTAAAACGGTACGGTTTAATTTTGTTGGGCTTTATGACACTGTTGCTTCATTTGGAGTTAATCATAAGGGTACTTCATTATTCGGATTCAGCATTATTGATGATGACTCCAAACAGCTTGGGCTAAACGCCGTAAGAAACGCATCATTTGTGTTGCAGCTCGCTTCATCAGATGAGTATCGTGACAATTTCAGCCTTACCAATATAGATAGTGCAGGAATCAGGGGATTACAGCTTACTTTGCCGGGAGTACATTCAGATATTGGCGGAGGTTATGTAAATAATGATAAAGAAGATGTTTTGCTGCACGAAGAAATTAATTCCAGCAGAGAATGTGAACGATTCAGGAATATACTGATTGAGGAAGGATGGTACAACCCGGAAGAGATTACTATTGAATCCGGAATCATTCCGTCCCGTACTGCAACCATAAAATATAAATTGTGGGGAAGAAGAAAAAAAGTATCGAATGAATACGACAAGGTATCACTGCATAACATGTTTTATTACTCAAAACAGTTTGAGGTAAAATATAATGAAGGCTTGGTGGCGGATCATCAGATTAAAGATGGTTTTATCGCAGATGTCAGCAACAAGCTTACTGCAGAATATATCGCTTCCTGTAATAATTTGCGGAATCAGTATGTGAAAGAATATAATGCAGGAAAGCATCCTTCGGCAGGTGAATATATAAGTCGAGCAGGAAGTTATTCTTACCTGAATTCCGGAATAGATATTAAAAAACTGAGGAATGTGTATTTACATTGGTCTGCCAATAAAGATTCATTCGGTATGGGACCTAGATTTTCGGGACCGAAAACAGCAGCAGAACGCAAAAGATATATATTAAATGGATAAATGGAAAACTCTTATTATTGCTCTGGGAATGCTCCAGCTGATGAACTGTCAGGATATGAAGAAAAAAGATGATATGCCTATGCCAACGTATGACGTACAGATTTCACACCCGTGGAACAACTATCTTATCACTCCTGTGGAAGACAAGATTATAACATTGGAAGGGGTTCCTGCCGGTTTGCCGTACGGAAGCTCATCCGGAACATGGGGAGATTCGGGGAAAGGTTTTACAGAGCAGTCGGGAACACCGGTTGGAGCAGATATTGTGTACTTTTCCAGATATGAAGACGCTTTTTATCATCTTAAAGCAGATTTCCCGAAAGATAAAGTAAAGGAACTGGTTGATCGCGCTTATGCCAACAATGAATCTGACTCTTCAGACGAGCCGATGAAAGAGTTTATCAGTATCAAACAGGAACCTGATTATTACGAAAAATATAATCAAGCAGGAATGGCTTACTATAAATTCGGAACACTTGTATTTGGATTTGCTCCGAAAGGGATGGTTGTTGTCTGGCTGAAATTCGGATATGTTTCTGTACAGCTCGGTGAATTTCAGGCTGAAGTGGTAAAAGACGATAAAAAATACGCTGATAAGCTGTTTTCAAAAATTTCGCAGACACGGGAAGAGATTAAAAAAAATATGTTTATCCCCAATTCATCACCCAAAGAATGGAAAGATTATCAGAAAAGATATTTTTGGACTCCTTATATTACTTCAGAGAATAAAGGTTTCCGCTTATTTAAAATACAATCGGAATATTATAACGGAGAAAGGGAAATTATGCTCCGTCCGTGGGTAATGAAACCACCAATGAAAGAAAGGGCTGTTCCGAAAGAAATCACTTTCTTTTGGGAAACTGCGAAAGGACAGGCTTATGAAGGCCGTGCATTTTTTAACTGGGAAAACGCAAACGAGTTGCTGGAGAAAGCCGGAAAAGATTTTAAGCTCAATATTAAAGTAGCCCCGGACAACAACAATATGGAAATCACGGTCAACGATCAGAAGGTTTCTGTAGACAGCACAAGGATTTATCCAAGCGATCTTAGTTTTAAAGAATCCTATTAATAATTAAATTTCAATCTTAAAATAAACTCATTATAATATCCGGCAGATAAATTTACTGCCGGATTTTGTTATTTATATTTTAAACAGGTTTAAATTACCTCAAATAATCTAATATTTCCACTTTTTTGTGTAATGATGTTTGGAATTATTTTTAAGTATCAAATATCTGATTTACATGCTATTGTATGTATTTTTATTTCATTTGTAGTAGAATTACTACATCAAATCGTAGAATTACGACAAAAAATAAAATTAATATTACAAAATTTTCGGAATTAAAATTCGTGATCTATCTTTGAATCAACAAATCAATGAAACCAACCAAATCACAAAATATTAACGATTAAAATTTACGAATCATGGCAACAAATTCAAGAGGAATTTTAAAATTCAACGGAGGCGAAGGTCAAAAATTATTAAAGCTGAACTACAGCGTTTCAAGATCTACAGATGTTTCGGGCAGAGTAGCTTCAGACCCGTCAAACGCATTGATTAAACTTACAGTAGAAGCCACTGAAAAATCAGATATTCTGGAAAGCTTGCTGAACGGAAAATACAAACCTACAACAGGTGAAATTACTTTTAACAAATCCCACGAAGAAGGTACGCTTATTACATTAAGCTGGCAAAACGGATATGTAATCCAGCATGAGGTAGATTTTGATGCAGTAGACGAAAACAGCATGCTGATCAGTTTTGTGGTAAGTGCAGAAACAATCGACTACGGAAATTCTAAATACGAGGGTCTTTGGCCAAGCACCGGTAATTAAAACCAACAATCATCTTAGTAAAAATAAAATTGGTTACAGAATAGCTTAGCTCGTAGGAGTAGCTATTCTGTTTTTTCTTTTCTGAAGAAGATAAAATGGCCCCAAAAGTTAATAAATGTTATAAAATAGCATCCATGCTCAAAATTTATTATCTTTAATATCATTTAAAAATAATAAAGTATGGAAGCGTACAATTTTGAAACGGCAATCAAACCCTTTTTTTGGGTAGCCTCAGAAAAGACTTTTTCAGTATGTTTAAATGCAGGAACCTACAAACCCGAAATTTTCGAGTGGCGCAAAGATGAAGGTTTCGAAGGCAATGGATACGATTGGGCGTCACTGGCGAAAGTTTTTGTAGAAGAAAAAAGGCCCGATCTTGTAGAGGAAATTAAATTTGATCCGGAAGCCGACATGTTTTGTGCCTATTCTAACAACCCGGAACGCTTAAAAGAATTTGTAACAGACTTTAAAAAAACCTGTGAAGATGAAATACAGATTCAGGATCTCTTCCTGAAAGCAGAAATAGATTAAAAACAAAGGCCTCAATGAGGTCTTTTTTGTAAAAAAATTATATTAATAGAAGATTTCGGGTGCGGGAGCAAAGCTCCCGCACCCGAAATCTTTCCAGATTATTATAAGAAAATAAGTATTTTAGACGAAAGTTTGAAACCATGAAACCCACCTTTTTTTCTACACCGCAGGAATTCAGAAAATGGCTTGAAGAAAACCATCAGTCAGAAAAAGAGCTGCTGGTCGGATTTTACAAAGTCGGAACCGGGAAACCTTCCATAACGTGGCCGGAATCTGTAGATCAGGCATTGTGCTTCGGATGGATCGACGGCGTAAGGAGATCGATTGATGAAGAAAGCTACAGCATCCGTTTTACACCGAGAAAACCGACAAGCATCTGGAGTGCCGTTAATATCAGGAAAATGGAAGAACTTACAAATGCAGGTCTCATGACAGAGGCCGGAGAAAAAGCTTTTCAGCTTAGAAAAGAGGAGAAATCAGGAATATACTCTCACGAAAATGAAACCGCTGCATTGAGTCCGGACTTTGAAAAACAGTTTAAAGACAACAAAAAAGCCTGGGCATTTTTCAACAATCAGGCGCCTTCTTATAAAAAAGTAATGCTGCACTGGATCATGAGGGCGAAACAGGAAAAAACCAGATTGTCAAGACTGGAAAAGACGATTCAGGAAAGTGAAGCGGGGAAGAGAATTTCATTTTATGGTTAAATCGGCAGTCTAATACTTAATAATCTATTTTAAACATCTGCAAATAAAATCCTAACTTTGAAGCCTTAAACAAGAAAAGATTAACAATGCATACAGACACATTAGATTTTTGGGTAGGAAATTTCAACAGTGAAGAGGATTTTTATGATTTTGTGGAAGAAGATGAAAACTATTATCTCCTTGAAGAATCTGATGATACCCATATCTCAAAATTTGCCGCTTCTCAGGACGTAGTGTGGCTCGATCACGATTTTGTAGAATACGGCTTTGAAGATGGAAACAGAACCATTTACGAGAAATTTGCCGAATATTCCTTTGCCGAACAATGGCTCCCGATATTGGTGAACAGGCTTAATGAAATCAATCTGAAATTTGAAGTGAATGCCATCATCTTCCTTAATAAAGGACAGGTTCCGAAGCCCGTTTCCGTTGAGAACGATTTTTTCTCTCTGACGTATGTTGGTGGGATCGAATTTAGTGCATAATATTTCATGGCAGAGAATATAAAAAATTACAAAAATTTATTAAAAGTTTTTGCCGAATTAAGAAAGTACGGTATTATTACAAATGTTTTTATAACAGGTTGGTCGGATGAAATTCTGTCCTCAGAGAAAACATCCGAATATGAGTTTATTGAAATCTCCACAACAAATTCTACTCATGATTTAATTACCATATTAGACAGGAATTCTCAAAATGCTGATATGGAAATTGTTTGCAGGGCAATGCTTGGAATTCTTTATCATTTGTTAAATACAAAATCTTTGGAATTTAAAAAAGCACTTAAGATAATCTGTGAAATTTCTTATGAAGAAAGACTTACGAAAGATGAACAGTATCTGCTTTACGGATTTTCAGAATATTCAATGTATGATCTTGATGGTCCCTATGAAGGTTTTCGCCTGTTTAAGGAAGATTTAATTAAATTTTTAAAAATATATCAAAGCTTCACGCTATCAAATTATACTGAATGGCAGATAAAAAATGAAATTCTGCGACATGAGCTTGACAAAGAACTCGATAGGATCAAATGGAACTATCCTTATTAGTTATGAATTAAAACTACCAATGATCTGGTCATTATTAGAATGACAAAATAAACTAAACCATGAAACAATTTAAACTTACAGGCGGTGCGAGAATTGGAAGAGTAAATGCAAGTTATCCTTTTGCCAACCTTTATGCTGACGAAAATACGCTCAAAATAAATGCCTCACTTGCCGGAAATGTTATTTTCCAGCCGCAGGATATTATTTCGATTAAACCTTATATGGCTATTCCTCTTATCGGACAGGGAATTAAAATTTTACACAGAGTAGAAAATTATAATCAGAACGTGATTTTCTGGACCATGAAAGATCCTGAATTTGTGATCAGCCAGATTAAACAGACCGGATTTTTGGAGAAAGCCAATTTTCCTCTTACCGAAAAAGATCAGGAGATCATCCGTCAGCAGAGACAGGGCGGATTTCCATTAAAGCCATTTTTTCCGGTGGTATTTATTCTTCTTTGGAATATTCTTCTTTTGTATGATATTCTGCCTTTTTTCTTGCAGAAAAGATCCGGCGGACCTTTTGGATTTGGAATCTGCACCGCACTGGGTTTGCTTTTCCTTATTGCTTTAATGACGCTCATTTCCGGAGGATTCAGAAAGCTTATTCTGAAAGATGGCAGAGAACTGGAAGATATTAAGAAGGTTGCCATTTTTATTTTGCTGATTAGCGGGATCATGTTTGCCGCGTTTTTTACCTTAGCTTTATCATAAATTAATCATGGTTTCCAGAAAGCTGTTCAAAATTAATATTGTTGTTGTACTGTTGCTTATTGCAGCGCAGACTTTAGGTGGCTATCTGATTATGTATCCCATAAAACCCGACTTTTGGACGGTTGTGTCGAAAAGCAGGCCGCAATATCTTTTGATCGCTTTGGCTATATTTGCTTTGATTGCCTGGTTAATTAGTCATCTGAGAATTAAATATTTAAATCCGAAAAATAAATTTCTTTTAGTATTTACCGTCCTCTGCAGTGTTTTGTTAATATTCATTGCATATTTTGATGCAGCTACTTACATCTCAACCAGAAAAGCCATTAAAGAATCTGAAAATGAATATATTCAGCAGACAAAAGAAGATATCAAAAAAGACAAAATTATGTACCGGTTTGCAGGTGGACTTTCTATTCCGGAATATGATACCAAAACGCAGAATAAAATCGACAGTATCCGGAAAAAATTCGGAATAAGCTATTTCAATACAGGCTGTATTGTTGATGTAATTGATATTGAAGGACAACAAAAATATAAAGAAACGGTAAAGTCTTACCTCGAAAAAAGAAACGGAAAAGGCTGGGAAGAAAAAATGAATAAGGAAATTGAAAATTTAAGTATTTGTAAATAAACAATAAGAATTACGGAATCCCATAAGTTTTTTTATAATATGCAATATAATTTTGTGACATAAATAAACTACTATGTCATTAATTAAATGTCCACAATGCAATAATTTTGTAAGCGATTCTACTTTACAATGTCCGAAATGCGGTTATTCTATAAAAGATAATCCTAATTCTATCCCGAAAACCAATTTTCAACGTTCTAACCCTGAAAAACAATCAGGTAACGGTTGTGGAATAGCAATACTAATTGTTGTTATCTTTGGCTTTTTAGCTTTTTTGGTTAATAAATGTTCAGATTCGGGTAACAATATAGATCCGGATATTTCTAATGAAGTTGAAACAAAACTTTCCAAAGAAGACAGTATTAAAAATCAAGCACAAATTGATAGTATTAACAAACAGGAAAAAATTGACGAAGCAAAATTTTTAAAAAGCAAAGCCGGAAAAATTTATAAAAAGCATCCTGAATGGTCAAAAGAAGATTGTATTAGTATTTCACAGAATAAGATCTGGATAGGAATGCATTATGATATGCTGGTCTATGAGAGAGGACTACCGGATAATGTAAATACATCAAACTATGGAGATGGACCAAATTACCAAGCTTGCTGGCATGATTATCAGGCTTCATGCTTTTACTTTGATGAAAGTCAGATTATTACTTCTTACAATTAATAAAGATTACCGAAACTTCCATATTTTTGGAAGTTTCGGTTTTATAATTTATTTATTATTTAATGTGCTTCCAGCCAGTTATTCCCAACACCTACTTCCACCAGCAATGGAACCTGCGTTTCAATGGCATTTTCCATTTCCATTTTAATGATGTTGGTGGCTACGTCGATTTCATCGGCCGGAGCTTCAAAAACCAATTCGTCGTGTACCTGAAGCAGCATTTTAGTTTTTAATTTTTCTTTTTCCAGTTCTTTCTGAATTTTAATCATCGCTACCTTTACCACATCGGCTGCACTTCCCTGGATTGGAGCATTGACGGCATTCCTTTCGGCATGTCCACGAACTACAAAATTATTGGAATTGATGTCTTTCAAATGACGCTTTCTTCCCAGAATGGTTTCAACATATCCGATTTCACGGGCTCTTTTCACCTGCTCTGCCATATATTCTTTCAGTTTCGGATAGGAGGCATAATAAGCATCGATCATCTGTTTGGCTTCGCTCCTGGATAATCCCGTCTGCTCGGCAAGGGCAAAAGCACCCTGTCCGTATAAAATCCCGAAGTTGACGGTTTTCGCCTGGCTTCTCTGGATTTTTGAAACCTCTTCAAGCGGAATATTAAACAGCCTTGCCGCTGTCGAAGCGTGGATGTCTTCTCCGTCCTGGAAAGCCTTGATCATATTATCTTCTCCGGAAATTTCAGCAATAAGACGAAGCTCGATCTGTGAATAATCGGCAGAAATAATCTTTTTCCCTTCTCCCGCCACAAAAGCACCACGGATCTGCTGACCTCTCAACGTCCTGATCGGAATGTTCTGAAGATTCGGATTGACACTCGCCAGACGGCCCGTTGCTGCGGTGGTCTGTGAGAAATTCGTATGGACACGGTTGTCCGATTTTTCAATCTGTGACGGTAATGCATCAACGTAAGTTGATTTTAATTTTTGATACGTTCTGTATTCAAGGATATGCTGAATAATCTCATGCTTGGACGCAAGCTTCTGCAGGATGTCTTCCGAAGTCGCGTATTGTCCGGTTTTGGTTTTCTTGGCTTTCGGGTCCAGCTGCAACTTTTCGAAAAGGATATCTCCCAGCTGTTTCGGAGAGTTGACGTTGAATTCTTCTCCTGAAAGTTCAAAAATTTTGGCTTCCAGCTGCTTCAGATCGTTTTCCAGATCTACACTTTCCTGGGCGAGCCATTTCTCATCGAGTGAAATTCCGGCCAGTTCCATTTTAGCCAAAACCTCCATCAGCGGCATTTCTATTTTGAAAAAAAGATCTTCTAAATTTTCTTTTTTAAGCTGCGGGGCGAAAAGCTCATACAGCTGGAAAGTTACATCGGCATCTTCGGCTGCGTAATCGGTCTGTGTTCTGAGATCTGCATCTCTGAAATTTCCCTGTTTTTTCCCCTTTTTACCGATAATGGTTTCAATGGAAACAGGTTTATACCCCAGGTATATTTCAGAAAGATAATCCATTCCGTGTCTTCCGTCAGGATTCAGGAGATAATGTGCGATCATCGTGTCGAACATTGCGCCCTTCACGGTGATATTATATCTTTTCAGGATTTTATAATCAAATTTTAAATTATGCGCTACTTTAATCAGATCTTCTTTTTCGAAAAACGGCCTGAAAATCTCAAGCGTCTGCAATACTTCACCCTGATCTTCAGAAAGAGGAATATAATAGGCCAAACCTTTTTTGTAGCTGAAACTCATCCCCACCAGCTCGGCTTCAAGTTCGTTAAGAGAAGTGGTTTCGGTATCAAAGCAGACTACCCGTTGTTTTAGTAAATTGTCAACAAGGATTTTCTGTGCTTTCGGATTATCGATAAACTGATACAGATGATCGTTTTGTTCAATGGTAGACTTGGTAGATGTGGCCTGATCCAGCTCTTCATACGTGGCAAACAGATCAAGCTGTCCCACTGCCTGTGCCACTTTTTGCTGTGGCGTTTCGGCAATGGTAACGTCTATTTCCGCAACCACAACAGTCCCTGTAGCTGCCGGTGAAAAGGCGCGGTAAAGATTTTCATACAGCCTTCTGAATTCTATTTCGTCAAAAACTTCTTTTACTTTTTCAAAATCCGGAGTCTCCAGATCATATTGTTCCTGATGAAACTCAACAGGTGCATCGCAGATAATGGTCGCTAACTTTTTAGATAAAATTCCTCTCTCAGCCGAAGCTTCCACTTTTTCTTTTAATTTACCTTTCAGCTTGTCCGTATTTGCTAAAAGAGTTTCAATATTCCCGAACTCTTTCAGGAATTTCATCGCAGTTTTTTCACCCACACCATCAAGTCCCGGAATATTATCGACAGAATCTCCCATCATCGCCAGGAAATCTATGACCTGTTTAGGATCTTCAATTTCATATTTGGCTTTTACTTCGTCTACGCCTAAAATTTCGATATCTCCGCCCTTTAATCCGGGTTTATAAATTTTAATTTTATCGGTAACCAGCTGTGCAAAATCTTTGTCCGGAGTTACCATAAAGGTGGTATAGCCTTCTTTTTCAGCTTTACATGCAATGGTTCCGATCACATCATCCGCTTCATAACCGGGAACACCCAGAATAGGAATATGCATGGCCTGCAGAATTCTGTGGATGTATGGAATCGCATTTTGGATGGCTTCCGGTGTTTCACTCCTGTTGGCTTTATATTCTGAAAAATCTCCCGTTCTAATGCTGGCTTCACCCACATCAAAAACCACCGCAAGATGAGTAGGCTTTTCCCTTCTGATCAATTCAATCAGGGAATTGGTAAATCCGAAAATCGCTGAAGTGTCCAAACCTTTGCTGGTAAGCCTCGGATTTCTGATCAGAGCATAATATCCTCTGAAAATCATCGCGTAAGCATCAATGAGAAATAATCTTTTATCCTGTGTTGCGTCCATATTGTCCATAGAGACAAATATAAGAAAAAGTGTTCTTTTTCTGTTGAAATAGATTCCGATTCAGCTGATAATTTAATAAAGTCTATTAATAAAAATAGGAATTTATAGTTGATTGAAATAAAAATGCTCCATTTAAAAAATAACTTTTTAAAAAAGGCTCATCATAACAAAACATACATAGTTCATTTTCTATTCCTTACATTTGTATGGCATTCTGATGTAGGAATGAAAATGATTGATATGGCAGATAAAAAATACAGTGAAACGATTCATACAAATGGAAATTACGAATACATTACCGTTTCTCATGATGAAAATAACGTTAGAATTTATACTTTAAAAAATGGGTTAAAGGTTTTTCTTGCCCAGAATTTTGATGCTCCGAGAATCCAGACTTATATTCCGGTACGTACGGGAAGCAATAATGATCCGGCCGATAATACCGGATTGGCGCATTATCTCGAGCATATGATGTTTAAAGGAACATCGAAACTCGGTACTCAGGATTGGGAAAAAGAAAGTGAATTGCTGAAGCAGATTTCAGATTTGTATGAAGAGCATAAAGAAACTTCCTATCCCGAAAAAAAGAAAAATATTTACAGGAAGATAGACGAGCTTTCCCAGGAAGCAAGCCAGTACGCAATTGCCAATGAATATGACAAGGCCATTTCTTCATTGGGTGCTACAGGAACCAATGCCCACACCTGGTTTGATGAAACGGTCTACAAAAATAATATTCCCAATAATGAACTGGAAAAGTGGCTGAAAATTGAAAAAGAAAGATTTTCGGAGCTGGTGTTGAGGCTTTTCCATACCGAACTGGAATCGGTGTACGAAGAATTCAACAGGGCACAGGACAATGATTCCAGGCTGGTTCAGTATGAACTGATGGATGCTCTTTTTCCCAATCATCCTAACGGACAACAGACTACTCTCGGAAAAGCTGAGCATCTGAAAAATCCTTCGATGAAAGCTATTCACAAGTATTTTGACGAATATTACGTCCCGAATAATTATGCAATGGTTTTGGTAGGCGATCTTGATTTCGATAAAACCATCAACTTGATAGATCAATATTTCGGAAGTATTCCGTATCGGGAATTGCCTAAAAAGATTGCTGTTACAGAAAAGCCGATTACGGAAATTATAGAAAGAACCGTAAAAAGTCCCACCACGCCAAGAGTCCAGATTGCATGGAGAACCGAAAGCTATGGAACAAAGGAAGCCATGCTTGCCGATATTGTAGCTAATATTTTGAGCAACAGAGGGGATGCAGGATTGATAGACCTGAACATCAACCAAACCCAGAAACTGCTTTGGGGACAAGCTTATTCGGTAGGATTAAAACAATACGGATATTTCTCCATTGTTGCGGTTCCGAAAGAAACACAAACCTTAGATGAAGCAAAAAAACTGGTACTGGAGCAGGTTGAATTAGTAAAAAAAGGTGCATTCCCAGATTGGATGCTCAAAGCGATCATCAATGATTTTAAAATTCAGAGAATGAAAGCGCTGGAAACAGCGGACGGTCTTGCTACAAACCTTTATGACACCTACATCAAAGGAAGAACCTGGGAGCAGGAACTGAACGAAATGGATGAATATGCCGCGATTACAAAAGATGAGGTAGTAAATTTTGCCAACGATTTTTTCAAAGACAATTATGTCATTGTTAAAAAAGAAAAAGGAACCAACGAGAAGCTGATCCGTGTAGAAAATCCCGGAATTACCCCGGTAAAGATCAACCGTGAGGCACAATCTGAATTTCTACGGGAAATTTTAAACGAAAAAACTGAAGATATTCAGCCCGAGTTTATAGACTATCAAAAAGAAATTCTTACCGATACGATTAAAGATAAAAAGCTGAGTTTCGTTACAAATAAAAACAATGACATTGCACAGGTACATTTTATTTTTCCTTTTGGGAGCGATCATGACCGTGATCTCGGTATTTCCACTCAGGTTCTTCAATATTTAGGTACGGAAAAATTTTCCCCGGATGATCTTAAAAAGGAATTCTTTAAAATAGGGATTGCCAATGATTTTAAAACCGCCAATGATCAGCTTACGATATCGCTGACAGGCCTTGAAAGTAATATCCCTGCGGGAATCGAACTTTTACAGCACTGGATGAAAGAAGTACAACCGGATCAGGAAATTTACCATCAGTTTGTGGAAACAGTGCTTGAAAACCGTGCAGCAGTAAAAAAAGACAAAGCCCGTATCATGACGGCTTTAACGAATTATACCAAACTCGGCTCGTTTTCAAGGTTTACAGATATTATTTCAAAAGAAGAGCTTGAAAGCAGTAACGTTGAAGTCTTTACGGAAAGAATGAAGAATTTATTCAGGTTTCCGTATCAGATCTTTTTTTACGGAAAAAACTTTGACGGTTTTAAAGAATATATCGGAAAATATATCGAAACGGAAAGCCTGGCCATTCCTGAACCTAAAAAATATCCTGAACCGGAAACTACGGGAAATGTTTATTTCACAAACTACGATATGGTACAAATGGAAATGAGCAGGATTGGAAGAGGACAAATGGTTAATACAAAAAATTTCGGAAAAATTAATGTATTCAATGAATATTTCGGAAGAGGTTTATCTTCGATTGTTTTCCAGGAAATCCGTGAGAGCAAAAGTCTTGCGTATTCTGCCTACGTTTCCTATGCTGCCAATTCTGAGCTCAATCATCCTGATTATATCACAACGTATATCGGAACACAGCCGGATAAACTGCAGATTGCCGTCGATACACTGGCTGAGCTGATGGCCGAGCTTCCGGAAGTTCCGGCACAGTTTGAAAACGCAAGAAATGCTGCATTGAAACAAATTGCGTCCACAAGAATTACCAGAACCAATATTTTCTTTAATACCCTGAGGCTTAAAAAGCTGAATATTTTCCACGACTTCAGAAAAGATATTTATCATCAGATGGAAAGTTTAACGTTTGATGATGTAAAGGAATTTTATAATAAGTACATTAAATCGGTCCATTTTAATACAGCCATTATCGGGAAAAAAGAAAACCTGAATATGGAAGCAGTGAACCAGATGGGAACTTTTAAAGAGGTAACATTAAAGGATATCTTTGGACATTAAAAATATTGAAATGCTTCGACAGGCTCAGCATGACCCGCTAAAATTAACTTTTAAATAAATTACAGATAGTATTAGAAATGTCATGCTAGCCTGTCGAAGCATCTGAATACCTAAAAAATAGTCCCGAAAAACTTTCGGGACTTTGATATTGCTTTATTAAAAACTATTTCACAATTTTCATTTCATTAATCAGCCATTTGGAATCGGCAAATTTATCAATGATGAAAAGAATATATTTCGTATCCACCATGATGTTTCTGCTGAAACGCGGATCATAGTTGATGTCACTCATCGTTCCTTCCCACTGTCGGTCGAAGTTTAATCCTACAAGATTTCCGTAAGCGTCAAGCGCCGGGCTTCCTGAGTTTCCTCCTGTTGTGTGGTTGGTCGCCGTAAATCCTACGGGAACATCTCCTGTTTTATCTTTATACTGTCCAAAATCTTTTTTATCATAAAGATCGATTAGTTTTTTAGGCACATCAAACTCATAATCTCCCGGAACGTATTTTTCCATTACGCCGGCTAAGTGGGTCTGATAATTATAAGAAACGGCGTCTCTCGGTGAAGAACCTTTTACTTTTCCATAGGTTACCCGAAGGGTAGAGTTGGCATCCGGGAAGAATTTTCGGTCTTTATCCGTTGCTATCTGCTGAGCCATATAGGTTTTCTGCAGCGCATCAATCTTTGTCTGAAGTGCCATAAACTGAGGATCTGCTTTGGTCATATACGTGTCTCTCATCGACAGATAAATCTGGAAAACAGGATCCTTTTTCAGGGTTTTGATTAATTTATCCTGATTGGAAAATGCTTTGTCTATATCTTTGCTTAAAGAAGCGCCGTTCACTTCACTTCTTCCTGTAATGATAGAATTTTTAGAGGCATCTTCAATCACCTGAATGTTTTGAGTTTCATTTTTATACTTTTCAAATCCGGCAGGTAAAAACTGAGCATCTGTTTTATTGGCATACAAAGCAAGCAGTTTTGCTGTAACTTTTGCATCAAGTTCGGCATTGTAATCCTTATAAAAAGAAGTTAATCTGTTTTTTAAAGCTGCGGTACCTTTTTCATCCATTCTTCCTGCTTCGACGGCAGCAATATAATTGTAATAAAGGTTAGCAAGCATTAAAGTCTCTGCATTTCTGATGGTTTCAGAATAGTAAGCATTGTTTAGAGCATAAGGCGCCTGATCATTATATAATTTGTTTAGCTGATCCAAAGTACTTTTAATTTCAGGATTTTTAGCGGCTAAAGAATTTTCATACTTCATTTTTTTCTCAACAGCATTCGATTTTTTCAAACCTTCTACTTCCCCGATCCATTTTTTCCAATAGTTGGCTACTGAAGCATACTTGGAAGCATACTGAATCCTTGTGGCATCATCGGTACGCATTTTTTCATCCAGCGTTTTTAAGGCAACATCTCTCACTGAAATTCTTGCAGGATCAATCTCCTTCATGATTTTTTCAACAGCAATAGCTGGAAGATATTCTGTAGTTCTTCCCGGGAATCCGAAAACGAAAGTGAAATCATTTTCATTTTTGTCTTTAATGGAAACAGGAAGGTAATGCTTAGGAACGTATGGAACGTTATCTTTGGAATATTCCGCAGGTTTATTGTTTTTATCAGCATAAATTCTGAACATTGAAAAATCTCCCGTATGTCTCGGCCAAACCCAGTTGTCGGTATCTGAACCGAATTTTCCGATGCTTTGAGGCGGTGCTCCTACCAAACGGATATCTTTGTATGTTTCAATAGTATAAGCATAAAATTTATTTCCGTAGTACATTGATTTTACAGAGATTGACTGGTAAGGCTCAGTTTTCTGAGAGTTTTTGTAAATCTCAATATTTTTGGCAATCTGTTTAGAGAGTTCAGGTTCTGTAAGATGGTCTGTCCCCTGTAAAATCTGACCGGTAACTTCTTTGATATCAACAATAAAATCAACGGTTACACCAGGATTCGGAAGTTCGCCTTCAGTATTTTTAGCCCAGAACCCGTTTGATAATAAGTCATTCTGGACCGTTGAATGCGCCTGAATCTGTCCGTATCCACAATGATGGTTGGTAAGCAGAAGGCCTTTCGGAGAAATGATTTCTGCAGTACATCCGCCGTTGAACTGTACTACCGCATCCTTAATGCTTGCTTTCTGCGGGTTGAAGATGTCTTTTGCAGAGATTTTCATTCCCAGATCTTTCATTTCCTTTTCATTCAGCTCTGTCGGGATCCACATTCCTCCGTATTGCTGTGCAAATGTCATTACAGCCGGCAAAAGAAATACGGATAAGAGTATCTTTTTCGTCATAATCAAAATTTTGCTCCAATTTACGAAGAAAATGTGAGTTTGATATTTTGGGGTAGATGGTCTGTTTTTTCTTTGAAAATGAGTATTTTATGAATTTAGTGTTGATATCTGCTGGGTACACTTTTATATCTTGAAATTGAAAATTTTCACTAAAAAATTGAAAATTGAGAAAAAAAATACACTGCTTTTTTTAGTAGTCTAAATTTAACCGCAAAAAAGTCAAAAGATATACTATTAGATGTTAGATAAAGTAATAAAAACTTTCAAAAGAATAAAAAATCAAAGATTTTTAAGAATTAATGTGTTCTAAAATAATCGTGAGGTTTTATTCTTTATCTAATGTGTCTAACGTGTCATAATGCTTTTGTTCCTTTTGCGGTTAAATAAAAAAGTTTGAAACAGTTTACTAAAACTGATAGGCGATAATGCGATCATCCTCCATCAGGCTTTTCATTAAAGCTTCATGATTAATATTTTTTCCGGTAATAATCCATGAGGTAGAGAGATTTCCCTGCGTATACTGCTGCTTTGAAACGGAATATTTCAGGTTATGTTTTCTGAAAAGCTCTTCACAATACGGTATGTCATGATAGTTATTGACAGCAATTTTGTATTCCCTGATCTTATGTTCTCTGTCGATCAGCTTTTCGAAACTGGTGAGCGAACTGAGTATCAGAAGTATTAAAACGGTTCCCAAAACTGCGAGATAAACGTATCCTGATCCAACGGCCATCCCGATGGAAGCTGTTGCCCATATGGTAGTGGCTGTTGTAATTCCGTCTATTTTATTATCCCCTTTGAAAATAACTCCGGCTCCCAGGAAGCCGATCCCTGTAATGATATTGGCAGCAATACGGTCAGGGTCATCAACTCCTATTTTTATAGAGAGAATCGTAAACAAACATGAACCGAAACAGATCAGAATGAAAGTGCGCAGTCCGGCAGATTTATTACGGTATTCGCGTTCCGCACCAATCATTATTCCAAGGACCACTGAAATAAAAATCAGCAGCAATTCATTCTGGATGGAGTGGTCTTTTAGAAATTCCATGAGTAATTATTTTAATAGCCAGAATAAATTTAGATAAAATATTTTTTACAGAATATGAATGAAATCAGTTTTGATTAATAAGAAAGCTGTCCGAGGACAGCCTTAATAATTATTTTTTCTCAACCAAATCCAGAAACTGCTGTTCATCCAGAATTTCAATGGTTCCGATATCCTGGGCTTTTTTCAGCTTGCTGCCGGCTTTCTCGCCTACCACCAGATAATTCAGATTTTTAGAAACTGCTGAAATATTTTTTCCGCCGTGTTTTTCCACCATTTCTTCCGCTGCTTCTCTGGTGAATAAGGATAATTTTCCGGTGAAAAGGAAGGTTTTTCCATTCAGGACATTCGATAAAACTTCATTGGTGCTTTCGCCCTTTTCAAGCTGAACGCCGTACGATTTCAGCCTTTCAATCATCAGGATATTTTCCGGATTGGCGAAGAAATCTACAATGCTTACTGCAATTTTGGTTCCGATATCTTCTACCTGGCAAAGCTCTTCTACCGTAGCATTTTTGAGTTCTTCTATGGAAGGGAAATTTTTAACCAGCTTCTTGGCAACCGTTTCTCCCACGTGTTTTATCCCGATTCCATACAATACTTTTTCAAAAGGAATTTCTTTGGATTTTTCAATTCCGGAGATAATATTCTGTGCAGATTTTTCCGCCATTCTTTCCAATGGTAGCAGCTGTTCTTTTTTCAAAACATAAAAATCAGCAGGGTTTTCAATGAGTCTTTCTCGGTACAGCTGCTCAATGGTTTCGCTGCCGAGATTATCAATATTTAAAGCCTTCCTGGAAACATAATGGATCATTCTTCCTACCACCTGTGGCGGACAGTGCAGTTCATTCGGGCAGAAATGAATGGCCTGATCTTCAATTTTCACCAGTTCCGTTCCGCATTCCGGGCAATGTTTGATATATTCTATTTCTTTACTTTCGGCAGTTCTTTTTTCTTTATTTACGCCTACGATTTTAGGAATAATTTCACCTCCTTTTTCCACATACACGAAATCATGTTCATGCAGATCCAGCTTTTTAATAATATCTTCATTGTGGAGAGAAGCTCTTTTAACAATGGTTCCTGCCAACAATACAGGCCTAAGATTGGCAACAGGAGTAATGGCGCCGGTTCTTCCTACCTGATAAGTAACGGTCTGAAGCTCGGTTTCTACTTTTTCGGCCTTGAATTTATAGGCCATCGCCCAACGTGGGGATTTTGCCGTATAGCCAAGCTGTCGTTGTTGTTTTAAGGAATTTACTTTTAAAACGATTCCGTCGATTTCAAAAGGAAGATTGTGTCTTTCAATGTCCCAGTATGTAATAAATTCTTTTACTTCAGCAAGTGTTTTGCAAAGCTTTGCCTGTTGAGATGTTTTGAAACCCCAGGATTTTGCTTTTTCCAACAGCTCCCAATGAGACTCAGCAGGAATTTCTTCAGAAATATACTGGTATAAAACTGATGAAAGTCCGCGCTTTCTTACCTCACCGCTGTCCTGCATTTTAAGGCTTCCGCTGGCGGTGTTTCTGGGATTCATGAATGGATCCAGGCCGTCTTCTTCACGCTGCTTATTGATTTTATCGAAATTTTTTCGGGTTAAATAAATTTCACCGCGCATAAAAAAATGATTCGGAAAATCGCCTTTCAGCTTTAATGGGACATCCGAAATGGTGCGCACATTCGCTGTAATTTCATCGCCCTGAAAGCCGTCACCCCGTGTTACCGCCTGAACAAGTTTTCCATTTTCATAAAGAATGGAAATAGAAGCTCCATCATATTTCAGTTCGGCTACAAATTCTACAGGACCGTCAATGGTTTTAATAATCCTTTTTTCCCAGTCTTCAAGATCGTCAAAATCATAAGAATTATCCAGAGAATACATTCTGAATCTATGCTGAACGGTAGGGAAAACTTTTGTAATTCCGCCTCCTACTCTCATCGTAGGAGAGTTTTCATCATAGAATTCAGGATATTTTGCTTCCAGATCTCTGAGTTCTTCAAGAAGCATATCGAAATCATAATCTGTGATCGTAGGCGTGTCAAGAAGATAATAGCTTTCGTTGTGCTGGTGAAGTTCTTTTCTAAGATCTTCTATTTTTTGTTGTATGGTTTCGATATTGTCAGGCATGAGATTCTGTCTTTCCGGCAAAAATAATAAGTATTGGGGAGATTTTGATGATTAGAATTAATATTAATTTTATATTCGATGTAAAGCATTATCACAAATGTCTTTCTAAATTTGTTCATTCATTTATCCGCTTTTCTTAGAATGATAGGATTGGCGGAATTTCAATAAAGAATAATTATTTGTATTATGAAAAAAGTTATCTTAGGGTTAGCAGTTGTAAGCACCGTTTTCATGAAGGCACAAACCCGGATTATCGCACACAGAGGATATTGGCAGACACAGCCGCCAACCACGGAAAATTCTCTGAAATCACTTGAAAATGCACAGAACCTAAAAATTTATGGTTCCGAATTCGATGTACGCATGACGAAAGACGGTGTGCTGGTGGTAAATCATGATGAGCATCATGCAAAAATGGAAATTTCCGAAACGGATTTTAAAGAGCTCAAAAAAGTAAAGCTTTCCAACGGTGAGCCTTTTCCTACATTAAAAGATTATCTGAAGCAGGGAAAGAAGGATAAAGCCCTAAAGCTTATCGTTGAAATAAAACCCGATAAAACTGAGGAAAAAGAAAATGAGCTTACGGCAAAAACCATCAAAATGATCAAAGATATGAAGCTGGATGAGCAATGTGAATTTATCTCCTTCAGCCTGAATATCTGCAAAGAAATCAAAAAGCTGGAACCGAAATTTAAAGTTCAGTATCTGAAAGGAGAGCTTTCTCCACAGCAGATCAAAGAAGAAGGACTGGACGGATTGGACTATCACTACAGTGTTTTCCAGAAAAATCCAACATGGATCTCCGAAGCAAAAGCATTAGGTTTAATAACCAATGCCTGGACGGTAAATGATATTGCCGTTTCAGACGAACTGAAAAAACAAGGTATTGGATTTATTACGACCAATATTCCGGATCAGCTGAAATAAATAGCTTAAAATTTAATGATAAGTCTGTCTTCTGAGGCAGACTTTTTTTATTTCCTTTTATGGATTAATTAGAAATAACTCAATATTTATAATATATGGTATGTATTATTTTCTCACGAAAAGACAATAAAGTTATGCAAATACTATCGAAATACCGTATTAAAAATACTTAATCAGTTTAAATGGTTAGGAACCAAAGCTGTATAGGTATTTGTTAAATATAAATTAATATAGAGTTTAATAATCCTTTAATAAATGTTAAAATCAAGTTAAAACCTTAACCATATTGTAGGACTAATTTTGCGCAAACAAAAAGGATATGCGTAAAGAGACACAAAAAGTACTGCTATTATCATTATTAGGTTTGGTCAGTGTAAATGTGATGGCCCAGGAAAATGCAAAAAGGGATACGATTAAAAGTATTGATGAAGTTGTCGTAACAGCATTGGGAATCAAAAGACAGGACAGATCTTTAGGATATGTTGCGGAGACCATTAAATCTGAAGAAATATTAAAAACTCAGAACAATAACTGGTCGCAGGCACTTGAAGGTAAAGTGGCAGGTCTTAAAATACAAACAGCCGGAGCCGGACCGCTGGGAAGTTCCATTATTAAATTAAGAGGAGATATCTCTATGAACCCTGATCAGAACAATGCCCTGATCGTAGTAGACGGTGTTCCTCTGAACAATAATACTACAGGAACAGGATTCTCGGCATATGGTGCAGGAGCCAAGGCAGATTTACCTATTGATTACGGAAACGGGATCAATACCATTAATCCTGATGATATCGAGTCGATCACTGTTCTCAAAGGATCTACAGCATCGGCTTTATACGGTTCAAGAGGTGCCGGTGGTGCCATCATGATCACTACAAAATCCGGGAAAAGCAAAAAAGGAAAAGTTCAGGTAAGCTTAAATTCATATTCTAGTTACGATACGGTGCTGAAATGGCCGGATTACCAGTACGAATACGGGCAGGGAACATTACAAAAAGATACACAGGGTAACTTTTTCTACTCTTACGGTGCTTCTGCAGACGGAATCAATACCGGTTCTACCAGCAGCGCATTCGGGCCGAAATTCGCCGGGCAGTATTACTTCCAGTATGATCCGGATCTGGAAGGGCAGAGTGCCGAAAGAAAACTCTGGCAGCCTTACAAAGATAATATCAAAGGATTCTGGGAGACAGGAACTACCTTTTCAAATAACATTTCGGTAGAAGCATCCAATGAGAATACATCATTCAGATCATCTTTAACCTATTTAAAAAATGAATGGATGATGCCGAACACGGGTTTCGACAGGTTCAACGCTGCTTTTTCGGTGGACCATAAACTGAGTGAAAAATTAAAAATCGGGATCAAAGTAAATTATAACAAAACAAAAAGTGACAATCTTCCGGCTACCGGTTACAGCAATCAGTCGATTTCTTATTTCATGATTTTCCAGAATCCAAATGTTGATCTTTCCTGGTACAGACCAATATGGAAAAGTGGAAAAGAGCAGGTTGACCAGATCCATCCGTTTAGCTCATTTATTGATAATCCGTACCTCATCGCTTATGAAATTCTGAATGGGGTCGATAAAAATTTTCTTACCGGAAATGTAAATCTTAACTATAAAATCACTAAAAACTTAGACGTAATGGTGAGGTCGGGAATGGAGCTGAACAACGAGCTTCGTACCCAAAAAAGACCTTGGAGTTCTGCCAACTATCTTCAGGGAATGTACAGGGAACAGCATATAAGATTAATGGATTTGAATAATGATATTTTATTCACCTACAGAAATTCATTCGGTGAATTCGATTTTAGTGCATCTGCCGGTGGGAATATCCGTTATACGGAATACACAATGAATGATTATATCGCAGAAGGTCTTCTGAAGCCTGGAGTGTATACGCTGCCGAATGGTATTTCAAACATATCAAAATTCGCAAGACCGAATGATAAGCAGGTCAACAGTGCCTATGCTTTGGCAACACTAAGCTACAAAAACAAAATATTCCTGGATCTTACCGCAAGAAACGACTGGAGCAGTACGCTGCCGAAAGAAAACCGTTCTTATTTCTATCCGTCGGCCGCAACATCGTTTATTCTTTCAGATATTTTTAATCTGTCTTCAGATCATTTTAATTACTGGAAATTAAGAGCATCCTGGTCTAAAGTGGGTAATGATACGGATCCTTATCAGCTTATCAAATACTACAATAATAGTGATTTTGTAGGATCTGTAGAATCACCGTCTTTATACCCTAATCCAAACCTGAGACCGAATATGATTACCAATATTGAAGGCGGAATGGATTTTACAATTCTTAAAAACAGAATCAATTATACCATTACAGCCTATCAGAACAATTCTAAAGACCAGATCATCAGAATTCCTACTTTATGGGAAACAGGATACAGTACCAAGGTGATTAATGCCGGTGAAGTGAGAAACAGAGGTCTCGAAATGACACTGAATGCTTTTGCTGTAAAAAATAAAAAATTCTCATGGAGCATTAATGCCAACTGGTCTATGAACAGGAACAAAATTCTTTCGCTGCCTGAAGAATTCAACGGGGAACCTTATACTATGGGAAGTGTGGGAGGAGTTGTTTATTTCAATGCTTTCGTAGGGGGCTCACTGGGAGATATGTATGGTTACGGACTCATGTATGCTCCGGACGGACAGGTTATTTATAATGCAACGGATGGTCTTACCGCGAAACCTACACAGATGAAGAAAATTGGAAATGCTTATCCGAAATGGAGGGCAGGAATCCAGAATGAATTCAGATATAAAGGAATTACCGTAAGTTTCTCATTTGACGGACAGTATAAAGGAATGGCTTATTCTCAGTCGCACCACAAAATGACAGAACAAGGGAAGCTGGAACACACTTTATTCGGAAGGGAAAATCCTGGAGGAATGATTGTGGGTGAAGGTGTAGTGCAGAACGCAGACGGATCATTCTCTCCGAATACAAAACCAATTTTATTGTCGTCTTATTACGCCGATTACTATAGAAGAGCCAATGTTGAGACGAATACTTTCGACACTTCTTTCATCAAACTTAGAGACGCAAGAATTGCTTACACCTTCTCTAAAAATGTTACCGATCAGCTCAAAATAACCGAGCTTACCCTCGCGGTTTTCGGAAGAAACCTGTGGATGTGGACGAAATTCCCACTGTTTGATCCTGAAGCCGCAACATTGAATGATAATCAAATTACTCCAGGGGTAGAAATGGGACAATTGCCGACAGCAAGAACAGTAGGGATCCAGCTTAATGTTAAATTTTAAAATCTGAAAACATGAAAAAATTACTTGTAAATACATTATTAATTGCAGCCATCGGTTCTGTTCCGGTAGCGTGCAGCAGAAGCCTTGATGAGGTAAATACCGACAACAGCAGGATCAGCGAACCTGCGGCATCAAAGTTACTTGTTCCTATTGAATATAATATGGCAGCTGTTAATTATATGAGAGCCAATGATTTTACATTCGACCTGATGCAGGTGTCGCTGGACTTTCCAAACGAAGGAAATACGCTCAGCAGATATAATATTACCGAAAATACGGGAGCAGGCTTCTGGAACAATAGCTATAAATGGCTTAAACAGGTAAAAGACATGAGAATGGCTGCTGAAAAAGACAATGATCCGAATTATGTTGCCATTGCAATGGTTCTTAATGCCTGGATTTATTCTAATCTTACAGATACGTATGGTGATGTTCCGTTTTCTGAAGCTTCCCGTCAGGATGAAGGCAATTCACAGCCGAAGTTTGATAAGCAAAAAGATATTTATGTAAAACTGCTGGACGAGTTAAAAACGGCAAATTCACTTTTCGTTACCACAAAACCGCTTACCGGTCCTGATATTTTCTACAAGGCGGAAAGCGATGCCAACGGAATTGTAAACTGGAAGAAATTCTGTAATTCTCTTTCATTGCGTTTGCTAACAAGGATTTTAAGCAAAAATGGTGAGGTAAATGTTAATGAGAGGATTCAGGAAATTATCAGTGATCCTGTTAAATATCCCGTTTTTCAAAATAATAATGAAACGACCAAGGTGAATGTAACAGGCGTTGCGCCGGTTCTTCCTCCGATTACCAGACCACAGGATTTTACCACCGGTAGGGCCGCTTCAGAATTTTTTGTGGAAACCCTGAAAGCCAATAATGATCCGAGAATGTCTATGTTTTTCGGACAGGCCAAAAGTATTCCTGCAAATGCAAATATTGGGTATAGAGGTGCTCCGTCGGGATATGCTTACGGTACCACTTTCAATTATCAGCCTTCCAACATGAACCAGAATCTGGCAAAAGCACCGCTGAATATTTTGATATATCCGTATGCCGAGCTGCAGTTTACTCTTGCCGAACTGGCTTTTAAAGGAGTTATTCCCGGAAATGCGCAAACCTATTACGAAAATGGAGTAAAAGCAGCGATTGAACAGTGGGGAGCAACTGTGCCTGCCAATTATTTTGCTAATACAAATGTAGCTTACAATGGGACTTTAGAAAGAATCATGCTGCAGAAATATGTTGCCCTGTTCTTTGTAGATCAGCAACAATGGTTTGAAAAAAGAAGAACAGGCTTCCCTGTACTTCCGAACAACGGAGGGTTGCTTAATAACGGTGTCATGCCTTCAAGATTAATGTATCCGCCAAATCCAAGAATATTGAATACGTCAAATTACCAGTCGGCGGTTCAGCAGATGGGAGGCGACAATATCAACGTTAAAGTATGGTGGAATAAACCTTAACACTCATCAATAAAGATCGGGCTTTAGCCCGATTATTAGAAAAAATAGTCAAATTGGCTTCAGCCAAAACTTAATTAAATATCAATACAATGAATATAAAATTTTTAATGCCGTGTCTGCTTATTTCAGCAATGGCTTTTTCACAGGCTTCTGTTTCGGGGTATGTATATGAAGACAGCAACAGAAATCAGAAAAAAGAAAACAGAGAAAAAGGGATTGAAGGAGTAGCTGTTTCAAACGGAATCCAGGTAATTCTTACAGATAAAAACGGAAGATACAGTCTTCCTATTCAGGAAGGGCAGTCGGTTTTTGTAATCAAACCTTCAGGATATATGACGCCGGTAAACGGGAACAACTTACCCCAATATTACTATCAGTACAAACCGAAAGGTTCACCTGCAGATTTTAAATACAAAGGATCTGCGCCAACAGGAGAACTTCCGAAAGAGATCAATTTTGCACTGAACAAACAAAACGAGAGCAAAAATTTTGATATCCTGGTTTTCGGAGATCCGCAGCCTTACACGGAAAAGCAATTGGATTATTTTAAAAGAGCCATTGTAAACGAAGTGAAAAATACCAAGAAAAATGCAGTGCTGGGAATCAGTCTCGGAGATTTGGTAGGAGATAACCTTAGTCTGCAGAAACCTTATGCCGATGTAATGAAGGAGGTAGGATTACCTTGGTACAACGTGATGGGGAACCATGATATGAATTACGAAGCCAAAGAAGATTTGCTTTCTGATGAAACTTTCGAATCTAATTTCGGACCGGCGAATTACTCATTTAACTACGGGAATGTTCACTTCATTATCCTGGATGATATCCTGTATCCGGATCCGAGAGATGGAAAAGGATACTGGGGTGGCTTCCGTGAAGATCAGATGAAATTCATTGAAAATGATCTGAAACTTGTGGATAAAAATAAATTAATCGTTGTTTCTTTCCATATTCCGTTAGAACACAAAAATGAAGATAACTTCAGGAATTCTGATCGTCAGAAATTGTTTGACTTTTTAGCACCATTTAAAAATGCGTTGATTTTATCGGCTCATACTCATATTCAGCAGCAGCTTTTCTATGGAAAAGAAGCAGGATGGAATGGTTCTAAAGACCTCCATGAATATAATGTAGGAACTACCTGCGGCGACTGGTGGTCCGGTACATCAGACGATCTCGGACTGCCGACTTCTACCATGAGAGACGGAACGGCGAAAGGCTATTCTTTCATCAGCTTTAACGATAATGAATATAAGGTTAAATATAAAACTGCAGGTAAGCCGGAAGATTATCAGATCAATTTATATGTTCCGAAAGTCATTCCTTTTCCTTCAAAAACATCCGCAAAAGTATTGGCCAATTTCTTTATGGGAAGCAAAAAAGATAAAGTGGAATACAGAATAGACGGAGAAAAGTGGGAAGAAATGCAGTATGATGAAACAGTAGATCCTAGTTTTGCCATGTCGGTTTTCAAATGGGACACCACCAAAAATATTTTTCCGGGAAGAAGGCCTTCCAACCCGGAAATATCGAAACATATCTGGACGGGAGATTTTTCCAAAAAACTTACTCTGGGAAAACACAAAGTTGAGGTAAGAGCAACGGATATGTATGGAAACCAGTTTTCAGCTTCAGAAGAATTTGAAGTACAGAATCAGATTCTTATCCCTTAATTTTTTTTATTACTATACTTTCAAAGAAGCCGGCCCTTTTGGGTCGGTTTTAATTTTGGAAAATTAATTTTTAACCTTAATCTTAACCTAACCTTCAAGGTTTCCAAAACCCTGAAGGTTTATAATCTTATATATTTAACATAAAACATTTATTATATCAATCATTACAATAAGCTTCTGTACTTCTCTTTCCAAATCATCTTTCGTAAATTTGCATCAGCGAATAAAATAATTCTAAAAAAAATGAATATCAACGGAAAAAATGCCATCATTACCGGTGGAGGTAGAGGTCTGGGGAAAGCGGTTGCACTTGCTTTGGCCGCAGAAGGAGTACATATCGGAATTACAGGAAGAAACGAAGAAAACCTGAAAATGACGGTCGATGAAATCCGTAAATTGGGAGTAAACGCGGGATATGCTGTCTTCAGCATCGACAACGAAATCCATGTAAAGGCAGGCATCGAATCTTTGGCAGAACAGTTGGGAGGAATCGATATCCTGATCAACAATGCAGGAATCGGTGACTTCGGTTCCATTGAAGATATGCCTTCCGAAACCTGGGAACAGGTTATTAAAACCAATCTTTTCGGAGTGTATTATGCAGCAAAAGCAGTACATCCTTTTATGAAGTTGAAAGGAGAGGGCGATATCATTAACGTCGCATCAACTGCGGGTTTAAAAGGCGGACCGAATATGTCAGCTTATGCCGCTTCAAAAGCAGCCGTTGTTTCCCTTTCACAGTCTATGATGGCAGAATGGAGAAAACAGAATATCAGAGTAATTACCCTTACGCCAAGTACGATTGCTTCGGATATGTCGATTCAGGGAGGTCTTACGGACGGAAACCCTGAAAAAGTTCTTCAGCCGGAAGATTTTGCAGAATGGGTAAGAGATATTTTAAAAATGAACAGAAGAGCACTCATTGCAAACGGTTCTATTTTCTCTACAAATCCTTAAAAACGGTTTAAAGTTTAATGTTCAGCGTCAAATGTTTTAGACATGAAACATAATCAACAAGAGCGGACTTTGTTCGCTTTTTTTATGCATAATTGTCATTGTGAGGAGAGAAACAACGAAGCAATCTCAAAAAAATTGGCTTCTCCTCGCAATGACAAATGATCAATCTTTGCTGAGTGAAACGTCTTTGCGAACTAAAAATATGTTCAATAATTTTAAAGAAAACTTTGTGCTCTTTGCGTTAAAAACACTTCGAAAGGCTCAGTGTGACATTGCTAATACTAACAGCGAAGATTTTACTGTTAATTCTTTATTTTTGCAACAAATTATTCACATGCAAAATTATTTAGAGTTTAATTTCAAAATTTCTCCACTTCAGCCCTGGAACGAAATATTAATGGCAGAGCTTATTGAAATCAGTTTCGACAGCTTCACAGAAGAAATAGACGGTATTTTGGGATATATTCAAAAAGATTTATTTAAAGAAGAAGATTTAAAAACGCTTCCGCTTTTTCAGAATGAGGAGGTAAAAATCGAGTATACCTTCAAAGAAATGCCGAATATCAACTGGAATGAAGAATGGGAGAAAAACTTTGAGCCGATCAATATCGATGATAAAGTGCTGATCCGTGCAGAATTTCACGAATCAGTCCCGGGAATGCATGAAATTGTTATCCAGCCAAAAATGTCTTTCGGAACGGGGCATCATCCAACAACACATCTCATGATTCAGCAGATGATGGATATGGATTTCAAGGATAAAAAAGTTCTCGATATGGGATGCGGAACTTCGGTTCTGGCTATTTATGCAAAACAGATCGGAGCAGGAGATACAAAAGCTATTGATATCGACGAATGGTCCGTTGAAAACTCCAAAGAAAATGCAGTAAGAAATAATGTGGAACTGGATATTGAACTGGGAACGGCAGAAAATTTAGGCAAAGAACATTACGATATTATTCTGGCCAATATCAACAGGAATATTTTAATTTCAGACATCCCGACTTATGTTTCGGTATTGAATGACGGCGGAAAATTATTGCTTTCCGGATTGTGTTTCTTTGATGTGGATGATATTCTGGAAGTTTGCAGAGAAAACGGTCTTGAACTTAAAAAACAGCTTCAGCGCGAAGAATGGGTAAGTTTATTGCTTGAAAAATAAACACCACAAATAGTATTATGAAATTCTTTTTTACTGCTCTTTTTTTATTTGTCCTTCAGATTTTTCATGCTCAGGAAGAAAATGATACATATGCAAACGGAGTTTTTGAGTTTGAAGAAAACAAAACACAGAAAATATTTACCGACTGGACGAGAATCCGGCAATCTCCCAACATTAATGCTCCGGTTTTGGATTCTTTACAGACGAACTGGCAGGTTTTGGTTCTTAAAAAAAATGAAACGATCCTGAAACTCGGCGAAAGAAGAGCCAATTGGTACAAAATATCATATCAGAAAGGTGATAAGACTTCCGAAGGTTACGTTTGGGGCGGAAATTTAGCAGTAGGATATCGAAATAAGAACGGCTACGATTTTCTTTTTGGATTAACGAAAACGATCAATAAAAAGGATAAGCAATATCCTGAAATCAATATTCAGCAGAATATTGCAGCTGTAAAAGTGGCAGAAGAAAATGCTTTGATCGATGAGGTTTCCTTTGAAACAGGCTCCGGTGAAAGTTTAAGTTATGGAACGTTTACTATTGAAAGTAACCACAAACTTCAAAACGTAGAATTAACTTTAAAAGCAACTGTTTCCGGTGAAGCATGCGGAATTCCGAGTTATGAACAATATATTCTGTTTTCGAATAAAAAATTGATTCCCTTACCGCAGCTAACGAATGTAGGTGATGCCGATGTGTATTATCATTCCGAAGAATTCATTTTTCCAAACGATAAAGGCGGAGTTCCAAATGCTTTCATTTTTAAGATGGAAGAAATGGAAAAAGATGATAACGATCGTGAAAAAAAGAAAAGATCTTCGAAAACGTATGTTTGGGATGGTAATTCTTACAAATTGAAATAGAAAAATTTTAATAATAAATTTGAAACCACTGTATATTTAAGGTGGTTTTAATTTTATAATGATGAAAAATGGAAATATTAATTTAGAATTATTGAAACAAAATTTCGAAGAAAATGAAATTAGAATATTTCCTTCTGATACAGATGAGATAGAAGCTTTTCAAAAGAAATATAATGTTGAAATTCCACAGGATTTACGGAATTATTATTTAGATATAAATGGAAGCGGAAATGGAACCCTGAATAATCTGTACGAATTTTACAGCATTAATCATACTAAAAAAATTGTTGAAGAATTAATTAATTGGGCAGGAATTCCGGATTACAGTAAATTAAATTTTACCGGAATGGAAAATGTTTTCGTTTTTGAGCATATGAATTTAATCTTTACGCTTTTGGAATTAAATTGCATCAAAATCTTTCGTCTGAAACCAGCGTTTTTATTCTTTGTGGAGAAAATTTTAGACTTATAGCTAATAATTTTACAGAGTTGTGGATTTATATTTAAACAGACCGGAAGAAATTTATATTTAAACGAATATGGACTATTTTGTTTATGCTCTCGAGCATATTTATACAGACGAATCTCACCGTGATAGTAAGTTTTTAGGATATTTTGACGATCCTGGCGAAGCGGAAAAGGAAAAGCAGAGATTATTGCTTTTTAATGGGTTTTCAGATTATCCAAATGATTTCTATTTGAAAAAAGTTGGATTAAATAAAATACATTGGCAAAACGGCTTTACAGAAGTTGTAGGTGAAATAGGAAGAGATTATTTGCCGGAAGATGATTATATTCCTGATTATGGCCAAATAATTAAAAAACTGAAGTTAAAGACGGTTTTTAAGGTAAGTCATATTTATACAATTCATACATTTTTGGATGATGAAAGAGATATAGGGGTATTTTCTGATGGAAAAATGGCAAAGAATGTTGTTGAGTTTCTTAAACAAAAAGATGGATTTAATAAGTATCCGGATGATTTTATGATTAATGAAATCATGTTGAACGATTGGCAATGGAGTTCCGGGTTTGGGTGATGTCATTTTAGGTATAAACAAAAAACCTCACAACAAAGTTGTAAGGTTCTGTGAGCGCGAAAGGATTCGAACCTTTGACCGTCTGCTTAGAAGGCAGATGCTCTATCCAGCTGAGCTACGCACCCTAAAAATAAAATTTAAAGTCGGGGCGGCAGGATTCGAACCTGCGACCTCCTGGTCCCAAACCAGGCGCGATGACCGGACTACGCTACGCCCCGAGGAGGTCATCTTTAACAAGAATTACCTTGTTTTTTGTGGGTGCAAATATAGATACTTTTTTTGAATTATAAAAATAAAACCCTAATAATTTTTTAACAATAATATTTAATTAAATTTACCCGATTAATAATCATTGTTTTATAAAAACTCATGATCAGAAAAATTTTACTTTTATTATTTTCATTAATAATAATTTCAGTCGCTTTTAATTATTATATCGAGAAAAAGCTTAGCACTGCATTTTCGGAAATAGAACCGGAAAACTTACAATATTTAAAACATCATTCTAATATCAATTTTTATACACATGGATTTGAAAATATCGGCGAAAATCTGCAGGATGAATTACTTAAAATGGGTATGTATAATTGCAAATTAGAGGTAAGGAGAGATTATTTATATTTCTTTCAGAATAAAGCTGTTAACATCAGTAATGATAAAAAATGCCTGAAAATCGATGTAGATTATAAGTTTGTTACATCAGTATTCAGCATTACAGGATTTCAAACTTGCAACTAATTAAATAAAGATCAAGGATTTATATAACAAAAAACCTCATAACAAAAGCTATGAGGTTCTGTGAGCGCGAAAGGATTCGAACCTTTGACCGTCTGCTTAGAAGGCAGATGCTCTATCCAGCTGAGCTACGCACCCATTAAAAGTTGATTCTTGCTTAATGATCCTTAAGCATTTAAAAAAGTCGGGGCGGCAGGATTCGAACCTGCGACCTCCTGGTCCCAAACCAGGCGCGATGACCGGACTACGCTACGCCCCGAAAAAGATATATAGAAAAGCGGAGGGTAAGGGATTCGAACCCTTGCGACACTTTCGCGTCGACAGTTTAGCAAACTGCTCCGTTAACCACTCCGGCAACCCTCCTGTTTATCTTCGTTTTTTAATGATCGTTGTTCCTTTATTGCGAGTGCAAATATAGAATAGATTTCTTTATTTACCAAATATTTTTCAAGAAAAATTTGCGTATTTTTGAGCTGATAAACTGCCATAAAAAATAAACAAATGCGTAAAACATTATATATCATCGGATTAAGTACAGTCGTTTTTTCCTGTACTTCACAGCAAAATGCCAAAAAAAGGCAGTACATCCCAAGAACCCCGTCAGTACAGCCTAAAACCACTGCTAATAGCACAGCTGAAAAGCCAAAACCAAAGGTTTCTACAGAACACGGTGTCGATTTTTTCACCACCAATATTGCTGATGCAACGAAAAATGACAATACCGCAAGTTATGGCTCTATTGTTTCCGCAAAACCTGCGGGTTATAAAGTGGTAAAAGACTATTTCCCGGCCATTGCGCAGAACTTCAGACAAAGATATCTTATCCTTCATTACACAGCTTTACCGGATGATAAATCCATTACGGTTCTTACCCAGCAGGCTGTAAGCGCACATTACCTTGTAAACAATACAGGAGATAACGAAATTTACCAGCTGGTTGATGAAAATAAGCGTGCTTATCATGCCGGTGTAAGTGCATGGAGAGCAGATAAAAATCTTAACGATACCTCAATCGGGATAGAAATTGTGAATACCGGTTATACAACCGATGCTTCAGGTAAAAGGGTGTTTGCTCCTTTTGATGAAGCGCAGATAAAAAAAGTAGCGGCCTTGGTAAAAGATATTGCAAACAGGTATCAGATTCCGGCAACAAATATTCTTGCGCACTCCGATATTGCACCTACCAGAAAACAGGATCCGGGTCCTACATTTCCTTGGAAAAGACTGTATGATGAATATCAGATCGGGATGTGGTATGATGATGCTGCTAAACAAAATTACTATGACCTTGCCGTTTCTACGGATTTCCCATCGAAATATAATGATTCAACATTTATTTTTAATGTTCAGACCCAACTCCAGAAATTCGGGTATGCGCTGGATCTGAGCGGAAAATGGGATGATGCTACCAAGAAGACAATAGAAGCTTTCCAGTATCATTTCAGACCGCAGAATTATGACGGAATCATGGATCCTGAAACATATGCAATATTACAGGCTTTAGTATTAAAATATCCGTTAAAATAAATGTACAATGTAGCAATTTATCAAATAACAATGTCTAAATTCTATTAATATATTGGTACACTGTTACATTGATAAATTGTTATATCAATTATAAATTATGGAAAATTTCAGAAAAGAAAGCGATTTGTTGGGCGAATTAAATGTTCCGATTAATGCCTATTACGGAGTACAGACACAGAGAGCAATCAATAACTTCAAGATTTCAGGACAGCTCTTGTCTTCTTATCCTCAGTTCATCAGAGGACTGGCTTATGTAAAAAAAGCAGCAGCAAAAACAAACTATGAGCTTGGACTTCTTGATGAGAGGATGTATTTCAGTATCGCTGAAGTTTGCGATGAAATAATTAATGGCGAGCTGCACGAGCAATTCCCAGTAGATATGATTCAGGGAGGAGCCGGGACATCCATCAATATGAACGCTAATGAGGTCATTGCCAATAGAGTTTTGGAAAAATTAGGCAAAAATAAAGGAGAGTATCAGTTTTGTTCGCCGAATGATCATGTTAATCTTTCGCAGTCAACCAACGATGCTTATCCAACCGCTATCAAAATGGGATTGTTGCAGATGAATGCAATTCTTGTGGAGAAGCTTGAAAAAATAGTTGAAGCATTCAGGGAAAAAGGAAAAGAATTCCATGATGTCATTAAAATGGGACGTACACAGCTTCAGGATGCGGTTCCTATGACGTTAGGGCAGGAATTTGAAGCTTTCGCCGCAACTCTGGAAGAAGATATTTCAAAATTAAACAATAACGCCAATCTTTTCGTAGAAGTGAATATGGGAGCCACAGCGATCGGAACTGGATTAAATGCTCCGATAGGATATGCTGCTCTTTGTGCAAAAAATCTTGCGCAAATTTCAGGGTTTCCGGTAGTTTCAGCCCCTGATCTGGTTGAAGCAACACCTGATACAGGATCTTATGTTATTTATTCTTCTGCAATGAAACGCCTCGCCGTAAAACTGTCAAAAATATGCAACGATCTGAGGCTGCTTTCTTCAGGACCTAGAGCCGGACTTTTCGAGATCAATCTTCCACCGATGCAGCCGGGGTCTTCCATTATGCCGGGTAAAGTCAATCCTGTAATCCCGGAAGTGGTCAACCAGGTTTGTTTTAAAGTTTTCGGAAACGATCTTACCGTTACTTTTGCTGCAGAGGCAGGGCAGTTGCAGCTCAATGTGATGGAACCTGTACTTTCACACGCCATCATGGAAAATATTCATTTTCTTTGCAATGCATTGGATACCCTTCGTGAAAAATGTGTGGTAGGAATCACGGCAAACCGTGAAGTATGCTTAAATATGGTAAAACACAGCATCGGAATCGTAACCGCTCTGAACCCATATATTGGCTACAAATATTCTACAGAAATTGCAAAAGAAGCGTTGGAAACCGGGAAAAGTGTTTATAATCTGGTATTGGAGAAAGGAATCCTTTCCCAGGAAAAACTGGATGAAATTCTTGATCCGAGAAACATGCTGAAACCGCATAACAAATAATAAAACAACATATGTTAAGTGATGAATGATCGATTCAGAGCTAATTTCTGTTAATCATTTATCACTTATCAATCATCATTTATAAATTTAAAGTGAGGTTTTTAATCATAATTCCTGCACATAACGAAGAGAGTAATCTTCCTTTTACACTGGATTCTTTACAGCAGCAAAGCTTTAAGGATTTTAAAGCAGTAATTGTAAACGACGGTTCTACGGATAATACTCCAGAAGTAATCAGAAAATATACAGATCATGACTCCAGGTTTGAAACCGTAAATCTGCAGAAATCTTTACACCAGCCGGGATCAAAGGTGGTTCATGCTTTTAAAAAAGGACTGGAAAAACAGGATGTAGATATGTTTGACGTTATTTGTAAATTTGATTCTGATGTCATATTTCCTGAAAATTATCTGGAGAAAATAGAAGAAGCGTTTTGCGATAATCCGGAGTATGGATTAGTTGGCGGACTTTTATACGTCGAGAAAAACGGGGATTGGGTGTACGAAGGAAACTCTAATAAACATCATGTACGGGGTCCGATAAAGGCATACCGTAAGGAAAGCTTTATACAGATGAAAGGTATCAGAGAGACCTTAGGCTGGGACAATATTGATGCGATCCTGCTTCAGAACCTGGGATGGAAAGAAGTTGTCTTACCAGAACTGCATGTGCACTTAATCAAAGTAAAAGGTGCAGATTACACCATAAAGCCTGCTGAATATTACGGAAAATATTTCTATTTTTTGGGGTTAAACAGATGTCTGGCATATGTGGCATCTTGTAAAGAAGCGGTGAAAAGCAGATCAATATCTTTCTTTTTTAAAATCATAGACTCTTATGAAAACTGCCGGAGACAAAAATTAGAATTGAAAATTTCAGAGACTGAACGAAAAATAATAAATCGTCAGCGTTGGGAAATGCTCAAAAGAAAATGGATGAAATTGTAATTGAACATCGTGCAATATCTTCAACGAATAAAAACTTCTTAACATAATCCAAACTTGAAAAAAATTGCCTACATAGAAATTGATACGCATGCAGAAATTGCACAGTCTTTCATGGATGTTATGAATGAAGTGAGCTCTTTTTCAGTAGATTATTACTTTTCAAAAAGAGTAAAAGATCAGGTTGCTGAAAATAAGGAAACCATTTTTCTTTCAGATAGTTCTATGATTTTGGATCAGTTGACCTTAAAAAAATATGATCTTATTATTATCGGAACTGTTCATCGATATTTCAATACATTTTCTACGATTGCCAAAAAGTATAATACGGCAATTATTGTTCACAATATTAATTTTAGCAATGCAACAAATTTCAGTCTCTTTAAAAGTATTTTCAAAAGAGATATCATTTACAGGCTAAAACTCTTATGGAAAGAAGGGTTGCTGGATTCCTCAACAATTTACCGCAAAGCAAAAAGACTTTTGGTGCTGGATGAGGCGCTTAGCTCGGAACGCTTCGGATTTTTACCGCTCTTCTATACAAAACAGTCAGTGAAAGCTGATGGAGATATCCTGACAATCGTTATTCCCGGCGGAGTAAGCCAGAAGAGGAGAGATTATAAAAAGGTATTTTCCGAAATCAAAAAAATTGAACAGCTGTATATTGATTCAGACATTCAGAAAAAGCAGATAGAATTTGTGTTTTTAGGTAAGGCTGATCATTCCGAATTAAAGAAGCTTACAGATCTGGAGCGATCTTTACAATATGTTGATACTACGTATTTTCCGGATAGAGTTTCCCAGGCAGACTTTGAGCAGTGGATGCAGAAAGCAGACATTTTATGGTGCCCGATTCAGCAGGAAACGGAATTTTTTAGCCAAAAAGAAATTTACGGCAAAACTAAAATGACCGGAAACATCGGAGATGCTATAAAATTCGGAAAGCTTGCCATATTTCCCGAAAACTATCAGTCTTCATTGGATTTTATCATTCCGGAACAACCGGATCTCATTCAGCAGTTTGATGAGCTTAAAAATGTGAAATTCGATTTCCAAAGTTACAGCAAAGAAACAGTCACGAAAAAACTCGAGAGCCTTCTGAACAGTCTTATTTCTACTTGAATTTAAAGACGCTTTTAATAAATTTTTTGTTTACGTAATCTTCAATGGGGAAAACCTTTGTGAAGTAGTTACCGATAAAGATCAGAAGCAATACAACGGCAGGTTTGTATATGAGATTGATGAAATTATTGCCGAAATTAGGCATGACAATAGCCACTGTAATGGCTAGTGTACAGATAATCGAAACAAAAATCATCTCAATGGAAAGTGGCGAAACCTTAAATACAAAATAATTAAATACGATTTTCACCACATTGTAGGTAATCAGTGAGATCGCTGTGGACAGGGCAATACCGATCAGTTTCAAATCTGTATTCTTCAGGAAGTATAAATTTAAACAAATAGTAAGTCCTGCAAGCAAAAGCATTACAAGGATATTGAATTTGTAATACTTGGAAAGGGAAATGATGTTTCCGTTAAATCCTGTTGCGAGATCAATCAGAACCGCTGATCCCCAGATCCAGACTACAGGTTCATACTCTCTCAACAGCATGCCGTTTTTAGGCATAAAATACGTGAGGTAAGGAAATCCGACCATGATGCACGAAAACAAAACAGCGCCTAAAAAATACAGGGTAAGCGATGTTTTCTTATGGAATTTATCCAGTCCTTCCATATCGCCGTCTAAAAGATTTTTGCTGATAATGGGAGCGGAAATATTGAATAATCCCAGCTGTGGAATGGAAATGAGAGAAATCAATGCATACAGAGTAGAATAAATTCCGTTTTCTTCCATACCCATATATTCTCCGATCATGAAGCTGTTGATCGCAAGATAATTCCCGAAAGTCCCCAGAAAACCGAAGAAACTGTAATTCATAAACTCTTTCCAGAACCCGTCTTTCTTAAAATAATCGGTACTGAAATCGAAGTTGATTTTATCCAGCTTATTCGTATAGTAAATATAACCGAACAGCATCAGTGCAAAGACCCCGAAGAAAAAAGCAAGCGCCGTTTTCTGTGAATATGCAAAGTAAAAAAACAGACAGAAAGCACCGAGATTGGCTATTTTAGGAAAAAGATTATCAAAAATATTGGAAATAACGATGCGTTTATAGTTGGAAGTGTATTTATTAAATATAGCACATAGCGACAACACTAAGATCAATGGGAGAATTATTCCTTTGATATTCCATGCCTGGGTTTTTAAAAACTGTGGGTAGAAATAGGGAAGTAAAAAAAATATACCACAAAAAATAATGAAATTAATGAAGATGATAAGCAATGACAGGGAGAGCATATTCTGGTTTTTCCCGTCTTTCTGAACATTGTGAAAAAACTTCACATTCGCATAAGAAATTCCAAAAACTACAAACGGGACCAGCATTTCTGCGGTTTGCATACTATATCTCAGTTTGCCATAAAATTCAAAATCATTAGGAAAAATAAAAATTGCGGAAACGGTACCGAGCAGAAAACCGACATAGCCAATTATGGAATACTTAAACCCTTGTCTTGCAACTACACTCATTTTTTTGGGCTTTTGGGGATGAAGATAATGTTGTTAATGTATTCTTTTTTATTTTTTTCGTCGCTTATATTTTTCAGTAGAATTTCTTCCGTTAACTTTTCAGGCTCAAAAGTAGACCTGTTAAGATAATGTGCGTCATAGCCCCAGGATTCTACCTCAGAAATCTCATTCCAAATAGGAGTGTCATGATGTCTTTGTTCCATTTCCACCATCAGAACGGGCAGGAATTTACAGATCACTTCACGGGCTCCGGAAAGGGTTTTCATTTCGTTGCCCTCCACATCTATTTTGATGAAATCCAGCTTATGGAAATTTTCTATAGCTGCCCAGTCGTCGAGGCGTATGACTTTTACCTTTTCGGTATAGCTTCTTTCTTCACCTTTTTCTTTATACGAGGTATTGAGGGTTCCTCTGGAGGCAATTGTTTTACCGTTGATTACAGGAACTTTAAACTCTGCCGTGGTATTTTCATCCGAAAGAGCCAGTGGGAAAACGCGCATCCCCGGAAAAAGTCTCTTAAGCCTTCGGTATAATTTTTTATTGGGTTCAAAAGCGTAAATCTGCTCATGGTCCAGCTTGTCTTCGAGCTGGTATAAAAAAGTACCTACATTGGCGCCAATATCCAAGATAACAGCTTTTTTATTCAGGAATTCCTTAATCCATACCAATTCTGGTTCTACATTTCTTGACGAAAAATTATCTTTGTTAAGATTTTTTAAACTTTTAAAAAATCTTTTCTTGTAAAACTCAGGACTTATATATTGCAGATTTTCAGCGATTCTTTGGTATAGAGACATGCTTTTTGCTTTTGACAAGAGCAAATATACGTAAAAATGTTAAATTAATGTTAAAATAGCGAAATTATAAGCTTTTGATTGTCAGTAATTTTGATTTAAAACTATAAAAACGGCGCATTCAAAAAATCATTCAGAGGTTTCATCGCTTTAAAGATTTTCGCGAGGTCTTTTGAAGCGCTTTTATCCTGAATTTCTTTGTCTGAAAGATTATAAACTACAATGAAGCTTTTCAGCTTCAGGTATTCTGCCATAGGATCTTCTTTTTCAAATCCCTGCGGAACTTTTTTAAGCTTATCATCCTGGTCCAGCTCCGGAAAATATTTTTTGAATTCCTTGTCATTTAAAATGTTTAAAAATTCCTGTCCGTACAGTGAAATCTCTTTGCGCAACGTTTTCAGAACAGGAGATTCGGGCATATAGATTCCTCCGGCAATAAAAGATTTTTCCGGCTCCAGGTGAAGGTAATAACCGCCTTTCTGGCTGCCTTTACCCATTCCAAGTGATGCGCCGAAGTTGGTTTTGTATGGTGTTTTGTCTTTTGAAAAACGGGTATCCCTATAAATTCTGAATAAAGATTTTTTAGCATCTATTTTCCCCAATTCAGAATCGAATTCAGACATTTCTTTAGTTAGGTCTTCAAGAAAAAGTACAAGATTTTCCTGGGATTCCGTATAAAGATTTTTATTTTCCGTAAACCATTCGCGGTTGTTATTTTCGGTCAGTTGTCTTAAAAAATCAAAAACTTTTGGTGAAATTGCTGCAGGCATAATTTTTTTATTTTCAACCAAAATTAATTAAAATTCAGAGAAGCCCGAAACATTTTTTCACGGATACCACAGAGCAGATGACAGAAAATGGTATTAAATTAAAATTAAAAATAAGCCCGTTTTTCTGCGGAAATTATAAAACCACTATCACTTTTAAATATTAAATTATTGTTTCTGTAATAATAGTTAAAATGTAATTCAAATAATAATTGTATCTTTGCAAAAATTTTAAAATATTTAATGAATTTATTTACGGAAACCAATTTAAGTCCTGATATTCTTAAGGCTATTGGCGAACTGGGTTACGAAAGCCCGACAGAAATCCAAAAACAGACTATCCCTTTTATTCTTTCAGATATTCGCGACTTGATCGCACTTGCGCAGACAGGGACAGGCAAAACAGCAGCGTTTTCGCTTCCGATTTTGGATATGATTGACGATACGAGTCGCAAAATCCAATTATTGGTCCTTTGTCCGACACGGGAATTATGTCTTCAGATTACGAAAGACATTAAAAACTACTCCAAATACATGAAAGACATCAAAACGACAGCCGTTTATGGTGGAAGCAGTATTATGGATCAGATCAGATCGCTCAAGGATAAACCGCAAATTATTGTGGGAACTCCCGGAAGAGTAATCGACCTTATCAACAGAAAAGCATTAGACTTCTCCGCGATCCACTGGCTGGTTCTGGATGAAGCCGACGAAATGCTTTCTATGGGCTTCAAAGATGAGCTGGAAACAATTCTCAGCGAAACTCCTGAAACCAAGCAGACTTTCCTTTTCTCGGCAACAATGAGCAAAGAAGTGGAAAGAATCTCTAAAAACTATCTTACTAAGCCGCACAGAATTTCTGTTGGTTCTATTAACGAAGTTAAGAAGAACATCAAACATGAATATTATGTGATCGGATATCGCCAGAAAAAAGAAGCGTTAAAGCGTCTTATCGATTCCAACCCGAATCAATATTCCATTATTTTCTGCAGAACGAGAATGGAAACCCAGGAGGTTGCAGATTTCTTAATGCAGAACGGATACGCAGCAGATGCGCTTCACGGAGATCTTTCTCAGGCGCAGAGAGATACGGTAATGAAAAAATTCAGGCTGAAAAATATCGATATTTTGGTGGCTACTGATGTTGCGGCGAGAGGATTGGATGTTAACTCCCTGACTCACGTTATTCATTACTCTTTACCTGATGATCCGGAAGTATTCGTGCACCGAAGCGGAAGAACGGGAAGAGCAGGAAAAGACGGTATTTCTATTGCCCTGATCAAACCTGAAGAGAACAGAAAGCTGAAGCAGATAAAATCGGTGACTAAAATTGAAATGCACGAAGGCAAAATTCCTACTGGAGAAGATATTATCAAAGCTCAGGTTGGAGGTGTTTTCGAAAGTCTTTTCGAAATTCACGAAGATTTCTTTGAATTTGATGACTCCCTGATTCCTGATTTATCGGCATTCACCAAAGAAGAGCTTGCTCACAAACTACTTCAGTTTCAGCTGAAAGATCTTGCAATGTATTATAAAGACAGACATGATCTTGTTGATCAGAAACTGAGCAGCAGAGATGATGACGGTGGTTCCAGAAGAGACAGGAGAGACCGCGACAGAGACAGAGGAAGAGATCGTGAAAGAGGTGAAAGAAGCGAGCGTAGCGGAAAACCAAGAAGAAGAAATGAAGATATGGTAAGATTCTTCTTTAATCTCGGTAAAAAAGATCAGCTGAAAAAGCTTGACGTATTGGATATCATTAATAAAGCAACATCAGGCAAAAGCAAGAAAAGAGCAGAAATCGGTGATATCGAGATTCTTGAAAAATTCTCATTCTTCGAAGTTGAAAAATCATTCAAAGACAATGTATTGAGCAACATCGGATCCATGAAATTCAAAGGAAAAGAAATGAGAGCGGAAGTTGCAAACTAAGCTCCCGAAAATATACTGAAAACCGGCCTTGCAGCCGGTTTTTTCATTTGATAATCAATGCATCATGCAATGTTAACAAAACTTAATGTTGTATTGTTTCAGGTAAGGGTGTTTTTTAAGAAATTTGCACTCGAATTATAAATACTTAAAAATGGGAATTGGTAATATTTTCCACGCTTTTCAACCAAAAGATAAAATCTTCTTCGTACTGTTCGAAAAAGTAACTGAAAACCTTGTCGCAATGTCTGAGGAATTCAACCACGGGATCAAGGATTTCGACCTTAATGACGATTCCATGCTGAAAAAAATGAGCGATTTCGAACATAAGAATGACGAGCTTACTCACGAAATTTTTGTAGAACTGGGAAAAAACTTTATTACACCTTTCGATAGAGAAGATATTCATACCCTTGCAACAGGATTGGATGATATCGCAGATTACATTTACGCTTCCACAAAATATATTTTCCTGTATAAATCTCCTGAAATGAAGGCGTATTCGGATTTCTCATTATTGATTCACAAAGCTTGTCTTGAAATCCAGACTGCCATGAAAAACCTGAAGGGTTTCAAAAATATGGAACAGGTAAAGGAAGCTTGCATTAAAGTAAATTCTATAGAAAATATTGCAGACGATCTGCTTTCCAATTCAATGGTGGAATTGTTCGAAACCAATGATGCCATCAATATCATCAAAGTTTCATCTGTACTTAATTACCTTGAAGTCGTAACCGACAAAGCTGAAGATGTTGCCAACACTATTGAGAACATCATGATTAAATACGCTTAATTAATAATTATAATTAAACAATGGAATTTCCGATTTTACTTATAGTTATTATTGCGTTGGCTCTGATTTTTGATTACATCAATGGTTTTCATGATGCCGCCAACTCAATTGCGACTATTGTTTCCACAAAAGTTTTAACACCTTTCCAGGCCGTACTTTGGGCAGCGCTCTGGAATTTTGCAGCGTTCTTTATCGCTGCCTATATTATTGGCGAATTTAAGATCGGTAACACGATTGCCAAAACTGTTAATGAAAATTTTATCACCCTTGAAGTGATATTTTCCGGGCTTGTAGCCGCCATCGCATGGAATCTCCTTACCTGGTGGTTCGGGATCCCATCTTCTTCTTCTCACACGCTGATCGGCGGGTTCTTAGGAGCAGCCTTAATGCATGCTTTCATGATGGATTACCATAGTGTTGTCGCAGCTCATCCTGAATTAGGAATGTGGGATACCATCAAAGAAGCGGCAAGCCAGGTAACGCAACAGAGTGTTGTGAAATTTGATAAGGTAATTCCTATTTTCTTATTTATTTTCATGGCTCCGATTATCGGGATGATTATTTCAATCATTATTACGTTGATTATTGTTCATCTTTATAAAAAATCAAATCCGCATAAGGCAGATCAGTCTTTCAAAAGATTGCAGCTGGCTTCTTCAGCGCTCTTCAGCTTGGGACACGGTCTGAATGATGCCCAGAAAGTAATGGGGATCATAGGTGCTGCATTGATCTACTACCACGTGCAGATGCTTCAGGATCCTGTCTATCTCGCTATTCCTGCTGCAGGGCGTTTCGATTACTTTGCAGAGCACTATATCTGGGTTCCGTTAGTTTCATTTATTGCCATTGCTTTAGGTACAATGAGCGGAGGCTGGAAGATCATCAAAACAATGGGAACCAAAATTACAAAGGTAACTTCCCTGGAAGGGGTAAGCGCAGAAACTGCAGGGGCAATTACTTTATTCATCACCGATCACTTTGGAATCCCTGTTTCTACAACACACACCATTACAGGTTCCATTATTGGGGTTGGTCTTACCAAAAGAATATCTGCGGTACGATGGGGAATTACCGTAAGCCTGCTTTGGGCATGGGTTCTTACCATTCCCATTTCGGCAATAGTTGCAGGAATTACCTATCTCGTGGTAACATTTTTATCTTAAAAAATAAATTTATAGTATAATAGAAACTTTGCTCATCCGGGCAAAGTTTTTTGTTTTAACCTCTGATCAGGGTGTATAAATTAATTTGATACAGTTTAAAAAGATTTATTGTTTATTTGAAGCTTTTTCCTGCTCTCCGCACTCGCTATTTTTTGATTTCGGCGGCGTGGCGGAGCCACGCCGCCGAAATCAAAAAATGAGCTCAAACAAAGCGTCAATCAGGGCTAGGATATAGTCTTAACCTGAATTTTTCAGATACTTAAGCTTGTTGTCATGTTAAGAATTTAAATGTAAAGTATGCATATTAGAGATCTTATACATGAAGCAGTTGAGATGCTTCCAGCATGACAACTTAGCTCGACAGTTCAATCAAATCAAGTAAAATCTTGAGAATATTTATTACTTTTAAATAAAGAAATAAAATTTCCTTCGGGATTAAACGGTAAGGATTTTTACTTTAAAAAGCCCCGAAAAAATTGTATTTTTGTTCAAACTATTAGAATTTATGGAATTTTTAGACAGATACCAGCAGATTGTTGCGGATGCTATTGCCAAATATACGTTTAAAGACAAGCCGGCAGAGTTGTATGAGCCGATGAATTATATCATTTCACACGGCGGAAAACGACTTCGCCCGATCATGGTGCTTATGGCTTGTGATCTGTTTGGCGGTAATCGTAACGAAGCAATCAAGCCGGCGCTGGCAATCGAATTTTTCCATAATTTCACACTGATTCATGACGATATCATGGATGAGGCTCCACTGAGAAGAAATAAGCCTACCATTCATACCTTACACGGAATTAACGTCGGTATTCTTTCGGGAGACGGATTAATGCTGAAAGCTTATAAGTTTTTTGAAGATCTGGAGCCTGAAACTTTCAAAGCATGTATCAGAATATTCACACATACAGGGCTGCTTTTGTGCGAAGGTCAGCAATATGATATTAATTTTGAAACCCAGGAAAATGTAACGTTTGATGATTATATCAGAATGATTACTTATAAAACCGGAGTGTTAAGTGCTTCTTCATTCGAAATCGGAGCGTTGATCGCTAAAGCCAACTTTAAAGATGCCAAAGCAATTTTCAATTTCGGAAAACATATTGGGATTGCCTTCCAGATCATGGATGATTATCTCGATGTATTCGGAGATCAGGCACAATTCGGAAAAAAGCATGCCGGAGATATTTACGAAAATAAAAAGACGGTTCTTTATCTGATGGCAAGAGAGCACGCAACAGAAGAAGAAAGAAAAGAGCTAGATTACTGGTATTCTAAAAAGACCGACAATATCGATAAAGTCTACGGAGTAGAGAAAATTTTCAGAAGAACAAAAGTAGACGAAAAAGCGTTACGACTGATCGAAAAGCACAACGAAATCGGACAGAGCTATCTCCAGAAAATTGATATTCCGGATGAAAAGAAAAAGCCGTTTACAGAATTGGCCAATTACTTGTTAAGAAGAGAAAGTTAATGTGCTAATTTGAAAATGGAATCAATTTGAAAATTCTAAATTGCTTCATTTTTAAATTTCCAAATTTCGAATGTAATGAAGTTCAGGACAGAAGTTGATATCATAGAATCGAAGAATAAGATCACGCTTGAAGATAGAATATTTTCAATCGGTTCTTGCTTTGCTTCTGAAATGTCGGATCTGTTTTCCCAGGGGCAGCTTCAGGCACTGAATAATCCGTTTGGGACCGTTTTTAACCCTTTTTCAATCAGCAATTCGATAAAAAGGCTTCATGATGCGGAATTTTATCATGAGGAAGAATTAATCACTTTTAATGACGAATTTATTTCTCTTGATCACCATACTAGTTTTGATACAAGATATATCCATCAAACACTAAATAAAATCAATGCTAAACTGGAGGAAGGGAATTCTTTTCTTCAGGAAACCGATTGGGTAATCATTACCTACGGAACGTCTTTCATCTACGAATTTCTTCCCAAACAGAAACTGGTCGCCAACTGTCACAAAATTCCTCAGAAATTCTTCGAAAAAAGATTGCTGAGCCATCACGAAATTACAGATGCCGTTTATAACACGATATTAAATCTCAATGATATTTGTAAGGATGACGTTCAGATCGTTTTTACAGTGTCACCCGTTCGGCATACAAAAGACGGAATGATTGAAAATCAGCTGAGTAAATCAAAACTGATTACGGCTGTTCATGAGGCCATTCAGCAGTTTGAAAACTGCCATTACCTTCCGGTCTATGAAATCCTGATGGACGATTTAAGGGATTACCGTTTTTACAAAGAAGACATGATACATCCGAATACTCAGGCGGTAAATTATATCTTTGAGAAATTCGGAAATGCTTATTTTGCTGATGAAACCAAAGAATTTATCAAAGAAAATTTTAAGATCAATAAAGCACTGGAACACAGAACCGGCGACGAAAAAGATCCTAAATATATCGAATTTAAAGAAAAATTAAATCAAAAAATTGAAGTACAACGACAAAAAGTGAAGCATAAAATCTTTTCAGATGCCTGATTTTACAACCATTGAATATCTGAAATCAGGAAATGAAAGACAGCAAAAAGCCTATCAGCTTCTTTCAAAACATTGCTTCTTTGAGAAATTAAAAGCGTATTCTCCAATTTTAGCCGGAACAATTCCTATTGAAATTGATATTGAAGGTAGTGATCTTGATATCATCTGTAAAGTTGATCTTAAATTTGAAGATAATTTTTTGAATGATGTATTGAGCTGTATTCCTCACGATGCAGAAATTAAGGTGGAATATCCTGTTCTTAATGGTGAAAAATGTATTACTGTTAATTTTGGATTGGAAGAATTTCCTATCGAAATTTTCGGACAGAATAAGCCTTCAACAATGCAGAATGCTTACCGGCATATGATTGCGGAATACAAAATACTTCAGGAAAAAGGAGAAGATTTTAAACAAAAAATAATACTTTTAAAACAGCAGGGAATGAAGACGGAACCGGCTTTCGGGATGCTTCTGGGACTTGAAAATCCTTACGAGGACCTGTTAAAATTATAAAAAAATGATTGACACCCATACCCATTTATACGCAGAAGAATTTGATGAAGACAGAAAAGAAGCAATTCAAAGAGCACTAGATAAAGGAATAACCGAGTTCTATCTTCCTGCCATCGACTCAGAATCGCACGAAAAAATGCTTCAGCTGGAAGCAGAATATCCGAACCGGATCTTTTCCATGATGGGACTGCACCCTTGCTACGTGAAACCCGAAAACTGGGAAAAAGAATTGGAAATCGTTAAAAATTATCTGGATAAAAGAAATTTTCCCGCCATCGGAGAGATTGGGATTGATCTGTACTGGGACAAAACAACGCTCGATATTCAGGTTAAAGCTTTTGAACAGCAGATCGACTGGGCCATCGAAAAAGACCTGCCGATCGTAATCCATACACGCGAAAGCTTTGATGAAACATTTGAAGTGCTGGAAAGAAAAAAACATCCGAAACTGAGGGGGATTTTCCATTGTTTTTCAGGAAACCTGGAGCAGGCAAAGCATGCCATTGATCTGAATTTTATCTTGGGAATTGGTGGTGTAGTGACCTTTAAAAACGGAAAAATAGATCAGTTCCTGAATGAAATTCCTTTAGATAAAATCGTTCTTGAAACAGATTCTCCCTACCTCGCACCCGTTCCGCACCGTGGGAAACGAAATGAAAGTGCCTATCTTGATCTGGTGGCCGGAAAACTGGTTAATATCTATGGAAAAGACTTTTCGGAGATCGACAGGATAACGACAGAAAATGCCAGGAATTTATTTAAATAGTAACTTCAACAGGAGCGGACTTTAGTCCGTTTTTCAAAAATCAAAAGGTTCAGCTGGCTTCAGCCAAAACATAAAAGTCTTCCCTATCGGAAGACTTTCATTATTTTTTTCTTGTAAAGTTTTTATTCTTTGGCTTTTTAAATCCCGTAGGCGCAGCTGAAGAATCCGGTTTATTCCTGTTTTTCGACCTTGGAGCACCGCTGCCGGATCTTGCAGGTTTTGGCTTGTCTGAACCGGGGTTAAAAGGTTTGTTGTTAGAATCCCTTTTCTGAACCACTAGATCATCGGTATGAAAAGGATGGTCTTTGATGACAGGAATCTTCTTTCCGATCAGCTTTTCTGTGTTTTTCAGGTTTAATAAATCCAGGCCGTCTACAAAAGATATGGAAGTTCCTTCTGCACCGGCTCTTCCCGTTCTTCCGATTCGGTGAACATACGTTTCGGAAACATCGGAAAGCTCGAAATTAATCACAAATTTAAGCTCATCAATATCAATTCCCCTCGCCGCAATATCGGTAGCTACTAAAACCCTTGTTTTGCCGGATTTGAAATTATTTAATGCGTTCTGACGTGCATTTTGCGACTTATTACCATGAATTGCTTCTGTCGTGATCTGATCTTTCTGAAGTTTTCTTGCAATTTTATCGGCCCCGTGTTTTGTTCTCGAAAAAACAAGAACAGAATCGGAAATGTCATTTTTCAGAATATGCGTTAAAAGATTCAGCTTATTGTCCTTTTCCACAAAATAAACCGACTGCTTTATGGTATCTGCAGTTGATGAAACAGGCGTTACCTCTACTTTTACAGGATTGTTCAGGATAGAATCTGCCAATTTCTGTATCTCTGCAGGCATGGTGGCAGAGAAAAATAAGGTCTGTCTTTTCTGTGGCAATAGTTTAATGATTCTTTTTACATCGTGTACAAAGCCCATGTCCAGCATTCTGTCGGCTTCGTCCAATACAAAGATTTCAAGATTTTTTAAGCTGATGATTCCCTGTGAAATAAAGTCCAGTAATCTTCCCGGAGTAGCAACAAGAATGTCAACGCCTTTTTTCAGAGCAGTTTCCTGGTTTCCCTGTTTTACACCTCCGAAAATAACAAGATGCTTTAGCGGTAAATATTTTCCGTAAGCCTTGATATTTTCTTCAATCTGGATAGCCAGCTCTCTTGTGGGCGTTAAAATTAAAGCCTTGATATGTTTATTTGGAAATTTATTCTGAGAAAGATTCTGAAGAATAGGAATGGCAAAAGCAGCCGTTTTTCCTGTTCCTGTCTGTGCGCATCCTAAAAAATCCCTTCCTTTCGTAATTTCCGGAATTGATTTTTCCTGGATTGGGGTGGGGTTGGTATATCCTTGTTCCTGAATTGCTTTGGCAATAGGTTCTATTAAATTTAGATCTGTAAAATTCAAATGAATTGTTTTTTTTATAATTACAATAAAAATTCCTTCATTTTGAAGGAATTATATTTTGCAAAGGTAGTTTAAATATTTTTAATGGTATTAATTCACTTTCGTCCACTGTTGGTTCTTTCTCAGATCCTCAAAAAATTTGTACAGTTCAGATAGTTTTTCACTTCCGTGTTTACCATAATCTTCCACATGTTTTGAAGTTCCGTCCGCAAATTTTATTATCAGATGGGAAGAGGGAAGATCAGTTACATTCTTTTCACCATAATTATCATTCAGGTTTTTTACATCCAGTCCGTCAAGCATAGAGATAAGCTTATTGTAATCTTCCTGCTTAATCGTTCCTTTGAATGTTCCTTCGCGCGGCTTCGAGAATTCATCTTTTGAAGGCCTGTCGCTGAAATTAAAATGTTCCGCTTCAAAAACAGCCGTTCGGTCGGCATTGATGGTCATCTTAAAAACGGGGCAAAACCCAAAGCAGGGCGTTGCTTCATATTCAATAGTAGAATATTTTGAATTCATTTTCTGGGAATTGCATGAAAATAAAAAGATAAAAGCAAAAAGGCCGAATATATATTTCATAATTTAAAATTTGGATTGAATTATTCAATAATTATTCCGAAAAACAAGTATTGAAAGGGGATAACAAAAATTTAACAAAGAAAAATATTCAGAATTAAATTTATTTAAATATAACCAATCGAATAAGATTTAATTGGCACTTATATTCTAAAAAGCTGAACCCCGGGTTGATTCCCAAGGTTCTTTTATTCTAAAAAATACCAGATGAATTATTAAGAAATTTGTTATCCATGAAGCTGTTTCCAGATCGCATCTTTCAGCTCTGTAAGGCCTTCTCCCGTAACACCAGAGAAAAATAATGGCTGTTTGTTTTCGGGGAATTCTGCCGAGATTTCCTTTTTCAGCTCATCATCCAGAAGGTCTGACTTTGAAATAGAAACAATAAAATCTTTATCCAGCAGTTCGGGATTATATTCCTTTAATTCATTTTCCAATATTTTAAACTCCTGAAAATGATCCTCAGAATCGGCCGGAATTAAGAACAACAAAATAGAATTTCTTTCAATATGCCTTAAGAAACGGTGTCCCAAACCTTTACCTTCTGCAGCGCCTTCAATAATTCCCGGAATATCCGCCATTACAAAAGACTTGTAATTTCTGTAATCTACAATTCCCAGATTGGGAGTCAGGGTTGTGAAGGCATAATCTGCAATTTTTGGTTTGGCTGCAGAAACAGAAGCCAAAAGAGTAGATTTTCCGGCATTCGGGAATCCTACAAGCCCTACATCGGCAAGAATTTTAAGCTCAAAAGTTACATAGCCTTCCTGGCCGTCCATTCCCGGTTGGGCAAATCTTGGCGTCTGGTTGGTGGATGATTTGAAATGCTCGTTTCCTTTTCCGCCCATTCCTCCTTCCATCAGGATGATTTCCTGTCCGTCTTCCAGAATTTCCCCGAGGATCTCCCCGTCCTCATTCTTCGCAATCGTGCCGATCGGAACTTCGATATATACATCGGCTCCGTAAGCACCTGTAAGTTGATTTTTTCCTCCGTTTTCACCGCGTTCTGCTTTTACGTGACGGGTGTATCGAAGAGGAAGTAAAGTCCATTCATTGGCATTTCCTTTCATGATAACGTGGCCTCCGCGACCACCGTCACCACCGTCCGGTCCACCTTTAGGAATATATTTCTCACGGCGAAGATGCGCAGAACCTGCACCTCCGTGGCCGCTTTTACAATGAATTTTTACGTAATCTACAAAATTTGACATAATTTTAATTCAAGGTTTTATGTTGAAGGTTCAAAGTTTTAACCTTGAATTTGGAACTTTGAACCTTGAATCAAAAATTTTTATTTTTGAACCTTTTCTACCTCAGCAAAAAGCTTCTCAGAAATCTCGTCGATATCTCCGACGCCGTTGATCTCCACATATTTGCCCTGCTGCTTGTACAGTTCGGCAACTTCTGCTGTTTTTGCGTAGTATTCTTTTATTCTGTTTTCGATGATTTCTACATTGCTGTCGTCTGATCTTCCGCTGATTTCACCTCTCTTTAAAAGCCTTTCAACCAAAATTTTATCTTCAACTACCAATGAAAGACAAATGTCGATCTCATCGTTTAATTCTTCTTTTACGATTTTTTCCAGGGCTTCCGTCTGCACGGCAGTTCTCGGATATCCGTCGAAAATGAATCCTGCAGCATCGGTAGGTTTTCTGATCTCGTCAATCAGCATATCTGTTGTTACCTGATCCGGAACCAGCTCTCCTTTGTCAATATAAGATTTTGCCAGTTTCCCAAGCTCGGTATCATTTTTCATATTGAATCTGAAAAGGTCACCTGTTGAGATCTGTTTTAAATTGAATTTCTTAATCAGGTTCTGAGCCTGAGTTCCTTTTCCACTTCCCGGAGGGCCGAACAGAACAATGTTTATCATAATGTGGTTTCGCTGTTGGCAATTGGCGGTTGGCTTCTTGCTCTTAGCATTTTTAAATTAATAATTACTTTTTATTTAGATATAATTTTTAAAAGCTAATAGCCAAAAGCTAGAAGCTAATAGCAATTTAGTGGTTGATTTGTCCTTCTTCCAGTTGATACAGATTAGGTAAATTTCTTCCTAATTCATCGTAATCCAGTCCGTAGCCGAGAACAAATTTGTTTGGAATCTCTTTTCCGATATAATCCAGCTTGAAATCTTTTTTATACACTTCCGGTTTCAGAAGGAATGACGCCAGCTTTACCGATTTCGGGCGTTGTGTTTCCTTGAAGTATTTGAAAAGGCTTTCCACTGTATTTCCGGTATCCACAATATCTTCCACCAAAATGATATGACGGTCTTTCACGTCTTTCGTCAATTCCATTTTCTGGTAAACGATTCCCGTAGATTCTGTTCCTACATAAGAGCTCATCTGGATAAAAGCAATTTCGCAAGGACCCGGGTAATGCTTCAGAAGATCCGAGAAGAACATGATCACCCCGTTCAATACTCCGATGAAAACAGGAACTTCATCCTTGTAATCTTCATAAATTTTTAAAGCGGTTGCTTTTACAATTTCCTGAATTTCGGCGTCCTCCAGATAAGGAACGAAAGTTTTGTCGTGAACTTTAATACTTTCCATAAAAATTTTAGTAGGCTGCAAAGTTAATGATTTTTGATGAAAGTTTTTGATGGGTGGAAGAGTGATTGGTTTTATGATGACATTGAACCTTCGTGGTTTTTAAAACCTTGAAAGCCTGGCGACGAAATATTTTCCTTATCTTTGCCACTCACAAAACCCATAATATCAGGATGTAGGATACAGTTTCTTTCAGATTTAATCGACAATAACAGATGCGTTATTGCATTTCAACTTTAATAAAGAAAGAAATCATGATTTTTTTACACGATATAACTTTTGGGTTTCCCGCAGGAGATCTGCTTTTTAATTCTATTACTTTAACGATACCATCTCATTCAAAATCTGCTTTGGTCGGAAGCAACGGCATGGGGAAATCCACACTTCTGAAGATCATGGCAAAAGAAATGGAACCTTTGCAGGGAAATATCAATGCAAAAGGAGAACTGTTTTATGTTCCGCAAATGTTTGGGAACTTTAATGAACTTACCATTGCGCAATGTCTTAAAATTGATAAAAAACTTGATGCCCTTCAAAACATTACAAATGGGGAAGTGGATGAAATTTATTTTGAAACGTTAAACGATGATTGGGATATCGAAGAACGTTGTCAACAGGCTTTATACTATTGGAAGCTTGAAAATTTAGATCTCAATCAAAAACTGGAAAACCTGAGCGGCGGACAGAAAACAAAGGTTTTCCTGGCGGGAATTCAGATTAATCAACCCGAAATTATCTTGCTGGACGAACCGACCAATCATCTTGATCTGGAAGGCAGGAATCTGCTGTATGATTTTATTGAAAAATCAAATGCAACGATTGTTATGGTCAGTCACGACCATACTTTGCTGAATCTCGCAGATACAATTTTTGAACTCAGCAGCCAGGGGATTTCCAGCTATGGCGGCAATTATGATTTTTATGCTGAACAGAAAGTGATTGAAAATGAGGCTCTGCAGAATGACATTCATGCCAAAGAAAGAGCGTTGAAAAAGGCCAAAGAAAAGGAACGTGAAACGCTGGAACGAAAGCAGAAGCTTGATGCGAGAGGAAAAGGAAAGCAGGAAAAATCGGGTGTCGCCAGGATTATGATGAATACGCTGCGAAATAATGCCGAGAAAAATTCTTCAAAGTTGAAAGCGGTTCATGCCGGGAAAATTAATGATATCTCCGGGGATTTGCGGGATTTGCGTTCCTCGGTGAGAAATTTGGATCAGATGAAGGTTAACTTTAATGATTCGGATCTGCATGCCGGGAAAATTCTGATTTCAACCGAGGATATGAATTTTAGATATCATGATAAAAATCTTTGGAAAGAAAATCTCAATCTTGAAATCCGAAGTGGTGACAGGATCGCCATTAAAGGTTCGAACGGCTCCGGGAAAACAACTTTGATTAAATTGCTATTAGGAGATCTGCTGACTTCTTCCGGGAGTATTTCGAGGTCGGATTTCAATACGATTTATATTGATCAGGAATATTCTTTACTTGATAAAACGGCAACTGTGTATGAATTTGCCCAACAGTTCAATGATCACGCGATGCCGGAATCTGAAGTGAAAACCTTATTGTCAAGATTTTTGTTCGGAAAGGAAACCTGGGATAAAAAATGTGATGTCTTAAGCGGTGGCGAACGTTTACGGCTTTTGCTGTGCGGACTTTCCATCAGCAATAAAGCTTCCGATATGATTATTCTTGACGAACCGACGAATAATTTAGATCTTCAGAATGTAGAAATCCTGACGAATTCTATTAAAGATTATCATGGAACGTTGGTGGTGATTTCGCATGATGAATTATTTTTAAGAGAAATTGGGGTGGTCGATGCGGTGTTGTTAAAGTAATAATAAATATTCTACACTGTAAGGTTTGATTTATTTTATATTTATCTCATCGTAATGAGATGTTTATTTGCTTATGAAGTCTGATGATTTCAATTCCCTAATTTTTGATTAACATTATAAAGATAACATAAGACTTTACTATAGAACAAAATATCCTTTTATTTGGCAGAAAATAAGAATGAGCACCTGTTTGGTGCTCATTATCCGAATAGTTTAAATTATTTGGAATTCTTTTTTGTCCAGTCAATATAATAGTTGAAAACAGGATTAAATAAAGGTCTGTCCAAACCTCCCCAATTAAAAGCCTGGTGTTTGATGTCAAGAACAGTTTCTGCAGTTGCCGGGTTTGTAATTTTGAACGTAAACTGATAATTATAGCCTCCCAAAAATTCAACATTGCTTTCGCAGACCAAAAAATTGCCAACCTGTTTTTGGAGATTCAACAGCCCGATATTATCTGAAATGCTCGTTACTTTATCAGTAAGATTATTCTGGATTACATATTGCTCCAATTCCGCTTGTGTATAAATTTTCTTAAAGCCGCCGATGTTTTTTAAAGTTTGGGTTACATAACTTTCATACTTTTCCATATTTACACCACTCTTTTTAATAAATAAAAACTGGTTGTAATCATTTAAATTGATACTTTTTTCAACCAAAATTTCATTAGGCATTATTTTAGTTTCTGTTGGAAGCTGTCCTGTTTTTTCGTCTAGCTGCTTTACTTTAAGGGTAGGACTGCAGGAAATTAAGGCTAAGCCTGAAGCGGATGCTAAAAGCAATGTTTTAAGATTCATGTTTTGAGTTATTTTGATGCAAAAATATTAAAAACTTCATCAAGATTTATCAAGAGTAGTATAATTAAAATTAATTCTGTTTTTTTTATTCTCAACCACATGATTTCCACCCCATCCAAAAATAAAATCCACCACAAATTTGCCCACCCAATTTTTTAAAAGTAATTTTGCATGAATCTAAAATAAAAGTAAAATATGTCAACTTACGTAGTTGTAGGTCTTCAGTACGGAGATGAAGGGAAAGGAAAAATCACGGATGTTTTATCGGCGAAATCGGATTATGTGGTGCGCTTCCAGGGGGGAGACAACGCAGGTCATACCGTATATGTAGGCGATGAAAAATTCGTATTGCACCTTCTTCCGTCGGGAGTTCTTCAGTGCAAAGGGAAATGTATCATTGCCAACGGAGTAGTGGTAAACCCTAAATCTTTCATTAAGGAGGTGAATCAGATCGAAAGCAAAGGCTTGAGAACGGATCATATTTTCATCAGCAGAAGAGCGCATGTCATCATGCCTTATCACATTCTTTTGGATACCTACCGTGAAGAAGAGCACGGAGGAACGCAGATCGGAACCACTAAAAAAGGGATCGGACCTTGCTACGAAGACAAAATTGCCAGAGTGGGAATCAGAATGATCGATCTTCTGAATCCGGAAATTTTAAGAGATAAAATCGAGAAAAACTTAAAAATCAAAAATTCTCTTTTTGAAAAATATTTCGATAAACCGACACTGGACGTTGAAGAAATTTACAACGAATATTTAGAAATCGGAAAACAGCTTCAGGACAGAATCGTAGATACGGAACTGGAACTTAATGAAGCCATCAGAGACGGTAAAAATGTTTTATTCGAAGGAGCGCAGGCTTTAATGCTGGATATCGACTTCGGAACGTATCCGTATGTAACATCCTCTTCTCCATCTACAGGAGGCGTTTGCTCGGGAGCGGGAGTTCCGCCAACTTCTCTTCAAAACTTAATCGGTGTGGCTAAAGCATACTGTACAAGAGTTGGAAACGGACCTTTCCCATCAGAATTGGACAATGAATTAGGAGAAAGCATCAGACAGATCGGGGGTGAATTCGGAGCAACAACAGGTAGACCAAGAAGAACAGGTTGGTTAGACCTTGTTTCTTTGAAGCACGCCTGTATGATCAACGGGATCAATAACTTAGTAATTACGAAATTAGACGTTCTTACAGGAATTGAAAACCTGAAAGTAGTAACGCATTATAAAACTGAAGACGGAAAAATTATCGATTATTTCACTTCTTCAACAGAGAAATTATATAACTACGAGCCAATTTACCAGGACCTTCCGGGTTGGAAGGAAGATATCACAAAGGCAAGAAGTTATGATGAACTTCCGCAAACGGCTCAGGAATATATTGAGTTTATTGAAAAGTATTTAGGAATCAACGTTTATTTGGTTTCTGTAGGTCCTGAAAGAAGCCAGAACATCATCAGAAAAGAATTATTCTAAAATATTTATGTTATCATAATGAAAAAGACTGTCGGAAGACGGTCTTTTTTTATTTATTCTAAATAGCTGAAAATCAAAAAAATGAAATACCATTAGTGGGCAATTGCTATTTAAAGCATAGTTAAATTTTAATATTATCATGTGAATTTGATAAATGTTGATTTTTTAACAATAAAATGGCAAAAATTTTGATGTTGAAATAATAACCATGGATTAAAGGTGATAACCTGATAATCTCAATTTAACAATTTAATATCATAAGGATGAAACACATGCATCAGAATCAGGAATTTCGTTTCAACGAAGTTCTTTTCGAGCACCGCAACAAGCAATACGGTGCCTATGTCTTAAGAAATGAATCAGACAGAATTTTAACAAAAGCCCTTTTTATTGGCGTGAGCGTTTTAGCGGCAGTTTCTTTAACGCCATTAATTGCAAATGCTTTTAAATCAGACAGTGAGAGTACTACTGTTTGTCGATATCCAGGACCAATAGAGTTGGAAAATGTTGATACTCCGGAAATTCCAGTTACGGTGACACCTGTTCAGCCGGTAAAACCTGAAGTAAGAACTTTTGACAACACCGTCCCCACGCCATCAAGTACTGCCCCTACCGATGTAAGACAAGATATTCCGGATGACGCAATAGCTGGATTAAAAGATAATTTCAAAGCAGATCCGGCTCCAACAGCAGCTTATGTACCTCCAACCACAAATATTGGAAAAGGTCCCGTGATTTCGACACCACCTCCAGCTATGCCGGTTGAAAAAACTGATCCTAATAAAGTCGTTGATGGCAAAGATTTAGGAGTTGAAGCTAATTTTAACGGAGGAATTGAATCATTCAGAAATAAAGTAATGAACAATTTCGATGGATCAGGATTTGAGTCAGATGATATTATGAGAACAACAGTCACTTTCATTGTAGAAATTGATGGTTCAATATCAAATATAAAAGCGAATGGAGCAGATGCCGATTTTAATAGCGAGGCGATTAGAACAGTAAAAGCTATTTCAGCAAAAGGGAAATGGGTTCCCGGGAAAAATAAAAAAGGAGAATCTGTAAGAAGCTACTTTAAATTCCCGATTTCCATGAAGTTTGATAATTAAAAATAACAATACGTCTTAAACAGTTATCCACAAATATTTTTTTTTGTGGATAATTTTTTTTAGGGTTAAAAGGCTTATTAACAATATTTTAACTCATTTTCCGTTTTATCGGTTCATCCAGAGCACGGAAAAATGTGTATTTTTGAAACTTAAAGTTCTAAGAATGGCAAAAATCATAGGTATCGCTAATCAGAAAGGAGGTGTTGGAAAAACAACGACAGCTGTTAATTTAGCTGCGGCATTAGGGGTATTGGAAAAGAAAATATTAATTATTGATGCTGATCCTCAGGCCAATGCAACTTCGGGTCTAGGAGTGGATGATGTTCAGTATTCTACATACAATTTATTAGAGCACAGTGTTGAAACAGAAAAATGCATCAAGCAGACGGCTACGCCGAATCTCGACATCGTGCCTTCACACATCGATCTTGTTGCAGCCGAAATTGAGCTGGTAGACAAGGAAGACAGAGAATACATGCTGAAAAAAGCCCTGCAGAGTGTCAGAGATAATTATGATTATATCATCATCGACTGTGCACCAAGTTTAGGGCTGATCACCGTAAATGCTCTTACGGCTGCTGACTCTGTAATCATCCCGATCCAGTGTGAATATTTCGCATTGGAAGGTTTGGGGAAACTCCTGAACACTATTAAAAATGTACAGAAAATTCACAATAAGGATCTTGATATCGAAGGTTTACTGCTTACAATGTATGACAGCAGATTGAGATTATCCAATCAGGTGGTGGAAGAAGTAAATGCACACTTTCCGGAAATGGTTTTTGAAACCATTATCAGCAGAAATGTACGTCTGAGTGAAGCGCCGAGTTTTGGGGAAAGTATCCTGAATTACGATGCGGAAAGTAAAGGAGCGGTTCAGTACTTGCAGCTGGCAGAAGAAGTCCTTTTGAAAAATGAAAAATTAGTAAAGAATTAAAAGGCCAATAGCCACAAAGCTAAAAGCTAAGAAATATGAAGGATAAAAAAAGAGCGATGGGACGTGGATTAGGTGCTATTCTTAGTGCAGAATCCAAAGCAACAATCAATTCTGCAACCGATGAAGGAGCAGACAAGTTTGTAGGAAATATCGTTGAAATTTCAATAGAAGATATTTATCCGAATGCGACCCAACCGAGAACATATTTTGATGAAAAAGCATTAAACGAACTTGCTCAGTCCATCAAAAATTTAGGTGTGATTCAACCGGTTACGTTGAGAAAGGATGGGGAGAAGTTTGAAATCATATCGGGAGAAAGACGTTACAGGGCCAGTAAATTAGCCGGTCTGGAAACGATTCCTGCCTATATCCGTCTGGTAAATGATCAGGAACTCCTGGAAATGGCTCTTGTTGAAAACATCCAGAGGGAAGATCTTGATGCTATAGAAATTGCATTAACCTATCAAAGATTAATGGATGAGATTGGTCTTACGCAGGAGAATCTCAGCCAGAGAGTGGGGAAAGACAGAAGTACGATTACTAACTCCATCAGATTATTAAGGTTAAATCCGGATATTCAGAATGCCATCAGAAGCGGAGAAATTTCTGCAGGACACGGAAGGGCAATTATCAGTCTTGAAAATGAAGAACATCAGCAGATTCTTTTTGATCTTATTATTAAAGAAAAACTTAATGTTCGCCAGGCTGAACAGGCTGCTACAGCTTTAAAAAATCCAAAATCTCCTGCCGCAAAAAGAGCGAAGGCAGAGCTTTCCAATAATTACAAGAGGGCTCAGAAAACGATCGCGGATATATTGGATGTAAAAGTGGAAATCAAAACCTCCGGAAACGGTAAAAAAGGTAAAATTGTTCTTGACTTCAAAAATGAAGATGAGCTTGAATATATTTTATCTCATATTAAATAATGAAAAAAATACTTTTCACCTTTTTTCTGTGTCTTTCCGTAATTGCCTTTTCTCAGGTTAATCCTAATGATACCATCAGGGTAGAATATCACCCGAAAGACAGTATCTCCATAGAAAACAACAATACCAGGACAGAAGAAAATGTTGTTTCGGATCTTGAAAAAGCAAACGGACCGACTAATAATACGCTTAAGCTTAATCCTACAAGAGAAGGGCTTTATTCTGCCGTTTTTCCCGGGTTAGGACAATTCTACAACAAAAAATACTGGAAAGTTCCCATCGTTTGGGGAGCTGTTGGCGCCGGGGTAGGAATTGCCGTCTGGAACGATAATCAATACCGGAAATACCGGGAATATTACATTGCAAAACTCAATGGTACACCCAATGAGTTTGTTGATTCTCATCCCTGGCTGGATAAAGTAGCGTTGGGAAATGCACAGGATCGCGCCAAAAGACAGAGAGATTATGCTATCGCCGGAACAGCATTAATTTATATTCTGAATATTGTAGATGCTGTAGTAGATGCACATCTTTATGAAAGCCGAAAAGATCAGGATCTTTCATTTGCTCCTTCTGTAATCCAGGACCAGTACGGAATTGCACCTCCCAAAACAGGGATCAGTTTAAGTTATAAATTTTAATAAAAAATATAAAACTGCTTTAATTAAATACGCCTTTGCTGAGTGAAACGCCTTTGCGAACGAAAATATAAAGAACGATTTTGAACAAAAACTTTGCGATCTTTGCGTTAAAAATACAAGCAGCCAAACAAATAAAATATGAAAATAGCACTTGTTGGATACGGCAAAATGGGTAAAATCATTGATGAAATAGCTACTAAAAGAGGCCATGAAGTTGTTGCCAGACTTAAAGAAACTCCAACTGCTGAAAATCTTAATAATCCGGATGTGGTTATTGAATTTTCTTTGCCTGAAGTGGCTTACGAAAACATCAAAGCATGTCTTAAAAATAAAATTCCCGTAATCTGCGGTACAACAGGATGGCTCGAGAAAAAGCCTGAAATTGAGCAGCTGGCTGTTGAGAATAATACGGCGTTTTTATATGGTTCAAATTTTAGTCTGGGCGTGAATTTATTTTTTGCCTTAAATGAAAAACTGGCAGATTTAATGAAAAACGTTGATGAATATTCCTGTCAGCTGGAAGAAATTCATCATATCCATAAAAAAGATGCGCCAAGCGGAACAGCTATTTCCATTGCAGAAGGTATTTTTAAAAATAATCCGAAATTCAATTCCTGGAAACTTGAAGAAACACAGGGAAATCAGTTGGGGATTTTTGCTATTCGTGAAGATGAAGTTCCCGGAACGCATAGTGTATTCTACAGAAGTGAAGTGGATGAAATTGAGATCAAGCATACCGCTTTTAATAGAGATGGTTTCGCTCTCGGAGCCGTGGTTGCTGCAGAATGGATTAAGGATAAAAAAGGAAATTTCACGATGAAAGATGTTTTGGGACTTTAATTTGAGTGAATGTCCGTAATTTGTCATAATTGAAAAAGCTATTGTGTTCTTAGCTGAGTGAAACGGCTTTGCGAACTTTACGTTAAATAAGTATGATGATTAATAGCGGATAATCAAATTAATTTGTAACAAAATTCCTACATTGCAAACTAATTAGTGTAAGATTAGCAATAAAATTACTCATTGCCCATTACACATTATTTATATTATAGATTAGGCACAAAAATTTATGAATTATTTTTTAACTTATACAGTTTACGTTCTCATTTTGTCTGTACTGATGGGAGTTTCAACCTGGAAACTGTTCAAAAAGCTCGGGTATAATCCACTCTTCGCTTTTATTCCTTTCTACAACTATTTTATTATTTTAAAAGAAACCAAGCACCCGAAATGGTGGGCTATACTGTCGTATTTACCGATCGTAGGACCAATCATGATGTCTGTGTTCCATTTGTATTTAATGAAAAAATTCGGGAAAACACTTTTCAAAGATCAGTTACTTACGGTAATTCTTCCTTTCATTTACATGGCAGCCGTTAATTACAGTAAAGATGTAGAGTTGGAAGATGAAAATGAACTATTTCTTACAGACGAAGAAAAAGAAGCAAAAAAGAAAGACTCTTTCCTGGGGTCGGTAACTTTTGCAGTGGTTTTTGCAACAATTATCCACGTTTTCGTGACCCAGCCTTTCGGGATTCCTACGGGATCTATGGAAAGAACGTTGCTTGTAGGGGATTTCCTTTTCGTGAACAAATGGAGTTACGGATACAGACTTCCAATGCGTCCATTGGCCATACCTTTTCTTCAGGGAACTATTTTTGATGCCGGTGAAAAAGGCAATCCTAAAGACGACCCAAAGTCATACGTTGATGGGGTAAAGTTACCTTACGAAAGAATATTGCAGTTCAATAAACCACAGAAACATGACGTAGTTGTTTTCAACTATCCTCAGGATTCAGTGCATACGGCAATCGACAGGAAAGATCCTTATGTAAAAAGATGTGTGGCAGTAGCTGGAGACGTTTTCGAAATGAGAGCAGGGAGACTGTTCGTCAACGGAAAACCGGAAACCATTTTAGGAGATCAGGAAATTCAGCATGCTTATACGGTAAATACAGGGACCCAGCTTGATATTCCGGGAATGTATAATACCTACGGGTTCTTGCCGGTAAGAGAAATGCAGAGTGAAAAAGGAGGATTCACATACATGTTCCAGGGACTTACGGATCAAACGGCTAAAGATATTAAAGCGTTACCCAACGTAATCAGCATGGAAGAGAATATCTATCCTAAAGATTCCGCAACAATTTCTTATAAATTAAATGCCGATAAAACAGCATATACAAAAAGTGTAGACACTACCCAGTCTATTTTCCCGATCAACAAACCATGGAACCAGGATTGGTATGGTCCTTTAAAAATTCCTAAAAAAGGAGATGTGGTTACATTGAATCAGGAAACTTTACCGGAATATCAGTGGATTATTTCGGAATACGAGCATAATAGTTTAGAAAATAAAAACGGTAAAATTTTTATCAACGGAAAAGAAACCAGCCAATACACTATTAAGCAGGATTATTACATGATGGTTGGGGATAACAGAGATGCTTCCTTAGATGCAAGATTTTTCGGTTTCGTTCCTGAAGAAAATATTGTCGGGAAACCGATGTTTACCTGGATGAGCCTTCAGGGTGCTTTTGCAGATAACTCTTCATCTTATCAGGCACCATTCAAAGTTCGTTGGGAAAGAATGTTTAAGGCAACCAATACAGGAGAGGCTAACAAAACTTCTTACTGGTGGATTGCCGCAATGATTCTTATCTTATTCTTCGGATGGGAGTATTTTGTGAAATTATTCAGAAAGAAGAAAGAAGACGAATTATAATAGCTACTTTGTTAAAGTTGAAATCTTTGACAAAGTTTAAATTGAATTAAAATAAATTAAAGGAAGATGAAGTATTTGAAAGAGTACTTCATCTTTGCAATATAGATATGAACAAAGTATTATTACCGGTATTTTATTTACCACCTATCTCATGGTTTTCAGTTTTTTTGAATCCTGAAAATGAAATTATATTTGAACAGTTTGAAAGCTTTCCAAAGCAGACCTATAGAAACAGAGCCAATATATTCGGAGCCAATGGAAAACTATCGTTGATCATTCCTATTTCTCATAACGGCAAAAGAGAATTCAAAGATATTGAAATTTCATACCGCGAGAACTGGCAGAATCTTCACTGGAAATCTATTAAAACAGCGTATCAGAGCTCCCCGTATTTTGAGTTTTACGAAGATAAGCTCAGGAAAATTTTTGAAATTAAGGAAGATCGTCTTATTAATTTTAATCTGAAAGCACTTGAAATCATTCAGCAGATTCTTAAAACCGAAAAGGCACACTCTTTGAATGCAGAATATATTAAAAATCCTGAAGAAATCAGTTTCAGGGAGAAATTTTCAGCGAAAAATCCTTCAGAATTTGAGATGGAAGAATATTATCAGACATTTTCCGATAAACTCGGTTTCTTAAAAGATTTGTCTATTTTGGACCTTATCTGTAACAAAGGACCCGAATCTCTTACTTATATTAAAAATATTAAACAATCATACTAGCATGAAAAAGGTATTATTAGCCGCTATTTTTTTAGTGGGATTCGGTTTCTCGCACGCGCAGGAAGCCAAGGCGGACTCTGATCCGATGAAAGATAAGGATCTTATGACATGGTATCATAAAGATTTTGCAACTACGAAAATTTATGGAGTTAACACAGATAATGCTTATAAATATTTAGAATCCAAAGGGCTTAAACCTAAAACCGTTGTTGTAGGGGTTTTAGATAGCGGGGTCCAGGTAGATCATCCCGGACTTGTTAAAAATGTATGGGCCAACCCGAATGAAGTTCCTGGTAACGGAAAAGATGATGACGGAAACGGATACATTGACGATGTTCACGGATGGAATTTCATCGGTGGAAAAAGCGGGGATATCGATATCGACAATATGGAAGTAACACGCGTTGTTGCTAAATATAAACCTGTTTTTGAAGGTGAGGATTCTGCCAAAAACAAAGCAAACCAGGCAAAAATGCCGGAAGAATTTGCGATGTATATGAAAGCGAAGGATATCTTTACCAAAAAAAGTATGGAGGCAAGACAAGGTTTCCAAACGTATACAATGATCAATGAAGCAATTCCTACAATGGTAAAGCTGTTGAATGGAAAACCTGTTACTCCTGAAAATGTGGCGACAATAAAACCTGCTGATCAAAAAGAAGCAATGGCTGCACAAGTCTTGGCTCAGGTAGCACAAAGCCCGGAATTTAAAGGTAAATCTGCCGCAGAATTCGAAAAGGCGATGAGCGGACAAATTAAAGAAGCATTAGATTATTTCGGTCCACAGGAAAAGCAGTATAATCTTGATTACGATCCGAGAAAAGAAATCGTAGGCGATAATTATGATGATTATTCCGAAAAAAAATATGGAAATAATCATTACGAAGGTCCTGATGCAGAACACGGAACACACGTTGCCGGAATTATTGCCGGACTGCCCAACGGAAATGAAACGCAGTATGGTGTAGCTTCGAAAGTTGCAAAAATCATGTCTGTAAGAACCGTTCCTAACGGGGACGAAAGAGATAAAGATGTTGCCAATGCGATTCGATATGCGGTAGATAATGGAGCAAAAGTTCTAAATATGAGCTTTGGAAAACCTGTTTCTCCGGGTAAAAATGTAGTTTGGGATGCATTCAAATATGCTCAGGACAAAGGCGTTTTATTAGTTAAAGCTGCAGGTAATGAGAACGAAGACGTTGCAGAACACCTTGCTTATCCTACGAACTTTAAAAATGTAACAGATGAAAAACCGTTTGTAAATAATGTACTTGTTGTTGGAGCAAGTACAAATGATAACAATGCATTGAGAGCAAGTTTCTCCAATTACAACAAAAAAATGGTAAATGTATTTGCGCCGGGGCAGGAAATTTATTCTACCGTTCCTCACAGCGAATATAAATATCTTCAGGGAACATCAATGGCTTCTCCGGTAGTAGCAGGTGCAGCAGCTGTTCTGTTAGCTTATATGCCGGGTCTTACACCCGCGCAGGTTATCGAATCTTTGGTAAAATCCAGCAACCCAAGCACTGCAAATGAGTTTGGAACTTATTCTGAAGCAGGAGGGGTTATTGATCTTAAAAAAGCAGCAGAATATGCTTATACCAATTTCTACAGCGGAAAATCGGGAGCTTCTCAAAAGGCTACAAAATCCGTAAAAAAGACTGTTAAAAAATAGTTTATCTGCTTGAATTTAAGCCTTAATCATATAAAGTCCGAAATTTTCGGACTTTTTTTATTGCTATTTTATATTTTTGGCACGGTTTTTTGTAATTTTATTTTAACAAAAAATAATAAACTACAATATGAAAAAGTTACTATTTGCAGGGATGCTTGGAGCATCGGTTTTTGCAGTATCTTGTTCCGGGGTCAAAAATGCAAAAACAGCCCAAAACCAAAGATCGGAATTTCTTAAAATGAAAGGAGACTGGCAGATTGTCAGTGTAAACTATGATAAACAGTTCAAAGTGAAACCATTCGATGATGGAATAGATGCGCAGTGTTTTGTAGGAAGCCACTGGAGGCTGATTCCTAATAACTGGACCGGCGCTTATACGGTTAATGGCGGCGGAACTTGTGGAGCTGGTTTTACACAGCCTATTAAAATTGATGTAATAAGCGGAAATACTTTTAATTTTAAAAAAATTGCCGAAGGTACTAAAGCCAAACAAAATACTGCCGGATACACGCTTACGCTTACAAGCCAAACTACAGATCAGTTTTCGCTGGAACAGAATATTCCATTGGATGGAGAAAATGTAAGGATTGTGTACAACTTCGAAAGAACCGGAATGAAATAATCATAAACCGGAATAATATTTAACCTTAAAAATAAAGAGAAATGAAATTTACAAAAACATATATAGGAGGCCTTTTTTTATCTTCAGCTTTATTGCTTACCAGCTGTGAAGCCGTGAAAAATTCTAACCATCAGCAGAGAGGTACTGCAGTGGGTGTAGCTTCCGGAGCTGTAATAGGAGGTATTCTTGGCAACAATGTAGGTAGAGGCGGAAACGGAGCAATTGGAGCCGTTTTGGGAGGCGTTATCGGTGGTGTAGCGGGTAACGTAATCGGTTCTAAAATGGATAAGCAGGCAAGAGAAATTAAAGAAACTTTACCTGGAGCAGAAGTTGAAAGAGTAGGAGACGGTATCAAAATTACTTTGAATGAAAGTATCGTTAACTTCGATTTTGATTCATCTGCGCTTACAACTACTGCTAAAACCAACCTTGATAAGCTGGCACAGGTCCTTGTTAATAACCCGGATACGAACATCAATATTTACGGACACACAGACAGCAAAGGATCGGATTCCTATAATATGTCACTTTCAGAAAGAAGAGCAAATTCCGTAAAATCTTATTTAATGGGAAAAGGAATTGCTTCCGGCAGATTATTTGCTAAAGGTGAAGGAGAAGCAATGCCTGTAGCTTCAAATGACACAGATGCAGGAAGAGCAAAAAACAGAAGAGTAGAATTTGCAATCACTGCCAATGAAAAAATGATTAATGATGCGCAGAACGGGCAATAGTAATCACATATAAATATTTTCTTAAATAACCGCTTTTGCGGTTATTTTTGTATTTTTATGGTGGCTTTCTTTAAAATTATTATTTTTGTATCTGAAATAACATAAATGAAGAAATATTTTAAACTGCTCCGCGTTGAGCAATGGGTAAAAAACCTGTTTGTTTTTGTTCCATTATTTTTTTCCGGAAATATCCAAAATATCGATTTACTTTCCAAAAGTATTTTCGCATTCATCATTTTCTCTCTGGCTGCAAGCGCAGTTTATATTCTGAATGATTATAACGACATTGAAGCAGATAAAAAACATCCCGAAAAAAGGAAAAGACCTCTGGCGAGTGGAGCTATTTCAAAATCTCAGGCAATAGGAATTTTTATAGGACTTATTGCCGCAGATATTGCACTCGTGTTTTTTGCACAGGTTTATTTCCAGCGAAGTCTCTGGAAATTTGCCACCATCATAGCCTCTTATTTTCTGATGAACATTGCATATACATTCAGGTTGAAGCATGTTCCCATTATTGATATTTCCATTATCGCACTGGGATTTGTTCTCAGAGTATTGGCAGGAGGATATATAACCGGGATCAGCATTTCCCAGTGGGCTATTTTATTGACTTTTGTACTTGCCCTGGTACTGGCCATCGGAAAAAGAAGAGGTGAGCTTATCAATGCGCAGGTTTCAGGAAAAACAAGGAGAGCTTTGGACGGGTATAATGTTCAGTTTGCAGATATTGCACTTTCCATTTCTGTTACCCTTGCTATAGTATGCTATTTGATGTTTACCCTTTCCCCGGAGGTACAGGCAAGGTTTCATCAACGTGTTTTCTACACAGTAATTTTTGTTGTATTTGCTTTTTTAAGGTATTTGCAACAGACACTGGTTTACAACAGGACAGAATCTCCCACCAAGATCGTGTATCGTGACAAATATATTCAGGTTACTTTATTACTGTGGGTCGCTGCATTTTTAATTCAAATTTATTTTAAAAAATGAAGCCGGATTTTGTACAGAAAGTAACCAACTGGGGAAATTATCCGGTGGTGGAAAAGGAAATCCGGTCTGAAGACAGCTACCGGAAAATAAAAGAATTTGTACTTACTCATAATGAAGTAATCGCAAGAGGTAATGGAAGATGTTACGGCGATGCTTCATTGGGAGAATATATATTTTCAACCAAAAAACTTAATAAATTCATTAGCTTTGACCGCTTAAACGGAATTATTGAGTGCGAATCCGGTGTATTGCTTTCCGATGTGCTGGAAATTGCCGTACCACAGGGATATTTCCTGTATGTAACTCCGGGAACGAAATTTGTATCCGTGGGAGGGGCTATTGCATCGGATGTTCATGGTAAAAATCATCATAGTGAAGGATGCTTTTCGGAATATGTACTTGAATTTAAACTGATGATTGAAAATGGTGATATTATTACCTGCTCAAGAGAGGAAAACTCCGGAAAATTCTGGTCTACCATTGGAGGAATGGGGCTTACAGGGATTATTCTTAGTGCAAAATTCAAATTAAAAAATATTCAGACAGCATATATTCGTCAGGAAAGCATTAAAGCAGAAAATCTTGATGAAATTTTCAGGCTTTTCGAGGAAAGTGAAAGCTGGACCTATAATGTAGCATGGATTGACTGTCTCCAGAAAGGCAAAAATATTGGCAGAAGCATCCTGATGAGAGGAGAACACGCTTTTCAGCATGAGCTGCCTCAAAAATTCAGAGATCAGCCTTTAAGGCTCAAAAAAAAGTTCGAGCCCAAAGTTCCTTTTTATTTTCCAGGATTTGTCTTGAATGCTTTAACCGTTAAGATTTTTAATTACTTTTATTTTAAAAAACAGTCTAAAAAAGAGGTAAAGGATTTTATCGATTATGAAACATTTTTTTATCCGCTTGATTTTGTAAAAGACTGGAATAAAATCTACGGAAAATCAGGATTCATTCAATACCAGATGATGATCCCGAAAGAAAAAGGCAAAGAGGGAATGAGGAAAATCCTTGAAACAATTGCCAACAGCGGAAACGGGTCATTTCTGGCGGTGTTAAAGCTGTACGGGAAAGAAAATTCTCAGGCGTACAATTCCTTTCCTTTTGAAGGATATTCACTGGCCCTGGATTTTAAGGTAAATTCAAAACTGAGAAAACTCATTGACAGGCTGGATGATATTGTGGAAGAATATAATGGAAAGATTTACCTTACGAAAGACAGTATGAGCAGATCATCGCTCACCAACTACCTTAAAAATGTTCAGAGTTCAAAGTTTGTGTCTTTGCAGCACAAAAGAATCATAAATAATAGTTAGCACAGATGATTGTTTTAGGAAGTACATCGGAAGTAGCACGGGCATTTGTAGAAGAGGCTCTGAAACAGGGAGAAAAGTTTGAAAAAATTTATCTCATTACCTCGAATGTGGAAACCTCAGAAAGATTCGCAAGGCATATTGACGTGAAGTTTCTTCAGCAGGCTGAAGTAATCGAATTGGATGTAATGAAAGAAGCGGATTACAGTGCATTTGAACACATCAATTCCAATCTTTTGTTTTGCGCCGTAGGGTATCTGGGTGATGGAACTGAAGAAGGTTTGTATGATAATAAAAATACCGAAAAGATTATTGACATCAATTATGCGAAACTCATTCCGGTATTGAATTATTTTGCACAGAAATTTGAAAGCAGAAGATCCGGAACAATTATCGGGCTTTCATCGGTGGCCGGTGATCGTGGAAGACAGAGCAATTTTATTTACGGCAGCGCAAAAGCAGCTTTTACGGCTTACCTCAGCGGTCTCAGGAATTATCTTTCCGATAAAAGAGTTCATGTAATAACCGTAAAGCCAGGATTTATGGCTACCAAAATGACCGAGGGGCTTCCCTTGAATCCAAAACTTACGGCAACCCCTGACCAGGCGGCTGAATGCATTTTTAAATCCTATAAAAAAAGAAAAAATATAGTGTACGTTTTGCCGGTGTGGGGAGTGATTATGCTCATCATCAGGAATATTCCGGAATTTATATTTAAAAAGCTTAAGCTCTAAATTATGTACAGTTAAAAATATCTTTCCGACATTTGCGTTAAAATACATTAAAGAAAATTCAATGAAGAAATTGTATTGTTTTGATTTCGACGGGACGCTTACCTACAAAGACACTATGTTTATGTACCTGCGGTTTTATGATCCTGTAAAATTCAGATTGCAGTTTCTGAAACATATCCCTCTATTTGTTTTGCTTAAATTAAAACTTGCCGATACCGAAAAGGTGAAAAAAAGTTTTATAGGTTCTATTCTTAAAGGCCAGACACAGGAAAAAATAGAAAAAAAATCCAGACAGTTTTTTGAGCAGCACTACCCAAAAATAGTACGTGAAAATGCACTGGATTTTATCCAGAATGTTGATCGTGAGCATACGCACAGCCTTTTGGTAACCGCTTCACTCGATATCTGGGCAAAACCTTTTGCAGAAGCTTTCCGGATGCAGCTTGTAGCTACAAGAGCCGAATTTAAAGATGGCGTTTTTACAGGTAATTTTATAGGGAAAAACTGTAACGGAAAAGAAAAGCTTATCCGCATACAGGCAGAAATTACCAACCGTAAATATGATAAAATTATTGCTTTCGGAGATACCTCAGGAGACAGGTTTATGCTTCAATGGGCAAATGAAGGACATTATCAATTTTTTCACTAATTTTGGGAAATGAAATTCAGAATGAAGATTGGGCTTTTTAAAGCTGGAAAATAAATCTTTATGCTGTACTTTTCGGTAATAAACTGATTCCGTAGAAATAAAATCTTCAAAGTAAAATGAATAAAATATATTTAGATAACGCTGCTACAACGCCTCTTGCAGAAGAAGTTATCGATGCAATGGTTGATACCATGAAAATGAATTTCGGAAATCCGTCTTCAACGCACAGTTTTGGACAGGAAGCTAAAATTCTTATCGAGAACGTAAGAAGGCAGGTTGCAGAATATCTTCACGTGACCCCGGCTGAAATCATATTCACCTCTTGCGGTACCGAATCAAATAATATGATTATCAAATCTGCTGTTGAGCATCTAGGAGTACAGAGAATTATAAGCTCGCCTCTGGAACATAAATGTGTTTCCGAGAGTATTCTGGATATGAAAAACAGAAAAGGGGTAGAAGTAAACTACATCCGTCCTGACGAAAAAGGAGATATTAATTTAGCAAAACTGGAAGAACTGTTGAAGTCTTCGGATAAAAAAACACTGGTAAGCCTGATGCATGCCAACAATGAAATCGGCAACCTTACAGATGTTAAGAAAGTAGCTGAACTTTGTAAGGCGAATAATGCGCTTTTCCATTCGGATACGGTACAGACAATGGCTCACATGCAGCTGGACTTTTCCGATATCCAGGTAGATTTTGCATCATGCAGTGCGCATAAATTTCACGGGCCGAAAGGAATAGGTTTTGCCTTTATCAGAAAATCGAGCGGATTAAAAGGAATTATTACCGGAGGTCCGCAGGAGCGAAGCTTAAGAGCAGGAACAGAAAATGTAGCCGGAATTGTAGGGTTGGGAAAAGCATTGGAACTTTCTCTGAATCATCTGAAAGAATACGCAGCTCATATGCATAATATTAAAGCATATGCTGTAGAAAAGCTTACAGAAGCTGTTCCCGGAATTAAATTTAATGGCCGAAGCTCGGAAAAAGAAGCCAGTCTATACACGGTGTTAAGTGCTTTATTACCTTATAAAAATCCTTTGATAGGGCTTCAGCTTGATATGAAAGGAATAGCGATTTCTCAGGGAAGTGCCTGTTCTTCCGGTGCATCCAAGCCATCTATGGTGATGATGATGGTTCTGTCTGAAGATGAAATGGATCATTGCACGCCTTTGCGTATTTCATTCAGCCACCTGACTGATGTCAAAGATATTGATGCTTTAGCTGATGCCTTACACGAAATTTCTAAAGATTTTGTTATAGAAAATACAAATGTTGAGCATAGATAACTCTATTACTCAAATGGCGTAATTTTGGGTATTAGTTTACAAGTAAACAAGAAATAATTATTAATAAATAAAAGAAATTAAAATGGCTTTAGAAATTACAGACAGCTCATTTCAGGAAACGGTTTTAAAATCAGATAAGCCGGTATTGGTAGACTTCTGGGCAGTATGGTGCGGACCTTGCAGAACGTTGGGTCCAATCATCGAAGAAGTTGCAACAGACTTTGAAGGAAAAGCAGTAGTAGGAAAGGTAGATGTAGACAACAATCAGGAAATTTCAATGCAATATGGTATCAGAAATATTCCTACCGTTCTTATTTTTAAAAATGGGGAGGTTGTAGACAAATTAGTTGGAGTAGCTCCAAAAGATGTGATCGCTCAAAAATTAAGCGCACACTTATAAAATAATAAGTTTGATAATGAATGCCTTCCATTGTTGGAAGGCTTTTTTTTCTAAAATAATTTGCAGGAAAGGAAAAAAGTTGTAGTTTTGCAATCACAAAAAAGAAACAACGTTCTTTAAAAAATGATCCGGTAGTTCAGCTGGTTAGAATGCCGCCCTGTCACGGCGGAGGTCGCGGGTTCGAGTCCCGTCCGGATCGCAGAAGTTTTATCAAATTCTTTAAAAAATTGATCCGGTAGTTCAGTTGGTTAGAATGCCGCCCTGTCACGGCGGAGGTCGCGGGTTCGAGTCCCGTCCGGATCGCAGAAGTTTTATCAGTTTCTTTAAAAAATTGATCCGGTAGTTCAGCTGGTTAGAATGCCGCCCTGTCACGGCGGAGGTCGCGGGTTCGAGTCCCGTCCGGATCGCAGAAATTATAAAGTCATCAATAAATTTGGTGACTTTTCTTATTTATAGATTTTATTCATCTGAAGAGTAACTATTCTTACTGGTCTTAAATTGTTACAAAATAAAATTTAACGTTTTAAAATTAGCATCTTTAAAGAAATATCTTTTTCCATTATATTTGTCATATCTAAATAAAATAGATGATGAAAAATAATGATTCCGGTTTAGCTCCCGAACAGTGGGTAGATGCCTTTGCTGATTTTCTTTACAGCTTTGCAATAAACAGGGTAAATTCCAGAGAGGATGCCGAAGATATCGTGCAGGATACTTTTTTGGCCGCTTTTAAGAATGCTGATACATTTGAAGAAAGATCATCCGTAAAAACATGGCTTACCAGCATTCTCAAAAATAAGATCATAGATTATTACAGGAAAAAAAGCCAAAATAGTCACAGCTATGAAGACTATCTTGATGAGACGGAAGCATCATTCGAAAATGCTTTCTTTAATCAGGAGAACTATGGAAGATGGAAACAGGATATTAACAAAAATTACCTTTCCGAAAGTACAGACGGATATCTTTTAAGCAAAGAATTTTATAAAATAATGGATCTGTGCTTACAAAAGCTACCCTCAAAGCTAAAACCGGTTTTTGTTGCCAAATATATGCTGGACGAAGATGCCGAAAAAATTTGTAAGGAATTTAATATTACCTCGTCTAATTATTGGGTGCTTCTTTTTCGGGCTAAAACACTTTTGAGAAGCTGCCTTGAAAAAAATGAAATTACTTTGTAACGTATGGAATTTATCAACAACCTTTTACACAACTGCGAAGAGACCTCTCTTAACATTGTTAAATCAGAAGAAACTTCTTTATCTGTTTCCGTGTGGCTGAAGATGAAATTTCATATTGCTTTCTGCAAGTGCTGCAGGAATTTTGGTAAACAGACTAAAGCAATGGATAAGGCATTAAAAAATCATTTTCATGAAAATGTTTCAGGAGAAGAAACTAAAGCTCCGGATGCATTAAAAAAAAGAATCAAAGAAAATTTAGAAAAAATGTAAAATTTTGTAAGGAATAAAATTTTGTATCGTCTAAGCTTAAAATTAAAAAAGCAATGAAAACAAAATTCTTAATTCCATTTCTGTTATTGATAAGCAGTATCTTATTTTCTCAGACTTCAAACATTAATCAGGAAAATGGCGTAGCCAATTATGGTTATGATGTGGTGAGTTACTTTTCGGGAAAGCCGCAGCAGGGATCAGCAAAAAATGCTGTAAAATACCAGGGGACGGATTATTATTTCTTAAATCCCGAAAACAAAGCCAAATTTCAGAAAGAGCCGGGGAAGTATCTTCCACAGTACGGAGGTTACTGTGCTTTCGCAATGGGAGATTATGGTAAAAAAGTGGATGTAAATCCTAAGACATTCAAAATTACTGATGGCAAACTGTATCTGTTTTACAATAAGCTCTTAACCAATACCCTTACGAGCTGGAATAAAGATGAAAAAAATCTTACCGTAAAGGCAGATAAAAACTGGAAGAAATTTATAACAAAATAACAAGTGATGAAAAAATTAATCCTAATTCTTGCTGCAGGTTTTTTTCTCCAAAGCTGCATCAGAGAAAATACTTCCACAGAAGATTTGATGGAAATGGCACCGGAGAACTCTAAGCTTATTTCCTCAGGAGATTTTATGAAAGGTCCTTATGGAAGCAATATCGGCGGTAAAGCAGAGATTTATGAAAAGGACGGTGTTTACACGCTTGCCTTTGATCAAAATTTTTCGGTAAGCAATGGTCCGGATCTGTATGTATATCTGAGCACTGAGCAGCAGCCTAATAATTTTATTTCACTGGGGAAACTAAAATCGGTGAATGGAGGTCAGATCTATACTTTTGCAACCAAACCTGATTTAGATAATTATAAATACGCTGTAGTACACTGTCAGCAATACAATCATATGTTCTCATACGCATTACTTCAAAAAAAATAAATATGAAAAAAATTGTAAACTGGATCATCAGATTGGTTCCCGTAGTCATAATGTTGCAAACCCTTTATTTCAAATTTTCCGCTGCACCGGAATCTGTATATATTTTCTCAAAAATAGGTATGGAACCTTACGGGAGAATAGGAATAGGCATTTTGGAATTGATTGCTTCAATTCTTATTTTAATACCGAGAACGACTTCGTATGGGGCCATTTTAGGATTGGGGCTCATGCTGGGTGCCATCCAATTTCATATCAAGGAATTGGGAATTGATGTGCAGAACGACGGTGGAAAACTTTTTTATCTGGCGGTAACAGTAGCCGTATTTTGTATTTTATTAATTGTAGTAAACCGAAAACAGATTTTTTCTCTTTTTTCTAAAAATAATTAAACAGGGCCTTATGATAAAAAGTATTGAAAATAATCTGCAGGAATTATTACAAGCAGTAGGTTCTATTTCTGATGAGTTGTATACAAGGAAAAGTAAATATTTGTTCGGGAGTTCAATTGGGCAACACGTCAGGCATATTCTGGAAATCTATGAAACTTTGCTTACCGGTTATCATTCGGGAAAGTTTTCTTTTGAAAATAGGAAAAGAGATCTGGCACTTGAAGAAAATGTGAGAGAAATGCAGCGTATGGTTGGAAGAATTGCGGCTGAAATACATAAAGAGGATAAAGTGCTGATCTGCGTTCTCCACGATCATTCAAATAAAGAGCAAAAACTTAGCACAACGTATTTTAGGGAATTGTTATATTGTTTTGAACACGGAATTCATCATCAGGCATTAATAAAAGTTGCCCTTAAAGAATTTGAATGGGAAAATATCCCTGAAAATTTCGGGGTTGCGCCTTCAACTTTAAAATTCAGGCTTACATGTGTACAGTAAGCTATTTTAAAACACAGGAAGCAATCATCTTTACCTCAAACCGGGATGAGAAAAAGAACAGGGAAAAAGCATTCTTTCCAGGTACATTGGAGCTGGAGGATCGCCTATTGTATTTTCCTAAAGATAAAAAAGCATCGGGAACATGGTTTGTAGCGGACGATAACGGAAATGTAGCTATCCTTTTAAACGGTGCTTTTCAGAAACATACAAGCAATCCTCCATATGAAAAGAGCAGAGGCATCGTACTGTTGGATATGGTTAAAAGCAGAGATTTTTTGAAAGCTTTCCGGGGATATGACTTGTCACACATAGAACCCTTCCAGTTATTGATTTTTTCTGATGAAAAGTTAATGAGAATGCTTTGGGACGGAACAGAAAAACATAAAATTTTTTTAAATGAAAATGAAAACCATCTGCTTTCTTCCAAAACATTATACAACGACAGTCTTGAAAATGACAGAGAGAAAGATTTCAGGAGATTTCAGCATACGAGTATTGGTGCTCATGAAATACTTGATTTTCACAAAGAACATCAGATAGAAAAAGAAGCCGGAATAGGTGAGTTTATAAAAGAAGAATATATCACGGTAAGTATTACTCAGCTTATTATTAAACAAAATAAGATTGATCTTACATATTACGATCTTATTGAAAACACAATACAGGATAAAAAAATTGAAAAGAGAAGTTTTATTTAAATTACGTTATAAAGGGTACCGATTAATACATTGGGAATTCTGGCCTATGTGGACGGTATATTTTCCATGTATTTTCTATTACTTTTGGATCAGCCTTAAGTCCCGGTCTTTCGGCTTTTTTAAAGCGGTTAATCCCTCAATTATTCATGGTGGAATGACGCTGGAAGATAAAGATTTTGTCAACCGGCTTCTACCCCAAAACTACAGGGCAAGATCTTTTCTTGTAAAGAGCAGAACAAAGCCTGAAGAAATTGAAAATATAATCACAGAAAACCGGCTCGAATATCCTCTTATTTTAAAGCCAAACAATGGCTGCAGAGGCAGAAATGTGAAATTGATAAGAAACCCGGAAAATGTAAAAATATATCTTGAAAACTACGGAAATGAAGATTTACTTCTGGAAGAATATGTTAATTATCCAAGTGAAATCGGCGTATTCTACGTCAGGTTTCCGGATGAGAACAAGGGTTTCATTACTGGCATTGTGGAAAAGAAAGGTATTACGGTTACGGGAGATGGTAAAAAAAGTTTAGGTGAACTCATACAATACGATTTCCGATATCACCCGTTTTATCCTGAAATTTTTCAGGATGGAGAATACAATGTAAGCTACATTCCCGATGAAGATGAACAAGTACTCGTAAGCAGCATCGGAAATCACGCAAGGGGTGCAACGTTTTATGATGTTTCAGATAAAATTTCAGAAAAGCTCACCGATTTATTTAATGAAATCTGTTCTTCTGTAAAAGGATTTTATTACGGGCGATTTGATCTAAAGTTCAATAGCTGGGAAGAGCTTGAAAACGGAGAAAACTTTAAAATTATAGAATTAAATGGCGCTGCATCGGAGCCCACATTTATCTATGATCCGCAACACTCTTATTTTTTTGCCGTTAAAGAAATTATGAAACATTGGAATTTCATGTACAGAATTGCAAAGTTTAATCAAAAAAAAGGGCATCATTTTACTAGCCATGAGGAATGCTGGAAAATCCTCAAAGAATTTAATCCTTTCCTAACATCATCAAGAATTTAAAAGATTTAAAATGTTTATAAAGCGCCCCCGTATTTTCACGGTATTTTAAATTCTGATTTTTATTATTCGGATTTAGGTCTGATATTTGTACTGAATAGCAAAACGATTCGGGTACTTATTTATGAAAAACATATTGAAAAAAAAATCATTTCTTTTCACATTACTTATAGCTTTAACGGTAGTTTCCTGTAAAAAGGAAATCGAAAAAGTCAGCGACAAAATCAATGGTACAGCTTCATCCATAACTGATGATTCTGAGAAAAAAGATTCTTTGACAGAAAAAAAAGACTCTGTTGTACAGAAAGAATCATTACCTCCAGCCATGCAGGAATATGGTTTTTATAATGCCTATATTTTTCCTAAAGATAAAAAAGTGCGGGACTCTCTGTTTGCTTTATTCAATAAAAAGTTTACAGAAAAAGAACGATATGCTATTCTGGCTTTAAACAGGCTAGATTCCAAAAATAAATGGAATGCAGATACATTGGTAGTTCCTGCTAAGGTTGATACTACATTAATGGAATATTCTCCGTTTCCCATGCAGCTGGATATTTTAAGTCCGGTGAAAAAATTTGTTGTCTTTTCTTATCCAATTCAGGCTTATGGTGTTTATTCTAACGGAAGTCTCGTGAAATGGGGACCTACAAGTATGGGAAAAAAATCTGCCAAGACAAAAACAGGCCTTACTTTTGCCAATTGGAAGAAAAAGGTAGCGATCTCCACAGTGGATAGTGAATGGAAGCTTCCCTATAACTTTAATATTTTTAATCTGGACGGAATCGGGTGGCATCAGTATGATCTTCCGGGATACCCTGCCTCACATTCTTGCCTGAGATTGCTGATGAATGATGCAAAATGGCTGTACAGCTATGCAGATACATGGGTTTTAAATCCGGGAGGGGCAACAACCAAAGCAAGAGGAACTGCGGTTCTTGTGTATGGAGATTATCCTTGGGGGAAGCGTAAACCATGGAGAAAGCTCCTTAATGACCCGAATTCCAATAATATTTCTGTTGAAGAAATGACAAAAATGATTGAACCCAATATTGAAAAGATATTGAAAGAACAGGACAACAGGGAAAGGGTAGCAGACTCTATCAAGGCGGCAAAAGCAGTTCTGGAACAAATGCCACAAAACACCAAAACTTTAGAGCCTTAATCCTTTTTTTCAAACTGCAGTGTAGATTCTTCTGCAAATCTGCGAAGCTTCAGCATCTCTCCTTTAGCTTTATGCTGCCCAAACCTTGCCGCGGCGTAGGTAATGGCAATAAATAACAGCATGATGAACGAAGCATCAAGCGCCCATGGAAAATCATGGCTATTAATCTGTTTTTCTACATAGTACATGGAAAAAAATACCATCCAAAGAATAGAGAAGGAAAAATAAAGAAACATGAAAAACGTCCATACTGCAGAACTTGGGCCAAAGATCCCACGTATTGCGGTCTGATCATCTTCAATTTCTACCCGTAAAGATAATCTTGGTTTCCAATAGCCTTCATCGTCTGTTTTTACACAAATAGTGGCTACTTCTTTATTGATATTTCCCGAAAACTCATCCGTATGTTCTCCGAGATATTTTTTCAGGTTTTCTGCGTATTCCTCCTTAGTAAGATTAGTAAACATCTTAAACCGGGGTCTGGTTCTTATTTTGTCTATAGTTGTTTCTTCCGTTTTCATATTATTCTTGATAAGGTATAGGATCTTCCAAAGTAAAACGAAGCGACAGTTCTTTGTTTTTTCGTTCTATAACCATTTCTATGGTACGGCCTTCTCCTGACTTCATGAGCTCTAAAATCTTTTGCAAAGTCATATCTGCAGTTTTCTTGCCATTTATGGTAATGAGCCGGTCATCTTTCTGCAATCCCGCTTTTGCTCCGGGAGAATCTTTTCGTACCCCGGCAATTGAAAAAATGGGCTTTAAGATGAAATTATACTGAAGGCTGCTGCTGAATACTTCGGTGCCTCCGGAAAGGTTATTTTGGCTTTTGGTGGGGAGATTTACAAAATCTTTCGTCCATTCCAACCCATCCTGTCTGAAATCCAGGCCACTCATGTTAAAATGAAAAGGATCATCGTAATTTCGGTTTTTTTTAAGAAAAATTTTCTTGCGGGAATAGTCAAAAGCCACCGTAAAGCGTCTCATAATATCTCCCCCTACCGAACCTTTTCTGTTCTCAACCAGATTCACGTGCTGTATGGAATATTCATCTGGCATTGCAGTAAGCGGTTTTTCAAATTTAAAATCACCAAGATAAAAATTGTGAATTCGGCTTCGTTTTCCGTAAATATCACCATTAAAACCTCTTCCGAGAAAATCATCAATATTGGGACGGTTATACACAAAGTCTTTTATAAGTTTCGGAAACAGCCATATCGGATCACTGTTTCCCAGGTCAATCAGAAGTTTAGAGCTTTTTCTTTCTGTTGTCATTTCCACATCAGCAAAAATGTATGGCTTATTATTTTCAATACTGATATCAAGTTCACTAAAGCTTTTTATCTTTTTTCTGAAAAGATTTTCATCATTATAGACAGTAAGTTTTTTAGATACATAATCGATCACAACCGGATGGTTTTTGAAAAAATGATATCCGATTATTCCGTTTACGGGAATTCCTACATGGGAAGATATATTGAAATCCTGATCCATAATAATAAATACCGTCATGGAATCATTCACGAAATTTTTTCCAATCTTTCCAATGTTGTTTTCGGACCGGAATCCGTCGATACTCTTGTCACCACCTAATCCGGAAAATTTTATTTTTTCAATGTTAACGAGCTTTAATTCCTTATTTTCCAGACTGAAGATTGAAGTTTCCGCAACTCCCGTATCCAGCAAAAATGTGAGTTCTGCACCGTTAATAGTGATTGGAATAAATATAAGATTGTTGATAAATTTAAAAGGAATAACTGCTTTTTTTGCATCCCGGATTTCAAAAGAATTCTGGGCATTAATAGAAATACCAAAAAATAAAATCCAGAAAAAGCAAATTATTTTCATATAATGAATTTAATCATTTTATCTGAATTTCAATGAAAAAAAGCATTCTCGATACAAGAATGCCTGAATATTTTTTAAAACACTAAAATAGCGTATAATTAATTGTGAATTTATTTTGAGAAAAAATCCATTAAATCCATGTAGTTTTTCTGGTTCACACCGTGGCCGCTCATATATTCTCTGAATGTAAAATAGCATCCCAGGTCATACAGCATGTCTGCCGCCCTTCTTCCCCAATCCAGCGGAATGATAGCGTCGTCGCTTCCATGAGAGATAAAGAAGCGGAGCTTTTCCAGTTTTTTCTTGTCTTTTACAATATCATTGAGAAGCTTTTTTTCCGGATAGCTGCTGAGACACGCTACAAGATTGAACATTTCAGGATGCTTTAAGGCAAGTGCATAGCAAAGAATTCCGCCCTGACTGAAACCGCAGAGATGGGTTTTTCCATTTGTAATGCCATAATGGTTGATGATCTTGAGAATGCTTTCCAAAATACTGTTTAAGGATTCTGTTGCCTGTTGAACATCTACAAAATGTTCAGGATTGTTAAAATCGATATCGTACCACGAATATCCTTCAAATTGGGTAGGCTTAGGGCCCCTGAAACTTACAATGATCCATTCGGCAGGAAGGGTTTCCCGAAAGCTGAAAAGATCCTGCTCATTACTTCCGTATCCGTGAAACATAAAAAGGATAGTCGTTTCTGAAGTAATATGTTCCGGCTCTCTTACAATATAATCTAAATTCATTAGACAAAGATAATTAATAAAGGTTTAATCATTATTTCATAAAGTAAAAATGAGACCATCTTTAATCTAATGACAAACTGTCTTATATTATACATAAAGATTTATTAAATTGATATTTTTTAGAAATTTTTATTGGAAAATTTTCATAAAACATATTTTATATTGATAAAAAACCTATATTTGAAACATTAAAAATCTATTTGGAAAAATGAAGCAATTTTACAGATCAAAAAGTTTACTAAAGCTTTCTTTTTTATTCGCCGTGCTTTTTTCGGTAATTTCAGTTCTTAACTCTTGTAAAGATGATGACGAAGACGGGTTCACGGATCATATTATTCAGCTTGAAGCAAAAATAAATGTAAAAGGCCCAACTCCTCCACCTACAACACCTCCTACTGTGAATTTTAAAGCGGTTGTTACCCAGATAGGAACAAGTCCTCAGACAACTTTTAACCCAACAGGATTAGTCTGGTCATCAGGAGACCAATTTGTAAGCTCAAGTCAGTCTCAGGTAAGCATTGCCGCTAATGCAGTTCTTCCTTATGCAGATTCAGAATTGATCGTGAATATTTACGTTGACGGAGAGCTTGCAAAAACAAAAAAAGTAGTGGGATCTGGAGAGAAAAACGCTTCTACCTACTATAGCTTCTTAGAATTATAAGAATATTACTTTGAAACATATAAAGACTGCTTAGGCGGTCTTTTTTTATGAGTAAATCTGAAATATCAAGCTTATAAAAACGCATCGGGCGCGGGATTGAAAATCCCGCGCCCGATGCGTTTAGTTATATATAAATAAGGATCAAATTACCTTAACAATAAAATAATTTTTCTTCCCTTTTTGTAGCAATATAAATTTCCCATCAATAAGATCACTTTCGTTCGCTGTAAAAGTATCGTTCACTTTCTGCTTGTTTACAGAAATTGAATTGCCTTTTATTTCTCGTGAAGCCTCACTTTTAGACTTTAGAAAACCCGATTTCTCCGAAAGAAGATCGATGATATTTACTCCTAACGCATCATCTTTTGCTATTTCTTTTTGTGGAACACCATCAAAAAGTTCAAGAAAAGTTGCTTCATCCAGACTTACCATATCTTCAGCAGTAGAACGTCCAAACAGAATTTCAGAAGCTTTTAAAGCTTTTTCATATTCTTCTCTCCCGTGAACCCATACCGTAACTTCTTCAGCAAGTTTTTTCTGAAGTTTTCTTTCATTAGGAGCTGTTTTATGTTCTTCAACTAAGTTTTCAATCTCTTCTTTTCCTAAGAATGTATAAAATTTAATAAACCGTTCAGCATCATCATCCGTTGCATTCAGCCAGAACTGGTAGAATTTGTAAGGAGAAGTCTTCTTTTTATCCAGCCAGTAGTTTTCTCCGCTTTCAGATTTACCGAATTTGGAACCGTCGGCTTTTGTGATCAAAGGAACCGTTAATGCAAACGCTTCGCCCTGGGCTTTTCTGCGGATCAGTTCCGTTCCGGTAGTAATATTTCCCCACTGGTCGGAACCTCCCATCTGAAGTTTCACATTATTATTCTGGTACAAATGCAGAAAATCATACCCCTGGATCAGCTGGTACGTAAACTCCGTAAAACTCATTCCTTCTGCTCCGGCTTCCCCCGAAAATCTTTTTTTTACGGAATCTTTGGCCATCATATAATTGACGGTAATATTTTTTCCCACATTTTTTGCAAAATCAAGGAAAGAAATGTTCTTCATCCAGTCATAATTATTGACAAGCTCAGCTTTATTAGGCTCACTTCCTGAGAAGTCAAGAAATCTTGACAGCTGATTTTTCAGGCAGTCTACATAATGAAGAAGTGTTTCCTCATCCAAAAGATTTCTTTCTGAAGATTTTCCCGAAGGATCTCCAATCATTCCTGTAGCACCTCCTACCAAAGCAATGGGCTTATGACCGTGCTGTTGAAAGTGGGCAAGAATTTTTATCTGAATAAGACTTCCAATATGTAAAGAATCCGCAGTAGGATCAAAACCGATATAGGCTGTTGTCATTTCCTTATTCAGTTGTTCATCCGTTCCGGGCATCATGTCTGCAAAAAGACCGCGCCATTTCAATTCTTCAATAAAAGAGTTCATTATTTTTAACTTTAAAATTTAGGTGCAAAGATAATCATTTCAGGGAAATAAGGCGAAGGGAAGAATTTGTCATTTAAACTTTTAATTTCTTTTTTAGGAGCTTTTTCCTGCTCTCCGCACTCGCTATTTTTTTCTTTTGGCGCGGCAGCGAAGCTGCCGCGCCAAAAGAAAAAAATGAGCTCAGACAATTGCTGCGATCAGGGCTAAACCTCGGTCGGTGATGTAAATTTTGTGTAAAATTCATTGACTCGAGCCGTTGTATTTTAAGCCAGAATCAATTATATTTGTTAATAATGAATGACGAACAATTATTCCAGCTTATTACAAAAGCAAAAGAAAAGGATCAGAAAGCCCAGACCAGGCTCATCAACATTTTCTGGGTTGATGTTTTTTCTTTTGTAATGAAAAAAGTTCATGATGAAAATGATGCAGATGAGATTACAGTCAATGTTTTTTCAAAAGTACTATCGAAGCTTGATATGTATGATCCTCACTTTCAGTTTAAAACATGGGTGCTTACCATTGCCCAGAATACCATCATCGATTTCTGGAGAAGAAAAAGCAGGGAAAATCAGGATCCTACCGAAAATCTTGAAGAAGTAAAAAATCAATATGCAAAATCTCCGGAAGAGTTGATGATCTCTGAAGAAGAACAGAAAAAAATCATTAAGACTATTGAATCGCTGGATGCCAATTACCAGGATATCATCAAGCTGCGGTTTTTTGAGGAAAAAAGCATTAAAGAAATAGCAGAGGAACTCGGCATATCTGTTGCCAATACCAAGGTCCGGGTAATGCGCGCGAAAAAAGTATTGGCCGAATTGTTAAAAAACAATGAATTTGAAGATAATTAACGGTATAAAATTATTCGTTCAGACTGTCATCTGTAGAATCTAAACAATGTTTAACCTTAAATCGAATAATTCCCTTTTCATAATCACAAATAAACTTTCTCTTTTGTCTTCGGAAGTAAAATTTCTCTTTGTTTTTCCTGATTTCTGTTTTGCAGATTAATTTTCATCCCTTTTTTAATGAAAATTTCACTTTTTGAATTTCCGTATTCTTCAGTATTTTCAACTTCTTTTTCAAAAATCAGTTTACCTGTAGATAGGTTAAAGTCTATATCAATCCAGTATTCTTCGGGTTTTCCACTGCTGGAAGAATAACCTATCAGTTCAAAATGTCCGTTCTGAAATCTGTATTTATCTGTATAGCCCCATTTCCAGCTGCTTCCTCCGGCCTGGGTAATCATTAAAATCCCATTTTTAATTTCGGTACTCTGATAGGGATCGCCCATCATTCCGCCATCCTTACTTTTTAATATGGCATTCCTTGACTTTTCCATGATTGTCCATTTTTGATTTACTTTCTTCAATATCTGGATTTCTCGGAAGTTGCCAAAATCAGTGGTATCTTTTGTATTGTAAATAATTACCTTTTCAGGAATATGGTCACCATCAAGGTCTCCGTCAACCGTTTCAATAACTGTAGCACCTTGCGGCTGAAATTCTTTTTGAGCAAAACACAATATATTTAATGTTACCGTTAAAAAGCATAAGATAGATTTCATGAGATGATAATTATATCTAAAAATACAAAATTATATGTTTCATCAATCTCTGTCTTTGATTGTTTCGATAAAAAAATCACTAACTTTGAACCTTCAATTTGAGATATACATGGAGGATTTAATTCAAAATACAACCGTTCAGAAACCAAAATGGATCCGTGTAAAACTTCCTACCGGTAAGAATTACAGAGAACTGAGAACTTTGGTTGATAAATATAAATTAAATACAATTTGCCAGAGCGGAAGCTGCCCGAATATGGGTGAATGTTGGGGCGAAGGTACGGCAACCTTCATGATCCTCGGGAATATCTGTACGAGAAGCTGCGGGTTTTGCGGAGTGAAAACCGGAAAACCGCTTGATGTAAACTGGGACGAACCTGAAAAAGTTGCCCGCTCCATCAAATTAATGAAGATCAAACATGCTGTACTTACTTCGGTAGACCGTGATGATCTGAAAGATATGGGGTCCATTCTTTGGGCGGAAACCGTAAATGCCGTAAGAAGAATTTCTCCGGGAACTACTATGGAAACACTGATTCCTGATTTTCAGGGGATCACAAAACATATTGACCGCCTGGTTGATGTTGCTCCTGAAGTAATTTCCCATAATATGGAAACGGTAAAGCGTCTTACCAGAGAAGTAAGAATTCAGGCAAAATATGAAAGAAGTCTTGATGTCCTGAGATATCTGAAAGAAGCCGGCCAGCGAAGAACCAAAACCGGGGTAATGCTCGGTCTGGGAGAAACAAAAGATGAGGTTTTTCAGACCATTGAAGACATCAGAAATGCAAATGTAGATGTCATTACATTAGGACAATATCTGCAGCCGACCAAGAAACATCTTCCTGTAAAAAAATTCATTACTCCTGAAGAGTTTGATGAATTGGGAGATTTTGCAAGAAGCTTAGGATTCAGGCATGTAGAAAGTTCACCGTTGGTGAGAAGTTCTTATCACGCAGAAAAACACATTCATTAAACATATATCGCTTCAGTTTTGAAGCGATTTTTTTGACCATTATTTATTCCTGCTTATAATTCAATTTTTCAGCAATACATATATCTTCAATAACTAAGTTTGAACTGTGTACAATTAAAAAGGATTTCCCGGAATAATTAAAATTAATTCGGAATCAACTTTATTCTTATAAAAAAATCATATTTAGTATTTGATATCAATAGGTTAATATAGAAGAACTTTATGTCATTTTGGTTAATGCATAAATGATTATTTGTGCCGAATTTTGCATGCTTACAATAAATATAATGAAATTAGATAAAAAAATAATACCTCTTGCCATTGGAGGATTGGGAATCGGGACAACGGAGTTTACGATTATGGGCCTGCTTCCGGATATGGCAAAAAGTTTACAGATCAGCATCCCCGAAGCAGGACACCTTATCTCTGCGTATGCTTTTGGAGTAGTTGTGGGAGCACCAATTCTCATTGGCTATTCGGTTAAATTTTCTCCTAAAAAAGTACTGATGGCATTAATGGTAATTTTCACATTATTTAATGCACTCTCAGCTATAGCACCAGATTATACTACCATGATGATGATCCGCTTTCTTTCGGGGCTTCCCCATGGTGCGTTTTTCGGAGTGGGAACAGTAGTTGCAGCAAGAATGGCTGCCAAAGGGAAAGAAGCATTTAATATTTCATTGATGTTTACAGGACTCACCATTGCCAATCTTGCTATGGTGCCCCTTGTAACCTATATTGGCCATACCTTTCACTGGAGATGGTATTTTGCCATTGTTTCGGTAATTGGTTTGCTGGCTCTTTTATTTCTGAAACTATGGCTTCCGGACGTAAAGTCTGATAAGGAGACCCATTTTATGGAAGAATTAAAGTTCCTTAAAAAAAGACAAGCCTGGCTGGTTTTAATAATTACGGCGATTGGTTTTGGCGGACTGTTTACCTGGTTCAGCTATATTACACCGCTCATGACGATCGTTTCAGGAATACCGGAAGGTTATATGGCTTACGTAATGATTTTGGCCGGAGCCGGGATGGTGGTCGGAAATCTGGCAGGAGGATATTTATCCGATAGGCTAAGTCCCGAAAAGACATGTTCTTTGCTTTTGCTTTTGATGATGATCTCGCTTGCTGGCGTATTTTTCTTATCAGAATACCGTACTGTGTCACTCATTCTTACTTTTATATGCGGGGCGTTGTCTATGTCTGTAGCCGCACCGATTAATATCATGATGATGAAAGCCGCACCGAAAAGCGAAATGATGGCAGCTGCGTTTATGCAGGCGGCCTTCAATATTGCCAATGCCATGGGAGCATTTCTTGGAGGAATTCCTTTGGAAAAAGGCTATGCATTTAATTATCCTTCACTCGTGGGAGTTGGGATGACGCTGATAGGGCTTATCATTAGTGTACGGTACAAATATCTTTATGCTTCAGAAGATCAGCAAGCAGTAGCGGAATGTGTTTCGTGTGAAAAATAAAATAAAAAGACCATCTTAAAAAAATGGTCTTTCTGTTGTTTTTATAATAAGCTTATTACGCTTCGACTTCATTACCGTTTTTACACCAGTAAAGAGCATTGTAAAGGTTTCCTTTAGGGAAAGATTTAAACTCTCCCGGCATCAATACACTGAAAATATCCGTGAAATTCTGCACTCCTTCTTTGTCCGTAACAATAGCGGTTCTGTTCCACTTTGTTAAGTTTTTTAATCCTAAAAGCGCATCCTGCAGCCAGGCTCCCATGGTAAAATTATCCAGATCTGTATCCAGGTACAATAGGTAGTTCAGTTCATTAAACTGATCAACCTTTTGCTTTACTCTTGGGATTACCAGGTTTTCAAAATCTTCTTTTGTTACTTCTCCCGTTGCATTGAAAGCCGCAACATTCTCCGGAGCTTCTGGAATAATCGTTATCATATTGTAATATTTTATTGTGGTTTAGTTTTAGGTTGATAACAAAAAGTAAACCAATATTTAATACTGGGTTAATAAAAGCATTTAATTGTTTAAAGTTTAATTAACATCTTAAGATGTTTTTTCCGGCGGCTTCGCCGCCGGAAAAAACAAAAGGCCGCGGCTAATAGCCGCGGCCTCACACAAAATATACTGCGACTTTCATTCGTCACATCTTACGAACTATGGTTCATATTGTTGATTATCACTTTGAATATTAAGATCTTTGGTAATTTTTACAGGAAAATAAAATTCATTAAATGCTATATCCGTTTTTCTTTGCCAGTGCTATAACGGAACTTTCAATTGCTTTCCCTAAATCGTCGGCATCAGCATTTCCACGTTTTTTCATTTCTTTGTCAATATATTCCTGACGTTTCTTCGAAAGTGCTTCAATCTCTTTCTGAATTTTTTCCCGTTCAGCAGACTTTTGAACAACTGCTTTTTTAACTTCTTCCTTGCTTTTTCCTTTCAGTTCTGCCGGGAGCTCAGATTCTTTTACTTCTGATATAAAATCTTTGTCTTTTTCCACGCGGTCTACCAAATCCCAATGATCATTTTTGTAAGCGTTTTTCTTAGACTTGGCAACTGTTCTTTCTACTGCATTTGAAGCGGACTGTATTTCCGCATTTTTATCCTGAAGCATCTGTTTGCTCTTGAATTCTGAACCGTGGCTTCCGTAATAGATATAGGTGTCATTCAGTTTTGCATTACACTCAGAAATTTTTACATCATAAGGAGTTTCAATATAAATAACCTTCTGATCACTGTCGATATTGAAATATTTGCCATCTCCGAGTGATGCTCCGTTTTGCCAGAAAGTACGGATTCCTTCATCCCGGTTTCCACAAAAAATAGTGTTGGTGTAAATATTTTTCCTTTTTGCATCCGGAATTACATTTTTATAGCTCACTCTTCCCTGGTCGAAAGGTTCGTTTCCGGCGATATAGATCAGCTTCATGCTTTTCTCATTGCTGTCCCAGCTTAAGTTCATTGAGGCATCCCGGATGACCGCTCCGCAAAATTCATTTCCGCCGTTGGTTCTCAAGGCAAAAAGCTTTTCAGAAACCAGATCCAGATCCTGGGTAAGAGGAGTGACCTGACGGATATAATTTTCGTCACTGATTCCGTCATTTCCGTATTCGTACAACGCGATTTCCACTTCCGGCGCTTTTCCGTTATACTTTAACGTAGTCAGCGTATTCACGATATTCCAGAGCCTTGATTTTGCCTGGTCAATCAGTCCGTCCATACTGTTTGAAGTGTCCAGAAGAAGAGCTACCTGAATTTTATTTTCCTTAGCTGCAATTTTTGAAGGCTCACTTACAGCCAATCTTTTTTCAGTAGGAGCAACCCGTCTGCCTTTGCTGCACATTAAGTATTCCCCGGAATTCTGTGCACTCAAAAGGGCCAAAGTTCCTATCGCCAGTGTTAAAATTTTGAAAGTTGTCATGATTTTCTGTTTTTAAAGAATTTCGTATTTTGTTTTAATGCTGTATTTAAGCTTGATATTATCAATATTGTCGAATGAATAATCAACATTGGCATCGGCAGCTTCCAGCTGGATATTTGCCGTTTTCGCTCTGAAATTCATCGGCAATACCGTATCGCTGGTGTAGTCTTCGATTTCCACGATCTCAAGAGGATTTCCTGTTTTTTTTGCCATGCTTTCCAACAGGTAGTCTGCTTTTTCTTTCGCAGCTTTTAAAGCGTTTATTTTAACGTTTTTTCTGTAATCTGCAATTTTTGTATTCCTGATCTCATCGATATTGATGCTGGTAATCCATTTTTGGTTGAGGTTTTCAAAAAGATTTGCCATATCGGTTTTCTTGGTTACTTTAAACTGAAGATTTTTGGTGAAAATTTTCGTTTTGGAATAGATATTCTGGTACATCGATTTGAATTTGATGTCTTCGTTTTTTACCCCATTGCTTTTAAGAATTTCAAATAACTGTTTTTCATTGTCGGCAAGCTGGTTTTTGTTATCGCCTTTAATTCCTACATTGAAAATAATTTCATCCGGCTCCACTTCCATTTCTGCAATTCCGGTTACTTCAATAAAATTTTTCTTTGTTTCCTGTGCGTTGATCAGTCCTGCTATAAAGAATAACCCGATCAGTAAAAAATGTCTCAGTTTCATAATTTCTTTTTTTTAATTTTAAACTTCTGAAGTAAAATTACCCAGATTTAAAACTGAAAATCTGAAGACTTGGTGAAATGAAGGTTTGACTTGGTGAGTTTGGAAAATTATTTAAATGAATGACTAAAACCCTAGCCCCGATTGCAACGACATCCTTTTTGGTTGCGGCTGGAGCGAAGCGGAAGCCGTAACCAAAAAGATACAGTGGAAAGCGGGATTAAGCTTCAAATAAAAAACAGTTCTAAAAAAGAACTGTTTATCTGTTGGTAAGAACAATTGATTTTCCGTTTCGGGTGACGAGTTTTTTTACCTCACAAAAAAGTTTGGTGTGAATAATGAGTTCATCGTCATTTTCCGAAATAGTATACGTTTCGGAAGCTGTAAACGCATCGTCGAGATCATGTTCAAAAAGTTTGGTAGAACCTGACTGATCTACCGAGTAAAAATCTACTTTGTAATCATGAAGCCCGGTCTGGTAAAATTTGTACACAATTTTTTCATTGAGATCACTGGAAATGATCTTGGTTTCAATGAAGTTGTTTTGTTCAAGAAACGAACAGCTCTGCAGGAATAATACAGGCAAAAGAAAAAAGTAAAGCTTTTTCATAGTTATGTTTGGTTTTAACAAATGTATGCAATGCTAAATAGTTGACTGTTAACGGAATTTCAATTTTCATGTTACCATTTTTTCATATAAAAATGTGATAAAGAATTGAAAAGTTTACTCATAAGACCTTGTATTTTGTCTTGGTGAATATTTTAAGGCAATATCATAAATTCTCCTCAAGTCTTCGTCTTTTTTATCGCAGAACGACTGATAATAATTGATGATGTCCTGCATGGATTTTCTGGTATTTCCGATATTCGTCTGTGAAAAATCCTTCGTTGCTTTTTTGAGTTCCGTAGCCATTTTAGCAATCTGAAAATTTTTCTTTAACTCCTGTTGCGTTGTTTCCGTCATTGCATCATATTCTTTTTTTGACGAAATATTTTTTATTTTATCATTCTTTTCATAAACCAATGAAGCTGAAATTGAAGAGCTTTCCAGGTCATTTTTTTCAACTTCCATCAGGAAAATTTGGGTTTGTCCGCAATCCAGATTTTCAAGTTCTACTTCAATCTGATGATTGGAAATATAAGTAGGCTGATATCCGTAAAATTTATTGATTCTCATGCCTTCAGGAAGGTTGATCGTTAATTTCGGCTTTTTCCCAATATTATATAAAAGGCTTTCTAATTCGTCCTTAAATGTTTTTTGAATATCTTTTTCAGCATCTCCTATAAAATAATTAGAGCCTCTTCCGTACGTTGCAATTCTTCTTAATAAATCAAAATCCAGCTGCTGTCCGACTCCGATGGTGCTGATGTCAATGCCTTTATCGTTGAATTCCTTTGATTGTCTTAAAATCGTCTCCGGATCTGTAATTCCTGAATTCGTCATTCCGTCGGTAAGGAGAATTACTTTACTGTTGTAGTCTTTGGTATTGTGTTTTTGTGCTTCCGAATATCCCATCATCATCCCCGAATGAATATTGGTGGAGCCTGACGGATAAATACTTTCGATAATCGGATCCAGATTTCCGGCAACATCTTTTATTTTTGATGATTTTAAAACCAGATTGGCCGTATCATCAAATTTTATAATTGAAATAATATCTTCAGGTTTTAATCCTTTTACAAAAACTTTAAGTGCATTTTTTACTTTATCAAGTTTACCGCCACCCATAGAGCCACTGTTGTCGATAACCAGAGAAACATTTACTTTGTTTGAATGTTGCCTGTCTGAGACATTTTGTGTTGCAAGACCGATTTGAAGTAAAAAACTGTCGTCCGAGTTAAGAATGGTATTGTCATAATCAATGCTCAATGCCGCTTCATTTTTCTTTGGAATTTTAATCTGATGTTTGTGGTAGTTCATAAAATCTTCTACGATTATCGTGTTTTCATTAAGAAATCCATGCTCATTTGTACTCGAAAGTCCGTTGCTTACGGTGTGTGAAACAGAACCTGACGAAACGCCGTACTGTGCTTTTGAGATATTGAAAATGAATGTCAAAGAAAAAAGATAAATCAAGGTGCTTTTGTTTAAAACAGATAAATTTTTCATGATAATTAAATTTGAATTATACTGCAAACTTAGTCTTACAAAACCCGCAGAAAATACTCAACTTGGTGAATGAGGAATTTCACTTGGTGAATAGTTTTTGCAGGACTATATATATGTATATCTTTGTTTTATGAAAATGGTAAAGCTTTTTGTGCTTTTTTTTATAATGACTTTAGGGAATACGGCATATTCCCAGAGCAGGGTTGTGGAAGATGTTCAGGTGCAGAGTAAAAGGCTAAAGAAAGCGGTGGATACAAAAGATGAATCCGCGCAGGCAGATTCTTATTACAATATTGGTGAGACTTTTTTTAATGATGGAAATTTCAGGAAAAGCGAAGAATATTACACCAAAGCAAAAAATATCTACGAAAAACTCAATGACAAGCCGAATATTGAAAAAGCCAGCCGGAAACTGGCCCAGTCCCAGGAAAAGCAGAATAAAATAACACCGGCAATCAGCAATTACAGCCGGGCTGCAGAAGTTGCTCCCTCAAAAAGCCGCGCGCTTAATACCAATGATGTCACCAGACTTTCCGTCAATTCTCCCGAAGCAAAGGAAGAGGCGATTCAGAACAATATTCAGCTAAATGAAAAAGATAATGATAAAGGGGATCTTGCGGCAAGTTACAGTCAGATGGCAGATGTGAATATTCAGCAGAATGATATTCCTAAAGCGGAAGCAAATCTTAAAAATGCTTATAAAATTTCTAAAAAAGAAGCGCCGCAACAGGCATTGGAAATTAATCAGAAATTAACGGACTTTTATGTTGAAAATAAAAACTACGATAAAGCCATCGAAGTCAAAAAAACCGTTTTAAAAGAGGATTTCGTTAAAGATAATTCTAAAAAGGAAGTGGAGCAGATTCAGGAGCTTGCCGATATTTATATTAAAAAAGATGATATCGGAGAAGCTATCAGTCTGTTAAAAAAATCATACGGAATTGCTCTGGAAAAAGGCCACACGCTTGAAGCACAGAAAAGCGTAAGAAAACTCGACAGCCTCTACAATGTTTCTGAAAACACCAATGCTTCCGTACAATTGTACCGCGACTTTTTAGGAAAACTTCCGGATCTGGTGTCAAAAGATAAAAGTCTGGTTGACGAAAAGATCCTTGAAGATACCGAACAGCGGATTGCCCAGCTGGAAAAGGAAAAACAGCTAAAAGATGAACTTATTCGCAAGAAAAATGTGTTCAATTACAGTTTAATCGGAGTTTTACTGGTTTTATCCGCACTCATCATCTTTATTTTCAGGACCCTGAAAAAAGTTCAGATAAAAAATAAGAAAATTGCATTGCAGTCGCTGCGCCGTGAGATGAATCCGCATTTTATTTTTAACAGCTTAAATTCGGTTAATCATTTCATTGCCACGAACAATGAACTGGAAGCCAATCAATATTTAACCAAATTCTCAAAACTGATGCGCGGCGTGATGGAAAATTCCACCGAAGATTTTATCCCGTTTCAGCAGGAACTGGATCTGCTTCAGAACTATCTTGCGTTAGAAAAAACACGTTTTGCAGATAAATTCGATTATGAAATTGAAGTGGATGAAAGCCTCAATACCCAAAGCCTGAAAGTTCCCGGAATGCTGGTGCAGCCGTTTCTTGAGAACGCCATCTGGCACGGACTTCGTTACAGAACCACAAAAGGATTTTTAAAACTGTATTTTGAAAAAGAAAATCAACATTTAAAAATTATCATTGAAGACAATGGCATCGGGATTGAAGAAAGCAAAAAACAAAAAACGGAGCATCAGAAAGCAAGAAAAGGCCGCGGAATGAAAAATACCCTGGAAAGAATCGCTTTGCTGAATGATCTCTATCATCAGGAAATTCAATGCAATATTACAGATAAACAAAATACACAGGGCGTTCTTGTGGAAATCAGATATAAATTGGTGAACAAATGAAAATAAAAGCCGTCATCGTAGACGATGAAGTGATCGCAAGAGAAGTTTTGAGGAATTACCTCAACAAATATTGTCCGCAGGTAGAGATTTTGGGTGAAGCGGAAAATATTAAGCAAGCGGTTCCGCTCATTGCCGAAAAGCAGCCGCAACTGGTTTTTCTGGATGTGGAAATGCCTTTCGGAAATGCTTTTGATGTGTTGGAAGCAACGAAAGATTTTTCCTACGAAACGATTTTTATTACCGCTTTTTCACAATATTCGCTGCAGGCACTCAACAAATCGGCGAGTTATTATATTTTAAAACCGATCGATATTCAGGAGTTAATTCTGGCAGTCAACAAAGTGGCAGAAAGCATTGAGAAGAAAGAAGATTTCAACCGGAATAAAATTCTCCTTGAAAACTTAAAGTTAAAACCCGAAAAGCAACAGCTGATTCTCCCGACATTGCAGGGATTTGATGTGGTGAAAACGGAGGATATTCTAAGGCTTCAGGCAGATGGAAATTTTACGCAGGTGTTTCTTACGGATGGCTCCAAAAAAATGGTGTGCCGGTTTCTGAAGCATTTCGATGATCTATTGGAACATCCTTTTGTAAGGGTTCACCGTTCCCATATTATCAATGTCAATTTCGTGAAATCTTATCACAAAAGCGGTACAGCAACACTTTCCGACAATACCGAAATTGAAATTTCCGGGAGTTTTAAAGATAATTTCCTGAAAGTCTTTTCTTAATTTTTGGGCAGCTTTTTCCGCCTTCCGCTCCCGCTTTTTTGTTTCACAAAAAGAGCTCCGCTCAAGTCGGGCTGCAACAATCTATGGCATAAGTACAATTTCCGGGAGGAATTAATCTCGTTCAGGCATCATTTTTGAAGAATTTAGGATACCACAAAAAAATCTATTATGAAGACTTTTCAGAAAATTGCAATCCCCGTTTCTCTGGGTGTTTTAGGACTTCTTGTGTTAAGTTCCTGCTCTGTGGGAATTCCGAAAGGCGCCACAGCAGTTCAGAATTTCAACGCCGACAGATATCTTGGAACCTGGTACGAAATTGCACGTTTCGATTATAAATTTGAGAAAGATATGGATAATGTTACAGCAACCTATTCCAAAAATCCGGACGGAACGATTAAAGTAGACAATAAAGGCTACAATTACATGAAAAAAGAATGGAAACAGTCTGTAGGAGAAGCCCGATTCGTGAATAAAGAAACGGAAGCCCGTTTAAAAGTTTCTTTCTTTAAACCCATTTGGGCAGGTTACAACGTGGTGGATATTGATGATAATTACCAGTATGCCTTAGTCATGGGGAATAATTTAAAATATCTCTGGATTCTTTCCCGCACCAAAGAACTTCCGGAAAGTATAAGACAGCGATTCCTGGAAAAAGCAAAAAGAGTAGGCTATAATACCGATGAATTAATCTGGGTTAAGCACAATTAATTATAATAAATTTTAAAATATAAACCTCACAGGTTTCAAACCTGCGAGGTTTTTATTAATTCAGATTTTTATATTCCTTCCATTCATCAAAGCGGTAATCAATAATCTGTTTCATCAGATCATAGTTTTCGTAAGTATCTTCTATATGATAGAATGTTTCATATTCATAATCATTTTCTTCTGCTTTTGTGTCAAAAAGATTGACATAATCATCAGCAAATGAACTGTAGCGGTTTCCGAAATCCGTTTCATCTTTATAATAATCCTGCGCAAAGTTATTTCCAAGAGCATTCAGGTCATATTCTGAGAATTTCCCGTCCATTACCTCCATAAGAAATTCTGCTCCCGTAATTTCGCGGCGCTTTAATTTTTTAATTTCTTCAGCAGCGCCTTCTTTCAGTTCATCAGAAATAAGATCCTTATGAATACACCAGTTCAGGAACATTCCGGTATGGGTGGCTCCGTTTTTTTCAGGAAGCCCTTCGGGGAAATCGCCGCCGTAATGCCATGAAGCATCGTCATATTTAGACATATTTATTAATTATAGTTTTAAACAATTTCAGTCAAAAATAGAAAAAATCAATTTATATTGCCCGGAAGAGAGAATTTTCCGTCATTTGCGTAGAAATTTTTTCGACAATTATTTTATGAAAAATGCCGTTCTGATTACCATTGGTGACGAAATCCTATCCGGAAACACCGTAGACACCAATTCTAATTTCATAGCAACCGAACTTAAAAATATAGGGATTAAAGTCTCTCAGATTCTTACCATTTCAGATGAGATTGAAACCATTAAAAAGGCCATTGATTCTGCTTTTCAAATCGAGGATCTTATCATTACCACAGGTGGTTTGGGACCAACCCGGGATGATAAAACCAAAAAGGCTATTGCAGAATTTTTTAATGACGAAATTGCGCTGGACGAGGTGACATTTAATCATCTGAAAGCGTATATGGAAAGGCGGGGCCGACTGGAAATTCTTGAAAGAAATCGGGAGCAGGCATTTGTTCCCACCAAATCAAAAGTTTTTCAGAACCATTACGGAACTGCGCCCTGTATGATGATGGAAGAAAACGGCAAACTGCTTTTCAGTCTTCCCGGCGTTCCTTATGAAGTAAAACCATTGATCAAAGACCAGATTGTACCGTATCTGCATGAAAAATTCAGCCTGAATTATATCACCACAAGAATTGTTTCCGTAGTGGGAATTCCCGAAAGTATTTTAGCAGATATGATAGAAGACTGGGAACTGGCTTTGCCGGAAAATTTAGCATTATCTTATCTCCCTGTCGGAACACGCGTAAAACTGAGACTCACAGCAACCGGAGAAAATGAGACATTCCTTCAGCAGCAGTTGGAAAATGAAATACAGAAATTGTTGCCTTTGATTAAAGATCATGTTATTGCAACTTCCGAAGATAAAATTGAAAAAATTCTTGCTGAAATTTTAACGGAACGAAAACTGACGATTTCAACGGCAGAAAGCTGCACCGGTGGAGAATTGGCCAAAATGATTACTTCTGTTTCGGGAAGTTCAGCGTATTTTCTTGGTGGAATTGTTTCTTATGCGACGGAGAAAAAGATTGATATTTTGAAAGTTAAACCAGAAACGGTAGAAGAATTTACAGTGGTCAGCGAGCAGGTTGCCGGTGAAATGGCAGCAGGTTGTCAGGATTTATTTAATACGGATATTGCTTTATCAACAACCGGTGTGGCCGGACCTGGAAAAGGCGAGGACGGAAAAGAAGTGGGAACTGTTTTTTACACTATTAGAGTAGGAAATCAGGCGGTTACTTCAAAATTATACATGCCACATCTGGAAAGACTTGATTTTATGCATTTCGTTTCACAGAAAGTTATTCAGGATGTGGTAGCAATCTTAATTTCAGAAAAATAAGCTCTAAAAAATAAATTCGGCACTATTAAAAAATAGTGAATTTTAAGTAACAAATTGTAAATAAAATATACCTATTGTATAAATTGTAATTATAATGAAAAAATTAACGCTTTCTCTGCTTTTATTAGGAGGAATATGTTCACAAATGGTGAACGCTCAGGCGACAGACAAAGGTCTGGATCTTAGCCTGATGGATAAATCAGTGCGTCCGCAGGACGATTTTTACAGCTATGTAAGCGGAACATGGATGAAAACCGCTAAGATTCCTTCTGACAAACCGACTTGGGGAAGCTTCAATAAGCTGGCGGAAGATACCGACAACAACTCAATGACCATTCTGAATTCTCTTTTGAAAGATAAATTTGCAGACGGTACTGAAGGTAAAAAAATTCAGGATCTGTATGCAACTTATATGAATATCCAGAAGAGAAATGCAGACGGAATCAAGCCAATCCAGGCAAATATTAACAAAATCGACGCGATTAAAAATCTTAAAGATCTTCAAAATTATTTAACTTCCGTAACGAAAGACGGTGAAAATACTATGTACGGTTGGGGAGTGGATGCGGATCTGAAAGATTCTAAAATGAATGCCGTTTATTTAGGAAATGCATCACTTGGATTAGGCAGAGATTACTATCAGAAAGTAAATGATAAAAATACGGAAGCTCTTGCAGAATACACAAAATATGTAGCTTCTATGCTGAAAGAATTAGGCTACAAAAATGCTGATGCAGCTGCAAAAAGTATTGTAGACTACGAGAAAAGCATAGCTAAAACTTATCTTACCAACGAGCAGAGCCGTGACAATACGCTGCAGTACAACCCTAGAACAATGGCTGAATTGAAAACATTGGTAAAAGGGGTTGATCTTCCTGCTTATCTTAAAGCGGTGGGCGTAAATACAGATAAAGTAATCATAGGAGAAATCGGTTATTATAAAGATTTCGATAAATTGGTAAATGACAAAAATCTTCCTGTAATAAAAGATTATCTTAAATTCCACATGATCAACGGAAGCGCTTCTTATTTAAGCGAAAAACTGGGAGACATGAGGTTTGCTTTTTATGGTAAATACTTAAGAGGTCAGCAGGAGCAAAGAGCTTTGAACAAAAGAGGATATGAGCTGATCAACGGAACTTTAGGAGAAGCTTTTGGAAAATTATATGTTGAAAAGTATTTCCCTGCAGAAGCCAAAGCCCAGATGGTGGAACTGATCGATTACCTTAAGAAAAGTTTTGCCGTACACATCAATAATTTAGCATGGATGTCTTCTACTACAAAGGAAAAGGCAATGCAGAAATTAAACAAATTCACGGTAAAAGTTGCCTATCCGGATAAATGGAAAGACTATTCTAAGTTAACAATCATTCCGGAATCTAAAGGAGGAAATCTATATTCAAACCTTCAGAATATTACAGAATGGCAGTACAATAAAGATTTAGCTAAAATTGGAAAACCTGTTGATAAATCAGAATGGGGAATGACACCGCAGACGGTGAATGCTTATTACAACCCTGTAAACAACGAGATTGTATTCCCTGCCGCCATTCTTCAGCCGCCATTCTTCAATCCTAATGCAGATGCAGCTGTTAATTTTGGTGGAATCGGTGCCGTAATCGGTCACGAAATGAGCCACGGATTTGATGACTCGGGAGCACAGTTCGATGCAGACGGAAACCTTGTAGACTGGTGGACTCCGGAGGATAAAGCTAATTTTGAAAAAGCAACAAAAGCTCTTGCTGCACAATACGATAAATATGAGCCAGTAAAAGGAACGTTCGTAAACGGAACCTTTACCAATGGTGAAAATATCGCCGACTTAGGTGGGGTAAATATTGCTTATGATGCATTACAAATGTATCTGAAAGACAAAGGAAATCCTGGGCCTATCAGTGGTTACACACAGGATCAGAGATTCTTCCTGAGCTGGGCAACCGTTTGGAGAACATTATCAAGCGAGAAATATATGATCAATCAGGTGAAAACAGACCCGCACTCTCCTGGATATTTCAGAAGTTTCGGACCTCTTACCAATGTTGACGCGTTCTACAAAGCATTCGATGTAAAGGAGGGCGACAAGCTTTACAAAAAGCCGGAAGAAAGAATTAAAATCTGGTAATAAATATTTTATTCAAATAGAAACCGCTCAGCAATGAGCGGTTTTTTTATTAAAGACCTCTCTTCTCACTTCTTACATTTTACTTCTCACCAACTTTGCATTTCAAACCATAAACATTTATGAATAAATTATGTATATTTGGTAAGTTTGTGTACAATCAAAAAATATTTTTAATGAAAAAGCTAAATATCGGAATACTTGCCTTTTCTGGGTTTGTATTTTTAAATTCGTGTGGTACGGCTAAAACGGCAGATACTCAGAAACCCGAAACAGTGAAAGAGGTTGCTGCAGAACAGGTGAAAAAAGAGGAAATGAAAGAAGAAGGAATCAATTTAGCATACATGGATAAATCGGTGCGTCCGCAGGATGATTTTTTTAGCTATGTAAACGGAAACTGGGTGAAAACCACTCAGATTCCTTCAGATAAAGCGAGCTGGGGATCTTTCAATGCACTGAGAGAAAATGTAGATGATGCTTCTTTAGATATTTTAAATAAAATCTTATCAGAATCATATTCTGCAGGTTCAGAAGGTGAAAAAATCCAGAATCTGTATGCTTCTTTTATGGATACGGATAAAAGAAATGCAGAAGGGCTGGCTCCCATAAAAGGGGATCTGGCTAAAATTGATGCCATCAAAAACCTGAATGACCTTCAAAAATATCTTCTTGAAGCCACAAAATTGGGTGATAACTCATTTTATGGCTGGAGAGTAGGTGCAGATCTGAAAAATTCTAAAATGAATGCGGTGTATCTTGGCGGTCCGGATCTTGGGCTGGGAAGGGATTATTATCAAAAAGTAAATGAGGCCAACACCAAAACACTGGCAGAATATCAATCTTATGTAGGTAAATTGTTCGGCGTTTTAGGTTATAAGAATTCTGAGGGAGCTGCAAAAAATGTAGTTGATTTTGAAAAACAGCTGGCTAATTATTTATTAACCCTGGAGCAGAACAGAGATGCCAATCTAAGATACAATCCGAAAAATGTTTCCGAGCTTCCGGCTCTTGTTAAAAACGTAAATCTTCAGACCTATCTTAAGAATGCAGGTGTCAATACAGACAGAGTCATCATCGGCGAGCTGAAATATTATCAGAATATGGATTCTTTTCTTACCCAGAAAAATCTTCCATTGTTAAAAGATTATCTGAAATATCATCTGATTAATGGAAATGCAAGCAATTTGGATGAAAATCTGGAACAGATCAGATTTGATTTTTATTCAAAATATCTTCAGGGACAAAAAGAACAGCGTCCGATGAATAAGCGCGGCCTTTCCTTAGTGAATGGTGTTTTAGGCGAAGCCTTTGGAAAATTATATGTTGAAAAATATTTCACCCCGGAATCCAAAGCTCAGATGGAAACATACATTGATTATATCCTGAAATCCTTCAAGCAACACATCAATGATATGGACTGGATGTCTCCGGCTACAAAAGTAAAAGCACAGGAAAAACTGTCTAAATTCACAGTGAAAATAGCATATCCGGACAAATGGAAAGATTATTCTCAAATGAAAGTAGAATCTCCGAAAGCAGGTGCAACACTCTATTCCAATCTTCAGAATGTTTCCGCATGGCAATATGAGAGAAGTCTTGATAAAATCGGGAAACCGGTTGATAAAACAGAATGGGGAATGACTCCGCAAACGGTAAATGCCTATTACAGCGGTTCTAATAACGAAATTGTTTTCCCGGCAGCAATTCTTCAGCCTCCTTTCTATAACCCGAAAGCCGATCCGGCAGTAAACTTCGGCGGAATCGGAGCCGTAATCGGTCATGAGATTTCCCACGGATTCGATGACAGCGGTTCAAGATTTGACGGTGACGGGAATCTTAATAATTGGTGGACAGATGAAGACCGTAAAAACTTTGATGCGAAAGTGGCACAGCTTGGTGCACAGTACAGTGCCTACGAACCAGTGAAAGGAAGTTTTGTAAACGGTAAATTTACAAGCGGCGAAAATATCGGAGATCTTGGAGGCGTGGCAGTTGCTTATGATGCGCTTCAGATGTATCTTAAAGATCATGGAAATCCGGGACTGATCAGCGGTTTCACACAGGATCAGCGGTTTTTTATGAGCTGGGCAACAGTATGGAGAACAAAATCTACTGATCAGTATATGATCAATCAGGTAAAAACAGATCCGCATTCTCCGGGTGTTTTCAGGGCTTTTGGTCCGTTGGTAAATCAGGATGCATTCATTAAAGCATTTGATATCAAACCGGGCGACAAAATGTATAAAGCTCCGGAAGAAAGAATAAAAATTTGGTAAACAGCCAAAAATTGTTAGAAAAGAGAAACGCATCAGAAATGATGCGTTTTTTTATTTATTTTTTCATAGCTTAGTGATATCGTAAAATGTTGATTTTTGATTAATATTTAATTGTTTAAGTCAAATATTAAAGAAAATTCTTAACAAAATTTTGTATGTTACAGTTTTTTTTTAAATTTAAACATTGGATTGGTCAGCTATTTGATGCTGATAAATACGATTCACACCAAAATAAAAAATCTCAAAATAACAATAATATGGCAATGTTTAATTATGGCGTTGGCGGAAACGAAGTGAAAGTGGATGCCAATGAAGCTATCCAGAACATACAGGAGAATAAGTCATTGATTGTGAGCCAGCTTACTTCAGAAGAGTCTTATGTTCCTGAAATTGTAACAGGATTAAAAACAGTGGAAGACGTCTTCAGGCATTTCCAGCCTTCTGTAAACGTACAGCACGAGACAGAAGATGGTACTGTGGTAGAAGAAGAATTCCGTTTTCAGAATCTTGCAGATTTTACCCCCACAAACCTTACCCAGAAATCAGCATACCTCCAGCAACTAAGCATGGAGCAGGAGCAATACAACAAAATTGTACGCCAGCTGAAAACCAATAAAATTCTACGCAATATGCTGGAAAACGATCAGACCAGAGCTGCGTTTATCGAGGTATTGAAGGAAGTGGCACAGGAACTTGAAAAATAATCTAAAGACTTTACACGTATCATGGATAGTAAATTACAGCCAGCTGAAAACCAACACCAGGGGCAGCAGCAACATGCAGGTCAGCCGAAAGGTAATCCGCTTGCCGAACTTAATAAAATAGGAGGTTTCGGTTTTGTAGAATCCGTTGTAGACGGTATTGCCAACATGAACCCTACAAGAAAAGCAAGGAAAGAAATATTCCTTAATGACAGCAACAAAGAAGAAGAACGAAAAGAGCTTCTTCAGAAAATAAACCTATGGGTGAATCTTCTTGAAAGCAATGATTCAGCTGATAAAATGGCTGAAACCTGCAAATCAAAAGCGCAGTCTGCGGATCAGAGTTTAAAATCAAACCTGAAAAATACACTGGATGCCGTACGCCAGCTGGAAACGAACTACAGAACAGTCGCTCAGTTTTATAAAAATACAGAACTTGATAAAGTAGACAATGTAAGTATTGTTAATGCCAGTTTAGACCAGGTTTCAGATCTTGATAATCCTTTATTCATCGATGCTATTGCAGAAGAGTTCAAGAATTATTATGACCGCCTGGATCTTCGCGACAACTATTCGATTTTGGCAATTCCAGGATATCTGGGATCCAATAAAGTGATCGAAAAATGGGCAAAAATCTGTAATGAAAACAAAGTAATGATGGTTACCGATTTCGCCAACCTTGACAAGCCGGATGATGTGGTAGATCTTTTCCATTCCGCAAATCTTACCGGTGGAGAACTGCACAGAAGTAATGTCATCATGACATGTAACTGGTTGGTTGGCCGTGGCAAAGCTGAAGAAGTGGGAGAAGAAGAAAATGTAGAACTTCCGCCTTCAACTTCATTGGCAGGAAAAATCCACAAAACATTGATGTCTCAGGTGGCAGCCGGAAAAAAACACGGAAATATCAACGAAGTGGATGCCGTAAAATTTGAATTGAAGAAAAGTGAGATTTCCCAGCTTGAAAAAATGGGTCTTGTTCCGATGGTCAATGAATATGGAAAAATCATGGCATTCTCCGCAAAAACTCTTTTCACGGGAGACAATATCGGGCTGCAGACGTATTCTGTAGTTCGTGTATTCGACTATGTAACCAAAGTTTTATTGGACTTCCTCAACAGAAGAGCTTTTGAAAACTGGAATGCCAAGAATGAAGATGATCTGAGAAGACAAATTGTTCAGTTCCTGGATAATATCAAAGGCCCGGATAAGTTGATTGAAAAGTTTAAAATCGTTCGTTTTGAACAGGACAGGGTTAATAAAGACCGGGTTTGGCTGGACATCCGCCTGACACCGTATTTCCCTACGAAAAGTTTTGTAATCAAATTGGACGGTCATAAAGGAGACGACGGAAATGAATGGGATGCAGAATACGCCCAGGAGTAAAAAATATTAAGATAAAACCGGTGCCTGTTCATCGGTTTTTTTTATCAAAATCAGTAAAATATTTATTATGAAAGGCAGATTATTATTTTTGCCATTGATTTTTTTGGTTTTAAGCTGTGAAGAAAAACAGATTAAGGGTAAGCAGGCAGTCGACCTTTTCGCAGATGAAAGACAGGAAGGAAAAGCGTATGTCATGAAGCCTCAGGAATGTTTTGATGAAAGTGATATGGTAGTTTCTTCCGGAAATGTGAAGCTGATAGATCAGTCGTCAGGACGCGGAAAATCTATTTTTATTTACAGGGTTACGTCGGGTGAAGTGCTGAAGACAACAAGAGATTCAATAGTGAATTTCCCTTTTCAGTTTCTTTCTGACCAACAGCTTGCATTTAAGAAAGATTCTTTGTCATATATTTATCTTAAAAAACTGGAAGGTTACCGTTTTATCGCAAAGGATATGAAGTTAAAATATCAATGGCTGAAAGCGGCGCCGGTTTATTCTGTAAAAGCGGATAAATAATTTTACCTTTGCCAAATATACAATCCTGAAGGTTTAATTAAAATAAATAATAAAAGTTTGAAAAATACGGTCACTCCAGACTTCAAACACATTGGTGGCAAACTTCTGATCTGGTACGGAAAAAACGCCAGAGATCTTCCTTTCCGACAGACAAAAGATCCGTATAAAATATGGATCTGCGAAATTGTTTTTCAGCAGACAAGAATCAGTCAGGGGCTCGGTCATTATACCAATTTTACTGAACGGTTTCCCGACGTAAAAACACTCGCAGAAGCCGATGAAAATGAAGTTTTACTTTACTGGAAAGGATTGGGGTATTATTCAAGAGCAATCAATGTTCACAAGGCGGCACAGCAGATCATGAACGATTATGATGGAATATTTCCTGGCGAATATGAGGAAATCCTAAAGCTGAAAGGAGTGGGGAAATATACGGCGGCGGCAGTTTCAAGCATCTGTTTCAATGGAAAGATTCCTGCAGTTGACGGTAATTTTTACCGGGTTTTAAGCCGTGTTTTTGCGGATGATTTTGATGTTTCCAGTTCCAGGGCGTTTAATTATTTCTCCGATCTGGCTCATTTAATCTTACCTGACAATGTGGGAGATTTTAATCAGGCCATGATGGATCTGGGTTCGGAAATCTGTAAGCCTAAAAACCCTCTTTGCGGAGAATGTCCTTTAAATCAGGATTGTATTGCTTTTTTAACCAATAAAATCTATAATTTTCCTGTTAAAACAAAAAAAGTAAAAGCAGAAAGCCTTGAGTTGAAATATTACTTCGTACACCGGAACGGAGAATTTTTAATTCAGCAGAGAAAAGACGATTTTATCTGGAAAAAACTGTTTGAATTTCCCCCTCAGATTTCCGATGAACTGTTACCCTTTATTAAAAGTGTAAAAACAGTGCATCATAAACTGACCCACAAAAACCTCAGCATTGAAATTTACAATGTCGAAGTGGATTCGGAAGAGGTCTGGAATAATTTTATCACCGAAAATGATTATATGATCAGTGATTATGAAAGCTCTCACCAAAAATCTTTCCCGAAACCACTGGAAAATTATATCGGAAATTATCATACAGCTTACAGGATTTTATAAGTAAAATTAAATCCTGTATTCATTATCCTTCTGTAACTATAGCATCCCGGTTTCCGTCTTCTTCTTTTCCTTCTTCAATCATTTCTTCGGCTTCTTCTTTTTCTTCTTTTGTAGCATGGTCGATGCGTTCTTCCTGCTTTTTATCCTGCTCGTGGTCAATGAAAAATTCACAGTACACCGGAAGATGGTCAGAGCCAAAATTTTCAAGGGTTTTCAGGTCTTCAATAAAGATTTCTTCACTGTGGAACATCAGGTCAATCGGGAATCTCAGCAGACGGTATTTTGCGTGAAAAGTTGAGACAAATGAGCGTCCGATTCTGGGATCGATGAGGTGACTGGTTTTTCTAAATAATATGGAGGATTTGGACCATGCTACATTATTAAAATCACCGACAACAATAAGAGGTTTTTTTATTTCCCTTACTCTTTTTGCAGTACTTAGCAGGTCGCCGTCACGTTCTTTCGAGGTTTCTTCTTCAGTCGGACTTGGCGGTGGGGGATGAACTCCGAAAAATACAAAAGAAAATCCGTCTTCGGTTTTTAAATGTGCTTCAATACTGGGAATATCATCTGCTACAAAATAATGCGTTCTGGAACTTTCAATTTTAATTTTCGAATAAAAATGCATTCCGTAGGTGTTTTCCAGCGTTACTTTATGATGGTACGGATAGTCTTTTTCCAAAGGTTTCAACGCCTGTTCCCAGTCGCCGTTACTTTCCATCGTAAGGAACATATCAGGCTTGTATTTTTTAACCAATTGAATAAAGCGTTCATATTCTTTATTAAACTGATAAACATTGGCAGAGATAAAATGCAGTTTTTCAGAAGACTGGTATTTTTGTGTGTACTTTTTAACAGGGTACAGCGGAGTATATTTAATGAGAATGATGCTGTGATGGATGAGCATGACTAATAAAAGTCCCTGATAATACCAGAAATATTCAGATTTTCCAGGAGCGGCGAAGCCGAGAATAATAGTCAAAAGTATAAATACCGTGATCTGTATTTTACCAAATTCCGGAACCCGGAATATCCAGTGAGAATGTTGAATTTTTGGCAGTATGGTTACAATTAACAACAATACAGTCAGAATCAGATAAGCTGTCCACATATATTAAAATAATTCTATAAATTTAATTTATTTTTTATTATTGCTCAAATCAAATTATCTTTAAAGCATATTCTTAACAACAATTAAAGCTTTCGAAATACATTTTACCATGAATAAAATTTTTGCATTCCTCTTTCTTTCAGGAAGTTTATGTTTCGGACAAAGTCAGGAAATTGAACAGCCTGTAAGGACTTTATTTACTGCGATGAAAAATGCAGATGCCGAGCTGTTGAAATCCGTTTTTTCTGAAACAGCTGTTCTTCAGACCATCACCAAAGACGGTGTGAAAAATGAGGACATCAAGGATTTTATAGCCTCCGTTTCAAAGATGCAGAAAAATGATCTTGATGAAAGAATCATTATTGAAGCTATCCATACCGACGGAAACCTGGCGAGTGTTTTTACGCCCTATTCTTTTTATTTTAAAGGCAAATTTTCCCATTGCGGAGCAAACAGCTTTCAACTGGTAAAACAACAGAGCGGGGAGTGGAAAATCCAGTATTTAATTGATACAAGAAGAAAAGACAACTGTAAGGAAATAAAATAAACTTTTAAATGAAAATCCACCATATCGCCATCATCTGTTCAGATTATGAAATTTCAAAAAAATTCTATACTGAAGTTTTAGGATTAAATATCATCCGTGAAGTATACCGTGAAGAAAGACAGTCTTTCAAGCTGGATCTTGCCATAGGAGACCATTATATGATCGAACTTTTTTCATTTCCCGATCCTCCGGCGCGGCCTTCCAGACCTGAAGCATGTGGGCTGAGACATCTGGCTTTTTCGGTAGAAAATGTTAATGAAAAAAGGGAAGAATTAATTCAAAAAGGATTACATTGTGAAGAAATCAGGATTGATGAATTTACGGGTAAAGAATTCTTTTTTACCAGTGATCCGGACCAATTGCCGCTTGAATTCTATGAAGTTTAAAAATTTACCATGAAAAAATATGTAATCATTTTAGGACTGCTAATGATAGTTCAGTATAGTGCACAGATTGTCCATGAACCCAAAAATCATCCCAAAGAATGGTCGCAGTCTTATGAGCCTTTCCGGATTGCCGGAAATCTTTATTATGTAGGAACATATGATTTAGCCTCTTATCTCATTGTGACGGATAAAGGAAATATTCTTATTAATACAGGATTGGCAGATTCGCTCCCCATTATCAAAAAAAATATTCAAAAGCTGGGTTTCAAATATCAGGACACCAAAATTTTACTGCTTACTCAGGCACATTACGATCATTTAGGAGCAATGGCAGCTATTAAAAAAGAAACAGGAGCAAGATTATACGTTGATGCCGCAGATGCTGGAGTCTTAAAAAGCGGAGGGAAAACGGATTATGAAATGGGAAAATATGGCGTAACCTTTAAACCGGTTACCCCGGATTATATTTTAAAAGATAAAGACATTGTAAAGCTTGGAAACACCACCCTCACCATGCTTCATCATCCCGGACATACAAAAGGTTCCTGCAGTTTTATATTTGAAACTAAAGATAACAAAAGAAGTTATAAGGTTTTAATTGCCAATATGCCGACCATTATTATTGATAAAAAATTCTCGGAAGTTGCTGCTTATCCCTCTATTGAAAAAGATTATCAATACACTTTACAGCAAATGAGAAAGCTGAATTTCGATATTTGGGTGGCTTCCCACGCAAGCCAGTTTGACCTTCATAAAAAACGTAAGCCGAACGATCCTTACAATCCGGGCGCATTTATGAACAAAAAAGAATATTTTGATCAGCTTGATGAGCTGGAGAAAGATTATCTTGAAAAAAAATCAGAAGAGCTTAATGGGCATAACCTGTAAAGAAGCTGATCGCCATGATAACCAGAACGATGGAAGAAATGACTACATAGACGTAGTCTTTTTCCTTTAAATATCCGATCAGTGCAAAAATAATCCTCATTAAAGGGGTAAAGATCAGAAGCAGTATTCCCAGCTGAATGATGGCCATTCCTTCGCCTTTGCAAAGCGAATTCCAAAAATGTCCCCAGACTTTTTCCGAGGAGCTTCCCATATCGAGTGAAGTGTATTTTTTTGGCATTTTAAAACCTTCCGTAAAAAGCTTTACAAAACCGATCAGTGAAGTAATTACGGAAAGGATAACGCCCAGTCTCAATAAATTACCGACAGAACGGTTCAGATCTATATCCGTGAAATTCTTTTTCATTATCTGAAGCTTTTATTGATACCGTTATACATCATATAAACAGAAAGGATCGTAATCACAATCGCAAAAAATACCTTTAGCTTTTTTGTTTTTGAAACCATAAGTGTTTTTGATCCGATAAAGCTGCCCACCACAACCCCGATCAAAACCGGAGCTACAATCACAGGAACAATTTCTCCTCTCTGGAAATAGATCAAAGCACTGGCAACTGCCGTAACACCGATCATAAAGTTACTCGTTGTGGTAGAAACCTTAAACGGAAGTTTCATCATATTATCCATGGCCAACACTTTCAGGGCTCCCGAACCGATTCCCAGAAGTCCGGACATGGCTCCTGCAAACATCATCATCAGAAATCCCGGAACCGTATTTCTTGCGGAATAGCTTTTCAAAATACCTTTATCAGGAAACGTTCCGTACAGTTTCAGTTTTTCTTCAAGACTTCCCTTAATTACGGGTTCCTGATGGTCAGGCTTGCCTTTTAAATTTAAAATAACCGTTAAAAGAAGGATGCTTGCGAAAATGATTCCGATGGTATTGGGATTCAGCATTCCGGAAACAAGTGCTCCAACGATTGCTCCCGCCGTTGTGGCAATTTCCAGAAACATCCCGATCCGCATATTGGTGAAACCTTCTTTCACAAAAGCAACTGCAGCACCGGAGGAAGTTCCGATCACAGAAATAAGAGAAGCACCAATAGCATAATGCATAGGAACACCGAAACCCAGTGTTAACAAAGGAATGATAATAACTCCTCCTCCCAAGCCGGTCAGTGAACCCAGAAGTCCTGCCGAAATTGCTCCAAGGAAGAGAATAATGATTTCTGACATGCTACAAATATAAAACTATTGCGTTAGTCTGCCAAACGTTTGAAAAAGATAAATTTGATGTATTTTTGCCTAAACAAAAATTGAATATGAAACTTTTTTATGTCATTCTCGGAGCGACACCACCCGGAAGAAATATTGAGCAGCATGATGTATTTTTTGGGATCGCAGAGAACCTGAAAGATCTTGTGGAAGATATGAAAGCTTTTTGGAAAGAAGCAAAAGGAAAAATTCATATCGACTGTTATCAGGAGGTAAAATTTGTAGACGGATATGAAGTGAAGATTGTTGAAAGAGGGCAGGAAACTTCCGAAGAGCAGCTCTATTTCATTAATCTCGGAGGATATAAAAGAGGTTTTTTTGAAGAGTTTCATGAGCAGCATCTCGTAGTGGGAACGTCAATGGCTGAAGCTGTAAAAAGGGCAAAAGCAACGGAGTTTTATAAAACAATGGGCTTTAAGGGCGCAACCAGCCATATTGATGAAAAACTCGGGGTGGATATCGATGATATTTTCCCGGTAAAGGAAATACTGCCTTCGGAAATGAAACAGAAATATGCAATATCACTGGTAAAATCAGATGCTGAAAATCAGGAAAATTTCGTAAGTCTGGGCTATCTGAAGATCGATAAAATCCAGTAAAATAATTATATTTTAAATGAAAGCTTTCAGGCTTTATTTAAAATATTCAATAAAATAAAATCTAACAGAAAAAATAAAACTAAATGAAAATAGGAATTTTAGGTGGCGGACAACTCGGAAGAATGCTGATTCAGGAAGCGTTAAAATACGACGATAAATTTTATACACTTGATCCGGCTCCCGATGCGCCATGCCACAATATTTCTTACTTTACACAAGGGAATTTCAACGATTACGAAACGGTACTCAATTTTGGTAAGGATAAAGATGTGGTGACCATTGAAATCGAGCATGTGAATGCAGATGCACTGTCAGAACTGGAAAACCAGGGAATAAAAGTAGTTCCGAATTCCAATATCATTAAAACCATTCAGCAGAAAATTCTTCAGAAACAATTCTATAAAGCCCACGATATTCCGAGCCCGGAATTTGAAGTGATGGACGGAAGTTCCGACGAAATAAAAATGCCGCTGCCTTTCGTGCAGAAAATGAATACAGGCGGCTACGACGGGAAGGGAGTACAGGTAATCCGAACTGCAGAAGATATGAAGAACTTATGGACGCAGGATTCAGTAATTGAAAAGCTGGTAGATATTGATAAAGAACTTTCCGTTATTGTAGCCAGAAATGAAAACGGCGAAACCAAAACTTTCCCTGTAACGGAAATGGTGGCAGATCCCAAACTGAATCTTCTTGATTTCAATATCTGTCCGGTTTTATTGTCAGAGGAGATTGAAGAGCAGATCAATTCCATCACCGAAAAATTTCTTAATGCCATTAATTCTCCGGGGCTTTTCGCTATTGAACTATTTTTGGATAAAGAAGGAAAAGTATGGGTAAATGAAACGGCTCCCAGATTACACAATTCGGGTCATCAAAGCCAGGAAGGAAATGCCAATTCGCAGTTTGAGCAAATGTATCGTGTTGTGAAAAATTTGCCTTTGGCAGATACCGATGCCATCATCTACAGCGGAATGCTGAATCTTGTCGGTGCGGAAGGTTATTCCGGAAAAGTAATCTATGAAGGAATGGAAGAAGTCTTGAGATTGCCTGAAACCTACGTTCACCTCTACGGAAAAACCGAAACCAAACCCGGAAGAAAAATGGGTCACATCAATGTTCTGGCAGAATCCCGAGAAGAGCTGATGGAAAAGCTGGTGATGGTAAAAGGAATGATAAGGGTGATTGCAAAATAATGCTATGCTAGAGCCCTGACAGAGTTCCAAACTCTGTCAGGGCTCTAGCATCTACTTAAAAATCTTTTTAATTACATTCCCGATCTCCATAAAATCGTCATGATTTCCCACGGATCTCTTTTCAGAACTGTTTTCATCATATTTCGAATAAGGAAAAATCAATAAATAATTTTTATCGGGTAAGCTTTTGTTCAGCAATTCAGGAATGAGTCGCATTCTTGGAATATAGGAATACATTCCGCGTTTTGCCATAAAAAGAATTAACGCTTCATCGTCTTTAAGTTGTGAGGCGGTTTCTTCTCCGTCTTTCCAGGTTTTCATAATGATAAACTCAGCTTCGATATTAGCTTTCTTAATAATTCGCTGAAGGATGTTGAGAATATTTTCGGCAGCATAAAAAACAACAGTTGCCCCGGAATTTCTGGCAATATTCCAGACTCTTAAAAGCGCATGGAAAAATCCGGCTTCCTTATGGGCATTTTCAGGAATCATGACGGCGTATTTTTTAATGGTAGATAAAGGCTGTGCGGCGTGGTAAACAAGCACATTCACATCGTCGTTCTGAAGATAGCCATTATAAAGATTATACACAAAGGCAGGGGAGAAGCCTTTCTCATCTTCCAGCCCTATAATAAGATCTGTAATATTCTGTTCTTTAATAACATTATTAATTCCGTTCACCACATCATTATCATATCTCTTTAATGGCTGCATTTTCACATCTGCTGCGGCTGCAGTATCCGTGGCCTGATGAAGGAGTTTCTCTGCATTTTTTACGGAAGATTCATTTTTATCTTCATTAATAACATTTAAAGCAAACAGATCTTCCGTATTGGAATGTGCCTTGATCATAATGCCCAGGTTCACCATTCTTTCTACCGTTGCTTCGTAATTTAAGGCTAAAAGAATATTTTCTTCTTCATGGTTTTTACCGGAAACAGTGTCTTCATTATCCTGTTCCGCAATCTTTTGCGCACTTGACATAGAGATAAAGGAGGAGATCGTACAGGAAATAAGGATTAGCAGAATGCTTCCGTTTAATACATGTTCATTAAGCAAACGAATGGGTTCGCCGGTTTCAGTTTCAGAAAGAATAATATTATAACCTACCATCACTGTTGCAAGCGTTGCTGCTGCAGATGCAGAACTTAGCCCGAAAATCAGTTTTCCCTCCTCTTTGGTAAACCTGAATGTTTTCTGCGCTATAATTGATGAAATATATTTTCCGCCAATAGATGCTACCAGCATAATGGAAGCGACCTTTAATGTTTCAAAACTGCTGAAAAATACTTTAAAATCAATCAGCATTCCGACACTGATAAGAAAAAACGGTATAAAGATAGCGTTTCCTACAAATTCTACACGGTTCATCAAAGATGAGGTATGCGGGATAAGTCTGTTTAAAGCCAAACCGGCAAAGAAAGCCCCGATAATAGCTTCCACACCTGCTAATTCTGCTAAAACTGCGGCGAAGTAAATCATCACCAGAACAAAAATATATTGTGATATTTTATCGTCTATTTTTTTGAAAAACCAACGTCCTATCAATGGGAAAACCATTAACACAATAAGTGCAAAAACAATAAAAGAAACCGAAAGTTTCACCCAGAAAGAAACGCCGACATCACCCTGAACCATTCCCACAACTATGGCAAGAACAAGCAATGTGGCTACATCCGTTATCATGGTTCCGCCAACTGTAATGTTTACCGCCCGGTTTTTTGCCAGTCCCAGTTTACTGACGAGTGGGTAGGTAATAAGGGTTTGTGAAGAAAAAAGGCTGGCAAAAAGAACGGAAGTGAGCACTGAGAAGTTAAGAAGGTAATAAGATCCCAAATACCCTAAAATAAATGGGAATATAAATGCATATCCGCCATATCCCAGACTTTTCCATTTATTTTTCTTGAAATCACCCATGTCGATTTCCAGGCCTGCCAGGAACATGATATATAAAAGTCCTGTAGTTCCTGTTACTACAATACTGCTGTCTCTTGCAAGAACGTTAAACCCATTCGGACCGATTACGGCTCCTGCAATAATAAGTCCCAGCAAATGAGGAACTTTTATTTTATTCAGTAAAAGGGGAGCTGCAAGAATAATAATCAGCACAAGCAGAAACTTCAGAACCGGGTCTTCGATAGGGAAACTCAGATTATGTATGCTCAGTAAGTTCATAAATGTTTATTTGGTTGAACGGATAAGTTCTACAGAGAATTTTGCCATACAGTTATCTACAGCTATTGTTCTTGTACCTCTGATTTTATTTGGTGAAATTTCATTCAGTAAAACATTCATTTCGACCTGTTTTTTTGAAGTGGAATCTGTTTTATAATTAAGTTTTATTTCATTATTTTCAAATTTCCCGGAATATACCCTTACCAGATTATTATTGTTGATAATTTTCGTAGAAAGCTGTAAAGAATCGCTGTCGAATTCCCATGTATCGGTACGCTGGTCTCCAACCACATAATCATTACAGTTGGATTCTGTACAGATTACTTTTCCTGTCCATGCACCGGCAACTTCTTTTGGCCAGACTGCAATTTTTATGGAATCTTTCTTTGAGAAAATACTGTCCCTCATCTTTAAAAGAGATTGATATTCAGATTCTTTCTGTGCAAATAATTTTTCTTTTTCCAGCAATTGTTTTTCTCTCACCATAAGATCAGCTTCCTTTTTTTTATCGTCACAGGCAATTAAAAGAAATGAAATCGTAATGATAATAAATAGTACGTTTTTAAGCATATTATAATTTTGGATTAAACAATATACTAAAAAAAAGATAAAATAGGAAATTATACAGGTGTTAATCCTCGTGTGATTTCATGAGAAGTCTTTTATTTAACCAATTTGTGCCGTTTAAACATCTCCCGGTTATAATTAATGACAAACACGCCGAGAATAATCAGAAATGCTGCGATGATAAATTTAGCGGAAATATCTTCGTTAAGGATCAGCCAGCTTAAGAATATGGAAATAATAGTATTCACATAAGCCAGGATGGAAACCTGAACCGGTGAAACTCTCGTTAAAGCATAATGATAGGCAAAAAAAGCTGCTACGGAACCGAATAAAGATAAATATAACATAGCAGAAACACTTTTCAGCGACCAGTTCCCGAAGTTATAATCTTTGGTGAATAGAAATGCGAAGATGATCTGAATAATTCCGGCAAAAGCAAACTGGTAAAACAGGTTTAATGAAATATTTTTACTCTGGATATTCATTTTTTTTGTGAAAATAGTTCCGGAAGCCCAACCCAGAATGCCACAAAACAGAAGGAAAATCCCAAATCTATACTCCGGAATCGCAAGATCATGGATGCCGTCCCAGAAAATAAATGTTATTCCTCCGAAACACAATGATACGCCGATAAGTGCTCTGAAAGTAAACTTCTGTAAACCTAGTGCCACGCTTCCAAGAAATACGATAATGGGTGATGTTGCACTGATTAAAGATGTAAGGCTGCTGGTAAGTGTTTCTTCTGCAACCGTTGTTAATCCGTTGGCAACAATCAGCATCAATGATGAAAAAACAAGCTGATAACCCAGATTTTTCCAGCCGATCCACTGAAACTGTCTTCTGTATAAAAGAATCATAAGCATGATGATGGAAGCCAGAAACTGGCGGATTCCCGCTACAAACCATGCAGGGATAGTTTCAACGGCAACCCGGATGGATAAAAAAGTAGTTCCCCAGACAATAGCAACAGTCAGGATTGCGAGCGTAAGTTTATAATCTTTCAAAATATGGTTGTATGGTTAGCAAAAATACTTAATTTAAATTTGAATGTCTAATGGCAGCACATGCCATTGATAGGAACAACTTTTGCGCCTTTTTGCATGGAGCTTATTAATTTTTTATCTTTGAGGATCTAATAAACAGAAGAATGGTAGGAATTATTATGGGAAGTCAGAGCGACTTGCCGATCATGGAACAGGCTGCAAATTTTTTAAAATCTCTGGATATTCCGTATGAGCTGACGGTAGTTTCCGCACACAGAACGCCGGAAAGGATGTTCGATTATGCAAAAACAGCTAAAGAGAGAGGGCTTAAAGTAATTGTGGCAGGAGCTGGCGGTGCGGCACATCTTCCGGGAATGGTTGCGAGCTGTACGACATTACCTGTAATCGGGGTTCCTATTTTATCAAGCAATTCTATCGACGGATGGGATTCTGTCTTGTCAATTCTACAGATGCCGGGCGGAATTCCCGTAGCAACCGTAGCGCTAAACGGTGCTTTGAATGCCGGAATTTTAGCGGCTAAAATCATAGGCAGTGCAGATCAGCTGGTGGCTGAAAATCTTCAGAAATATCAGGACTCCCTGAAAGATAAAGTTTTGGGAACTGTTGATGATATTAAGACACAGCATCCTAATCATTTCGATCAGTAGGATACTACATAAAAGTTTCGCGGCTCACGATTTTCGTGAGCCGCGAAACTTTTTATTGTTTGATGAATTTAAAGTTTTTAGTTTCATTCTTCAAGAGGAGCTTCAGAATATAGTTTCCGGATTCTAACCGTTGTATATTAATTTTTCCGGCACTTATAGTTCCTTTTTCAATGATTCTTCCGCTCATATCAATGATCGTAAAATGTGCTTCGGGAGAGTTTTTCACGTAAATAAAATCAGTGGCTGGATTTGGATATATGGATATTTCGTTTTTGATTTTTACATCCGAAGTTCCCAGGAAAGATTGGCATTCGCTATCGTAGGTGTCTCCGGAAATGGTCCAGTTTTTAGCAGTCATCAGTTGATTTCGTGCGGCTACGGCTGCAGGATGAGAATAAACCAGGGGTGCTGCAGAAGTAAGATTGATATTATTCGGTGTCAAAGGATTAATACTCCAACCCAGCAAAGTACTGTCGTAATTCTGACAGTTAAGGCCTGAGTTTAAAAATATTCCGTTTGCAGAAATTAAGGAAGACAACTGCCATTCACCCAGATTTTGGTTAAATTTAAGAGCTCCTGTAAACATATTGCTCATATTTTTAACCGAACTTACATTCCAATGACCGAGATTCTGATTAAAATTCTGAGTATTTGTAAACATGTTCTGCATGTATTCTACATTTCCTACGTTCCAGGTTGATATATCCTGATCAAAACTTGATGCACCATTAAACATATCACTCATCAACTCAACGTTACTAACATCCCAATTTCCTATATCATGGTTAAAATCCAAAGCATTGGCAAACATTCCTTCCATGATCGTGACGTTTCCTGTATTCCAGTTGCTGATATCCTGATTAAAAGCCTTTGCATTGCTGAACATCCTGTCCATTTCAATCGCTTTTGAGGTATCCCAGTTCCCGATCGGCTGATTAAATTTGTGAGCGTTTGAAAACATAAATTCGAAGTCAAGATTTTTGGAAGTGTCCCAGTTTCCGATAGGCTGGTTGAATTCCCGGGCATTGTTGAACATTGCCGTCATGCTTTCAACCTTCGAGGTGTTCCAATTTGCCAATGGCTGATTAAAAACCTGAGCCATTAAGAAAGTGGTTGCCATGATCGTCACATTTGAAGTATTCCAGCTTCCTACAGGCTGATTGAAGAGATAACATCCCGAAAATGTATCTAATAGGGTAGTGACGCTGGAGATGTCCCATGCATCGATAGTTGGATCTCCCACTAAAGAATAGCATCCGGCAAACATAAATGACATATCTGTTACGTCCGAAAAATCAGGAATGTCGGTTGCTGTGACATCCAGAAATTTGCACATGTGAAATGCCTGTTCCATAGATGACCAGCTGATATTTCCCCATTGTTCAACTTTCACTATTTTATGAACGTCCCCTACAATTCCATCGAAACTTAGCATGTCCCAATCCGAAAATCTTATCTGATGAAAATTGCCGTTTCCATTGCTTACTTTTACTCTGTATGTTGCTTCTGCCGGGATGGGATTTAATGGGGTTCCGAAGTCGATCAGGATCTGATAATTTGAACTTACATTAGAAAGCGTGGCATTATGAGAGGGATAGCCTATTTCTTCCCAATATATCTGATAGTTTGTACCTCTTCCCGGAAACCATATTTGGTTGTTATTTGAATTTACAGAAATTCCGGCATAGGCCATTGTATGGGGTTTGCCTGGCTTCCAGATCGTGATAAATTCATTTTGTGCTTCTACGGTCTGACAGAAAATTAAACATAAAAAAGTAACGATATATTTTAACATGTGTAATATTAAGTTTATTTATTCTTTAATGAATTTATAAGTTTGAATTTTATCTTTTGTTACGATCTGTAAAATGTAATTACCTTTTGGTAAAGTGCTGATGTTGATGAGTTCATTGTCTATCTTCCCTTCCTTGAGCAACCTTCCGGATGCATCAACGATCCTGTATTTTTCAGCGCCATGTACGTATTCTGTATGGATATTATCTTTCGCGGGATTAGGATAAATTGAAGCAGCTTTTGTGGTTTTAATATCAGAGGTTGCAAGAAAACAGCTTCCGACTGAGTCCCCTGAAATGATCCAGTTTTTGTTATTAATGAGAAAGTCTCTTTCGTTGGTAATATTTGAGGCATATTTTGCCGGCGTTGTAGACCCCAGATTGACATTGTTTGCCGTATTGGGATTGTTTGCCCAGGCTACAAGTGTTTTACTGTAATTGTTACAATCGATAGCAGTATTTACAATCATACTTGAAGCATCACTCACTGATGCTAAATTCCAGTTTTCAAATGACTGATTATAGCTTGATGCCTCTGTTAAAAAAGTATTTATCGTTGTAACGTTACTTACATTCCAGGAGTTTAAATTTTGATTGAATGAAGTACAGCCGTGAAATACGTGTGCCATATTTGTAACATTGGCTGTGTTCCACATATTTAAAGGCTGATTGAATACAGGGATCATATGAAACATGAAATGCATATCCTGAAGACTTGATGTATTCCAATTGTCTAATCGCTGATTGAAGCTCGTACATTGCCCAAACATCCAGGCCATATTGGTAACTTTTGAAACGTCCCAACTGTTTACACTTTGATTGAATGCTGTTCTTCCGGCCAGCATATAACTCATATCTGTAGCTGAAGAAGTGTTCCAGCTTCCTATAAAGGGTGAATTGAACTGATGGGGAATAGCAGAAGTGCTTGTAAGACAAGAAAACATAAACCTGAAATTCTTAACTTTAGAAGTATTCCAGTTTTGCATAGAAGGGGCTCCTGTAAATTGCGGAGTTCCAAAAAACATAAAAGATACATCTGTAACAGCGTTAAGGTTCGGGCTGTCCGTTGCAGTAAGCTGTAAAGATAGACAATTGGTAAAAGCAGAATTCATAGAGATCCATGAGATGTCTCCCCATTGCTCTACTTCTAGTATTTTATCGGCGCTGCCAAACATTTGCCAGATGGGTATAACCAGTTCTGCAGCATTAAATAATTGTGCTGTTCCAAATTTTATTTGTCTGAAAACACCGTTTCCATTGGAGACTTTTACCCTGTAAGTGGCACCGGCAGCATCTCCGCTTGATGTTCCGAAATCAATTAAAACCTGATTGGCAGAGGTTACATTCGTCATAATTCCGTTGTGAAGCGGATAACCAATTTCTTCCCACTCAATTGTATAATTTTCACCATTGCCGGGAAACCAGATTTGATTGGGATTGGCCTGAAAAGGAGCATCTACAATTACGCCAGGATTTGAAACCAGACCTGGTTGCCAAATGGTGATAAACTCATTCTGTGCTTTTGTAATCTGAAAAAATGCAGCAAAAATAAATAGTATAATAATGTTTTTCATGTCAGTTCTTATAAAAAAGATAAAAATAAATGATTATTTTTTAATAAACTTAAAATTTTCGGTCTTGTTTCCCATTTTAATTTTTAAAATATAATTTCCGGGAACCAAATGCTGAACATTGATGATTTCTTGATTAAGAAGATTCTTATTGATAATTCTTCCGCTAAAATCTATAATCTGATATTCTTTTGCTTCTTTCGGGAAATTTTTAATAAAAATAAAATCTGTAGCAGGGTTTGGATATATAGAAATTTCTTTTTTAATGATGTTTTCTGAAGTCGAAAGTACAGACCGACATTCCCCATCATAAGAATCTCCCGTTATTGACCAGCCTTTGGATGTGATTAAAAAATTTCTTGCATTCACTGCTGCCTGATGAGAATATTTAAGAGGTGAGATATTGGAAATACTTATGTTTTGAGGAGTTAGAGAATTGATGCTCCATCCTAAAAGTGTGCTGTCATAGTTTTGGCAATTTAATCCGGAATTTAAAAATAGATTACTTGCAGACATAAGGGAAGAAAGGTTCCAGCTGCCCACATTTTGATTAAAATTTGTTGCTCCGTTGAACATATGATCCATAGTCGTTACCTGACCTGTATTCCACTCACCGATATTTTGGTTGAAAGACGTTGCATTCTGAAACATTGAAGTCATTAATGTTACATTGGAAGTATTCCAATTCTTTATATCCTGATTAAATGCAGTTGCATTTTGAAACATTCCCCTCATATAAATTCCATTCGAGGTGTCCCAATTTCCTATAGGCTGGTTAAAAGAGTGCGCGTTTAAGAAAATTCTTTGAAAATCTGTGACATTTGCAGTATTCCAGTTCCCTATAGGTTTATTGAATGCAAGCGCTCCCGAAAACATTAATTCGATCTCTATTGCACTGGACATGTCCCAATCTCCCAACGGTTTGTTGAAAGCATATGCATTAAAAAACATCGCATTAAAAGATTGAACATTCCCCGTATTCCAAGTATTAATATTTTGATTAAATGATGTAGCGAATGCAAATGTCAAAATCATTCGGGTCACATTAGAAGTATCCCAATTACCAAGAGGTTGGTTGAATAAAGGGCAGTTTGCAAATGCAGACTGTAAGTCCGTCACAGTTGATGTGTCCCAATTGTTAAAACTGCTATTGCCAATAAGAGAAGCACAAGAATTAAATATATTATCAAAACTTGTAACATTGGTTAAATTGGGGGTATCTATTGCGGTCATATCCAAATTTGAACAAGATGAATAAGCAAAATCCATATTTTCCCATATAATATTTCCCCAATGCTCAATTTTTAAGATTTTATCCGGATCTCCAAAAAAAATAGAAGTCAAAGGATCATAAAATTTCACTCTTTTAAAAGTTCCATTTCCGTTACTTATTTTCACCCGGTAAGTCGCATTGGCTGCCACAGTATTTTGTGGATTTCCAAAATCAATTAAAAAATGCAGAGTAGAAGAGATGTTTGATAGGCTGCCATTATGAGAAGGATATCCTACTTCTTCCCAAGACACATTAAAATTATTGCCTCTTCCAGGAAACCAGATCTGTGTAGATGTGGATGTAATACCGCCTGCTATATTCTGTGGAGAGGTATTGCCTGGCTTCCAGATAGTGATAAACTCATCCTGTGCTTTTATAATCTGAAAGAAAAAAATACAGAGTGTAATGAGTAATAATTTTTTCATGGTTATATTATTTATTGTGAGAAATAACGAATCGTAATTTATTGATCTGAATGTTTAGTTAAATATTATTGTCTTATTTTTAATATTAATGTGTTATTATTGAATATTTGTTATTAAAAGCAAATATAGTGTTTTTCTGTAAATATTTCTATAATTTGTGAATTAATTTGGTTAAAATAAAAATGCTCATCACGTATGATGAGCATCTTATGATTGAATGGACAGACTGCTTAATCTTCCATCATATTGTCCCGTGTATTCTTTTGTACGGCAATAGCGCCAAAAAGGGCGAGCAAAAAAGCAAATGCGTAGAACCCTTTTTCACTGGGTAAAATGGTTGCATTAAATAAACCGACCGTCAGTAAAACAATTGATGATAAGGTCGCAAACCAACATATTCCGTAATAAATGTCGGTAACTTTAATATTTTCCATTCTGTCACGAACGGCTTTCTGCAAAGAAACTACAGCAAATAAACCATAGAGAAGAATAGTGAAATAATATCCTTTCTCATTAAGTTCCATTTCTGCCCTTACAAGACCAGTAATATAACCGATCATTCCTGCGCCTAAAGCAACCCAAGACGCCGCCACAAAGGCAGTCGATACTTTTGTTTTTTCATGTTAATGTTTTAATAAAGCGCTAAAGATATTAATTTTAATTCAATGCAAACCATAATTGAATTGATGAAATTTTATTGCTTTAATATCGACACAGCTGATTTGATATTTATGTTTTTTAGGTTTCAGCGGCGGCGAAGCCGCCGCTGAAACCTAAAAAAACTCTCCTGAAAAAGGAGAGTTTTAATATATAAAAGCAAAAGCTTATTAATATCTGTAATATTCCGGTTTGAACGGACCTTCAACATTTACTCCGATATAATCAGCCTGTTCCTGAGAAAGAGTTTCCAGCTCAACGCTCAATTTCTTAAGGTGAAGAGCAGCCACTTTTTCATCCAGATGCTTCGGAAGCATATATACTTCATTTTTGTACGCTGCAGAATTATTCCAAAGTTCGATCTGAGCCAGTGTCTGGTTAGAGAAAGAGTTTGACATCACGAAGCTTGGGTGTCCTGTAGCACATCCTAAGTTTACCAGTCTTCCTTCCGCAAGAATGATTACTTCTTTACCTTCAATGGTATAAATGTCCACCTGTGGTTTTACTTCAGATTTTGTATGACCATAGTTTTCATTCAGCCAAGCCATATCGATTTCGTTATCGAAGTGACCAATGTTACAAACGATCGCTTTATCCTTTAATTTTAAGAAATGTTCTTTTCTTACAATGTTAAAGTTACCTGTGGTCGTGATTACGATATCTGCATTATCCACTACCGTATCCAGTCTCTTTACTTCATATCCGTCCATAGCAGCCTGAAGTGCGCAGATCGGGTCGATTTCAGTTACGGTAACGATTGATCCCGCTCCTCTGAAAGATGCAGCAGTACCTTTACCCACGTCTCCGTATCCGCAAACTACAACTCTCTTACCAGCCAACATAATATCTGTAGCTCTTCTTACAGCATCTACTGCAGACTCTTTACATCCGTATTTGTTGTCAAATTTAGACTTAGTTACAGAATCATTTACGTTGATCGCAGGCATTACCAATGTTCCGTTCTTCATTCTTTCGTACAGTCTGTGAACACCTGTTGTGGTTTCTTCAGAAAGGCCTTTGATTTCTTTGGTTAACTCAGGATATTTATCAAAAACCATATTCGTTAAATCTCCACCATCATCAAGGATCATATTTAATGGCTTTCTGTCTTCTCCGAAGAATATAGTCTGCTCAATACACCAGTCAAATTCTTCAGCATTCATACCTTTCCAGGCGTATACAGGAATTCCGGCAGCAGCAATAGCCGCAGCAGCATGATCCTGAGTAGAGAAAATATTACAGGAAGACCAGGTAACTTCCGCTCCCAAAGCTACAAGAGTCTCAATAAGTACAGCTGTCTGGATGGTCATATGAAGACATCCCGCGATTCTTGCGCCTTTTAGCGGCTGAGAAGGTCCGTATTCTTCACGGATGGCCATAAGGCCAGGCATTTCAGCTTCTGCAAGATTGATTTCTTTTCTGCCCCATTCTGCCAGGGAGATATCCTTAACTTTGTAAGGAAGATATTGTGTTGTAGTACTCATATGTCAATGAATAAGTTTAAATTTAATAATAATATGCAAAATTACAACTAATAATTAAGATATAAAAACATGATCTTTTGGCGAATCGCATGATATTAAGCATGATCATTTATTTTGTGAATAAATCAATATAAACCGGATCTTAAACTGATTATTTAAAGAAGTTGATCTATACAGATAGCTACACGATATTACAGCCTTAATTTTTACGGAAGCGGAAAAATAATTTACTTTAAGATTTGGGAGTGCATGTAAAACTTTATCTAAAGATGCAGGAGTGTATAACAATTCTAATTTTTTTCTAATCTTTTTATTAATTAAATAATGAATGACATTTCTAAATTTGTATAAAACAATATCTGATGAAAATATCCCTCCTTGTTGTCTGCTATAACGCAGCAGAATACATTAAAGAATGTATAGAAAGTATTCTGACTCAAGATTACTCTGATTTTGAAATTATTATTATTGATGATGGATCTACAGACCATAGTGTAGATATTATCAAAAAATACAGCGCAGAAAATTCTAATATAAAATATTTTTTAAATTCCTTTAATAGTGGTGTAGGTTTCTCAAAAAAGCGGGCTATTGATGTAGCTACGGGAGACATCTGCGGTTTTGTGGATGCAGATGATACTTTAGAACCGGAATGCCTGAAAAAAGTAGCTGCAGGTTTTCACTCCTCAGAAGAAAATATTGATGTTGTATATACTCAGTATTATGTTTGTGATAAAGAAATGCAGGTAATTGAGGTTTGCAAAACGGCAGCCAAAATACCCTATCAGGATATGCTGTTTTTTAACATAAATTTTGAGGTTTCACATTTTTTCTGTTTTAAAAAATTATCTTACCTAAAAACATCAGGAATTGAATCTTCCCTGCTTTCAGCCGTAGATCAGGATCTGCACCTGAAACTGTATGAAGTTGGCAGATTCAAATTTATAAAAGAGCCACTTTACAACTATAGATTACATTCAGGAGGAATTTCACAGGATAAGGGCAAAAAGAAAAATCTGTATGAAAACTGGCATTTTATACTTAAGGAGACTCTTAAGAGAAGAAATATAAGGGTACTTTATGAAAAAAATGTTGAAGAAATCTCAAATCTTCCTAATTTTATATGGGAAAAACAAAATACCCTTTTTAGAAAAGCAATAAAAAAAATCGCTGGGCTGCTGCATGAGTTTTAAAATATTTTTGATCGAAGATGATAAACGTGTATCAGATGTAATTTCAAGGGGATTGCAAAAAATCGGATTTGAGGTGGAAACTGCTTTTGATGGAAAGCAGGCCTATGAAATGGGTGCGCAAAATAATTATGATCTGATTTTACTCGATGTTAATATTCCTTACATAAATGGGCACCAGCTTGCAGGTATGTTGAGAAAAGAAAATATACTGATACCTATTATTTTCATATCAGCACTGGGAGATATAGATAATAAATTGGAGGCATTTGAAAATGGTGCAGACGACTATATATGCAAGCCCTTTGATTTTCGGGAGCTTGTTGCAAGAATAGAAAATTTATTAAAAAGGACCCAAAATAAGACAAATAATAATACATTTGTATTGTATGATTTGGAACTGGATACTAAAAACAAAATTGTAAAAAGGGGATCTCAAATTATAGATCTCACTATGAGAGAATTCTTTCTGCTTGAATATCTTGTAAAAAATAAAGGCAGGATCCTATCTAAAACAGAACTCTTGGAAAATGTATGGGAACTTAATTTTGATACGGGAACAAATATTGTGGAAGTGTATATTAATTATCTGAGAAATAAGATAGATAAGAACTTTTTCCCAAAATTGATCCACACAAAACCCGGACAGGGGTATATTTTTACTTAAAAAAATAAGGATGAAAATAAAATATAGAATCTTAATACAGTTTACAAGTCTTATATCATCTATATTAATCATTTTCTCACTTGTTATTTATTTTTTTTCCAAATCCGAGAAGGAAACCAATTTTTTATTAAGAATAGAGAAGAGGTCCGGTACTGCAGCAACCCTTCTTGTTAATTACAAATCCTATGCTTCGCCATCATTATTAAATGTTATTTATAAAAATTCGCTGAGCCGCCTTCCTGAAGAAGATATTGCTATTTATACAAATGATGGAAAACTTGTATTTACCAGCTCAAAAGTATTCGCTTCAAAAATTAATAATAAGTTTCTTTCACAAATAAGACAAAAAGGTAAAATGCATTTCTATAGAAACTATTATGCTACTTCCGGCTACATCTATAAAGATAAAGGATATAGCTTTCTAATCATTACTTCTGCATTAGATCTTATAAGCAAAGGAGACAATAACAATCTGAGAAAGACTCTTATCTTTGGAAACTGCCTTGGGATTTTGTTAACGTTTATAGCAGGGTATTTCTTTGCCTCAAGAATGCTAAGCCCAATTAAAGATATCAATAATAAAGTAAAAAATATAAGAACTTATAATGAGCGTCAACGATTGCCTATTTCCAAAAATAATGACGAAATAAACGAATTGGCTGTTAATTTTAATCTGATGCTGGAAAGATTAGAATACAGCTTTTATCAGCAGAGAGATTTTATTTCCCATGCCTCCCATGAGCTCAGGACGCCTTTGTCTGCGATGAAAACTGAAATCCAGCTTGGTCTTTGGGAAAATCACACCAATCAGGAATACAAGGAGATCCTGGAAAATCTGCTTATTGATACCGACAGATTGATAGATCTTTCAAGCGCAATATTAAGTTTGAGCAAACCTTATGACTCGATTTACTCAATTGAAGTAGATGAGATTGATATCGAAAATATTATTATTGAAATTCAGAAAGAATACAAACTGCAGAACTCAAGAATAAGTATCAATACCAATAAATTATCAGACTGTAAAATAAAAGGTAACAGAATATTGCTTAAAAACCTCCTGTTCAATCTTCTGGATAACGCTTTAAAATATAGTGATTCTAATGTTGATGTCAATATAGAATATACCAAAAACAAATGTTCCATAGAGGTACACGATAAAGGAATAGGAATACCAAAAGAAGATATTTCTAAAATTTTCAACCCTTTTTACAGGTCGGATAATGTTTATAATTATAAAGGATTTGGAATTGGTTTATCATTATGTAAGAGTATTGCAGAGTTTCACCAGGGAGAAATATTTATATCAAGCACAAAAAAAGAGGGAACTTCTTTCACGGTTATTTTACCAAATGCCTGATCATTTTAAAATATTAATGATATTTTTGTTGTATTATAATAAGCAGCAAAAATTCAAAACGACTACCAATGCCACTTTACCGCGACTTTTCAGATGATAATGCCACCATTCTCGTATGGAAATACGATGAAACGGAAAACCTTGATATCCATAAGCTTCTTGAGCCTGAAAATGCAGAAAAAGTAAAAGACTATCATCCCAAAAAGCTGCTTGAAGTTTTGATGGTTCGCAAGCTGCTGAAAGGTCTTAAACCCAATTCTAAAATTTTATATAAGGAAAGAGAACCATTTCTCTCCCCGAAAGATGCCGAAATCTCTATTACCCATTCTTTTCCTTTTGCGGCTATAGCGATTTCAAAAAATAAAATTGGAATTGATATAGAGAAATTCAACCCTAAAATTCTCAGGGTAATTGATAAATTCACCTACGAGAATGAAAGGGGGTTTATTCCTTTTGATAATGAAGTAACTTTTTATACGATTATCTGGAGCGTAAAGGAAAGCATGTATAAAATTCATCATTCAAAGCATTGGTCCCTGAAAAAACATTATGAAGTAAGACCTTTTGAACTAAAACACCTTCATAATATCAAATGCAGAGTGCATGACGACACGATGTCTGATGAGTTCAAGGCAAGGGTGGAATTTTTCGACGAATACTGCTTTACGATTGTTGAGGAATAATTTTCTGGATTTCCCCTTTACTTTCTTTCTCATTCTGATATTTCTCAATTACTTTTCTTTGCTCTTTAGCGACATCATAAATAAGCTCAAGAATATCATGGATATTTTTAAGCTCCGTAAGATGCGAGATTTTATCAGGATCTCTCAGGTCGTATGTCTCTTTTTCTATAAGTTCTGTTTTTCTTTTCAGGATCATATCATCCAGGGAAGAATCCTCGGGTTCAATGCGGCTTTCCATATTCAGGGTTTCGGTAATTTTATCACCGTTTAAAAGATTACAGACTTTCTGCATTTCCGCTTCAATTTTACGGCTCCAGCCTTCGGCATCTATTTCAGGATATTTTTCATCATCCTTTACATATTGAGAAAGAGATGCTGTATAGGCCGTAATAAGATGGGAAGTAGCCACAAACTGATGCACAACCTCCAGCTTTTTCTGCTGGTTTTTGGGTTCGGAAATCATTCTCTGAAAATTATCCGAAAGATTGGCTAAGGAGATAATCGCATTTTTTCGTTTAACCTTATAATCTTCAATATCAAAGCCTTCTTCAAGAAATTTTGAAATTACACTTTGAAAATAAATAAGGTTGCATTCCGCAGATTTTTTCATTAAATCCAGATTTTGCGTATGTTCCCAAACCGGAAGTACAACATAAGCCACCAATGAAGTAATTACTGCTGCAACAATAGTATCTACAATCCTGTCTCTGAAAATAATATTGACATTGCCCGGGCTCAGAAAGTTGAAGCTCAGGAAAACATAAATTGTCATAAATAAAACGGCCCAGAAATATTTGCCTTTCAGAAAACTGAAACACATAATCATGCTCATTAAAAGAATGGCAAATAGAAGTTCGTTTACCCGGATGTAATGAAGAATGGCATACGCAATCACTGCTCCGGCTATCGTACCATATAATCTCAGCAGGTTTCTTTTTTTAGTAATAGAGTAGGCAGGTTTTAATATCGCCACAATGGTAATCAAAATCCAGTAGGTATGTCCGATGCCGAGAAACTGAAAAAGAGAAAACAGATACCCGATCAGCAAAGCAATCGTAATCCTGAGCGCATGCCTGAAATGAGATGAAGAAAATGAAATATTATTCCTTAAAACTTTAACATTGAGTTTTTCTTCATTAGGCATAAACTTTTTGAGATCTAATCCCGTAGAAAGGCTTTTTGCTAATTTAACATTTTGGGAAAATACTTTGTAAATTTCACTGATCTCTTTGGTAATCTCATTAATACGCATCAGAATCTGTCTGAGAACCATGAAATTCTCAAAGTTTTCTGGCGAAATACGCTTGTTTCTAAGCTCAAAATAATCAGTATTAAGATATTTCAATTCTTCTTCAAGATTAGAAATAGCTTTTGCCCTTGTGCCGATCTGAAGAGATATTCCGATATTGGTAATCTCTTCGGACAGAAGGTTAAGGTAATCATGAATTTTTACTAAAATCGCAGTATCTTCAAAACTTTGCTGCAATTTCTGGTAATCACTTTCCGAAGTCATCAGCTTTTCATGAAGATCCATAGAATTGAGAAACATCAGCATCAGAAGGCGGCTCGTTGTGGTAGATTCATTTACAATGGTTCTTGTCTTGAAAACAGTCTCACGGGTTTCCTCCTGAAGGTTTTTAATTTCAATCTGCTTGGCGATGACCTGGGTTGTCAGTTTATCAAAATCCGGATTTTTCTGGTAATAATTGGCTTTAATTTTTAAAAATTCTGCAAGCTGAAGATAATTTTCACCGATCATCTGGCTGGCAAGCTTGTATGGTTGGATAGTAGTTACAATTAAAAAAATCAGTAAAAACCAGATGCATCCGGACGCAAAAATCAGCAGGCTTTTGAAAATATTGGCTCCGGTTAAATGTCCGTCTATAAAAATCGCCAGAACAACCAAGGATAATGAACCTACTGCTGCAAGCCTTTGTCCATAAACCCCAATGAGAGAAAAGAACATTCCGAAAACTATGATTTCTGCAAAAACCAGGATCTTAATGTTCATGACCATGCTTGCTATCAGTGCAACAAATACAAAACAGATAATCGCAAATGATAAAGCGTTTCTCCTTCTTATAAAAGGTCCGGGCTGGTCTGTAAGCGCCACAAAACTCGTTCCGAGCGGAAAAAGGAAATATTCTTTAAGAATGCCGAAATGAGCAAGGACCAGGCACGGAAGCACCGTAGCCAATGTAATCCTGATAGCAGAATATACATATTGACTCGTAACAAATTTTTTGAGCTCCGCAGAATAGTTCATACTACAAAAATAAGAGTTAAATGTGAATTGCAGGTTTTTGTTGGTAAAGGAAATATGAATTTTTTGATGGTTTATTCATAAACAGATATTTGTATATAATGATGTAGTCCAACGCAGACAAATTCAATATCAAATTATAAACCACAGAATAAAATCTTAAAAGATTTTTTAGAAAGAAAGCAGAATTCTTAATGCTTCTCGGGATAAAAAACCTGCAATTTTAAATCTCCACCAATACTTTAACTATTGATTATTGTTTTTACTTAATTTTTTATCATTGATTTTTCTTTATTAAATATTTCATATTCAAATAGTATTTCATTTCTGGTTGATTTTATGTAATTAAAATATGACGTTTTTATAATTATTTTTTTACAATAAATCGTATTGTAAATCAATGTCTTAAACGTAGATTTATAAATATAAAATAAACGTAGTTTTTAGAGTTATTTTATCTTATAACAACCACTTTTCACAATAGGTATTAATAAATGGAAAAAATAAAATTTGAATAAAATAAGTTAAACTCTTTTACACTAAGAGGTGAATTAGGGTTAATTCAAATTAAAATTTCAGACGATAGAATTGAAGTTTTAAGGGTATTATAACCATGTAAAAAATACAAAAATTAGACATATTTATAATAAGTCTAATAAATGTGATAAAAAAATTACAGATGATGAGAATACAAGTGATGCAATCTGTTATAAGGCAGGTTTTCCGCTTTTCCGGAAGATTCACATGCTTTATGCTCATTATTGCTTCGGTTTTCCATTTCGGACAATCCTTTTCTCCCGACAGTGCATCTGCATATCCTCACGGAAGAACCTCTGCAAAAAATGATGAAACCCGAAACAGGACGGTTTCAGAAGAAAACAACCACTCAGGGAGTGCAATAGTTACCGGGCAGGAACATATCTATATTGCAGAAGGAATTTCCTTCTACGGGCTGGATGAAAGATCCGTTAACAAAATAGCAAAAAGAAAAGTTTCTGTTTCTTCGCCTCAAAAATCGATTGCAAAAAGAGAGCCTGTCCGCAAAAAAACTACCCGGGATAAGCCCGCAGCAAATGCACAATCCATCACTTCCCTGCCGGAAGGCAATTATGTACGGAACATTTCATTATCAGGTCAGGCAGCATGTACGGCGCCGGGCAGCCATCATCAGAATTTCATATTTCTTCAGGATGCAAAAGACATTTCTACGAAATATAATAACGAATATATTTTTCAGAATTATCACTATCTCTTTTCTGCTCTCTCAGAAAATAACAGAAGCGACGGGGGTATACGCCCGCCGCCTTTCTTGGGTTAAAGCCTTTTACCGTAATTCAACAGAAGATGATGCTTTTTAGCATATAGTATAATGTATAGGTAAAAGCAGTGAAAAAAAGAAAATTTCTTATTATACACATACAACAATGATAAAAAAAATCTTATTACTAATTTATGGCCTGTGTTCCATATTCTGGTTACAGGCTCAGTCACCCGGAGGCGTTTCAACCAATCTGGTAGGGTGGTATAGTGCAGATGTCTCTGCAACCGCCACTACATGGACCGACCGTTCTACTCAAGGCAATAACCTTACTGGAACCGGGAGTCCTACATTTACCAATCTCCTGAATTTTAACAAGGTGGCAACCTTTGATGGCATCAGCCAGCGGTATTCGATTACTACGACAACAGCATCCTGGCCGGGTACGAATACGGCGAATACCTATTATTATGTTGCGTTACCAAGAGGAACGAATGCCTCAAGATTTGTTTTCGGAAAGGGGACAGGTACTACTGCATTAAACGGGATGCACAGCGGAAAAGGAACCACAGCTACTACATTAGTAAGTGGTGCCACCGGAACAGGAACTGTAAGCAAGGCCTCGGTTTGGGCGCAGAATGTACCGACTCTTGTTCGTACAGGATATGACGGGTCACCTACCTTAACGCATTATATTTCGAATAATAACACCGCAGAACAATCAGCAGGATCCAGCAATCCCACTTATGCGGCAACCTCTGCATTTGCTATAGGCTCTCAGAACACTTCTGCGGGATTTTGGGACGGGGATATTGCCGAGGTAATAGTCTACTCAGCAAAACATGCTCCTGGGACTTTCAACCGTATCCAAAGTTATCTCGCCCTAAAATACGGGATTAATATCAAATCCAACTATATTAATTCAACCGCAACGGCTATTTGGACAAGCAATCAGGGCTATGATAATAACATCGCAGGCATCGCCAGGGATGATGCTTCAGGATTGAACCAGAAACAATCTCAAAGTGTGGAAAGCGGCATCCAGCCGGTGATTGGAAACGGAAATATTTTCGATACCAATGCTAACAATACTAATAACTTCAGCGCAAACCTATCTTCTTTGATTTGGGGATCAGACGCCGGAAGCACAAACTTCGCAACCGCTTTCGCATTTGGAGGATTAAATAACAGGATGACGCGAATCTGGAGAGTACAGGAAACCGGGACCGTAGGAACCGTAAAAGTAGCCTTAGCGGCCAGTGATCTCTCTGGAAACATAACATTGCCAACTTTATTGGTAAGCTCTGACGCTGTTTTTAACGGAAGCGATACAAGAACAGCGATGACTTTGGAAACCTTAGGTGGCATACAGTATTATACAGCTACGGTAGACTTTACTTCCGGACAATTCTTTACTTTTGCGGCTTTTGTAGCAGCTCCGGGAGGAGTCAATGGAAACCTTCAGGCTTGGGTAAAAGCTGATGCGGGCGTATCTACGATATCTGGTGCTGTTAGCAGCTGGAATGACCAATCTGGTAATGGAAATAATTTCTCAGAAGCTACAAACAGACCTGTGTACAATACAGCCACAAATCTAATAAACTTTAATCCGGGTATTTCATTTAATGGATCTAATCACCAACTTACAAACTCCACGTTTGCAATCAACCAGTCAGGTGCCAGTATATTTGCTATTGGTAAGATGGACGCAATTTCCTCATCCTGGCAATCTATTACAGCTTCCGGTACTGCTGCCAGCGGATCTATTTTTAGGGTTGCCGGCTCCGTACTTCATTATAAGCGATATGCAAGTAATCCATCACAATATACTTTAACAGCTCCTACAGTATTAGAAGCGGCGACGCCTTACTTATTTGAAACCCATTCTGCAACCGGAACAAATAACTCCAACCTATATATTAATGGGAGGTTAGATATTTCAGGTACTACTTCGGTAATTCCTACACCTAGTCTATTTACTTCTATAGGGGTTAAGTATGTTGAGACAACTGGTGACTACTTTCAGGGAAATCTTCCTGAAATTATATATTATTCCAGTGTTTTAAATGCTACTGAGCGGGTAAGGGTGGAATCCTATCTTGCATTGAAGTATGGTACGACATTAGGAACTACCTCTGTTCCGGTGAGCTACTTGGCTACAAATGGCACTGTCACTTGGACGGGTAACGCCACTTATCAAAACAATATTGCCGGTATCGCCAGGGATGATGCTTCTGCATTAAACCAGAAACAATCACAATCCCAGAACAGCGGTATCCAGCCGGTAATCGGAAATGGAAATATTTTCGATACTAATGCTAATAACACCAACAACTTCAGTGCAGATCTTTCTGCGTTGGTTTGGGGTTCGGATACGGGAAGCACAAACTTTGCAACCTCTTTCGTTTTTGGAGGATTAAATAACAGAATGACGCGAATCTGGAGAGTACAGGAAACAGGAACAGTAGGCACTGTAAAAGTAGCCTTGCTTGCAACCGATCTTCCTCCAAATGCTGCTTCACCTACTTTGGTAGTAAGTGCTGATGCGGTTTTTGACGGCACCGATACAAGGACAACGATGACGTTGGAAACCTTAGGAGGCATACAGTATTATACCGCCACAGTAGATTTTACCACAGGCCAGTTCTTTACTTTTGCGGCTTTGATAACGGCTCCAGGAGGGATAAGTGCGGAATTGTGGTTAAAAGCGGATACAGGAACCAGTTCAACAATAAATGGGTCAGGTATCTCACAGTGGAATGACCAAAGTGGCAACAGCAATAATGTTGCTCAGGGTACTGCCGGAAATCAGCCCTCATATTTTAGCTCCGCATCACAATTAGTTAATTTTAACCCAGTAGTTAAGTTTGACGGAACTAATGATGAATTAATTATCAATTCATTACCAGCTTCTGCAAGCACAGACAATACTCTTGAAGTAGTAGCTGTTGGATTTACTACAGATACAAGCCTTCAGGCGATAAGCCATCACGGGCCTATAACCGATAACAGTCAGGTAGAGCTTTTGATGGACGGTACAACAGATATTGTTTTGCGTGAAAACTGTGCTTCCTGCAGTAACAGCGCAGCATCTTACACAACAATAACCGGAGGAATACCCAGTATAGTAGGGTTTAATTTAACGAATGGAACTACCAACCTGAACTCTCTTAATGTTTATAAAAATCTGCGGGTGCTTTCAAGCCCCACTACCAGTATTTCGGGGGCAGCCAATATTACCAGCACTACTTTAATTGTTGGATCCAGAAGGGATGATGCGAATGTAAGACAAAATCCATTCAATGGAAGTATCCCTGAATACATTATCTTTCAACAGCCGCTGTCTTCGTTAGAAAGAGCCAGGGTGTATTCTTATGCAGCTATAAAATATGGCGTTACATTAGACCAGACTACAGCGAACAATTATCTGGCCTCAGATGGTACAACAATCCTTTGGAACGGAACTTCCAACGCAGCATACAACAAAAATATCGCAGGGTTAGGAAGAGATGATCTTTCTGCATTGTATCAGAAGCAATCTCAGAGTGTGAACACTGGTTCGCAGGTTGTCATGGCTTTAGGTACTGTTGCGGCCACTAACCAGGCGAATGCCAATACCATCCCTACGGATAAGCAATTCTTTATGTGGGGTGATGATAATGGCTCGCTAAGCAATATTATGGTTACAGGCAATACGACTTACCCGTACCGCTTTACCCGGGTTTGGAAAACCCAGAATACGGGAAGTTTTGCACAGAATATGACAGTGCATTATCCGGTAAGCGCATTTGGAAACGCACCCGCTTCTACGGTAGCATTATTATATGGTACTTCTGCTGCATCTTTAGGTAATGGAACAGCTTCAGCAATTGTTCAGGGTGGGACAACTGCAATAAACGGGGTAAGCTACTATGCCTTTGCCGTTCCTTCCGCACAGGTGGCCAATATGCAGTTCTTCTCCTTTACAGGAACGCAAACTGCTCCGGGAGGGGTAATAGGAGCAAATCTTTGGCTGAAAGCTGATACCGGAACTTCTACCACAACGGATGGGGGAGCCATGTCGCAATGGGATGACCAGAGTGGAAATGTAAATAATGTAAGCCAGGCTACTGAGGCAAACAAACCATTATACAGAAGCAATAGTGCCAACCAGATGAACTTTAACCCTACAGTTTCATTTGATGGGGCAAGTGACTTCATGGATGCCACTACTTTCACTATTAATGGTTCTGCCAATACCTTGTTTTCTGCCGTTAAACCTAATGTAGTGAATGTTACGCAGGATATCCTGGGTTTTGGTGCGGTAGGTACGAATAACGGGGGAGAATTCAGATTTGTCAATGCTACTCTCCAATATGGACAGAATAATGGTACTTATGTTCCCATTACCAGTGGTTCCGTTTTAACTGCGGGAACTCCTTTATTGTTCGGTTCCTCTATGGAGAATGCAGCCAATGGAGCCAATTTATACCAGAACAACAGAAACATCACTACCGGAACGATAGGTCAGATTCCTTCTGCAGCCAACCTGGTAAGTATAGGATCCAGGACTATCGGAAGCCGTGCTTTATATTTCAATGGGTTTATTCCGGAAGTTATAACATACAATACTTTACTTACCGCGGCAGAGCGCCGAAGGGTTAATACCTATTTATCCATTAAATACGGGATAACGATGGACCAGACTGCAGCAACCGATTATCTGGCTTCAGATGGTACGACAATCCTTTGGAACGGAACTTCCAACGTTACATACAACAAAAATATTGCAGGGATTTCCAGAGACGATTTTTCCGCACTCAACCAAAAGCAATCTCAAAGTGTCAACAGCGGCATCCAGCCGGTGATCGGAAATGTAAATATTGCAGCGACCAATGCTGCCAATGCCAACAATTTCAGTGCAGATCTTTCTGCGTTGGTTTGGGGCTCCGATACAGGAAGCACATCCTTTGCAACGTCTTTCGTTTTCGGAGGATTGAACAACAGGATGACCCGCATCTGGAAAGTACAGGAAACCGGAACGGTAGGTACCGTGAAAGTAGCCTTACCGGTAAGCCAGTTTGCACCAAATGTAAGCCAGCTTAATCTGGTGGTGAGCAGCGATGCTGTTTTTGATGGCACCGATACCAGAACAGCAATGACCTTGGAAACACTGGGCGGCGTACAGTATTACACCGCAACAGTAGACTTTACCTCAGGGCAGTTCTTTACTTTTGCAGCTTTGGTAACGGCTCCGGGAGGGGTCGTGAACAGCCTTACCGCATGGTTACGTGCAGATAACGGAACTGCAACCACTACAAATGGAGCCGCCAATAATTCTTGGACTAATCTTGTAGACGGTTCTGTTTCCAATGGCGGTACGGCTACATATAGTTCAAATAATATCAATTTCAATCCTGGTTTATCTTTTAACGGTACTTCTAATGGGTATTTCTGGAATGTTACCGGTAACTGGGGACTTCAAGGGTCACAGGATTTTAGTACATTTGCACTATTGCGTACCACAAGCTCATCCACGCAAACCTATTTTTCTCCTTGGGCTACAGGCTCTACCCAGTTTTATTTAAGTTCAGCTAACAGTGGATTATATGCTACCGACATTGCTCCTGTAGTTATTGGTTCAGCAGCTATTAATGATGGCATACCAAGAATAACCGGAGCAAACAGGAGCGGAAACTTTTTTCAGATTCGTACCAATAGTGCTAATGATGGAGCATCAGTAAATAATGCGTATAGCTTTGCTTCAACAGCTACCCAGCTTGGAGTCGGCTATCATTTAGGAACCGGACAATATTTTAATGGAAATATTAATGAATTTATTACTTACGCAGGTTCTTTATCTGCTACGGAACAACAGCGGATAAACAGTTACTTAGCAATTAAATATGGTATTACATTAAATCAATCGGTTGCCCAAAATTATTTGTCGTCCAATGGAATCACTGTTTTGTGGGATGCTACTGCGAATACAGGCTATAATAATAATATCGCCGGTATTGCCAGAGATGATGCTTCCGCATTATACCAGAAACAGTCTCAGAGCGTGAACAGCGGTTCCCAGGTCGTAATGGCTATCGGTACTTTTGCAGCCAGCAACCTGGCTAATGCTAATACCATTTCTACAGACAATCAGTTCTTTATCTGGGGTAATAACAATGGCTCGCTAACTACACAGGTTGCTACAGGTAACAATACCTATACTTATCGCTTTACCCGTATTTGGAAAACACAGAATACGGGAAGTTTTGCAGAGAATATGACAGTGTACTACCCGGTAAGTGCGTTTGGTAATGCATTGCCTGCAACAGTGGCATTGTTGTATGGTACGACTGCCGCATCATTAAGCAACGGTATAGCATCCGCTATTGCACAGAGTGGTACAACCAGCATTAACGGGGTAAGTTATTACACATTTACCGTTCCTTCTGCACAGGTTGCCAATATGCAGTTCTTCTCCTTTACCGGTACACAGGCTGCTCCAGGAGGGGTGCTTTCAGGACTGAATCTTTGGGTGAAGGCTGATGCAGGTACCAGTACAACAACTGATAATACAGGGCTCACCACATGGAATGACCAAAGTGGTAATGCAATGAATGGTACAGGAATCGGTTCACCATTATACCGTGCAGGCTCTAATTCATTGTCTCCAAATTTCAACCCAACTGTTTCTTTGAATGGAACCAGCCAGGGCTTTAGCCTGCCTTCAGGTTTTAGTGATTTTACAGCCGGTACTACAGGCTTTGTACATCTTAATTCCAATTTCGGAACGGTAGATAGCTATGGAAGAATATTTCATTTGGGAACAAATAATGGAGCAGCTAATAGTAATTTTAATTTGGTTGGCTTTTACAGGATATTAACATCCAATACTCTTTCTTCAGCAATATTTAATGGTATTGATAATGCTAATGCCCAGGGAAGTGTAAGTGCAGCCAATGTCCTTAATCCTGCAAATGGTTACACCATAATGGGTTTTGATATTGGTGCAGGTACCAGTGGTCAAACCGGGCGTAGCGGCAGCATTTTCAGTAACGGGCTTACCATGGCAACTACCAATGCGCACGTAACACCATATACCGGTACAAGAAGCTTTAACTATATAGGAACAAGTCCTATAAATGAGTATATGAACGGATTGATGTCAGAGGCAATATTGTACAATAGTCAGCTTACCACTGTTGAAAAATTAAGAGTAAGTTCATATTTGGCAATTAAGTATGGTAATACGCTAAGTAATGACAACAACAATAATGCAACGTCATTGGAAGTTATCAGTGGCGCAATAAAAGAAGGCGACTATGTTGCTTCGGATGGCACCACAATCCCATGGACAGGCAGTAATACTTACCAAAACAACATTGCCGGTATCGGCCGTGATGATTTAACAGCACTGTATCAGAAGCAATCCCAGAGTGTGAACACCGGTTCCCAGGTCGTTATGGCACTGGGTACAGTGGCAGCCAGCAACCAGGCGAATGCCAACACCATCCCTACGGATAAGCAATTCTTTATCTGGGGTGATGATAATGGATCATTGACCTCACTTTTGCCTACGGGTTTAACGCCCGGCCGCCCGCAATACCGTTTCACGCGTGTTTGGAAAACACAGAACACGGGAGCTTTTGCACAGAATATTACAGTGTATTACCCTGTAAGTGCTTTTGGAAACGCACCTGCTTCTACGGTAGCATTATTATATGGTACTACCGCATCTTCATTAAGCAATGGTACGGCTAATTATATATTGCAGGGAGGGACTACTATGATCAATGGGGTAAACCATTACACTTTCACATTTTCATCTATTTTCCTATCCAATATGCAGTTCTTCTCGTTTACAGGAACGCAGACCGCCCCTGGAGGGATAATTACAGGATTAAGACAATGGCTGAAAGCAGATGCAGGCACTAGTACTACTACTGCCGGCTCTGGCGTTGCTACCTGGTCTGACCAATCCGGAAATGGATTTGATGCACTGCAAAGCAGTGCTGCTTTAGCACCATTGTACAGAACAGCGGCTTCTGCAAATAAATACAATTTTAATCCTTATCTGGATTATTCAGGAGGAAAAGGATCCTATAATGCCGGGACTTCTGCGGCTATATTTAACTCTGATAATGATAACGCTTCTATCTTTGTAATGTCACAAGGATATACCACGGGAGGTACCGGAGTTGGTTCTCCTTGGGCCGTTGGATTTAATACGTCCGGGACTACTTATCTGGATCAGGGGAAATTTGGGTTTTCAAATTCTTCTACCTCTATGATTTGGACACGTGCTTCGGGCAGTACAGTAGTTGCAAGCTCCGGTCTTGATGACCAAAGTATAGCCAATCAAATCTATGTAGTAGATTGGAATGGTGCTACTTCGACAACAAAAAGCATCCGTGCCAGACAAAATGGTAAAATTGTTAATAGTGCTGCGAACACCAATCCGCTTACTATCGGAACAAATACTACCAATCAGTTTGGTATTTCTGATGGGGGAAATGGCAGTATTGTAGGAGACAATAATATGGGGACATTTTTTACCTCAGAAATGATTGCCTATAACACACAGCTTACCGAATTGGAAATGAGCCGGGTAAATAGTTATCTGGCTATCAAGTACGGAAAAACCCTTTCCAGAGACAACAATGGCAACGGTACGGCAGGCCAGACAGTCAGCGGAAGTATTCTTGAAGGCGACTATGTCGCTTCAGACGGTACTACCCGTGTATGGAACAGTGACGCCGTTTACCTTAACAACATCGCCGGTATCGGCCGTGATGATATCTCTGCATTGAACCAAAAGCAATCCCAGAGTGTGAACAGCGGTTCGCAAGTGGTTATGGCACTGGGTACTGCGGCAGCCAGCAACCAGGCGAATGCCAATACCATCGCTACGGATAAGCAATTCTTCATCTGGGGCGATGATAACGGTTCAATTACCAGCATTGTATCCACCGGAAATGGCACCTATTCTTATCGTCTGACAAGAATCTGGAAAACACAGAACACGGGAAGCTTTGCGGAAAATATCACAGTATATTACCCGGTAGCTGCCTTTGGAAGTGCACCGGCATCTACTGTGGCATTATTGTACGGTACTTCTGCGGCGTCATTAAGCAACGGTACAGCATCGGCTATTGCCCAGGGTGGTACCACCAGCATTAACGGTGCAAGTTATTATACATTTACCGTTCCTTCTGCACAGGTTGCCAATATGCAGTTCTTCTCCTTTACCGGTACACAGGCTGTTCCGGGAGGGGTTACGGGAGAGAGTCTTTGGCTACGGGCAGATGCAGGTACTAATACCACGACCAATGGTGCTGCCATTACTACATGGAACGATCAGGCATTAAATCCAGCCATCACTACACAGCCAACAAAAGTAGGATCGGGTAATATTACGTATGCAACCGGCAGCATGAACTTCAACCCAACCATTAATTTCGATGGTACATCCGGCACGGAACTCACGGGAACTACCAGTGCCGCTTCTACATGGAGTGGTGCGCTTACGGTGTATGGAATAGCCCGGGCGAACACCTTAGGTTCCGGATCACAGGGTATATTTGCAAGTGGTACCAAAGGTTTGGTATACAGCAATAATCAATATTTTATCGATGCCGGTCCGGGCGGATGCGCTACCGGAGGTACAGGAACAGTTACATTGGGTAGCAGCAATCTCGCAATGGTGTCTTATGATGCCGATGTGCCTACAGCCACTTCGCGATCCTACTTAAATGGTCGTTACAGGGCCAATTTCACACCGGGAGCCTGTACGGCATCACCGGGTACAGGATTTGAGATAGGTGGACGCACCATAGGCAGCCAGCCTACCCGTATATTTAACGGTTCCATGGGTGAAGTAATTATATATAATAGCCAGCAGACTGGTAATAATCTATCGCGCCTGGCCATTGAATCCTATTTAGGGATCAAGTATGGTATTACTCTCACCAATGATAACAATAACAACAGTACAGCAAACGAAATTGTTTCGGGCAGTACACGCGAGGGAGATTATATTGCTACAGATGGAACGGTAACTTGGAGCGGGCAATCCAATGCCAGTTATTCTAACAACATTGCCGGTATCGGCCGTGATGATTTAACGGCACTGTATCAGAAGCAGTCCCGGTCTCAAAACAGCGGTTCCCAGGTAGTCATGGCTTTAGGTACGGCAGCAGCCAGCAACCAGGCGAATGCCAATACCATCCCAACGGATAAGCAATTCTTTATTTGGGGTGATGACAACGGTTCGTTAAGCAACGTCCTGGCTACAGGCAATACGACTTACCCGTACCGTTTCACGCGTGTTTGGAAAACCCAGAACACCGGAACTTTTGCACAGAATATGACGGTGTATTACCCGGTAAGCGCATTTGGGAATGCACCTGCTTCTACGGTAGCCTTATTGTATGGTACAACTGCCGCATCATTAAGTAACGGTACAGCATCGGCTATTGCCCAGGGTGGTACCACCAGCATTAACGGTGCTAGTTATTACACATTTACCGTTCCTTCCGCACAGGTGGCCAATATGCAGTTCTTCTCCTTTGCAGGAACGCAGACTGCTCCGGGAGGGGTTATGGATGCGAGCTTATGGATCCGTGCAGATGCTGGTACTAGTACTACAGTGGATGGTGGAAGCGTTACTACTTGGACTGATCAGTCTGGCAAGGGTAACAACTTAGTACAGAATAACAGCTCTTTCAAGCCAACTTATGCCGCATCGGCAGCAACCATGCTTAATTACAATCCTGTAGTATCCTTCGATGGAACTCAGTTTACCAACGTACCATTCGCTGCATCGGAAGACTTTACAGCAGGTATGAGTATATTTACCGTGCATAAGTATCTGAATGCTACAGCTGACGGAGGGCTACTCAGCCTGATGTCTGGTAGTAATACTGATGTTATTAGAATAGGAAGAGATAACACAAATAATTTTTATGCACTGCAGACCTATAATGGTTCTACGGCCGGTCCTGTCATCAATACGGCAGCGGGTAGCCTTCTAACAGGTAACTACAACTTCCTGAATTGGAATCAGCAAGCAGGCAGTCCTGGTGCTACAGTGACGGCGACAGTAAGTTTTTCCGGACTGCAGCAGCTTGCCACCTCCAGTATTGTGCCTTCAATATCCGGTTCACGGTTGTTTAGTGCTATAGGTATTTCTCCGAATTTCGATTATTTCAACGGGCATTTGCCGGAAATAATTCTTTACAATAGGGATCTATCTTCCACACAACAGGAACGTGTAAATTCTTACATTGCTATTAAATATGGCTTTACCTTAGTCCACAATTACGTAGCCAGTGACGGTACGACGACAACGTATGATGTAGTCAGCCATTCTAACAACATCGCCGGTATCGGTCGTGATGATTTGACGGCACTGTATCAGAAGCAGTCCCAGTCTCAGAATACCGGTTCCCAGGTAGTCGTTGCTTTAGGTACGGCAGCAGCCAGCAACCAGGCTAATGCCAATACCATCCCTACAGATAAGCAATTGTTCGTTTGGGGTGATAACAACGGTTCGCTGACTACTTTCGTTTCCACAGGTAATGTAACGTATCCGAGCCGCTTTACACGAAATTGGAAAATCCGTAACACCGGTAGCTTTGCGCAGGATATTACGGTCTACTTTCCTGTGAGTGCCTTCGGAACCAGTCTTGCTTCCTCTGTAGCGCTGTTGTATGGCCCTACGGTAGCATCACTGAACGATGGCTCGGCATTGGCAATCCCTCAAAGTGGTACGACAACCATTAACGGGGTAAGCTATTATGCGTTTAATGTATCCGCAGCACAGATCGGAGGTTTCCAACAGTTCTTCTCTTTCACGGGCAATTCCATATGCTACAAACCTGCGGCTACGGTGGGAACTACACTGGATGCGAAACACGGGATCACTGCACTCAGCAGGGCCGGAACTTCCGGGGACAACTGGCCGATGGTACGCAAAGGCGCCTGGACAGTGCTGGAAGCCAAAACGAAAGGATTTGTGATCAACAGGCTCACCGCAGCACAAATTGCGGCCATCCCTGCGGGCAACCTTGTGGAAGGAATGATGGTGTATGATACAACCAACAACTGTATGAAAGTGTACACCAGCACAGACGGAGGTACTACCTTCAGCTGGCAGTGCATCACGACACAGACGTGTCCGGATTAAATTAATGTTTAATTGTTATCTGAACTAGGGAGTCTGTAACAGTACAGCTCCCTCTGTTTCAGGAACATTCAAAAAAAATACTATGAAAAAGTGTATTATACTATGTTCTTTGCTTACCGCCATGCTTGGAACAGCACAGGTGGCGATAGGCAAGACCTCGGTGACCAATGCTTCGGTATCGCTGGAGTTTGGGAATGACAACCGTGGGATGGTTCTTCCCTGGGTTACATCAGCAGCGTCGGTTACGGGAGCTGTTGACGGAACGTTCATTTATGATATTTCGGATAAGAAAGTGAAATACCGGAACAGCGGATCCTGGGTAGACCTGAGCGTTGATGCAACAGGAGTGGTCAGCACCACCCTGCAGGACACCAAGACGGAGCAGTCCGGAGCCAGGGTGGCCATCGGCAGTAATGCCGCAACGGATACCACGCCGGGAATTTTGGTTCTTACCGATACCAATAAAGCATTTGTACTGCCTAAAGTGGCAAGCCCGCACCTGAATATCATTAATCCTGCAGCAGGAATGATGGCTTATGATACGGTGAAAAGACAGGTTGCCGTTTTCAACGGTACGGTCTGGTCGTTCTGGAAACCTTAATTATACAGGCTGCCATGGATTCTATAAAGAGGAAATGGTAGCTTTTTATCAAGAGAAAAAACTTAAATTAATAAGGAATGGCAAAAACAGCCGGATTTGATAAAATTCTTAGGTATAAAAAGTAACCCGCTTACTACGCGGCAAACATGGCGTATACTTGGTACGTAGTAAGAGGTCTGCTTCGAGGCAGACAGGGTGTTTACCAGCCGGGACCTCTGGTAAAAAATTAATTAATAGATCCCATAGATTCTTTAGACACTTTTGATGACAACACCCGGTAATTATACAGCGGGTGTTTTTATTTACCAAAATTAAGATGAATAGTAAATTTCTTTGAGCCTTGGGATGTAATAAAAGACTATGGCCATTAGCCCTGATCGCAGCAATTGTCTGAGCTCATTTTTTTGGTTATTGGCGCGGCGGCGAAGCCGCCGCGCCAATAACCAAAAAAATAGCGAGTGCGGAGAGCAGGAAGAAGCTCCTGATATTTTGGCTACAGAAACAGAAAAGTCCCATAATTTATGGGACTTTTGATTGATATGTGAAATTTCTTAATAATCTACATTTGAGGTTTCTTCACCGATATTCCAGGTAAGTCCGAAACGTAGGGTATTATCCAATGCCGTATTGATTTTGGATACATTGATAAGGTAAGAGATATCCAGACCGAATGAACGGTATTTTAATCCGATACCTGCTGTAGCAAACTGTCTTGCTCCCTGCTCTTCACTTTCATGAAAATAACCGGTTCTAACAGCGAATGCGTTGTCATAGGAGTATTCCAATGCGCCACTGTACATAATGGAATTTTTATTTTTAAAGGATTTCCCGATTCCGGACATTACGCCAACATTCGGAACTTCATAGATCGGCTGTCTTGTATTTGGGTCTATTCCTACATATTCTGAACCCGGTACCAGGATTTTAGAACCTTCAACACTGATGCCGACTCTGTTCATATCATCGAGATACATGTCGTAACCAACACCTAATCTTGCCATGGTAGGAAGGTAAGATCTTGATTCTTCATTTCCCGTATAATCTAGTTTAGGACCGAGATTCTGTACTGCAAAACCTGCATTCACTTTTCCATCCATGCCCCCTAAACTTGAAAATCTTGGGGATGTATAGTATCCTGAAACGTCTACTGCAAAAGAATTAGCGGGTTTTAACGTTGTATCCGTATTGAAACCGCCGGCTAAGTCTGAACGAATAAATCTACCGGTAACGGCCATCGAGTAAGAGTCTGAAAGTTTAAGGCCATACGCAACGTCAATAGAGAATTCGTTTGGCTTGGAAGTACCTAATGAAGTTACTTCATTTCCTACTAACTGAGTAAGATCCACTTCCCCCATATTAAAGTAATAGATACTTGCTGAAATGGTAGACCGCTCTTCCTGCCCTAAAAATTTATGGAACGCTCCATATAATAAAAACACATCATTGGTAAGTTTCCCCATGTATGGAGTGTAGTTTAATCCCACGGAAGAACTTGTTCTGCTGAAAGGATATTTTGCAGCATTCCAAAATTGAGAAAACGCATCCGGAGAGGTAACGACCCCTTGGTCTCCCATACCCCCAGATCTTGCATCTGGCGCGATTCTTAAGAAAGGAGCTCCGGTTAATACAGGTCTTACAAGGCTTAAATCTTGAGAATAGCCTAAAAAGCCAGCACTTAACCCAATTCCTAAAAGCAGTTTAGTAGTTAAATTCATATGTTGTCTTTTATATATTATCAGTTTTTTGTTGATATTATTATTGTTATTGTTTTAAAATTATTTCAAAAGTACCATTTTTTCTACAGCTGTAGCACTTCCTTTGCATTTTTCTTGATTTTGGCTTTTTGCAAATATCTTAAAAATATACGTACCTTTTGCTACTGTGGCACCAAAATCATCTCTTCCGTCCCATTCTATAGCTTGACGCGGCGTTCTAAAGCCCTGTAGGAATGGTTCTGCAACTACAGGCTGGGTTAAAGTTCTTACCAGTTTTCCGGTAATGGTATAAATCTGAACATTCACATCAAGAATATCATCACAGTTATGCTCGAACTGTATATACGTTTTATTGGTGAACGGATTGGGCCAGTTTAATGGTCTGTTGATGACAAGATGCTGGTCTGCTTCATCCTTAACTTCAAAATTTAACGTTGCAGTTGTAGAATTATTGTTTATATCCCAAACTTTAAATGTCAATTGATGCTGTCCTATCGAAAGGTTCCTGAAAGGGTAGGTTACATTCCCTTTTTGGTAGTCTGCCAAACTTGGGTTGAGGCATCCGTTTCCTTCTCCGGAAGCAAAAAAGTCATTCAGTACAACGGTGTTGATAATTTGGCCATCCAAATATACAGTAATATCGTGACCGATACCAGAACCTGTGGAATTAATTCCCGTATCATCCGTAATACAAGCGAGAAGCATCGGATTCTGATCTGTAATACCACCTTCGGCAAAGTTGGTATTATTCATGTAAAGTTTAACTTTTGGAGGTTCATTGTCATTGATTCCGTTCGGATTAATATCTCCAACCTGCACTGCCTGATTATTGAATACATCACTTGCTTTATTATCTGCATAGCCCAGAATTCTTCCCTGTCCTACAGCGTAATTGATGTCTTTCGGTACATAAAATTCTACGGTGAATACACCGTTTACCGCAGTTCCCGAAGCTTTTACAATGGCACTTCCTTCTTCTGTATATTGTAGAACAGGGGTTAGTCCGCCATCATTATTTAATGTAGTTTTATTTAATTTTTTATCAAAGATATTGATTACAACACGTCCGTTAAAAGTAGTGTTTGTCGTTCCGTTCGGGTTATTGATATGTCCCGTTACTTTCACAAAATCCAACCCTCGGATGAGCCCCGGAACCGGTGTTTCAATATTATCAATTACCAACAGCCGTTTTGGTCTGCTCAATTTCATGGCCGGATCTCCCAGAAAATTAACTTTCAGGTGGTCTGTTGCAGCACCTTTTTGCTTCTTGGCATTGAGATGGGCAATTCCGAGCGATTCAAAATCGTCATTGTTTAGTTTGAAAATGTTCTGGGTATAGAGATTGGTAAAATCTACCCCGTATCCTACATCAATTGCCCGGCTTGAAGTAATCATTGTTGCAGGGCCGCCCTGTTTCAATTTAAGGAATTGTTCACCTGCCGAAGAGGTATCAGGCTCATCCCAAAGCGTAAATTCGCAGGTAATTGTTGATACAAAAGGAAATCTGCTATAAACATTGGAGAAATTGTTGGCATTCTGAACTTCAGATAAGGTTAAAACTCTTTCCTGAGCCCATCCGTTGATTCCTCCATGCCCGAAATAGAACATATATAAGCTGTTTCCTATGTCGTTTGAAATTGCCTGGTTCACCTGAGGATACCTTTGGCCGCCCGCGGTACTCTGTGCCTGAAAAGCATCAAGATATAATTTCCTTACATTGTATTCTTTGAGTACCTGCGTTGGCTGCTCAAAAACCGTGACCAAAGAGTTATTCATAACCGTATGGAAGGGTGTTCCGCCATCATTATCGTCATCTACTACAAAATCGAGCTTCATTTTCCATTCTCCGAACGGCGTCGACTGTCCCGATAAACTGTTATAATAAGCCAGCACTTTGTCCATCATATTGGCTGCTTCCGTTACGTTTGCTGCAGGAAGCCTTCCCACAGGGAGATCAGGAAGATTGTTGGTGATAAATTCTGTTGTCTGCGGCTTTGTCATTACAATATAATCGTCGGTTACAAAAGATCTTATCACGTCTGAAGATTCCTCACTCTGATAGCTTGCCACAACGTTGGAGTTGTTGGAGATTCTGTTTTTAAAGTCATACGAAGTATCTCCTAAGATGAATACGTATTTTAATGTTCCCAGAGGAGTATTCAGTTTTGTTACAAAGTCTCTGATTGCCGTAAGATCTTTGCTTCCGCTTCCGAATTCATTATATATTTTGTCCGTATCAACAATCTGCACATTATAGTTGTTTTTTGTCTGATGGTAGTTTGCCAGTCTCTGAGCCTGTCCCATCATTTCCGGAACCGTAATGATCAGGTAATCCACATTCTGAAGTGCAGAAAGATTCTGGTTATTGATACGTCCTACAAACTGTGGAGAATAGGCGGCATCAGCTTTAAAAGCTACAAATTCATTGTTGAAATTCTGATCTGCCGCAGTATAGGCAAAATTGAATGTAGTATTTCCTGCTGCTTTGTTTACTCTTTTGTTGGCATTCGTAATATCCGTAACGTCCCAGATCTGCTCTGCAGAAGAAGCATTGGATAAACTGAATCCATACGTTGTGTTGCTTCCGCTTACTAAAGAGAAATCCCTGAAATTCATTTGTGTACCGTTGAAGCTAAGGTTGTCTTTATATTGTACTTCGAGATAATCTACATAAAAATTTCCGTTAGGATTAACGGTAATGTTCGGTTTTAGATTAAAAGTAATCTGATTTCCGTTTAATCCGGATATGATCCCGGAATATCTTAACGGGAAAAACTCATTGGTACCTCCGGAATTAGCAGACGGAATCACAGTATTTAAAGGATTTTGCGTGTTAATATCAAAGGACATGCTGTTTTGCTGTGATTTATATCCGATTACCTGTACTCTGTATCGTATTTCATCACCACCCTGAATAGCTGATGCCGTAGTGAAAGTTACTGCTTTATCCGTTGTGAACGGAGTATCTTCAACCCATAATCTTCCTACCTTCATCAGGTTTTTCTGGTCTTTGTTGATGACCTGGTAATTATCAAATCTTGTAATGAGTGGAGTAGAAGGCATATTGACATCCACTGTCTGAACTCTTTTTCCGGGACCTTTGTCAAAATTGATATAATAATAAGAGAAGTCTTCGTAAACGTTTTTCACATTTTCACTTCTGTCACTTCTGGTATCTTTTCTTTTGAATCCGTTTCCGTTGGAAGTATTGTAAAGGTTATATCCATCGGGGCCCTGTGCATAAAACAATGCATAATCACTGTCATGCCACACGCCGTCATCTTCTCCTACAACCTGGATTGCATTTTCCTGGAGAGCGCTGTACTTTATATCCTGGTTATATTCAGGAAGCATGACACCACCGTTCCCGTAGATTCTGAAATTTTTAGGATTTACAGAGGAAGGATTGATGCCGTTATCCTGTAAAAACTGTTTCGTAATTTTAAAAATACCGGATTTGTCAACCTTAATTTTATAAAAATTTCCGGTTGATAAAGGGTTAGCTGTTGTTCCTACCTTTAGTGTACTTCCAAAACTGTTGGAGGCATTTGTTTCTGAAATTTCAAATGAAGTCAGCCTTTTTACCTGTCCTTTCTCTTTTTTAAACAAAGCCACGTTAATACTTGCATAGCGCTGTCCTTCCAGATTATAATAGGCAATATCTTTAATTTCATAATCAGGCAGAAGATCCTTGCTTATCTCAAACAGATCTTTTACAGAGATGTTTTCCCATACAGGATTAGAAACTTTTAGCTGCTTTTCACCAACCTGTTGTCTGGTTGTTATAAAAATGTTATTTTGGCTGAATGAAAATCCCTGATTTTTAAAATTGGGAAGATTGAGTTTTATATCACCATAATCCCGGATTTTAGAGCCGTCCCATTCTATGGAGATCCTCTGAGCCCAGAGTGTTGATACGAAGCCTAATAAAAATAAAAGCGAAATTTTTTGTTTCATGTTTATTGTTGAAATTTCTGAATTACAAAATAAATGAAAATTTTATAATTAAATTGTGATACAATAAAATTAATTTGTTAACGTTTTTCAAAAAAATCAACTCTTTACTTGATTTATTGAATAATTTATTTTTTCTTTGTACTTTGAAAATATTTATATCGACTATGAAAAAACTAAAGTTGTTTTCATTAATAGCATTAAGTTCTACACTTGCATTAACCAGTTGCGGAGGATCTAATAATGGCGGCGGTACTAAAAAGTTTGTCAGCAAAACAGGTTGGAAACCAAACGAAAAACAAGGTTGGTTTTTTGCAGGAAAGCAACAAAAGCAGAAGGGTTGGCCGGGAATGGTATATGTAGAAGGTGGAACTTTTACAATGGGATTAGTGAAAGATGATGTTATGCACGATTGGAATAACTCACCGCGCAGAATGCAGGTAAGCTCTTTCTTTATCGGGGAAACTGAAATTACTAACTACGAATACCGCGAATACCTTACATGGTTGAAGTATGTATTCCCTCCAAGCGATCCAAGCTTTAAGGAAATCTACAACGGTGCTTTGCCGGATACCTTATTGTGGGACAACAAATTATCTAGAAATGATTACAACGAGACGTATTTCCGTTCTCCGGAGTTTGATTACTATCCTGTAGTGGGAGTATCCTGGACTCAGGCAAACAGATATTGCGAATGGTTGTCAGACAGAGCTAATGAAAAAGCTTTGATGCAGGCTGGCATCATCGCAAAAGATTTGTATATCAACGAATCTAATAATCAGGGCGGAACTGCATTCAATATGGATAAATTCAAATCGAATGATCCTGAAATGCAGGGATACATCAACGAAAAAAGAATGCAGCAGAAAACAGGTTTAAAAACAACAAACCAAAGATTGCTTGCTGCCAACAGAGCTCCGAACGCTGCAATGGTAACAAAATTCAGACTTCCTACGGAAGTAGAATGGGAATATGCAGCTTTGGGAATGGCTAAAAACAGAGAGTACAATCAATACATGGGTAAAACACCTCAGATTGAAAAATTAAGAGGTACCAAAGGAAGAGAAAGAGGTATGTTCCTTGAAAACTTCAAAATGGGTGCTGGTGATTACTCCGGTATCGCAGGTTGGAAAAACGACGGATCTGCACAGACTTCTGATGTTAGACAATTTCCTTCCAATGATTTAGGAATCTACGGTATGTACGGAAACGTTGCAGAATGGACAGCAGATGTATACAGACCAATTATTGACGAAGACTTCAGCGACTTCAACTACTACAGAGGAAATATGCCTCAGGCTATTGTAAGAAACGGAGACGGTACTTACAAGATGGTAGATGAAAACAGCATCAAGTATGATACTTTAGCAGATGGAAGGTTAGTTTACAAAAATCTTCCGGGTCACTTTGAAAGAGAAACCATTGCTGATTACAGAAACTACAGAGATGGCGACAGAATGTCCTCTTTAGATTACAGAAATGCTTCTGATTCTGCTTCAACATATGATATGTACAACTCTCCTAAATCAAGATTTATTGTAGATGGGAACGGTAGAGTAGTATTACAGAAAGACAGAAAAGAAAGAACTTCTGGAGTTTCAAATGATGTCAGAGTTGTAAAAGGTGGTTCTTGGCAGGATACAGCATACTGGCTGGATCCGGGACAAAGAAGATATAAAGATCAAAACAAAGCATACGGATGGATTGGATTCCGTGTGGCTCAGGATGCAAGAGCAAACGATAAGAGTAGAACAAGAAGATAATATTTATCAAAATAATTTTCAAAAAAACCTTCCGGAATTCTGGAAGGTTTTTTTATTTTTGAACCATGAATACAGAACAGTTTTATCCTTTGTTTTTAAAAGCTGCACATGTTGTAATCGACAGCAGAAAAATTGAAAAAAATGATATTTTCTTTGCCTTTTCGGGAGAAAATTTTAATGCAGCCATATTAGCTGAAGAGGCCGTCGACAAAGGTGCACTGGCTGTTATTGTAGAACAGCAGGATTACGAAAACCCTGAAAAAAATATCTTTTATGTTGCTTCAACCTTGCTTTTTTTACAGGAGCTTGCAATATATCATAGAAAAAAACTTCAGATTCCTGTAATCGGGTTAACGGGAAGTAATGGTAAAACCACAACGAAAGAGATTATCCATGCCGTACTTTCCGAAAAATTCAACGTGCAGTATACCCGTGGAAATTTAAACAATCATATTGGAGTTCCTTTAACCATTCTTTCAATTAAACCTGAGCATGAAATGGCGGTAGTAGAAATGGGAGCCAACCATCAGAAAGAAATTGAGTTTTTGTGCACCCTATCTATGCCTGATTTCGGATATATTACCAATTTCGGAAAAGCACATCTGGAAGGATTCGGTGGAGTTGAGGGTGTAATTAAAGGGAAATCTGAACTATACGACTATCTTAAAAAGAACGGCAAAACAATTCTTGTGAATGATAATGATCCTATCCAGGTTGATAAAACAAAAGAGTATTCAGGGAAAATTACATTCGGAAATGCAGAATCGGATTATCAGTTTGAATTGATTTCAGAACAAAATTTTGTAGGTTTAATGTATAAAAACCAAAAAGCTGTCTCAAAGCTTACGGGAGAATATAATTTTACCAATTTATGTGCAGCGGCAAGCCTTGGGCTGCATTTTGGGATTCATTTTGATAAAATTATTCATGCTATTGAAAATTATACTCCTACCAATATGCGTTCTCAGGTTGTTGAAAAAGGAAATAAAACTCTGGTTTTAGATACTTATAACGCTAACCCGAGTTCGATGGCTGCTTCACTCAAAAATTTTATTACTTTCGAAGGCTCAAAAACAATCATTATAGGAGATATGCTTGAGCTGGGAGACGAAAGTGAAAGAGAACATCTGGCAATTTTGAAACTTGCCCAGGATCTGGGATTTGATGAAATCATCACGGTAGGCAAAATTTTCAGAACGGTCAATCATTCGCCGTTAAGTTTTGAAGATACATCTGCTTTAACAGAATATCTTAAAGCAAATAAAATTTCTTCTAAAAATGTTCTGCTAAAAGGTTCCAGAGGGATTGCCCTGGAGAAAGTAATAGAATTTATTTGATCTTTTTATCCCAGAATTCCTGGATAATAAGCCGAATATTTTTAAATGTGCTTGGAAAAACTTCTTCTTCAATCTGAAAAGTGTTTTTCCAGGCAACTTCCGTAATACCTTCTTCAATCTGCGGTTTTGACGTATCTTCACCATTAAAGTTCATTTTGAACCAATGGGTGCATTTCAGTACTTTATCACCGTTTCTTTCAATATAAATATGATAAGTAGTGTTGATGAAGCTTAGCAGTTCTACATTCCGCAATCCTGTTTCTTCTTCAATTTCCCTTACCGCAGATTCTTCACGGGATTCTCCCTTTTCCATTTTTCCTTTCGGAAGATCCCATTTTCCAAGTCTTTTGATAAAAAGGATATCTCCTTCAGGATTACTTACAATACCGCCTGCAGCTTCTATTATCCTGAAAAGTTTCTGAAATTCTGACCAGATCTCATCGATATTTTCTCCGAAAACGTTTAATTCCTTTACTGATGTATTTTCAAGAAGATCAAGAGCGATCTCCAGGCTTGTGACGTTTTCGTATCCAAGCGTTTTTTCTAAGTTTTCAGATTGCTTAGACAACAGTAATTTTTTTTCGTTCACAAAAACTTTATACATATATTTGTAAGAATTAAGAATTTAATACAAAAATAAAAAATGAATTTAGAAGGACGAAAGATTATTGTGAATAAATCATCTAAAGACCTGGTAGAAATACTGAAATCTCCTGAAAATTACAAAGATTTTATGCCGGATGGTTTACAGAAGTTTGAAACGAGAGAAGACGGATTTAAATTCGGGCTGCAGGGCATGCCGGAAATCGCCCTTAAAATAGATGAAGTAACCGATGAAAAAGCGGTTTTGAAGTCTGCAAGTTCCAGTCTTGATTTTTCATTGACAGCAGCTTTACATCCTGTTAATGAAAACCAGACAGAAGTACAGATGTTGTTTGAAGGAAAGTTTAACCCGTTTATTAAAATGATGGTGGAAAAACCTCTTCAGAACTTTATCAACACTCTTACCGATAAGATTGAAGCTTATAAATAATTGAACCTCCGTAATCGGAGGTTTTTTTATGCAATAATTCCCGAACAATGATCAGCAGCACTGCCCGTAGCAGAAGCAAGTACATTAATTTCATTATTCAACCTTAAAATTCCCATCAAAGCAAAGATCAGCGCTTCTTTAAAATCGATGATTTCTTTTTCAGGAATGATGATTTTAGCTTGCGTTTTATCCCGGATTTTTTCAATTAAATAGTCATTGTACGTTCCGCCGCCTGTAAAAAGGACATTTTTAAGATGATTTTTATTAATTACCTCAGCTATCTGGTGAGCAGCATGTTCGGTAAACGTTGCTATAGCATCAATATGGGCCACGTCTTCAAATAATGGAAATATATTTTCATTACACCATTCAATCCCTAAAGATTTAGGATGGGGTTGGTGGTAAAATTCTAATGAATTTAATGATGAAAGAAGACTTGCATGAATAGTTCCTTTTTTTGCCAAATCTCCGTTTTCATCAAAATCCTTACCTAAATATTGAGCCAGTTTATTGAGAACAATATTCACAGGAGCTATATCAAAAGCAATTCTCTTGCCTTCAGATTGTAATGAAATATTGGAAAAACCCCCAAGATTAAGGCAGGCATCGTATTCGCAAAAAAGAAGCTCGTCACCAATCGGAACCAGCGGAGCTCCATTGCCATTCATTAAAACATCCTGGCTTCGGAAATCATAGACAACAGGAATACCGGTTTCCAGCTTGATCGCTCTGCCGTCGCCTATTTGTAGGGTGAATTTCTTTTGGGGCTGATGATAAACCGTATGGCCGTGAGAAGCAATAAGATCTACATTTTTAATCTCATGATTTTCAATAAATCTTTTTACGGTTTGTCCTAAAAAAAATCCGTATGCAGAATGTAATTCCAGCAGCTGCTCTGCGGAAAGATCTATCGCATGCTTTAAGTCATTGTAAAGATTTTCAGAATAAGAAACCGTTTCAGCTTTTATAATTTCGAAACTCCAGGAATGACCTTTTTCAAATTTTGCAAAACAAATATCCAGACCATCTAAGCTCGTTCCGGACATTAATCCTATCGCATGAAAAATCATAAGGCTATTTTTGATTTTCAGAAAGCTTATCGGTAGTAAAATCTCCCGAATTCTGGTAAAAAACATATTCGGAAAAATCATCCTTCGCAGTCATACCATGGGCTCCGATCAGTGTAGATCCGTCTTTCATCGTTACATATACTGTGTCGCGGGTATAAATTCTTTTTTTTCGCTGATCCCAGAAAACAGATTGCATGGCAAATCTTTCATTTTCGTTGGTTGTAATTCTAACATCACCCCGGGCTTCATAAAACTGCTTGTAATCGTAGAATTTGGCGTATTTTGCTTTTATTGTTCCGGGTGTTTTAGGCTTCTTTTTATCAAAAAAAAGAATATTCACTCCTTTTCTTGCTACTGTATAGGGGCTGTCGATAAGCTCATATTTTTCAATGATCGGAGCTTTGGCACGCATCGTTACAAAACCGGAATCCCGCTGAATAATATTGGCGTTATTGATAATCTGTGAAGCAAAGTTTTTGTTGTTCTTGCCTTTGTTATTGCTAAGATCTTCCTCACAGGATGTTACCATAAAAAATATAGCACAACTAAAAAGGTATGCTATATTGTTTTTATATGATATGTTTCTGAAGAACTTCATGTTAGTTGTATAGAGTCTTTCTGAACCACTTATCTGCAAAATTGAAACCAACCCTCAGGTTAATATAGTTTTGATTAATGAGATTATTTTTAAGCGTTCCTCTTTTTCCTACCTCAAGACCCAATTCAAGACCGCTCATTCTGGTGATACTGCTGTTCTTAAATGGCAGAAGAACTCCTCCGGAAACCCCGAATTTGTTAATATTCTGTCCCGCAATCTGCAAGCTTCCTTTTTCATAAAAAGCTCCGTAGCGATATACAATTCTGGAAAAATAATTTCTGAAGTTATTGTAATTAGGCAAATACCAACCTCCGGCAGAAATTCTGTAAGAATCCTGAAGGTCAAGGGACTGTCCGAAATAAGCAATGCTTTCTCCCTTTTTATAATCTCCCTGAAGGGATAAGAACCATTTGTTTTCTTCTCCGTATCCTACTCCTAAAGAGGCTTGTAACGGCATAAGATTTTTAGAATCCGTACTTCTTTTCTCAATAATACTTTCATTGGCTTTTATAGTTTGGCCGGCATCAGAATAATAATAGGTACTGTTCAGGTAATCCGTAGTCATATTACTTGTATTACCGAAAGTTGTGGTCGCACCGATTGTAAGTTTTCTGTCGGTACTGGTATTCAGATTTTGGTAGCTTGCTCCCAGCGTAAAATTAAAATTTTTAATGCTGTTTTTAGTTTCGTAGCCGTTGATAAGCTCTGCGTCGGAAGATGCAAGTTCATTAAGGTCATACAGGTTTCCGAAATAATAATTGGCTCTCGCTCCTACTGCAAACTTATCATTGATTTTATATCCCAATGCAATCTGAGCGGTATTTAATGTTCCGCTTCCTTTAAATCTGTTGGCTGTAATAACACCCGTTTCTTCATTAGTATCCGTATGAACAATTTCATAGCTCTTCGAACTGTACGGCTGATATGAAAGACCCATTTTCAATTTTGGAGATAAAGGAAAAGCCAGTGAAATATTGGATAAATACGTAGAATGTTTGGTAGACTTCGTATTATTATAATCTGTTTTAAAGTAATTATTCTCGTTGGTAGCTTCCAGCTTGATACTCGTAAGCTCGAAATTAGCATTGTTTGCAGGATTTGCAAAATTGAAATTACTGGTAAAATCGCTTATAAAAGCGGTTGATATACCTCCCATTGAGGAAGTTTCGATCGTATTATCATATTTAACATCCCCGATTCCGTACGTCGCATAAGGTGAATTACTCAGATTCTGCGCATTTAGGAAGTATCCGACTGATATTAATGATAGTACAAAGATTTTTTTCATTCTTTATTTTTAAAAACAATGCGCAAATATCTTAAATATTAATGAATTGTAAAAATTATATGAGGTTAAAGTTTGTTAAGGACGATCAATAGAGATAATTATGGTGAATTGTCAATAGTGAATTCACTTTGTTTGCGAATTTTTTGTGATTATATATGATAAAATTCACAACGGATTGGCAGCGCAAAATTCACTTACAAAGTAAAATTCACATTCTACAAATTACAAATTTCTTTATCTTTGAGCCATGAATTGGGAGAATATTGCCGGACAGGAAAATCTGAAAAAGCTTCTGAGAGAAAGTATTGCCGAAAACAGAGTGAGCCACGCCCAGCTTTTCGTAGGGAAAGAAGGATATGGAACTTTGCCCATGGCTTTGGCTTATGCAAAAGAAATCTTAAGCCGCGAAAATGAACATGCAGCTTCAAAAGTAGAACATCTCAACCACCTTGATCTTCATTTCAGCTTTCCTGTTTTTACGGATAACAGAAATTCTTTAAGCAAAAATAAATTTGAAGAATTCCGGGAGATGATTATCAATTCTCCTTATTCGAGCTATGATGACTGGACTGCCTTTCTGGAATCAGAAAATAAGCAGCTTTTTATTTCTGCCGATGAAGTTGATGACCAGAACCAGAAATTTTCATTAAAAAGTTTCGAAGGAGGAACCAAAATTCTCATTGTTTGGCGTGCTGATAAGATGAACGTTGCGGCAGCCAACAAATTCCTGAAGTTTTTGGAGGAGCCTCCTGCAAAAACCGTAATCATTCTTACCGCAGAAACAACCAATGATATTCTTCCTACCATTCTTTCCAGAACCCAGATTGTGGAAGTTCCAAGGATCAATGATGAAGATCTCGAAACCTATATAAAAACAAAACTCAATGTTTCTCAGGATAAAATAGGGGAGATCATCCATCAGGCACAGGGAGATCTTAATGATGCCCTGAAACTGATGCAGTCGGGAAATAAGAGTGATGAGTTTGAAAAGCTTTTTATCCAGTGGGTAAGGGATGCTTTTATGGTTAAGAAAAAACCGGAATTCCTGAAAAGCATTATTTTGTGGGCCAGGGAAATTGCCGGCTGGAACCGGGAAAAACAGAAAAACTTCCTTAATTACTGTTCGGAAATCTTTAGACTGGCCTTGTTGCAGAATTATCAGTCGGAAGAGCTGGTTTATAAAAAAATTGATGCCAATGGCTTCAACTGGACCGGATTTTCAAAATTCATCAGTGGAGCCAATATCGAAAGCATTCTGGAAGAAATCAGTACTGCTGATCTTCACCTTACCAGAAACGGAAATCCAAAAATCGTGTGGACCGATCTGGGAATAAAATTATCAAGGTATATCCATAAAAATGCATAAAAAATCCGACTTTAGGGTCGGATTTACTTTTACAATTAAGCGGTTTTCTTTGCTTTTTTCTCTTTAGTATTCTTTGCTTTGGCATTATTCTGTGCCGTCGATTCCTTTTTTTCACATCCTTTATGATATTCGGCATTGGCTTTCTTGTCTGCTGCAGTACAATACTTTTTATCTTTTCCTGCACAACATCCTTCTTTTTCCTGTGCAAAATTGAAAGTAAACACACTTAATAAAGCTAAAATTGAAATGATTTTTTTCATCTTGAATTTTTTTAAGCCTCAAATATAATAAATTCAGCATATTAGATTTAACCAATATTAAAAATAGATTAAATTTAACATAATATTCAATCAATCGTTTGATTTATTAAAAAACGGTCGTACATTTGCATCGTCAAAATGAGAACATAAAAATGATTTCAAAAGAAGAAAATATTTTGTTTGCTGCCGAAAAGCTTTTTGCTGAAAAAGGTTTTGAAGGAACTTCCACAAGGGAGATTGCCAAAGCAGCCAATGTAAATATTTCTATGATCTCTTATTATTTCGGGTCAAAAGAAAAGCTGTACGAAAAGCTGGTAGAGTACAGAATGAACGAAGGGCAGTTTTTCTCAAAAGATATTCTGGAAAGAACAGATATTAATGAATGGGAAAAAATTGTAAAGATCGTAGATCAGTTTGCAGGACGAGTAAGACATCAGAAATGTTTCTACCGCATCATGCAGAGAGAGCAGCTGTACACGCAGAATCCTCATATTGTAGATTTTCTGAAGCAAACAAAAATGGGATTTATTTCCATGTATTCAAAAATATTGGAAAGCGGACTGAAAAACGGAATTTTCACTAAAAATCCGCCGATTTATCTTCTCCATTCCACCGTAAGCGGGACTTTATTTTATGCATCCAATGCAAAGGAAATGTACAAAGAATTCCTGAATAATACAGATGAAGAAGAAATTTTTGACGAAACCTATTACACAGAGCTTAATACACATATAAAATACTTATTAAAAGACCTTCTAGGGTATGAAGAAAATAAATAACTCAGTTGTTGCACTGGCATTATTCATAGGAATTGCACAGGCAAATGCACAGGAGAAAAGAACACTCACTCTTGATGAAGCTGTGCAGTTGGGTATTCAGAACAGCAAAAATCTGAAGATTGATGCCGCTAAGATCGAAGAGGCCACGGCAGACCTTCTGGAAGCAAAAAACAGACAGTTACCGGAGCTGAAAGTTTCCGGAAGCTATATGTACCTTCCGCTAAAACCTAATATCAATATCAAACTTCCCGGTGTCTCCGGAGACGGCGGACCTGAAGTACATCAGGTAGCTTACGGATCAGCCAATCTCAGCGTACCCATCTACAGCGGCGGAAGAATAAAATACGGGATTGAATCTGCAAAATATCTGGTGGAAGCATCAAAATTAAGCACTGAAAATGATAAAGTAGCCATTGCCTACAATGTTGCACAGGCCTACAATAATCTTTTCAAGGCTAATCAGTCGATTAAGGTATTAGAAGAAAATCTTTCTGCCTCTCAAAAAAGGGATGAAACTTTCCTTAAAATGGAAAACAATGGCCTTATCGCAAGAAATGACAGATTAAAAGCCAATCTTCAGACCTCAAACATAGAACTGCAGCTCCTTGAAGCAAAAAATAATTACAATATCGCCAATATCAACATGGATCTTTTGCTTGGTATTCCGGAAACAACGGAAATCGAAGTGGATGAAAACTATATTGAAGAAGGAGAGGACATAAGAACAGTAGATTATTATATCAATACGGCAAGAGAAAACCGTAAAGACCTTCAGGCTTTAGACAAACAAAGACAGGCCGCAGCACTGGGAACAAAATCAGCAAAAGCTGAAAATCTTCCCTCCATTGCTTTTACAGGCGGGTACGTGGCTGCAGATATTCCTAAATTTTTAACGATTTATAATGCAGTGAATGTCGGAGTAGGAATTTCCTATAATTTATCAAATCTCTGGAAAGAAAATTCTTCACTGAAACAGTCCAGAGCAAGAGAAATGCAGCTTTCCGCCACCAATGAGCTGTTGAATGATAACATTAAGCTGGACGTCAACAGAGAATATCAGAATACGGATTATTCCAAAAAAAGAATTGCTGTTTTCGAAAAATCTGCTGAACAGGCGAATGAAAACTACAGAATAACAAAAAATAAATACGACAACGGTCTTGCCACGATGACCGAACTTCTTGATGCTGATGCAGCCCAGATTGCAGCCAATGTAGGCGTTATCAATGCAAAGGCAGATGCGGCACTGGCTTACAGAAAACTATTACAAACTACAGGAACTTTAACAACAAAATAAATTAAGAGCGATACCGAAAATGGAAAATAATACTACACAAGTAACTGAAACTAAAAAGAAAAAAAGTTTAGTTTTCCCTATTATTTTAGCCGTTGTTTTAATCGGCGGCGGAATCTATGGATACAGAACCTATTCTTATGGACAGGTGCATGAAGAAACAGATGATGCACAGATCACTTCCAATATGGCTCCCGTAATTTCAAAAATTTCAGGGTATGTAAAGGAAGTAAAAGTAAAGGATAATCAGTTCGTAAAAAAAGGGGATACGCTGGTTATTTTGGATAATAGAGATCAGAAAATGGCGCTTGAACAGGCAGAAGCAGCTTTGGCTACGGCAAAAAGTAATATTTCCAATGCGCAGGCTTCTACTACCGCAACCTCTAAAAATATCGGTTCATCACAGGCTGCCGTTACTACAGCCAATGCACAGATCGAAGCTGCAAAAGTAAACGTCTGGAAAACTACCCAGGATCTAAAAAGATATGCCAATCTTGTAAAAGACCATTCTATTACCGAACAACAATACGAACAGGCATTAGCAGCAAAACAGACTGCCGACAAACAGCTGCAGGTGCTTGTTGATCAAAGAAACCAGATCGCTCAACAGACTAATATTGCCTCTTCTCAAACAGCGGCAAGCTCCCAGCAAATTAGTGTTGCCGGTTCTGTGGCAAAACAGAGAGAAGTAGATGTGGAAAATGCAAGATTAAACCTTTCTTATACGGTAATTGTTGCTCCTGAAGACGGATATGTAGGTAAAGTTCCTATTCAGGCCGGACAATATTTACAGGCCGGATCACAGTTGTTTGCTTTGGTTAAAAATGACCAGAAATGGGTAGTGGCCAATTTCAAAGAAACCCAGGTTGATAAAATGGTAGAAGGACAAAAAGTGAAAATTGAAATTGATGCCTTCCCGGACAGAGAATTTGAAGGTGTTGTAAGCTCTTTCTCTCCTGCAACCGGTGCTACATTCTCTATCCTTCCTCCGGATAACGCAAGCGGTAACTTCGTAAAAGTAGTACAGAGACTTCCTGTAAAGATCGATTTTGTAAATCTTGATAAAGATGTTGCCAAAAGATTAAGAACGGGAATGAACGTAAAAGCAGAAGTTTCACTGAAATAAAAATATAAAGTGGATTGTCAATAATCGCGGAGGCAGCCGGAACGGAGAAGATATGAAGAAGCTGCCGATCATGATAGAGAAATACATGAAGAGGATCGGCGATGTTGATGAAATGAAGGGGGCGGCAATGATGAAGACGGACAATTGACAATTCACTTTTCAAAAAAGAATACAAGAGAATTGTCAATATACAAGGAGCAGTCGGTAATGATGACAGAATGAAGAAGCTTTGATCGTAATGTTGACCGGAGTTTGCAGATGAAATCAGCCTTATGTGGAAATGTGGTCAGGCTGATCATGAAGTTGTCTGATGAAGAGATCAAAAATGAATGGTAAATGAAGCCGCTGCCGGCATAATGAAGATGAGTATTGACAATTCACTTTTTTTAATTAAGATTTTTTGAGATTCAGATTACTGTCCGTGAGCGATAAAGATCCGTTCATTCACAGGAAATTAATCCGTAAGAATAAAGTTAGTTCGTAAAAACTTGTTCTGGTTTCAAAAAAGTTCTGAATCTCATAATCTCTTAATTTTTTTTAATACTATTAAACAAACATGCAAGATTCATTAGTAGAATATGGAGCGCGAAGAGTAATCATTACGATTACGGCCATTCTTTGTGCTTTGCTTGAAATTGTGGATTCCACGATTGTAAATGTTGCCCTCAATGAGATGAAGGGTAACCTCGGAGCCACACTTTCCGAGGTGGGATGGGTCATTACGGCATATGCTATCGGGAACGTGATCATTGTACCGATGACGAGCTGGCTTTCGCAGCAGTTCGGCCGAAGAAATTACTTTGCGGCATCTATTATTATATTTACCGTATTCTCATTCCTGTGCGGAAATGCTACCAACATCTGGGAACTGGTATTCTTCAGGCTGATGCAGGGAATTGGCGGGGGTGCGTTGCTGGTAACTTCACAAACCATCATCACGGAATCTTATCCTATAGAAAAGAGAAGTATGGCACAGGCCATTTACGGTCTGGGAGTAATTATAGGTCCCACTTTAGGTCCGCCACTCGGAGGATATATTGTAGATAACTTCAGCTGGCCTTATATTTTTTATATCAATATCCCAATCGGAATTGCAGCAACATTAATGACGCTACAGTTTGTAAGAAGTCCGAAATATGCCGAAAAAAGAAAAATATCGGATGTCGACTGGATCGGGATTGCTTTGCTGGCGATTACGGTAGGTTCTTTACAGTTCATCCTCGAAAGAGGGCACGAAGAAGACTGGTTTGAAAGCGGTATGATCGTTACATTCACCATTTCAGCGGTTCTCGGATTTATTTTATTCCTATGGAGAGAGCTTACCTTTAAATATCCTATTGTAGAACTGCGGGTTCTCAAAAATGGAAATCTCCGGATCGGAACCATCATGTCTTTTGTACTAGGATTCGGTTTGTACGGTTCTACCTTTATCGTTCCGTTGTATACGCAAAGTATTCTGGGGTGGACGGCACTTCAGTCGGGAGCGTTAATGATTCCTGCAGCACTGACTACCGCTTTCATGATGCCGATCATTGGAAGACTTTTGTCTAAAGGAGCAAAACAGCAGATTCTGGTTTCTTTAGGATTATTCATCTTTTTCATCTACAGTTTCTGGGGCTATAAAATATTAACTCCGGATACCAGTAAAGACGCCTTTTTCTGGATGCTGATCGTAAGAGGAGCCGGTCTTGGATTATTATTTATCCCGATTACTTCACTCTCATTAAGTACGCTGAAAGGACAGGAGATCGGGCAGGGAGCAGCTTTTACCGGGATGATGAGGCAGCTCGGAGGATCATTCGGGATTGCGGCGATAACTACTTTCATTGCCAATGCCGGCCAGAAATACAGACTGAATCTGATTTCGCATCTTGATGAAAATGATTTTGCCGTTCAGCAACGACTTCAGGCTCTAAAAGGAAGTTTCATGGCAAAAGGAATGACTCCTGATGCCGCCATGAATGCAGCTTATAAAATGCTTGATCTCACGGTAACGAAACAGGCTACAGTACTTTCTTATATGGATGTATTCCTCTATCTGGGTGTGATCTTCTTAATCTGTATTCCGTTTATTCTATTCATTAAAGAAAGAAAAAGCAAAGAGAAGATTGATCTGAGTGAAGCGATGCATTGATATACAATGTTGGATTTTTATTATGAACATTATAAAAACCGCAGAATTTTCTGCGGTTTACTATTTTAAATTGATAAGACTTCTTTAATAAAAATATAGCTGCGCTATAATACAAAACTCTCGCAATTTTACGAGCATTTTTATTTTTATCCGCTCAAAGTCGGGAGGCTTTGCGTAGCGGATCTGATTAAATTTAGGGATATTCAAAACCAAATATAATTTTATAAAGCTTGTTGTCTTTTAGATAAAATTCCATAAAATACGGAGGCATTTCATATTGTTTTACTTTGGGATCATCAGGATTGTCAATCGTATATCTGAGAATTTGTTCGTTAGATTTTTTTTCAACTTTATAGTTACTCCCTTTTATACTGGTTATTTCCTCTAAAGTCATTCCTAATTTGAGTCCTGATTCTGTATTAAAATTATCGTATGTAGTTTTATTAACATTATAATTTTTAAGTTTAATATCATCTTTTAAATATCCTATTTCAAATAAACTAAAATTGTTTTTGGTATCTCCTTCATATTGATATGTTATTAGATATTCTTTTTCAGAAGTGTTTGAAAAAAGAATAGCAGGTGTTTCTCTCATTCCGTATTCTACTTTTAAATTTTTATAATTGGGATAAAATTTTTCAAATGAGAGATAATCTTCCAACTTAAGTATTTTATTAATTGATATTTCAGGCGAAAAATCTTTTTGTGAAATTTGTTTGCTGACTGTAGTTTTATGAGATTCTTTTTGTTGACAATTTATAGTTAATATAAAAAGAAAAAAAAATGTACATAATTTATTCACCATTGCTTTTAAATTTTGATTTTCTTCCATTGTTATTAGGATTTCCATTAATCTGTATATTTGTAGGAATTGACTTTTGCATTTTTAAGATTGAGTTAACTTTATTTCTAAAATCACTCAATACTATTTTATTACCTGATAAGCCTATACAACCTTGAGTACCTTCATTATTCCCATCTGGGTGAATGCGTAACTCTGATCGACCTGTATCAAACTGAGGGTTAAGAAAATAGCTAAAACCTACACCATCTTTATTCATTCCTTTTACATACATACCATTTCCAGGTTCTCTATTCCAATATGTGTCTACTGTATACTCACCATTTTCTGGTGCTCCATTATTAAATCCACCAGCAACCGCATCATAAGAACTAATTGTTTTTGTTTTCCCATTCTCAAATGTTACATTTAAATCAATTGTAACATCTCCTAATTTATTTGTTCTCATATCTCCTTGAATAGATATTTCTGCTTTTTGAGCTGGAGAATAATCCATTTTTTTGTAAGTATGGTAAGTTTCTAATACTAAGCCCTTATGTTTTTTATTGTCCCAAGTTTTAGTGCGTTCATAATAAGTTCCTCTATAGGTTTCCCCTTTTTGAAGTACTCCTTTATCCTTGTAATTTTTGGCTGTAACATCATCTCGCCAAGTAACGTCTCCATTTTTAGATTCAACCCAATCCATTCCATCAGGGTCAATATATATAATAGGGTTGTTATTAGAATACATCATTGGGTTTAAATCTGGATGTTTTTCAGAAAGCGGGTCTGGCACAACCCAACGAGCAATATCGGGTAAATATTGGCGGGCTCCAAAGTCGTATGCACCAGTCTCTTGCAACTCCTTCCCGTTGTACTTATAATTTTTATAACTTCCTGTTCCAAAATAAGCTTCTGCTTCAGGATTTCTTATGAAATTCATTCCAAACGGATAATAATCGTTACTGTCTGTGACTATAAGTTTACCACTATCTTTACCACTTTTATAACTTACCCTTACATTTCCCAAATGATCTTTGTACTGATAAATATACTCATTATTTTCAAAATCATAAAACCCTTCTGATGTAGGAACAAATTTTAAAACATTATTATAATTCGTACTCTGTACCATGTTGATAAAGGCTTCCGGCTCATAGGCTTCACCTGTCTCTTTGTACCAGGCCCACCAGAACTCGTCTCCCAAAGAGGATGTGTATTGGAAGCCGTCAAGATAGTCGGTGGAGGAAGAGTATAACGCTCCCTTACTGTTTGATGTAGTAAAACTCTTTTTTAGTTTGGTGCCGTCTGCTCTGTACAAATATCTTAAACTTTTATTGTAACCGTCTATATTAAGCTGATAAGGAAGGTTCAGATAATTATAGCGAATTTCATCGATTTTTTTGTCCGGCATACTGATCATATTCCCATTTATGTCATATCCGATACTGTTATTATTATTGCCTCCTTCATAACCTGTTGGATTTCCGGTTCCATCCTCAATGTTGGTAAGCGTATTTCCATCGTAATAATACCCCAGATTATCGATCAGCTCTGGGTAATTACCGTAAAATGAGGGTGCTGTTCTCCATAAATGAGTAATATTACCGTTCAGGTCATATAATACTTGTTCATTGAAAAAACCATTAATAGGTACTGTAGAATCAGGTGTGGAGAATGAGGCCTCTTGAAGCCTGTTTAAAGAATCATACTGAAAATCGTATCTTCTTAAAGTACTTTCCTCTCCTGGAGTTCCACTTTTCTTCCAGTCTATTGATGAAATGTTTCCATTATATCTTCCCGATGTAGAGGCGGGATTGGCATATTTAATTTCATAGCCAAATAACTTTCCACCCAAATTTGCAGGATCGTTGATCTGTGTCATCCATCCCCGGATATTGTATTTGTAATCAACCGTCTGCAGCCCGCTTCCCAAGGCAGTTCCCCCGACTTTCTTTCCGGAAAGCTGGGACAGTTCGTTGTAGGTATTCTGCGCTAAATATTCCACCGGGTTATTGTCTACCTGATGGGTATGGGTCAATAATCTGTTTTGCGTATCATAGGTGAAGTTTTCGGTAATGA